>ERZ778021.32-NODE-32-length-365032-cov-8.976840_pt1 | contig 365032 bp, 355 predicted proteins | sample MGYA00375751_ERZ778021 | MGnify/ENA primary metagenome ERZ778021 (study PRJEB29350, sample SAMN05389814) | bioreactor metagenome | isolation source: Thiocyanate stock bioreactor | place: South Africa: University of Cape Town | collected 2013-08-29 ...
AAAGCGGCACGCGAGCTGGGTTCAGAACGTCGTGAGACAGTTCGGTCCCTATCTGATGTGGGCGTTGGAGAATTGAGAGGATTTGCCCCTAGTACGAGAGGACCGGGGTGAACGTGCCTCTGGTGTAGCTGTTGTCCTGCCAAGGGCACCGCAGCTTAGCTACGCACGGAACGGATAACCGCTGAAGGCATCTAAGCGGGAAGCCGTCCTCGAGATGAATTCTCCCATCCCTTTAAGGGAGTAAGACCCCTGGTAGACCACCAGGTTGATAGGCCGGCGGTGGAAGGGTGGTAACACCTGTAGCTGACCGGTACTAATGGGTCGAGGGCTTGACGGATATTTATTTCAATCGGTCAATTTGCGGTTTTCAAGCTTTATCGAGGCTCATAGTCTCGCCATATTTCCGGTGGTGTAATAGCGTGGTGGAAACACCTCTTCCCATTCCGAACAGAGCCGTTAAGCACCACAGCGCCGATGGTACTTGGGGGGCAACCCCCTGGGAGAGTAGGTCGCCGCCGGTTTTTCCTCGAGCCGCCTCCGGGCGGCTCAACTGTTGCATCAAGGCCGTCCTTCGGGGCGGCCTTTTTGTTGCACATTCGGTTCGCGCTCGGCATCAGAAGGCTAGAGTGGGCCCGTGGCCGGCGATCAACCCAGCGAAGACGTCGCGATTGACGCGGATCTGATCGATGCGTTGAGCGAAGGCATCGGCCCCAGGCCGCCGACCTCCGATCGCGAACACGTAGCGGCAGAGGTGATTGCCGGTGAGCTGGAAGAGTTGGGCCTTTCGACCAAGATCGAGGAGTTTGCCTCCCAACGCAGCTTCGGGCCGACCTATCTTGTGATCTTCGTCCTGGCCCTGCTTGCCCGGCCACTGTCCCGGAGTTCGAGGGAGGGTCGCAAGATCGCGGGTGGCATGTTCGGCATAGGGGCGGCAGCGCTTGGTGTGGCCGAGGCGAGATTCGCGCTCTGGAGCCCACTCAACCTGCTGCGGACCCGTAAGAGCCAGAACGTATGGGCTGGGATCGAAGCGCCGGCCAGGCCCGGCACCGAGTCAGCCGGTGGAGACGCCGGCGATCCACGGCGGACGATCTGCCTCGTTTCGCACATGGACTCCTCCCGGTCCGGACTGATGTTCCATCCAGCCGTCACTCCTCATCTGGGCAAGCTGGTCGGTGCGGCCGGGTTGGCGGTGATGATCAACGCGTTGGCGCCACTGCTGAACGTACTGCTGCCCGGACGGCTGCTGACGGGAGCGGCTCGCCTGCTGATCGGAGCATCCGCGGCGATGGTTGTCGAACGGGAGCTACGGGGCGAAGACGTGCCCGGCGCCAATGACAACGCGTCGGGCGTTGCGGCCTGTCTCGATCTCGCCGCCCATTTCACAGAGCATCCGCTGGAGAACAGCCGGTTGGTGATCCTGGTCACCGGCAGCGAGGAGTCCGGCGTGATCGGGATGCGGGACTTCCTGCGGAACTACGACACCGAGGGTTGGCTGTTCGTCAACTTCGACGGGGTCGGTGCCGATGCCCCGCTGAGGGTGCTGGCGCGCGAGAACGGATCGGTGGGATCAAAAGTCGACGCGGAGATGCTGGCCGCCGCCGAAGAAGTAGGAGCTGAGTGCCCGGAGCTAGAGGCGAGACCGTTGCTGGACGGCTCCGGCCTGCCCTACGACGCGACCGCGGTGCTGGCGCGAGGGGGAAGGGCGATCAGCATCGTCAACCAGGAGGGGGCAATCCCCGATTACCACTGGCCGACCGATACAGCAGACCGGGTTTCCGTGGAAGCTTTCAGCCGGGCGGTCAGGTTCGGAGCCACGCTGATCAGAAAGCTGGACGCCAACGCCTGAAGCCGGGCCGGAGGAGGAGCGCCGGCCGCGGCTCCGGATCAAGCGGCTTCGAGACGGATCCTCGGCGGACGAAGGGCATCAGGCAGGGCGGAGGTGGGTCGGTTTCGTGGCTTGCCGGAGGTGGGGCTCATGCCCTGGGCCTTGTGCCTTCTGCCGGGCTGGACACCCGGAACCTCATGGCCCGGGCGCTCGCCCCAACCGGGCAGGTCGACCCGGGTGCGACCGGGACGGCAGGGCCGCACGCCGTGACGATGCCGCTGCGGTCCGGCGCCATGACGATGGTCTGCCGACCGGTTCATCCGGATGTCGGGGGTGGTCGTCTTGCGGCTGGTGGAACGGACCGGTTCGGGGTACTCGAGGCCGTACTCACCAAGGGTCACGAACTCGATCATCAGGTCGATCGCATCAGCCGCCCGGGCTGCGACCCGGCTGCTTTTCTTCTCTTTCTGCACGAACATAGGTTCGTAATCTAGGCCTCCGTCCGGACACGAACATGTGTTTGCAAGGTTCCGTGCAGTTTGGTCCGGAAACCCTTTCATAGAGCCAAGTGCAAACTTGCGTTTTTCGGTCGGCGCCGACTTGTGCACGAACATGCGTTTGTTCGGTGTTCGTATTTTGCGGGAACTTTTCCGGCTCAGCGGCCGCGCCGCCCGAAGTTGAAGCCCACAGGTGCTATGGCCTTGATCTGGGGGTCGGGCGGATGGATCTCCTCGAGCCCGCGAACCAGCAGGTTGACGACGCCCTGGCGGGTCTCGATTCGGCCCTGGGCCAGGATCAGCGTCGCGGTTCGCACGACCAGGCGATGGCGCTTGGCGACCGGCGGGGCGAGGACCAGATTGAGGGTGCCGTGCTCGTCCTCGATCAGGATGAAGATCACTCCATTCGCCGTTTCGGGTCGCTGGCGGGCGACCTGGAGGCCGGCGACTTCGACCCAGCTGCGATCCGGCCGGCCGGCGGCCTCGGTGGTTGGCAAGACGCTGTCCGGGATCTGGCGGCGGGCCAGTTCCATCGGGTGGCCTTCCAGGGTCATGCCGATCGATCCGTACTCGGCCCGGACCCGGGTCCAGTCTCGCGGCTCGGCGAGCTCCGGCGTCTCTTCGGTTTCGAAGGGCAAGGCCAATTGGCGCCCGCCGGCCACCGGACGGCGGGCGGCGCTCAGGCCGACGCTCCAGAGCCCGGCGACGCGGCCACCCCGGGGTAGGGAACGAAGCGCCCCGGCCCAGGCCAGCTGCTCGAGGTCGGTGCGCTGGAGGGGCATGCGGGAGGCGAGGTCGCCCAGGTCGCGAAAGGGGCCACCGCGATCACGCTCGGCAACGAGGCCCTCCATCTCGGCTTCGCTTACGCCCTTCACGTAACCCAGGCCGATCCGTACGGCCGGCTGCTCGTCGCCGGGACGGTCGAGCCCATCCGGCCCTCCGTCCCTCCATTCGCTCACGCACTCGACCCGGCTGTGGTTGACATCCGGCGGCAGCACTTCGACCCCGGTCCGTTTCGCCTCCTGGACCAGTGAGTCTGGGGGATAGAAGCCCATCGGCTGTTCGTTCAGCAGTGAAGCCAGGTACTCCGGCGCGTAGTGCAGCTTGAGCCAGGCCGATTGGTAAGCCAGCAGGCCGAAAGCAGCCGAATGGGCCTTGGGGAATCCGAAGCCGGAGAAACCGACGATCTGGTCGAATATGCCGGCGGCGACGTCTTTCGGGACCCCTTTGGCCGTCGCCCCTTCGACGAAGCGTTGCTGTTGGCTCTCCATCGCCTGCCGTGAGCGTTTGCGGCTCATTGCCCGGCGCAGGCTTTCGGCCTCGGAAGAACTGAAACCGGCCACTCCCATCGCCACCTCGATCACCTGTTCCTGGAAGATGATCACGCCGAGGGTGTCGCCGAGGATCGGCCGCAGAAGGTCGTGGGTGAAGGGAACCTCGTAATCCGGATCCTCTCGGATCCGCCGTCGTCTCTCTACATAAGGGTGGACGGCGCCGCCCTGGATCGGGCCGGGGCGGATCAGCGCCACCTGGACGGTCAGGTCGTCGATGTCAGCCGGCCTCATCCGGGGCAGGATCTGCATCTGGGCCCGGCTCTCGATCTGGAAGACCCCGGTGGTCTCGGCCCGCTGGATCATTGTGAAGACCTCCTCGTCGTCCAGCGGGATCCGGCTGAGGTCGACGGTCTTGCCGCGGGTCCGATGGATCTCGTCGACGCAGCGTTCGACGCTGGAAAGCATGCCCAGGCCGAGCAGGTCGATCTTCATGAAGCCGGCGTCGTTGCAGGAGTCCTTGTCCCACTGGACGATCTGGCGCTCCTCCATCGCGGTCGGCACGATCGGGCAGATCTCGGACAGCGGCTCGGTCGAGATCACCATGCCGCCCGAGTGCTGGGAGGCATGACGGGGCAGGGTGCGGGCCTCTTGGCAGAGCCCGGCCAGCTTCTTCCAGGCCAGCGAGCTTGCCCGTTCGCGGCCGATCGACTGGGTCAGGTCGCGCTCGAAATCATCCGATCCGTAGACGTCGACCGCCCGGGCGACCCGCTCGATCTCGACCTGTGGGATTCCCAGCACCTTGCCGAAATCGCGGATCGCGCCGCGGGAGCGGTAGGTGGGGAAGGCGGCGACCAGGGCGGAGCGGTCACGGCCGTAGCGTGCGTGGATGCGGGGGATCAGCTTCTCGCGGATATCGCGGGGAAAGTCCAGGTCGATGTCGGGCACGGTCTCCATCTCGTCATTGAGGAAGCGGCCGGCGAAGAGGTCGGCGTGGACCGGGTCGATGTGGGAGAGGCCGGTCAGGTAGCAGACGATCGAGCTGACGCTGGAGCCCCGGCCCCGGCCGGGCGGCAGCACGTTCCGGGCCGAAGCCGGCCCCCGTACCTCCGCCGCTACTTCGCGGGCCAGTTCCAGCAGGTCGTGATGGAGCAGGAAGAAGCCGGACAGCCCTCGCCGGCGGATGGTTCCCAACTCGTTTTCCAGGCGTATCCGCGCGTCGTCTTCGGAACCACCTCGATAACGCTCGGCGAGCTTCGCCCGGCAGAGCTCGGCCAGTTCCCGGTCGGTTCCGGGATCCCCCTGCTGCGGGTAGCGGTAGCCGAGCTCGCGCTCGATGTCGAAGTCCAGGCGCTCGGCGAGCAGGGCACTTTCCGTCACCGCCTCCGGGTAGTCGGGGAAGCGGGCCGCCATCTGTTCGGGCGCGGCCAGGATGGAGGTCGAGTTGCCGCGCCGATACGGCTCGGAATCGGACAGGTTCGACCCCAGCCGCACCGCGACCAGGGCGTCTTGCAGATGGGTCCGGTCAGGAAGATGGCTGTGGACGTTGCCGGTCGCGACCAGCCTCAAGTCCAGGCTGCGGGCGAGGCCAGCCAGCCAGCGGTTGCGGGCATGGTCGTGGCGCCAGTAGGGTCGCTGTATCTCGACCCGCAGGTTCTCCGGGCCGAACCAGCGGCGCAGGCGGCGGGCCGTGGCTTCGCCGTGGGCGAGGTCGCCATCGTTCCAGGCTGCCGGGACCAGGCCTTGCCTGGCGCAGCCGGTCAGGCAGACCAATCCCTCGGCCCGGTCGGCCAGCGCGGCCAGCGGCACCCTCGGCTGGACCATCCGCCGGTCCGGGGCATCCCGAGTGTGGGCGTGGGCGGCCGTCAACAGGCGGCACAGGTTGGCGTACCCGGTCTGGCTTTCGACCAGCAAGGTCAGATGGAAGGGGCGGCCTCGATCTTCGACGGTCAGCTCGGATCCCGTGATCGCCCCGATCCCGGCCACCTTGCAGGCGACCGCGAACTCCATCGATCCCCAGACCCCGTCGTGGTCGGTCAGGGCGAGGGCGGGATAGCCGAGTTCGGCCGCTCGTTCGGCCAGTTCCATCGGCGAGGATGCCCCGTCCAGGAAAGAGAAGGACGAGTGGCAATGCAGCTCGACGTAGGGGGCCATCGCCCCTCAGGCCCGCTGGGCGAACCACGTGCCGGCGATGCCCTGCCCGGCAGAGAAATCGCGATACAGGGTCAGATCGCGGCCGTCGATCAACACCACCTCGAAGTACCAGCGCTTGATCGGACGGGCCGTCCACCAACCGTCCTCGACCACCCATTCCTCCCGGATCTGGACCACGTCCACGTCGTTCACCTGGATCGGCGCGTGGTTGGCGTCGCAGGCGACATCGACCGACCGGGGCTCATAAAGCCGGGTCGGCCGCGATCCCGAAGTGGCCATGGTCGCCCTTCTCGCCGAGGCGCTCATTGCGGTTCGGTCGAGTAGGGGGTCAGGAGCATGCGCCGTTCGGGCAGGCGTGACTCGGGCTCGGTTTCGAGGATCCGCATCAGGGCGCTTTCGCCGACCGCGGCCCGGACCTGGCGGGCGGCCTCGCCGAGTCGCCGGCGACGGGTCTCGCCCGGCCGGTTGACCACCTCGAGTTGATCGGCTGCCTGCGGGGCCGTTTCCAGCGCCCGCAGGCCGAGCCGGCCGGCCGGCCGGGGAAGCTGCTCGAGGGCGGGGAAGAGGAGCAGGCGCAGGATCGTCGAGGAGGTGGTGGGCCAGCGGGGCGAGGCCTGGTAGGACCAGCTGCCACCGCCCAACAGCCGGGCCTCGACCAAAAGGGTCCTCGCGCTGGCGCCGGTCGACCGCAGCCGTCCGGCCAGCCGGTCGCAGAGGATGGTCAGCCCGCCCTCGAGGTGGAGGCCGGTCGCCGCGTCGGGCAGGTCCAGCCACTCGACCATCTGCTCGTAGGGCGGACGAGGACGGATCGGCCCCTCCAGGCCCAGGGCGAGGTCACGGGCGGCGAGGCCAGTCGGGCCGAAACGGTCGGCGACCGCGTCGAGTGGCAGGGCGGCGAGGTCGCCGAGGGTTCTGAGGCCCAGGCGGCGCATCGCCTCCAGCATCCGGCGGGCCTCCTGGGCCGGACCGGGCAGGCGGTCGAGCAGGATCGTCAGTGGCAGGGTGGCGAGGAAGGCGGCGGTTTCTTCCGGCGGCAGCACGCACCGCTTGCCGGGCAGCTCGTCGACTGGCATCTCGCCGGCCATGGCCAGGGCGGCCAGCCGGGTGGGGGCGGCCGCGACCAGGAAGTTAGGGCCGAGCCGCGCGCCAATGGTGCCCAGCACGCCTTCGAGCCCGCCATGCAGGCGCTGGACCCCGGCCGCATCGAAGAATGCCTCTCCGTCGCGTTCCGATTCGACTGCGGCGCCGGTCGCTTCGATCCGGGCCAGGACCGCCTCCCAGATCTGGCCGGCCCGGCTCGGGTCGGGGGTGATCAAGGCCAGTTCGGGGCAGATGTCAACCGCTTCTCCCAGCCCCATTCCCGGCCTGACCCCGAGCCGCTGGGCGGCGGGGGAGACCTCGCCGGTCAGCTGGGGGCCGTCGTGTTGTGGGGCCAGCGCAATCGGCTCCAGGAGACGATCTTGGTCCTTCTCGAGGGCTGCCCGGAGGGCGAGGAGTGGGAGCAGGACGCAAACGACCATATACGAACATATGTTCGCATATTGAGGGCGGCCAGGTCAAGCGGGCCATCCTGAAAATCAGGCCTTCCGGATTCCTTGGTTGGCAGAGCAGCCAGCCGGGTCGATATCTTGGGACCATGGGAAAGGAGTCGAGGGGCATCCAGCGTGATCCGGCCTGGATCAGGGGCATGACCCAGCCTCGGCTTTCCCGGCGGCAGGTCATGAAGGGTGCGGCCGGAGCCGCGGCGAGCCTCGGCCTCGCCCAGTTGCTCGCCGCCTGTGGCCTGCCCGGCACCCGCGACACCGGCTGGACCGCCGGCACCGACTGGAATGCCTGGTGGCGCGACCAGCAGAAGAACGGCCAGTTCAACTTCGCCAGCTGGCCGCTCTACATCGACACCGAGGGCGGCAAGCATCCCTCGATCGAGAAGTTCTCGAAAGAGACCGGGATCGACGTCACCTACAGCCCGGTGATCCAGGACAACGCCTCCTTCTTCTCCCAGATCAGCCCGGTCCTGCAGAACGGGCAGTCGATCGGCTACGACCTGATCGTGATGTCGAACGGCTGGCAGCTCACCCAGCTGATGCAGAACAAGTGGCTGACCCCGCTCGACCACTCGCGGATGCCGAACTTCCAGAAGTACGCCGGCACGGTCGCCACCAATCTCGCCTACGACAAGCACCTGACCTACTGTGCCGTCTGGCAGGCCGGGGTCACCGCGATCGCCTACGACGAGAAACAGGTGGACGGCCCGGTCGACTCGATCGAGATCCTCTTCGACCCCAAGTACAAGGGCAAGATCGGGATGCTGAGCGACCCGGACGAACTCGGCACCGCCGGGCTGCTGGCGCTCGGGATCAACCCCCAGACCTCGACCTACGCCGACTGGCAGAAGGCCGCCGACCTGCTGACCAAGCAGCGCGACGACGGCCTGGTCCGCCAGTACTACGACAACAGCTACATCAAGGCGCTGGAGGACGGCGACCTAGCGGTCACCCAGGCCTATTCCGGGGACGTCTTCCAGGCCCAGAACTCGGGCTATCCCCACCTCAAGTTCGTGATCCCGAAACAGGGGGCGGTGATCTGGCGGGACAACATGGTGATCCCGTACCACGCCGAAAACCCGGTTGACGCGATCGAGTGGATCAACTTCGCTTACAAACCCGAGACCGCCGCCCTGATCGCCGACTGGGTCAACTACATCTGCCCGGTGCCGGCGGCCAAGCCGATCATCGCCGACGAGCTGGACGACCCGACCGTGGCCAACAGTCCGCTGGTCTTCCCTTCGGAGGAAGATCTCTCCCGGCTCAAGGAGTACCCGGTCACGGAAACGATCAAGACCCACGAGCAGTGGGTGGGGCTGTTCGACCCGATCATCCAGTCATGAGCATCCCGGCCGAAAAGAGGAGGCAGCCTTGAAATCCCGTGTCGCGCCTTATCTGCAGTCGGCTCCGGCCATGCTCTGGCTCGGCCTCTTCTTCATCGTGCCGCTGCTGGCGATCGTCTCGATCTCGCTGATGACCGGCAACGCGATCGAGGGCTACACGCTGACCTGGAACTTCTCGGTCTTCCCCGACGCCCTCGACCAGTACTCCGCCCAGCTCGGCCGCTCCTTCCTCTACGGCGGCATCTCGACCGCGCTGGCCCTGATCGCGATGTACCCGGTCGCCTACTGGATCGCCTTCCACGGCGGCAAGCGAAAGTCGCTCTTCCTCTTCCTGTTGCTGCTGCCCTTCCTGGTCAGCTTCATCATCCGCATCCTGACCTGGCAGTTCATCCTCTCCGACGAGGGGATCGTGCTCGGCACGCTCAAGGATCTCGGCATCCTCGGTGAGAACGCCCACATCCTCTCGACCCCGACCGCGGTGATCACCGGCCTCACCTATGACGCGCTGCCCTGGATGGCCCTGCCGATCTACGTCGCCCTGGAGAAGATCGACCGCGACCTGGTCGAAGCGGCGGGCGACCTCTATGCCTCCGGCTACCAGCAGTTCCGCCGGATCATCCTGCCGCTCTCGGCGCCGGGCATCTACGCCGGCATCCTGCTGGTCGGGATCTCCAACATCGGCGATTACCTGAGCGCCCAGATCCTCGGCGGCCCGAGCACCACGATGATCGGCAACATCATCCAGACCCAGTACGTCCAGAACGGCGACTACCCGGTCGCCTCGGCGCTTTCGCTGATGCTGATGCTCGCCCTGCTGCTCTGCGTCTTCGTCTACGCCCGGGTCTTCGGCACCCGCACCATCCAGGAGTACGCGTGAACCGCGTCGACCGGAGCGGGAGGCGGGCCTGATGGCCGGCAAGGGAGTGTCCTCCGACAGCGCCCGCCCGGTGAGGCGGTTCCCCTGGTCGCGCTTCGTCCTGCCGACCTACGTCTTCGTGGTCATGGCCTACACGTTGGTGCCGATCGCGGTGATGATCCTCTACACCTTCAACAAGGCGCCGAACCAGCGGCTCACCTTTTCCTGGCACGGTTTCACCACCGAGTGGTACTCGAAGCTCTTCGAGGTCCAGGACCTGACCCAGGCGCTCTGGCACTCGCTCGAGGTGGCGGTCATCAGCTCGATCATCGCCACCGCGCTCGGTACCCCGGCCGCGCTTGCCCTGGCCCGGCGCAAGTTCCGCGGCCGCAGCGGGATCGACCTCGTGGTGGTCACCAACCTGACCGCACCGACCGTGGTGGTCGGTGCTTCGCTGCTCGGCTTCTTCATCGCACTGGGCATGTCCCGTGGGCTGCTGACCATCCTGATCGCCCACGTCGCCTTCAACATCGCGATCGTGATCATCGTGGTGCAGGCCCGTGTCAGCGGCTTCGACGAGTCACTGGAGGAGGCCGCGGCCGATCTCGGCGCGCCGCCCTGGATCGCCTTCTGGAAGGTGACCATGCCGCTGATCCTGCCCGGCATATTCTCGGCTTTTCTCTTGTCCTTCGCCCTCTCGATCGACGACTACATCATCACCAGCTTCGTGGCCGGCCAGACCCTGACCTTCCCCTTGTGGGTGGCCGGCGCGGTCAAGGTCGGGATCCCGCCACAGGTGTTCGTGATGGGCACCCTGATCTTCGTCAGCGGGGTGCTGATCGCCTTGGCCAGCCTGGTGCTGCAGCGGCTCGGCGACCACGGCGAAGCAGTGCGTAGCTGACCAGCCCGACCAGCTCCGCCCGTCGGCCCGGACCGGGCTGCGGGAAACCCGCACAGCTGCTTCGGCTTTATACGGGATCGGCTCAAAATGGCGGTTTTGGGGTGGATTTCCGTGCTACGTTCGGCCGGTCCGTCCACCCCTGAGGATCAGCACGTCGGAGGCTGAGGATGAACCTCAGTTTTGGGAGTTTTCAAATAGCGGTCTTGGCCGGTTTCCTCGTAGTTTCGGCCTGTCTGGTGGTCATCTTCGCTGCCGTGGCCAGGAACTCACGGCGCAACGTCGAGTATGGCGCGGTCGTCGACACGGGCTACCGGCTCCGACGGGGCTGGCTGGTCTTCCTGGTGGTCCTGCTCGGGACCGGGTTGATCCTCTCGCTCTCGTTCATGCCCTACGGGGAGAGCGCCGGGCCGACCGAGCGGGTGAAGGTGACCGCATACCAGTTCAACTGGTCGGTCTCGCCCGAAAAGGTTCAGGCCGGGACGCAGGTCGACTTCGAGGTGACCTCGAGCGACGTCAACCACGGGCTCGGCCTCTATGACCCGGATGGCGTGCTGGTCGGCAACGTCCAGGCGATGCCGGACTACGAGAACGTGATGAGCCTGCGTCTCGACAAGCCCGGCACCTACGTCTTCGGCTGCCTCGAGTACTGCGGCCTGGGGCACCACATGATGCTCCGCGAATTCGAGGTGACACCGTGAGCCAAACCGCCACAAGCGGGCAGACGATCCACCCCGACGCGGTCTCCTTCGACCTGAAGGCCGGCCGCGAGCAACGGCGGATCGGGCTGCTGTTCGGCCTCACCGGACTGGCCCTCTTCGGGTTGATGGCCCTGGTCGGGCTGGCCATGCGACTGCATCAGGCCGACGCGCCCGGCATCTCGGACGAGTGGTTCTACCGCCTGATGACCCTGCATGCGTCCGGCATGATCGCCGGCGTCCTGCTGGCCATGCTCGGCGGCCTCTGGTACGTCGTCCGCGACGTCGTGCCGGGCCTCGACTACGGTCGGGCGATGGCCTGTTACGCCGCCGCGGTCGGGGGCGTCGTCCTGGTCGTGGTCGCCGTCGTGATCGGTGGCTTCGCCGCCGGGTGGACCTTCCTCTACCCGCTGCCATTCAGCGCGGTCGGGGCGTGGCCGACCTGGTCGACCGTCGTCTTCCTGGCCGGGATGGGGCTGCTCGGAGTCGGTTTCGTCATCTACTGCATCGACGTGTTGAAAGCGGTGACCGAGGCCTACGGCGGATTGGCCGGCTCGCTCGGGATCTCCTGGCTGCGCGGGCGAGGGCAGGCGCCCCCGCCGCAGGCGATCGCGGCGACCGCAGTGAGCCTGCAGGGCATCATCGCCAGCGCGGTCGGCATGACCATCGTGATCGCCCTGGTCAACCGGGTGATCGACGGCGACGCGGTCCTCAACCCGCTCTGGGCCAAGAACCTGACCTACTTCTTCGGCCACACGCTGGCCAACCTGGTGATCTATCTCGCGGCCGGGATGATCTATGTGCTGGTCCCGCTCTATGCCGGCCGGCAGTGGAAGACGTCGAAGCCGCTGGTGATCGGCTGGCTGGGCACGATCGCCTTCGTGCTCACCGCCTACGGCCACCATCTCTACATGGACTTCGTGCAGCCCGGCGCGATCCAGGTGGTCGGGCTGGTCGCATCTTCGGCCGCCTCGCTCCCGGTGGCGGTGGTGACGATCTACACGGCGATGATGCTGGTCTGGGGCTCTCGCTACCGCTGGACCCTGACCTCGATCCTGCTCTTCCTCGGGTTCGCCGGCTGGGCGATCGGCGGGACCGGGGCCGTGATCGATTCCTCGATCCCGGTCAACTTCCACTTCCACAACACGCTCTGGGTCCCGGCCCACTTCCACAACTACATGCTGATGGGGGTGGGGCTCTGGACCCTGGCCCTGGTCTCATACCTGCTCGAACGGGCGAGCGGGCGGACGGCCAGCCGCAAGGTGACCATCTTCTCGCCGGTCGCGATGGTCCTGGGGGGCTACGGCTTGATCTATGTCTGGTATTTCTCGGGAGCCCTCGGGGTGCCCCGCCGCTGGGCGGTCCACCCCGATGGCACTGAGGTCTGGAGCCTGTTCGGCAGCATCTTCGCCGCGCTCTTCCTGCTGGGGCTGCTGGTCCTGCTGATCGAGTTCGTGCGCATGGGCCGGGAGGGATGGGCCCGGCGTCGCGAGGCCGTTGACAGCCCGGCGCCGCCCCGGGACCGGCCGGTCGAGGGGCCGGTGACGCCCAGGATCGCGGGCGGCAGCAGCGGGTTCCGGCCGATGGTCACCTCCTATTGGGGTCTGGTCACCGCCGTTGCGATCGGGGTGGCGGCACTCTTCGTCTTCTACCCGCCGGTCGGCGATGCCTCGGAGGTCAGCGTCAAGTACCACCATCTGGCCCATGCGGTCCAGTTCTTCGCGGGGGCGATGCTCGGTGCCGCCTTCGCTTCGGCCCCGGCGGTGCGACGACGCTTCCCCGGAGGAGTCAACGCCGGCTTGGCCGTGGCCTTGATCGCACCGGTAGCGATGCTGCTCGCCATGGTCCCGGTGCTCTACGGAGACCTGGTCGACAGCGACTTCGTCCACATCCTCTACCACCTGCTGATGCTGGCGCTCGGGGTGGTCACCGGGCTCGGAGCGGCGATGCTGGGCCGGGTCGCCGGCTGGGCGGTCTTGTTCACATCGGTCGGGATGGCGCTGCTCTACGCCCCCGGCGTAACCGGAGGTTGATCCATGGCTGATCAGGAAAAAGCAGAGACCACGCCATCTGAAGGCGCTTCGGGGGGCGGCATCGACCGGGGCCGGGCTTGGCTTACCGGGATCGGCCTGGGCGTTCTTGCCGTGGCCGCACTGGTCGTCGCCTTTACGATCGGCACCAACTACTCGGATGAACCCCTGCCCGCCGCGCCGGCCGGCAAGGAAGTCAGCGAAGCACCTCCGCCCGCGCTGTCGGAACAGGGGCGCGAGCTCTTCGTGTCCACCTGCGGCGGCTGCCACACCTTGGCCGAAGCCGAGACCGCCGGCACCACCGGCCCGAACCTGGATGACCTGGCTCCGGACAAGGCCCTGGTCAAACAGGCGATCGCCCAGGGCGGCACCGGGTCGGGCATGATGCCTCCGGGGCTGCTGAACGGCGGCGACGCGGAGCAGGTGGCCGAGTACGTCTCGGCCGCCGCCGGCGGCGGAGACTGAGTCCTGCCCCGGCGCGGTCGATACGGCCTCGCGACCGTACTCGCGCTCGTCCAACTGGGTCTGCTCTTCGCCGGGACGGCCGCGGGGCACGGTGAGCGGCACCCATACGAGTCGGTGATCGGCGGCATCGTCCCAGCCGGGCTCGGGGCGGGCATCGAGGTGCGGATGCTCGACCACGACGCGCAGGTCGAGCTGACCAACCGGAGCGGCCGCCGGGTCATCATCAAGGGCTACGAAGGCGAACCCTACGCGCGAGTGGAGTCGGACGGCCCGGTCTACCTGAACCTCCGCTCGCCCAGCCGTCCGCTCAGCAACGACCGCTTCGGACTCACCCTTCCGACCGGCCAGGAAGACGCCACGGCGCCGCCCCGCTGGTCGCTGGTCGGGGAGGATGGCCGGCTCGCCTGGTACGACCGGCGGGCCCAGTACCGGCGGCGGGGCGTACCGGCCGCGGTCGACGACACCGCCAAGCGCACCCAGATCCGTGACTACCGGATTCCCCTCCTGGTCGGGGGCGAACCCGCGCGGATCGAAGGTTCGCTCTACTGGACGGGTAAGAAAGGCTTTCCGACCGGGCCGTTCCTGGCGCTCCTGGTCGTCACCGGGCTCTGCGGCCTGTTCGGCGGCTGGGCTCTGAAGCGCATGCGGTCTGCGGGGGACGAAGATCCGAGGGGCGAACCCCGGCAGGTGGAAGAATGACCCGATGGCTGGAAGGCAAGGTGATCGATGTGACTGGTGCGGGGTGGAACTGACCGAGGAGATGGGCTATCGCCTGCTCTGGCCGGACAAGAGCCTTGGCACCGCGTTCTGCCGGCTCGAGCACGTCGTCCCCTTCCTGATGCAGAAGGACCAGTGGCACATATGGAAGGACGTGAAAGTGCCCGCCGACGCCTCACCGGTCAGCACGGCCACCGGCAACGAGGTGGGGGAGAACGCCCTCTACCTGGTCCACCACCGGGGAGAGCACCGGATCCCCGACACCTTCGAAGGAAAACAAGACCTCCTAGAGTGGGCCAAAGCCGGAGGCCACTTCGCCCCCTGAGCCACCTGGCACTCCGGGCACTCCGGGCACGCCCGGGGCGGGTGCTTCGACTTTTCTCGCCATAGGAGTGATTACTACGAGCACCCGCTTCGTGGTGATCCCATCCGGGCCCCGCGGGGCTTTGACGTGCACAATTGTTGCTCCCATGTCTTGTTCCGTCACACCTTTCCCGCTTTTCTCGGGATGAGTGGGATACAAAGGCCAGACGGACAAGAGGATCGGTCGGATAGCGGCCACGCAGAGCGGCGTGTTCTCGTTCGCCCAGGCGATCGGTGAGGGGGTTTCGAAAGGCTCGATTGGAGATCGAGTAGCGAGGCAGGGCCTGTTCAGGGTTTACCGAGGCGCCTATTCACTTACCCGTCGGGTCGGCCAGGAGGGGATCTGGTGGGCTGGAGTTCTTTCGGCCGGCGAGGAGAGCGTCCTCTCTCACATGAGTGCCCTGCGGCTTTGGGGGATCACTACTTGGGTGGGGCCGACCGAAGTGATTCGCCCCGGTAGCTACGGAAAGAAGAGCGCCCCGGATCGGAGCAAGACGGATTCCGAAAGGTCAGCCGTAACCGAGGCCGGACGGCCCATACCCGTCCTCAGGGTTCGAAGTACCCGAAGCATTCATCCATCGGAAGTCACCACCTGCCGGGGGATCCCCGTGACTACCGTGGCCCGGACTTTTGTCGACATCTGCGGGTCGATCGGGAAGGGGCAACTGAAGAAGCTGCTGCATGAGGCTGTGCGGGAGAAGCTCCTGAACTTCGCCGAGATACGCGGGGCGATGGATCGGGCGCGAGGGAAGAAAGGGGTCGGGCGGCTGCGGGAAATCATCGACGACTGGGATCCGCAGACCGTCTGGACCAAGAACGAAATGGAGAAAGAGGTCAAGGATCTGTTTCGGGCGGCAGGCCTGCCGGAGCCGCTGATCAATCGGATGGTCGGCGGTCACCTGGCTGACTTCTTCTACCCGGATTGTGGGTTGATCATCGAGACAGATGGCGCGCAGGACCACAATGCTCCGTTCGGCGTCGAGCGGGACAAGGAACTCGATTCGGAGCTTCAGCTGAAGGGATTTCGGATCCTGCGCCTGACCCGGTCGATGCTCCGGCGGGAACCGGAGGAATCAATGAGGAAAATCAGGGAACACCGGGAGCTTTGCCTGGCCGAAGGGAGGCGGGCCGACCCCGGGTGGGCGACCGCGTCGATCGGGCACTGACAGTGGGCTGGCGCGGGTCGGGCGTTGGAACGTTTAGTGGCTAGTTGCCGGACCCGGCGCCGGACGGCGTGGGCTTCCAGTTCTTTTTCGATTCGGTCTTGGACTTGGCCGCGGCGCCATTTCCGGACTGGTTGCCGTTGCCGCCATTGCCGTTATTTCCGGACGGCTGCTTCGCGTTGCCGTTGGAGTTCTTCCCGTTCGCCTTCTGCCGGGCTTTTCGGGTCTTGGATCTCGCCGTTTCCTTTGCCGCACGGGACTTTGCCTTGGCGGCCTTCAGCTTCGCTCTGGCCGCCGCCCGGGCAGCGGCGTCGTCTTCGGCCTGGGCGGCGGCGATGCTGCGCGCAAAGCCCGAAATCGATTTGGCGGTCTGGTCCGGCGCCTCGATCTGGGGCGAATGGCCCGAACCCAGGATCAGGTGGGTCCTTGCGCCCGGGACGGCCGCGTAGGCGCTGAGGGCCTCGCGGGCGTCATAGATCTGGTCTTCCTCGCCGAAGATCACCAGGAGCGGCTTGCCGACCGCGGTCAGGCGGTCTGGCAGCGACTTCTCGTCCTTGAACGCCTCGCCCTCCTTGGCCGACTTCGAGTAGGCCGGGTAGGTCATCTCGCGCACGTCCTCGACGTACTTGTCGGGCACGTCATAGCCCGGCGCGAAGCCCTGCGAGACGTTCTTGCGAATGACCGAATCCGGGGCGATACGCCAGAGCGCCTGCCCCAGCAAGGGGGCGCGGGCCGCGCTCGCGGCGCCCGAAAGGCCGCCGGAATTGTCGGGGCCGCTGTCGATCAGGACCAATCCACCGACGAGATCGGGAGCCTGTTCCGCGACCGAGGTGACCACGCTGCCCCCGAGCGAGTGGCCGACCAGCACCGCCTGGTCGACGTCGAGCTTGGCCAGCACCTGGGCCACCAGGCCGGCCTGGGTCTCGATCGAGTAGTCGGAATCCGGCTTCTCGGAGCCGCCGTAGCCGAGCAGGTCGATCGCGATCACCCGGTGGTCCGGCTTGAGCAGCGGGATCAGGTCGTCCCACCAGTTGATCGCTCCGGCCGAGCCGTGGATCAGGACGATCGGCAGCGAGCCGCCCGCCGGGGAAGGGGATGTTCCGGTGTCCAGCACCTGGAGCGGGCCGGATGTGGTCTGGACCAGCTCTGCCCCGGGGACGTTCAGATCGGCCGACTTGGTCTCGTTGTTCAGCGCGAAGGCGTTGAGGATGACCAGGACGAGCAGGACCAGGAGCAGGCCCAGGATGATCTTCAGGGGCCGCCCGATCCGGGAGCCGGCGCCCCGTCCTCTGTCAGCGGAAGCTCGTGCCATATCCGGTGTTACCCTAGTCCGGCTTCGGTCGGGCTGCCATGTCCCCGTCCGGTCACACGAAAACCGTCAACCGCGGGGTACAGAAACAGATGCAGAAGTTCGTAATACAGGGCGGGGTACCGCTCTCGGGCGAGATAACGGCCGCAGGCAACAAGAACGCCGCGCTGCCGATCCTTGCCGCCTGCCTCCTCACCGAGGAGGTTGTGACGATTGCGAACGTGCCGCGGATCCGCGACACCGAGGCACAGATCGAGCTGCTGGCGGCCCTCGGCGTGACGGTCGAGTGGGTCGAGGACAACACCGTCCGCCTCTGCGCGAAGGACGTCGAGGACACCACCCTCGACCAGGATCTCTCGGCCGCGATTCGGGCTTCCTTCCTAATGGCGGGGCCGCTCTTGGCCCGCTTCGGCAGCGTCAACATGCCACCGCCCGGTGGCGACTTCATCGGCCGCCGGCGCCTCGACGCGCACCTCGACGCCTTCCGTGAGCTCGGCGCCCGGGTCGGCGGGGACCGCTGGATCGAACTGAACGCGCCCCCCGGTGGCCTGCGGGCGGCGGAGATCTTCATGGACGAACCCTCGGTCATGGGCACCGAGAACGCGCTGATGGCGGCCGCGCTCACCCCGGGCGAGACGACGATCCTCAACGCCGCCTCCGAGCCGCATGTCCAGGACCTGGCCCGGCTGCTGGTCAAGATGGGCGCCCCGATCTCGGGGATCGGCTCCAACGTGATGATCGTCGAGGGCCAGGAGAAGCTCGGCGGGGCGGACCACAAGGTCACCCCGGACCACATCGAGATCGCCAGCTTCATGGCCCTCGCCGCGGCCACCGGGGGCGAGCTCCGGATCCGCGAGATCGAGCCCTTCGACCTGGTCATGATCCGCCGCCAGTTCCGCCGCCTCGGCTTCCAGTCGGTGGTCGAGGGCAACGACGTGATCGTGCCGCCCTCGCAGAACCTGCGGGTCCAGCCCGACGCGGGCGGGGCCATCCCCAAGATCGAAGACGGGCCCTGGCCGGCCTTCCCGGCGGACCTGACCTCGATCGCCCTGGCCCTGGCGACCCAGGCGGAGGGCGAGATCCTGATCTTCGAGAAGATGTTCGAGAACCGCCTCTTCTTCGTCGACAAGCTGGTCGCGATGGGGGCGAGGATCACCCTCTGCGATCCCCACCGGGCGATCGTCAGCGGCCCGACCCGCCTGCACGGCGAACGGGTCGACAGCCCTGACATCCGGGCCGGCATGGCGATGCTGATCGCCGCCCTGGCCGCCGAGGGCACCTCCGAGATTGGAAACATCCGCCAGATCGACCGCGGCTACGAGAACATCGACGACCGGCTGCGGTCGCTCGGTGCCCATATCGAGCGTGTAGACGAGTAGGGGCCGGATACTCCGATGATCCGGCCGATCCCCCCAGGAACCCGGGACGTCCTCCCGGATGAGATGCGCGAACTGCGCGCAATCCAGTCGGCCCTGCTCGGCACCTTCGAGCAGGCCGGTTTCCGCGAGGTCCGGACGCCGACGCTCGAGTACGCCGATGCGCTGGAGCTGGGTGACGGCGCCTCGGCCGGTTCCGCCTACCGCTTCTTCGACGAACGCGGCGAGCTGCTGGCCCTGCGCACCGACATGACGATCCCGATCGCTCGCCTGGTCGCCGACCGTTTCCGCGAGCTCGAACCACCGCATCGACTGAGCTACTTCGCCAACGCCTACCGGGCGGTGACCCCGCAGCGTGGTGAGCTGCGCGAGTTCGGCCAGGCCGGGGTGGAGCTGATCGGGGTTCCCGGTCACGGCGGCACGGCCGAGGTGGTCGAGCTGCTCGACCGCTCGCTTTCCGCGGTCGGCCTCGGCGAATCGGTGATCGGGCTCGGCCACTCGCGGCTCTGGAGCGCCCTGCTCGAAGACGCGGGGGCCGGTCCGGAAACGATCGCCCGGGCCTCGGAACTGCTGGCCGGCCACGACCTGGTCGGAGTCGAGGTCGCCCTGCGCGATTCCGGGGAGCTCGGTGCCGATTCGATCGCCGAGGCGGTCGAGCTCAGCCAGCTGCGGGGCGGGGCTGAAGTACTCGACCGGGCTCGCCAGCTCGGCGGCCCGGCCTTCGCCGACGCGGTCGCCCGCCTGACCGGCACCTACGAAGAGGTGTCGGGACGGCAGCTCAGCCGCCAGGTGCTGCTCGACCTCGGCATGCTGCGGGAGATCGGCTACTACACCGGCTCGACGATCGAGGTCTACGACGCCGCGGTCGGCGAGATCATCGGCGGCGGGGGACGCTACGACGGCCTGATGAGCAAGTTCGGCCTAGAACTCCCGGCGGCCGGTTTCACGCTTTACATCGAGCGGATCCACAAGGCCCAGCTGGAGCGAGGGGGCGGGGGCGCGAATGTTTGACGATCTGCGAAACCCTGACGGCAAGCTGAAGCTGGCCGTTCCCCGCGGCGCTCTGCTGGGGGAGGTGCTCGACCTGCTGGACCAGGTCGGGATCGAGACCGCCGAGGTCAGGGGCGACTCGCGCTCGCTGGTCTTCGACGGCGGCTCGCTCATCTTGGTGACGATGCGGCCGTCCGACGTCCCGACCTACGTCTCGGCCGGCGCGGCCGACGTCGGTATCACCGGCAAGGACGTGCTGCTCGAGCAGGGCGACCGGCCGGTCTACGAGCTGGTCGACCTCGGCATCGGTCCCTGCCGGATGGTGCTGGCGACCCAGAAGGGTGACGTCGCCCCGACCGAGCATCAGCGCCGGCTCGGGATGATGAAGATCGCGACCAAGTACAAACGGATCGCCGAGCGGTACTTCGAGGAGCAGGGCCGCCAGGTCGAGCTGGTCGAGGTCAAGGGCTCGATCGAGCTGGCCCCCCTTGTCGGTCTGGCCGACGGCATCGTCGACCTGGTCGCCACCGGCCGGACCCTGGCCGAGAACAACCTCGAGGTGCGCGAGGAGATCCTCAGCAGCACCGGCCGCCTGGTCGCCAACCGGGTCTCGTACCGGATCCGCCGCGAGGAGGTAGATGATCTCGCGGCCCGCCTGCGCCAAGTCGTGAGCGTTGCCTCGGGAGAGTCTTGAAAACCCGCCGCTTCGAGTGGGCGGCGCCTGATCGGCTGGTCGGGGAGATCCGCCAGTACCTGGCCCACGAAGCGCGCAGCGTCGATGTGAGCGGGATCGCGGCCGAGGTCGCCGAGCGGGGCGACGCTGCCCTGCTGGAGTTGACCGCCAAGTTCGACGCTCCCGAAGCCGAGGGACTGAGCCTGCGAGTGGGCCAGAACGAGGCTCTGGTGGCCTTGGAGACGCTGGACCCGAAGGTCCGGGGCGCCCTGGAAATCGCCATTGCCAACGTGCGCCGGGTCGCCGCCGCCCAGCTCGGGCCGGGTGAGAAGGTCGTGACCTTGCCGCAGGGCCACACGGTCACGGTCGGCGAGGTGCCGGTCGGTGCGGCGGGGATCTACGCGCCGGGTGGCCGCGCCTCGTATCCCTCGACCGTGGTCATGGGCTGCGTCACCGCTCGGGTGGCCGGGGTCGACCGGGTCGTGCTGGTCGCCCCGCCGGGGCCCGACGGCAAGATCGACCCGACCACGCTGGCCGCGGCCGCGCTCTGCGAGGTCGACGAGATCTACGCAGTCGGCGGTGCCCAGGCGATCTTCGCCCTGGCCCGCGGCACCGAGACGATCCGGCCGGTCGACGTGATCGCCGGGCCGGGCAACGCCTGGGTCCAGGCGGCTAAGCGCGAGGTTTTCGGTGAGGTCGCGATCGACTCGCTGGCCGGGCCATCCGATCTGACGGTGGTCGTGAACGGGGAAACCAACTTGCGCTGGGCCGCGCTAGACCTCTGCGCCCAGGCCGAACACGGCGAGGAAAGCCCGCTGATCGGCATTGCCACCGAGGCGGGACTGGCCGAGCAGCTCGCCGCCGAGGTCGAGGCGGTCGCCGCCGAGAACCCGACTGTCAACGACTGCCGCCTGGCCCTGGTCGAGGCGCCCTCGGCCGCCGATGCGATCGAGCTGGTCAACCTAGTCGCCCCCGAGCACCTGGAGCTGATGGGCGAGGACTCGGCCGCGCTGGCCGGCGCGGTCCGCACCGCCGGTTGCGTGTTCACCGGCCCCGAGACCGGCACCGCCTTCGGCGACTACCTGGCCGGCTCCAACCACGTGCTGCCGACCGACGGCACCGGCAGGATTTTCGGACCGCTTTCGCCCGCTACCTTCCGCCGGGGAACGGCGCGGGTAAGCTTGGACGCCGAATCGGCCGGCAGGCTGGCCGGTCCCCTCGACGCGCTCGCCCGGGCCGAGGGGCTGCCCGTCCACGGGCTGTCGGCAACCGCGAGAACCAACCACCCCGACCAGGAAAACCGATGAGCAGAACGGCGAAAATCGAACGGAAGACCAAGGAGACCGGCATCGAGCTCAGCCTCGACCTGGACGGCTCCGGGTACAGCAACGAGACCGGGGTCGGTTTCTTCGACCACATGCTGGACCTGCTCGCCCGTCACGCCAACATCGGGCTCGAAGTCAAGGCGACCGGGGACCTGGAAACCGGTTCGCACCACACGGTCGAGGACGTCGGGATCGTGCTGGGACAGGCCATCGACCAGGCGCTCGGCGACCGGGCCGGCATCCGCCGTTACGGCAGCGCCGTCGTGCCGATGGACGAAGCCTGCGCCGAATGCGCGCTGGACATCTCCGGCCGGGCGCTTTCCGTCTTCCGTGGGGAGATCCCGGTCACCGCGATCGCCAACTATGAGACCGAGCTGACCGAGGAATTCTTCCGGGCGGTGGCCGGCGGGGCGAAGATGACCCTGCACGTCGACATCCGTTACGGGTCGAACGTGCACCACATGATCGAGGCGGCCTTCAAGGCTTTCGCCCGCGCGCTGCGGGTCGCGGTCTCGATCGACCCTGATGAGAAGGGCGTGCCCAGCACCAAGGGCACGCTGAACGGTTGAGCCCCGCAGAGATGGGTGCCGCACCCAGCATCGCCATCCTCGACTACGGGATGGGCAACCTGCGCTCGGTCGAGAAGGCCCTGGAGAAGGTCGGTGCCCGCGCCACCGTGACCGCCGACGAGGCGGAGATCGGCCGCGCGGACGGCCTGGTCCTGCCCGGGGTGGGCGCGTTCCCGAAGGCGATGGAACGAATCCATGAACTCGAACTCGACCGCATGCTCCGGAAGGCGGTCGAAGTCGGCAAGCCGGTGCTCGGCATCTGCCTGGGGTTGCAACTGCTGTTCGAGTCCTCGGTCGAACAGGGCGGGGCGGAAGGGCTAGGCCTGCTTGAAGGTGATGTGGTCCAGGTGCCGGCCGGCGGGCGCAAGGTCCCGCACATCGGCTGGGCCGAGGTGAGCTGGGAGAAGCCGGATCGGCTGACCGACGGTCTGCGGCCCGGCGAGCCCTTTTACTTCGTCCACTCCTTCGTGGTCCAGCCGACCGGATCCGAGCTGATCGGCACCGCTTCCTACGGCAGCCGCTTCGCCTGCGTCGCCGGCAAGGACCGGGTCTGGGGGGTCCAGTTCCACCCCGAGAAATCGAGTGCGGCCGGCCTGCGGATGCTGACCAATTTCAAGGAGATCTGCCTGGGAGCCGACTCGTGATCCTCTACCCGGCGATCGACATCCTCGACGGCAAGGCGGTTCGTCTGCTGAAAGGCGAGTACGACCAGGAGACGCGCTACTTCGACGACCCGGCCGACGCCGCGCGCCAGTGGGCGGAAGGCGGCGCCGAGTACATCCACGTGGTCGACCTGGACGGGGCGAAGACCGGCGAGCCGGTAAACCTCGGTCGGATCGAACGGGTCGCCGCCGCGGTCGAGTGCCCGATCGAGGTCGGCGGCGGCATCCGTGACCTCCAGTCGGCCGGTCGGATCCTCGACGCCGGCGCGGCCCGCGTGGTCGTCGGCACCGCCGCGGTGCGCGACCCCGAATTCCTCGAAGCCTTGATCGCCGAGCGCGGGGCGGAACAGGTCGTGGTCGGAATCGACGCTCGCGGCGGCCAGGTCTCGCTGGCCGGCTGGACCGAGTCGAGCGGGGTGGACGTCGCCGACGCCGCGGCCGAGCTCACCCGGCGCGGCGTGGCCCGGTTCCTCTTCACCCCGATCGAGGTCGACGGCACCATGGAAGGCCCGAACATCCCCGAACTGATCCGCGTGGCCGGGGCGACCGACGCCTCCGTCATCGCCTCGGGCGGGGTCGGTGAGCTGGCCCACCTGGAGGAGCTGGCCCGTGAAGCTCCCGCCAACGTCGAAGGGGTGATCGTCGGCAAGGCGCTCTTCGAAGGCAAGTTCACCGTTCGGGAAGGGATCGAGGCGTTGCGATGAGTGAGCTGAAACGGATCATCCCCTGCTTGGATGTGGACAACGGCCGCGTGGTCAAGGGCACCAACTTCGTCGACATCCGCGACGCCGGAGACCCGGTCGAGCTGGCCGAGCGTTACGACGCCGAAGGTGCCGACGAGCTGGTCTTCCTCGACATCACCGCCTCCCACGAGGGCCGCGACACGATCGTCGACCTGGCCCGCCGCACCGCCGAGAACGTCTTCATCCCGTTCACGATCGGCGGCGGCATCCGTTCGGTCGAGGACGCCCGGGCCGTGCTCGGAGCCGGAGCCGACAAGGTCGCGGTCAACAGCGCCGCCCTGAAGCGGCCCGAGCTCCTGACCGAGCTGGCCGAGGTATTCGGCTCCCAATGCGTGGTGATCGCGATCGACGCGAAAAAGGAAGCGGACGGCAGCTACGGCGTCTACCTCAACGGCGGCCGCGTGCCGACCGGACGCGACGCGATCGAGTGGGCGACAGAGGCCACCCGCCTCGGGGCCGGCGAGGTGCTGCTGACCAGCATGGACCGCGACGGCACCAACATCGGTTACGAGCTGGAACTGACCCGCGCCGTCGCCCAGGCCACCGACGTCCCGGTGATCGCCTCCGGCGGCGCCGGGGAACTCAGCCACCTGGTCGAAGCGATCAAGCAAGGCGAAGCCGACGCGGTCCTCTGTGCCTCGATCTTCCACTACGGCCAACATACGGTCGGCGAGGCCAAGCAGCACCTGGCCGCCCACCAGATCCCGGTGAGGCTCTGAGCCGATTCAGGCGGACTGGCGCTCGGCCAGCCATTCCCGGAGCTGATGGGCGGACATCGGCCGGGCCAAGCTGAAGCTCTGGATTTCTCCGCAGTCGATTTCGATCAGCCGGGAGACGGTCGATTCGTCCTCGGCGCCTTCGGCGACCACGTCCAGGCCAAGCTGCTTGGCGATTGCGATCGCGCCCTCCGCAACGGCGGCGTCTTGGGGGCTCCGGTGCATCGCCGAGATCAGGTCACGGTCGATCTTGACTTCGTCCAACGGCAGGTTGCGCAGGTGGGCGAGGGAGGTGCTGCCGGCCCCGAAGTCATCAAGCGAGATGCGGAATCCATCTTCCTTCAGCCGGTCCAGGTTCGCGTGGAGCAGCGCCGGGCGGGCGGTCACCAGGTTCTCGCTCACCTCCAAGGTGAGTCGCCCCGGGTCGATCCCGTGCTTCGCGGGCACTGCGGCGATCCGCTCCGAGACCGAGAGGTCGAGCAGGTCGGACATTCCCAGGTTGATCGCGACGTCGATCATCAGGCCCTGGTCGGTCCACTCGCGCATCTGGGCGACAGCGAGATCCGCGACCAGATCGGTGAGCAGCGGGGTCAAGCCGTGTTCCTCGGCCAGCGGCACGAACTCACCGGGGTCGAGCATGCCCTTCTCGGGATGCTGCCAGCGAGCCAGCGCCTCGACCGCGACGACCCGGCCTTCCGAGGTGCTGACCTTGGGTTGGAAGTGCAGCCGGATCTGATCTGAGGCGATCGCCTCACGCAGCTCCTCGAGCCGGTGCAGCTCCTCGTGGACCCGATCCGGAGCCTCCACCCCGAGGCGAAGCGTTTCGTCGTGCAGCCGTGCCTCGTAGCTGCTGATCAAGGCGAGCCGGAGCAACTCCTGGGGATCGGTCGTGTCCTCAGGCGAGCGCGCCACGCCGATCACAGGACGCAGCCTCATCTTGACTCCGCCTACTTTGATCGGCGGCTCGAATTCCCTGAGTATGGACTCGGCGAGCAGCTCCGGGTCCGGTGCCGAGTCCTGGCTGCAGACGATGCCGAACTCGGCCCGGTCAATCATCGCCAACCGGCCGTGCCTTTCGGTGGATCTCCGGATCCTGGTCGCCGCCGTATTGATCGCCTCGTCCATTACGGCGGGGCCGAGCGACGCCTCCAGCGGCCCGATCCGCTCGATGCCGATCGCCATGACGTAAAGCGGGCTCTCACGCCAGGAAGGTGCGTCGGACATCTGTTTCAGCCAGCCGTCGAGACGATTGCGGGAGGGTAGCCCGGTGAGGCCGTCGACCATGTACCGCTCCCGGGAATGGACTTCCTTTCGGTACTCGTAGGCGGTGACCGCCAGCCGGACGATGACGATGACGATGGTAAGGGCGAGCGCGATTACGGCTGAGTCCCAGAGATCGTGCCCCTGCCCGTAGATGAGCGCGATCACGGCCAGAACCAGGTAGAGGAAGGGAGGTGCCAGTTGCGCCGCGCCCGGCTGTAGTTCGAGCACCTCGCCGTCCGGTTGCCAGGAGCCGGCGATCATCAGCAGGAAGCCGGCCAGATAGACGGCCGTGAGGATGCTGAGCAGGGTTCCGTTGCCGGGAGTCTGGAAGACAAAGGCGAGGTCCGCCAGGGCAAAGAGGACGAGTCCCGCACCGAATGCCGGCCATGGTCCCCGATGGACGTCGTACGAGAAACGGAAGAGGCACATGGTCAGGATCAACAGGCTGAAGTCGCCGAGCGGGTAGCAGGTCAATACCGCGACGGCGAACTCGTCATGGCCGGTCAGGTCGGTGATCGCACCCGGGAAGAAGATGAAGGCCAGCGCGACGAGCAGGATGAAGCCGCCCGTGGCGTCGAAGAGCGCGAGGTGCCGGTACGAACGCAACCGTCCTCTCAAGACCAACGCCAGGCCGATGAGCACGAGCGGGTACATGGCCAGGAAGAGAGAATCGATCCAGGCGGGGATTGGCCGGGCCGTACCGTCGAAGAACAGGAACCGGCCGATCGCGCCCGCCGCCCAGCACGCGAAGCCGGCCCCGATCAGGTTCCAGGCGAGGCGGTCGACGGGGCTGGCGGCGGCCCGGGCGAAGCAGGCCGCGGCGGCCAGCGGCGGAATCACGCAGAGCACGACGGTCGCCCAGGTCCGGTCCGCGAAGTCGGCGGTGCCGGGGATGAAGGTCAACACGATCAGCGACGAGGCCAGGGCTCCCGCCGAGAACAGAAGGAACGACCGCCCTCTTGCCGATGACGGACGTCCGGCGACTCGCCAATCTGCCGTTTGGGGCATGCCCTCATAAAATCACCGAACGGCAAACTGTCCAAATCTCTTGCTCCCGTCGGGAGGGATCGGTCAGGCGCCGGCTGCTGAGAGTTTCTCCGCGAGCGTGTCGGGGCCGTCGCCGCGGTCCATGCGGATTCGGTTCAGCTCGAAGGGCATCGACTTCTCGGCCAGGCCAGGGTTGACCGTGGTGGCGCCGCGGTAGCCGGCCTTCTTCACGGCCGCGATCACCTCGTCGTTGTACTGGCCGGCCGGGTAGCAGAAATTGACGATCTCGATGCCGAGGTCCTTTTCGAGTTGCTGCTTCGAGCCGACCAACTCGTGTTCGAGGGAGGCAGGGTCGAGTGTGGTCAGGTCGGGGTGGGTGATCGTGTGGGAGGCGATCTCCCAGCCGGCCCGGTACATCTTCTTGACCTCCTTGGAGGAGAGGTCCGAGCCTTCCGCCTTGAGGTTTAGCTGTCCGGCCCAGCCCTGCTTTTCGAGGATCGGCATCGCGTAGAGGTACTGGCCGAGGTAGCCGTCGTCGAAGGAGAGGACGATCGGCTTCGGGGGCAGGGTGCCGCCGTCGTACCAGGCGTTCTGGACCTGGACCAGAGTGACCGCGGTGTAGCCGTTCTCGGCTAGCCAGTCGACCTGCGCCTTGAAGTCGTCCTGGCCCAGCCACAGGTCCGGATAGGGAACGTCGCCCTCCGGGTCGCCGATCACGTGGTACATCAAGATCGGAACCGGGCCGGTGTGCGGCTTCCAGCTGTCATCCGGGTGGACGCCGCCGCGCTGGCTGTCGGCTCCGTCGGGGTTCTGGCCGTCGGCCGGCCGGCTCTGGGCCTGCTTCCCGGCATTCGCCGTGGCCGCTTGATCAGCTTTGTCGCCGTCGTCGCTTGACCCGCGGAGGAAAAGCAGGGCGAGTGCCGCGGCCACCAGCGCTCCGGCGAAGCAGCCGAGCATGATCCGGCGGCGGACGATCGTGCGGCGCCTGATCTGTTCACGGCGCCGGGCCAGCCTGGACTCCAATCCCCGGTCCATTGTCACTTCTGCTTGGCCCGTGCCTGCTTCTTGGCCCGGGCGGCCTTGCGCCGCGCCTTCAGCCGGGCGGCTTTGCGGGCGGCCTTGGCCCTTCGCGCTGCGCGGAGCTGCTTGCGAGTGACCGGCTTGAGCGCGTGGATGCTCGAGTAGCCGACCAGGTAGAGCTTCTGGCCGTCGGAGATCCCGGGCATGTAGGCGCCGGTGTGGAACTCGAATACCTTGCGCCCGGACTTGGCGCTGAGTCCATAGGTGGTGGTGCCGTCAAAGGTGGCGGCGTAGACGGTGCGGCCGATCACGCTGAGCGAGCCGATCACCCGGCCGCCCATCGCGTAGGTCCAGCGGGTGTCGCCGGACTTCGCGTTCAGGGCGTAGACGTTGCCGTCGAAGGATCCGATGTAGACGGTCGGCGGGGTGCCGGGCACCTGGGCGACCGTCGGGCCCGAGTAGACCCAGCCGCCGGTCGAGTGGGTCCAGGCGAGCTCACCGGTGTTCTTGTCGAAGCTGTAGACGCGGCCGTCGTTGCTGCCGAGATAGACCCGGCCGTAGGCGACCGCCGGGGTCGAGTAGAACGAGCCGGCCCGGCCGAAGCTGGAGCCGAGGCCGTCGGACTGCCACTTGACCTGGCCGGTCTTGGCCCGGACCGCGGTCACCACGCCGCCGTAATCACCGACGAAGAGGGTGCCGCCCTCATAGGCGGGGGCGCCCTTGATCGCGCCAGAGACGGAGGTTTCCCAGACTTCGTGACCGTTCTTCGCCTTGAGCGCGTAGAGCACGCCGTTCTCACAGCCGAAGTAGACCCGGTTGTGGACCACGACCGGCGAGGACTCGGAGCGGCAGGGCAGGTCCTTCTGCCAGATCTTCCGGCCGTTCTTCGCGTTCAGCGAGAGGATGTGGCCGGGCTCCAGATTGACGATGTAGAGCCGGCCCTTCGAGTAGGTCGGGGTGGAGGCGTTGAGCGAGGCGATCTTCCGACTCCAGACCTCTCGCCCGTTGTCGCTTCGCAACGCGCGAGCGGTGCCGTCGTTGTCGACGAAGTAGAGGCGGCCGTCGACCACGATCGGCGGGAACTCCAGCAAGGGGCTGTTCCCGTACTTCCAGGTCCGCAGGAACGGCGGGTGGATCCCGTTGACCGGGAGGTAGCCGGTGCGCTGCGGGTTGAGCCGGAAGGTCGTCCAGTTGACCGTCTTGTCCTTCGGCACCGGCTTCGGCTTCTTGGTCGGCTTCTGGAAGGGGACGTCCGGGTTGCTGACGTCATCCGGCCGTTTGAGCTCGTTCCAGGCGACCAGGGCGATCGCGCCGATCGCCACCAGGACGATCGCGGCCAGCACGGTGACCTTGCGGCGCTGCTTGTACCAGGGGCGCTGGGGAACCGGTTCCTGTGGGTTGTCGGGTGTGTCAGCCATCCGAAGAAGGGATCATGGTACGGGAGAACACCGATGACAACCGGCCTAGACCCCGACTACAACCGACTCGCGTCCTTGATCTGGACCCATCCCGCGATCGAGCGGGTGCGCGAGGCTGCCTCGCAGCCCGTCTACTTGGTCGGCGGGGCGATCAGGGACGGACTGGCCGATTTCCAGGTCGATGACATCGATCTGGTGGTCGAAGGTGACCCCGTGCCGCTGGCTGCCACGCTCGATCCCGAGGCCCGGATCAACGACCGCTTCGGCACCGTGAACCTGCTGGTCGAAGGCGAGCCGGTCGACATCGCGACCGCCCGCACTGAGATCTACAGCCGCCCGGGGGCCCTGCCTGAGGTCAAGCCCGGCAGCCTCGAAGACGACCTGATCCGGCGCGACTTCACGATCAACGCGATGGCGATCGGCATCGGCCCGGATTCGGAGCTGATCGACCCGCTCGGCGGGATCGCCGACCTCAAGTCCGGGGTGCTCAGGGTGCTGCACGACAAGTCGTTCGAAGACGATCCGACCCGGGCCCTGCGGGCGGCCCGGTACGCGGCCCGTTTCGGCTTCGACCTCGAACCGAAGACGGCGGAGCTGATGATGGCGGTCAACCTGGGCTCGATCTCACGCGACAGGGTCGAGAACGAACTGCGACTGATCGCCCTCGAGGACAATGCGCTGGAGGCACTCAGGCTGGCCCGGCTCTGGGGCCTGGTCGATTTCGAGGAGGAACGGCTCGACCTGGCCGAGGCGGCGATCGAGTTGATCGAGGTCGAGCCCTGGCGGGGGGAGGCGCCACGAGAAGCGGTGATCCTCGAAGCGATCTTCGGCGACCTGGAATCGGCCACTGAGCTGACTGCGGAACCGGCCGGGCCCTGGGAGGGCTTCCGCCTCGCCCGGGGAAGGTCGCCGCTGGAACTGGTCCTGGGGCGCGCCCTGGGGGCCGTCTGGCTCGACCGCTGGCAACGGGACTGGCGCTGGGTCGAGCTGGAAATCACCGGGGCCGACCTGCTCGCCGCCGGGGTGCCCGAAGGCCCGCAGGTCGGGGAGGGGCTCGACGCGGCGATGGAAGCGAAGTTGAATCGCGGGGTGAGCGGTGGGGAAGGGGAGATGGCGATCGCGCTCGAGGCCGCCGGGGCCGGCAAGGGCGCCAAGTGAACTGGCGGGAAGCCGATGGCGTTCCGTGGCTCGAGGCCGATCTGGCCGGTGAGGCCACCGTCGTCTTCAGCACCCGCGAGGGCGGGGTGAGCCGGGGCCCGTTCGAGTCGCTCAACCTCGGCATCCTGACCGACGACCGGCGTGAGCACGTGCTCGAGAACCGGCTTCGCCTGGCCACCGCGGCCGGATTCGATACGGACCGGGTCTCGATGGGCAGGCAGGTCCACGAGGCGGGCCTCGGCTGGGCCGGCCCGGAGATCCCCGGTTCGTATTCCTCGCCCGGACCCGAACCACCGCCGGAAGCCGACGGTCAGCTCACCGACGAGTCGCTACGGCCGCTGCTGGTGCTGGTCGCCGATTGCCTGCCGGTCGCCCTGCTGGGCGAGCGGGGGCTGGGCATGCTGCACTGTGGCTGGCGCGGGCTGGTGGCCGGGATCATCGAGGCGGCGGCCGGTGAGGTGGGCGCCAGAGCCGCAGCGGTCGGGCCCGGGATCGGCCCCTGCTGCTTCGAAGTCGGTCCCGAAGTGGAAGCCGCGTTCGCGGGCCTGGGACCGGGATTGATGAATGGGCGCAACCTCGACCTGCCGGAAGTCGCCCGGCGCCTGCTGGCCCGGGCCGGGGTGGAGCAGGTCGATTCCGCCGACATCTGCACCTACTGCGACAGGCGGTTCTTCTCGCATCGTCGTGACCGGGGAAAGACCGGCCGGCAGGCCGGGATCGCCTGGCTCAGATGACCTGAAAAGCAGCCAGATTGACTTATTGGTTCGTATTTGACGAATAAGTCAATCTCGCGATGAGATGGGTCTCGGTTGGCGTTTTCCGAGATTTTCGCTGCAAAGTGGGTAATTCGGTGATAATTCCCGCGACCGCATGCCTCACCGGCAGGAATCGGCCTCCCCAGACAGAAAACACGCATACCTATGGCACTACGTGATTCTTGGCACCGCACCCTCGTCTACTTCGGCCTCGCCGAAGAGGACGACCACCACGATTACGACGACTACGAAGACGACTACGTCGAAGAGGACGAGTACGAGAGCCGTCGCAGCCGTCGTAGCCGCGAAGCCAACGTCCGGCGGCTGCCGACCTCGCGTCGTAGCCGTCATGACGAGATCGACGACATCTTTTCCGACGACGATCCGATGCCGGCTCCCAGCCCTCGCGGTGGTGGCGGTGGCCGCGCGCTCCGCTCGGTCGGCGGCGACAACGGCGGCGACGACGTCCAGGTCCACCTGGTCATTCCACGTAACTTCAACGACGCCCAGCAGGTGGCGGATCAGTTCAAGCGCAAGGTGCCGGTGATCCTCAACCTGCAGACCACCGACCACGAGCTTTCGAAGCGACTGATCGACTTCGCCTCGGGCCTCACCTACGCGCTCGACGGCGGCATGCAGCGGATCGCCGAAAAGGTCTTCCTGCTGACTCCGCGCAACGTCGAGGTGTCGGCCGAGGAGAAGGCCCGGCTGATCGACAAGGGCTTCTTCAACCAGTCCTGACCCAGTGCCTGCGGGCCTCGGTGGGCAGCCACCCGGGGCTTATCCATATCCTTGGGCCATGGTCGTCGGATTCATCGGTTCAGGAAACATGGCTGCCGCCATGGCCCGTGGCTGGGCCCGCGCGGAACAGGACTCACCCTCGGAGATGCTCTTCACCGACTCCGGATCCGGTCGGGCCACCGCCCTGGCCGAAGAGGTCGGTGGCCGGGCGGTCGAGAGCAACGAGGATCTGGTCCGGCAATCCGACTTCGTGATCCTCGCGGTCAAACCGGCCGCGCTGGAAGCGGTAGCCGAGGAACTGCCGGCGCCGCGGGCGGTGCTCTCGCTGCTGGGGGCGACGCCGCTGGACAAACTGGTCGAACTGTTTCCGGACAGCGCGGTGATCCGGCTGATGCCGAACCTCGGGGTCGAGGTGAACCGCGGCGTCATCTGCATGGCCGAGCCGGAGGGCGTCGACGAGGAGATCCTCGAGCAGTCGCGGACGCTGCTTGGTTCGATCGCCAGCGTGCACGAGTTGCCCGACTCGGCCATGGACGTCGCGACCGCGGTGATGGGCTGTTCACCGGCCTACTTCGCGGTAGTGGCCGAGGCACTCGGCAGCGAGGGAACCCATGGCGGCCTGGAGCCGGAGGTGGCGATCAAGCTGGTCGGCGAATCGCTGGCCGGAACCGCCGAGCTGCTCAAGCGGCGCACCCCTTTCGAGATCCAGACCGCGGTCGCCTCGCCTGGTGGCAGCACCGAAGCGGGTCTGGAAGCACTTGCCGCCGCCGGCGGGGCCGACGCCTTCCGGGCCGCCTACGAGGCGTCGATCGCGCGGATGCGTGGGAACTGAGCAGTGGAGCCGATTCTGGCCTTGACGCGGGGCGACGTATCGGCCTACGTCAACGCCCTGTTCACGGTCTACATCATCCTGGTCTTCGTCCGGGTGTTGATGTCGTGGATCCCGCGGCTGCCCGAAAACAGCGTCGTGCAGGCGGTGGCCGAGTTCATCCGCCAGACCACCGACCCCTACCTGAACCTGTTCCGGCGCTTCCTGCCCCCGGTCGGCGGCGGAGGCTTCGCCCTCGACCTCAGCCCGGTGGTCGGCATCTTCCTGCTGCTGATCGGCCAACAGATCGTCGTTTCTCTCGTCCGGGGCTGAGATGAGGGGCTACCGGCACCTGATCTGGGCGGGAATCCTCGCCGTAGCCGTGGTCTTGCTGGACCAGGCGGCAAAGGCGCTGGTCACCGACCGGATCGCGACCGGCGAGCTGGTCCACGTGATCGGGCCGCTCGACTTCACGGTCACCCACAACGACGGCGTCGCCTTCGGTCTGGCCGGGGGCGGAGGGATCCTCGTCATCTTGCTGGCCACGATCGCCCTCGTGGCGCTCGGCGCCTTCATCGCATCCGCCCCCGAAAGCAACCTGACCTGGATCTCGGGCGGGTTGATCCTCGGCGGGGCGGCCGGCAACCTGATCGACCGGGTGCGGATCGGGCACGTCACCGACTTCATCCTCTTTCCCAGCTGGCCCGCCTTCAACCTGGCCGATTGCGCGATCACCGTCGGGGTCGTCCTGCTGGCGATCACCCTGATCACCGACAGTTCCGACGACGAGCCGGAGAAACCGGCCGCCGATGGTGTCTGACCCGCACGCGTTCCGCGTCGTCTACCGCGACGAGTTCCTCGCGGTGATCGACAAGGGCTGGGACCTGGTCGTCCATCCGGCCCCGTCGCACGAAGGAGAGACCCTGGTCGAGATGCTCGGCGAAGAGCTGGCCGGCGGGGACGACCCGGAACGCCCGGGCATCGTCCACCGACTGGACCGCGGGACCAGTGGGCTGATGGTCGTCGCCCGCGAAGAGCAGACGCACGCCGACCTGCAGCAGCTGATCCGCGACCGCGAGGTCTCCCGCATCTACACGGCCCTGGCCGACGGCCGTTTCCGCTCCCGCACCGGCACGATCGACGCCCCGATCGGCCGGGCCTCACGCAGACGGCATCGCATGGCCGTGAACGGGGCATCTTCGCGGGAAGCGGTGACCCATTTCGAGGTGGTCGAGGCACTGCGGCGCGAGAGCCTGCTCGAGGTGAGGCTGGAGACCGGCCGCACCCACCAGATCAGGGTCCACCTGGAAGCGATCGGGCATCCGGTGGTCGGCGACGAAACCTACGGCGGCCCGGCCCGGTACGGCCTGACCCGGCAGTTCCTGCATTCGTCCCGGCTCGAGTTCACCCATCCCCGGACCGGGGAGCAACTCGAGTTCACCGCGCCGCTGCCCGAGGATCTCGCCCAGGCGCTCGAAGCCGCAAGAGACGCCGGATCCGTCTAGAATTGCCTGCTGTCCGTATTCCCTAACCCCCGGGATACGACGGTGGCTCCTGCCGCCCGGAGAAAAGCTCCGTGCGGATTCCATCGATAACGGCCCGGGCGGATCCGTTTTTCACCCCAATTCAAGGAGAAGCATGTCCCAGGTAGGAATCCAGGAACTCCTGGAAGCCGGAGTCCACTTCGGCCACCAGACCAGCCGTTGGAACCCGAACATGCGCCGCTACATCGCCGGCGAGATCGACGGGATCCACATCATCGACCTGCTGCAGACCGAGGAGATGCTCGAGGAAGCTCGCCGCTTCGTCGGGGAGCTCACCTCCGGTGGCGGAAAGGTGCTCTTCGTCGGCACCAAGAAGCAGGCCTCCGACGTGATCGAGGAGTGGGCCGACAAGTCGAAGATGCCGTACGTGAACCGGCGCTGGCTGCCCGGCCTCTTGACCAACTTCAGCGTCTCTTCGCAGCGGATCAAGCGCATGCACGAGATTCGCGGACTGGTCGAATCCGGTCAGATCGAGCTGCTGCCGACCAAGGAGCGCATGAACATGCAGGCCGAGCTGGCCAAGCTCGAGTTCGCGCTCGGCGGCGTCGCCGACATGGACCGCGTCCCCGACGCCGTCTTCATCACCGACCTCAAGTCCGAGGAGATCGCCCTGCGTGAGGCCACCCGCCTGCGCCTGCCGGTGATCGCCCTGGTCGACACCAACTGCGACCCCGGCCACATCGACCACGTTGTCCCCGGCAACGACGACGCGATCCGCTCCTGCGAGCTGGTCATCTCGACCGTCGGTTCCGCGGTCGAGCAGGGCGCTGGCGCCTGGGCTGTGATCGAGGAGAAGCGCCGCGCCGAAGAGCAGGCCCGTCGCGAGAAGGAAGAGGCCGAGCGGAAGAAGCGCGAGGAAGAAGAGCGCGCCCGCCGCGAGCAGATCGAGAAGGAGCAGGCCGAGGAGAAGGCCCGCCAGCGCGAGGAGAAGGCCAAGGCCGAAGCTGCCGCCAAGGAGCAGGCCGCTCAGCCCCACCCGCAGGCGGTCCCGGACAACCCGCATCCGCAGGCCGTCCCGGAAAATCCGCATCCGCAAGCGGTGCCCGACAACCCGCACCCCCAGGCGGTGCCGGACAACCCGCACCCGCAGGCCGTCCCGGACGACGCTCCGCATCCGCAGGCCGTCCCCGACAACCCGCATCCGCAGGCCGTCGCCGAGGAAGCCCCGCACCCGCAGGCCGTCGCGCCGGACGCCGAGCCGGCTGCCGAAGAGGCCACCGAAACCGAAACTGAGGAAACCCCGGCCGAGACGCCGGCCGAAGAGAGCACCGAGGAGAAGAACTGATGGCAGACATCAAGGCCGCTGACGTAAAGGCGCTGCGCGAACAGACCGGCGCCGGCATGATGGACGCGAAGGCCGCTCTGATCGAGGCTGAAGGCGACAGCGACCGCGCGGTCGAGTTGCTGAGGGTCAAGGGCCAGGCCTCCGCCGCCAAGCGTTCCGACCGGGGCACCTCGGAAGGCGTGGTCGCTTCGTACATCCATGCCAACAAGAAGGTCGGCGCGCTGGTCGAAGTCCAGTGCGAGACCGACTTCGTGGCCCGCAACGAGGACTTCGCCGAGTTCGCCTACGAGGTCGCGATGCACGTCGCCGCCGCTTCGCCGGCCCATGTCTCCAAGGAGGAGATCCCCGAGGAAACGGTCGCCGCCGAGCGTCGCGTCTTCGAGGAGAAGGCCAAGGAAGAGGGCAAGCCGGACAACATCATCGAGAAGATCGTCGACGGCCAGGTGGCCAAGTGGGCGAAGGACATCGTCCTGCTCGAGCAGGAGCACGTCAACGCCGACAAGCACGACTCGAAGACGATCGAGCAGCTGCGCGAGGAACTGGCCGCCAAGGTCGGGGAGAACGTCGTGATCAGCCGCTTCTCCTGCTTCCGGATCGGCGAGTAACCGCGAACAGGCGGTATTTTCCCTGACGGAATGAGCGACTCGGAGCCGCGGTTCAAGCGGATAATGCTGAAGCTGTCCGGCGAGGCCCTGATGGGCAAGCTGGATTTCGGGACCGATCCCCAGGAGGTGGAGCGGATCGCCCGGCAGATCGGCATCATCCGTGACCGCGGCGTCGAGGTCGCGATCGTCGTCGGGGCCGGCAACATCTATCGCGGCGTCGACGGGGCCGCCCAGGGCATGGACCGGGCGACCGGTGACTACATGGGCATGCTGGCCACCGTGCTCAACGCCTTGACCCTCCAGGACGTACTGGAGAAGCACGGCCACTTCACCCGGGTCATCTCGGCGATCGACGTCAAGGAAGTCGCCGAGCCCTACATCCGACGCCGGGCCGTACGGCACCTGGAAAAGGGCCGGATCTGCATCTTTGCCGCCGGCACCGGCAACCCCTTCTTCACGACCGACACGGCGGCTGCCCTCCGTGCCCTGGAGATCCACGCCGAGGCGATCCTGATGGCCAAGAACGGGGTCGAAGGGGTCTACGACAGCGATCCGGCGACCAATCCCGAGGCGAAGTTCATCCCCGAGATCACCCATCGCGAGGCGATCGAAAGGGGTTTGAAGGTGATGGATTCGACCGCCCTCAGTCTCTGCATGGACAACGACCTGCCGATCTACGTATTCAACATGGCCGAGGAGGTCAATATGGATAGGATCGTCTCCGGCGAGAAAGTGGGCACGCTGGTCTGCTCCAGGGTCGCCGCTAACTGATCCCGCCGAGGAGGAACTTTGATCGACGACCTGCTTTCAGACGCCAAGGACCGGATGGCCAAGTCCGTCGAATCGACGCGTGGCGAGTTCGCCACGGTCCGTACCGGCCGCGCCACGCCCCATCTGCTCGACCGCATCGTGGTCGACTATTACGGCGCGGCGACCCCGCTGAACCAGCTGGCGAACATCGCCGCCAGCGAGGCTCGGCTGCTGACCGTCACTCCGTATGACAAGGGCGCGTTGGGTCTGATCGAGAAGGCGATCCAGGAATCCGACGTCGGGCTCACCCCGTCCAACGACGGCAACGTGATCCGCCTGCAGATCCCCGACCTGACCGAGGAACGCCGCAAGGAGATGGTCAAGGTCGTCCACGGGGTCGCCGAAGATGGCCGGGTCGCGGTCCGCAACGTGCGTCGCGACGTGATGGCCGACCTGCGCGAGTTGAAGAAGGAAGGCGAAGTCGGGGAGGACGACGAACGACGCGGCGAGGAAGCGCTCCAGAAGGAGACCGACGCCGCCATCGCGGAGATCGATTCCATGCTGAAGGGCAAGGAAGAAGAGATCCTCGAGGTGTGACCGCACCGACGGGACCTAAATACGTAGCCATCATCACCGACGGCAACGGGCGCTGGGCCCAGAGCCGCGGACTGCCGGTCAAGGAAGGCCATCAGGCCGGCGCCGATGTCGTCAAGGCCCGCCTGCGTGACGCGGTCGAGTTCGGCATCAAGGAACTCACCGTCTTCTCGTTCTCGACCGAGAACTGGTCCCGCTCGCCTGAGGAAGTGTCCGCCCTGATGGAGATGTTCTCCCAGCGGATCGTGAGCGAATCCCCCGAGCTGCACGAGGAAGGGGTGCGGATGCGGTTCATCGGCCGCCGCGAAGGGGTTTCGGAGAAGCTGCAGCGGCAGATGGAAGAAGCCGAGGCGCTGACCGACGGCAACCGCGAGATCACTTTCTTCATCGCTTTCAACTACGGCGGCCGGGCCGAGATCGTCGATGCCGCCCGCCGCTTCGAGGGAACCACCGAAGAGGAGTTCCAGCAGTGCCTCTACGCGCCGGAGATGCATGACCCCGAGCTGCTGATCCGGACCAGCGGAGAGCAGCGGATCTCCAACTACCTGCTCTGGCAGTGCGCCTACTCGGAGTTCGTCTTCCGTGACGAGCTCTGGCCCGACTTCACTCGTGAGGCTTTTGCTTCCTCGCTCGAGGAGTACGGCAACCGGCAGCGCCGCTTCGGCACCAGGGAGCCGGCCTGATGGGCGAAACGACCAAGCGCATCCTGGTCGCGATCCCGTGGATCATCGTGGTGATCGCGATCATCGTGGTCGGCGGGCCCTGGTTCGCGGCGGCGCTCGCCGTCTTCGGTTGCCTCGGCCTGCGCGAGTTCTTCCTGATGGCCGAGGACTACCGGCCTTTCCAGATCCCGGCCTACCTGTCTTTGGTCGGCATCGTCGCTTCGGCCTGGCTGGGAACCGAGTTCAACGTCCTGATGTTCCTGGCGCTTCCCTTCCTGCTGATCTTCTTCGGCGCGGCCCGCCGCAAAGACCGGACCGGGGTCACCGGGTCGGTCGCGGTCACCGTGCTCGGCATCTACTGGATCGGCCTGGCCCTGTCCCACGCGGTGCTGCTCCGCGAACTGCCGGACCACGGTGCCGCCCTGGTCGTCGACGTGCTGGTCGGCACCTTTGCCTGTGACACCGGCGCCTACGCCGTCGGCCGGATGTTCGGCGCCCACAAGTTCGCGCCGAACCTCTCTCCGAACAAGACGATCGAGGGCCTGATCGGCGGGTTTCTGATCGGCATGCTCGGCGTCTGGTGCGCGGGGCTCTACCAGGACTGGCTCTCCGGGGCCGACGCGCTGATCCTGGGCGCCGCGGTCGCCGCGGTAGCACCGATCGGCGACCTGTTCGAATCGATGATCAAGCGGGATCTGGACACCAAGGACACCGGCCGCCTCTTCGGGCCCCACGGCGGGCTGCTCGACCGGATCGACGCCGTGCTGTTCACGATCGTGGTCGGCTACTACGTTTCCGTGGCCCTGGTCTACTGACCGATGCCTTCTAGCAAGCGAATCCTCGTCCTCGGTTCCACCGGCTCGATCGGCACCCAGGCGCTCGAAGTGATCGCCGAGCGCCCCGAGCTCGAGGCTGCCGGCTTGGCGGTCGGCCGGGACTGGCAAACCGCGGTCGCCCAGGCGCGCGGGTTCGGGATCGAGACGATTGCCGTGGCTGACCCCGACGCCGCGGCGGCGGCATCCGCGAGCTTCGACGGGACGGTGCTTTCCGGTCCGGAGGGAGTGGTCGAGCTGATCGGCGCCACCGGCCCGGACATGGTGCTGAACGGGGTCGTCGGCGCCGCCGGCCTGGGCCCGACCATCGCTTCCCTGAGCCAGGGCATCGACGTGGCCCTGGCCAACAAGGAAAGCCTCGTGATCGGCGGTGAACTGGTCACCGAGTTGGCTGCCGCGACCGGTGCCCGCCTGCTGCCGGTCGACTCGGAACACTCGGCGATCTTCCAGCTGATCGAAAGGGAGGGCGGGGATTCGCTTTCCCGCATCGTCCTGACCGCCTCCGGCGGCCCCTTCCGCGGCCGCACCGACCTCGAAGGGGTGACGATCGAGGAAGCGCTCGCCCATCCCACCTGGGCGATGGGGGGAAGGATCACGATCGACTCGGCGACCCTGATGAACAAGGGTTTCGAGATGATCGAAGCCCATCTCCTCTTCGGGCTTCCCTACGACCAGATCGAGGTGGTCGTCCATCCACAGTCGATCGTCCATTCGATGATCGACCTCCACGACGGCTCGACCCTGGCCCATCTCGGCTGTCCCGACATGCGGGTGCCGATCGCCCTGGCCCTGACCTGGCCGGAACGGGTCGCGCTCTCGACCGAGCGCCTCGACCTCGCCAAGCTCGGACGGCTCGATTTCGAGGAGCCGGATCCGGGCACCTTCCGCTGCCTGGCCCTGGCCCGAGAAGCGGGAGAGGAGGGTGGCATCTCACCTTGTGTCCTCAACGCTTCCGACGAGGTCGCGGTCGCCGCCTTCCTCAACGGGAAGATGCGGTTCAGCGAGATCGCCCGGGTGATCGAGCAGACCCTGGAAGACGTGGGAAGCGGCCCCGCCAAGGGTTTTGACGAGCTTTTTGCGGTCGACGAAGCGAGCCGGGAGCGCGCTTCTGAGATCATCAACGGTCTGACCTGAACCCTGCCGACCGACCGGGGCCGGCCCGAACCAGACATTCACCTTGAGCTTCCTGATCGCATTCCTCGCTTTCAGTGCCCTGATCGTCCTCCACGAGGCCGGGCACTTCGTCGCCGCCAAAGCGGTCGGCATGCGAGTGGAACGGTTCTTCCTCTTCTTCCCGCCGAAGCTGGTCTCGATCAAGCGGGGCGAGACCGAGTACGGCATCGGCGCGATCCCGCTGGGCGGGTTCGTGCGGATCACCGGCATGAACCCGGACGAGGAACTGCCGCCGGAGGTGGCCGCGCGCGGTTACTACAACCAGCCGGTCTGGAAGCGGATCGTGGTGATCGGCGCCGGTCCGGCGGTGAACATCCTGATCGCCTTCCTCATCCTTTGGGTGCTGGCCTTCGGGATCCAGCAGCCGAGCCAGGACGTCGAACAGATCCAGCCCGGCAGCCCCGCCGCCGCGAAGCTCCAGGCCGGTGACCGGATCGTCTCGGTCGACGGAGTCAGCGGCAGCCAGGAGAAGATCGCCGACCAGATCGCCTCCCACCACTGCCAGGGAAAACAGACCGACGGCTGCAAGGCGGCGAATCCCGCCCGGGTCGTGGTGGTCAGGGACGGGCAGAAGAAGACGCTCGAGATCACCCCGGTCTACGACGCCTCGGTCGATCGCAGCCGCCTCGGCTTCGCCTTCGGCCTCGAAGACGCCAACCCGGGACCGCTCGAAGCGGCCCGGATCTCGGTCGACTACATGTGGTTCGTCACCCACAGCACGGTCAGCGCGCTCTCGCACCTGTACGAGAAGCAGCAGCGCGACCAGCTGTCAGGGGTGGTCGGCAGCTACGAGGTGACCCGGCAGGCGGTCGACGTCGGGGCCCGTGAGGCACTGACCCTGATCGCGCTGATCAGCCTCTCGCTGGGCATCATCAACCTGTTCCCGTTCCTGCCCCTCGACGGCGGCCACATCTTCTGGAGCATCGTCGAGAAGCTCCGAGGCCGCCCGGTCCCCTTCGCGGTCATGGAGAGAGCCGGCCTGATCGGCTTCGCCCTGGTCATCGGCCTCTTCCTGCTGGGCTTGAACAACGACATCGGCCGCCTCACGGGAGAAGGCTTCAACGTAAGGTAGAGCCGCAAGCCTCGTCCGAGGCTTCTCGGCCGGAGTCCGCCCATCTATTCATTTGTTCTGTGGGCGGACGGGTTACTGTTGTCATCCGGCGAAGACCGGATGACGTGCAGGTATTGTGGAGAGAGCGAAGGAGGAACAGGTGCAGACGTCCGTGACGGTGACCGAGTTCGACGGCGGTCCGGCAATCGAGCCGGATTTCAAGAACCTCTACGAGGCTTTTCAAGCCACGGTGGCCCGCAAGGGCGAGAGCCTGGCCATCAAGTCCGAGGAAGAAGGCGTCGAGCTGACCTGGAACGACGTCGACAAGCGCGTGCGGGCGATCGCCGGCGGCCTCAACGCGCTCGGCGTGGCCCGGGGTGACCGGGTCGGCATGCTGCTCGGCGCCCGATCCGAGTTCATCCCGATCGACCTGGCCGCAGTCTCGATCGGGGCGCTGCCCTTCTCGATCTACCAGACCCTGGCACCGGACCAGATCGAGTACGTGGTCGAGGATTCCGGCACCAGGCTGATCATCACCGAGCCCGCCTATCTGCCGAACCTGCTCGAAGCACGTAAGAACCTGCCCGGCCTCGAGCGGGTGATCGTGCTCGGCGGCGAGGGCGGTGACATGACCATGGCCGAGCTCGAAGCCATGGACCCGGACTTCGACCCGGCCCCACTTGCCGCCGAGGTCGGGCTCGACGACCCGCTCACCCTGATCTACACCTCCGGCACCACCGGGCCGCCCAAGGGCGTGCTGCTGACCCAGGGCAACCTGATGTCGATGCTGACCACCGTCATGCACTCGGTGCTCGAGATCCCCGAGACGGGCCGGGTGATCTCCTGGCTGCCGGCCGCCCACATCGCCGAACGCGGCGCCAACTACTACACGCCCGTGATGCACGGTCTCGAAGTCCACGTCTGCCCGGACCCGAAGCGGATCATCGAGTTCCTCCCGAAGGTCCGCCCGGCCTGGTTCTTCGCCGTGCCACGGATCTGGGAGAAGCTCAAGGCCGGCCTCGAATCGAACCTGGCGAGCCTGCCCGACGAGCAACGGAAAAAGGCCCAGGCGGGGCTCCAGGCCGCGATCCAGAAGGTGCGCCTGGAGCAGGCCGGAGAAGAAGTGCCCGAGGAACTGGCGGCCGGGGTGGCCGCGGCCGACGAGGCACTTTTCTCGAACCTGAGGGTGGCGCTCGGATTCGACGAAGCGCTCGCGGTGAGCGCCGGTGCTGCGCCGACCCCGATCGAGGTGCTCGAGTTCTTCCACGCGATCGGGATCCCGGTCGGTGAGCTCTGGGGGCTCTCCGAGACCTGCGGCGTGATCTCGATCAACCCGCCGTCCAAGATCAAGATCGGCACGGTCGGGCCGCCCGTGCCCGGGGTGGAGATGCGGGTCGCCGAGGATGGCGAGCTGCTCTGCCGCAGCCCCTTCGTGATGAAGGAGTACCGGGGCAAGCCGGAAAAGACCGCCGAGACGATCGTCGACGGCTGGCTGCTGACCGGTGACATCGGCGAGATCGACGAGGAGGGGTACATCACCATCCTCGACCGCAAGAAGGAGCTGATCATCAACGCGGCCGGCAAGAACATGTCGCCGGCCAACATCGAAGCGCAGATCAAGGTCTCCTCACCGCTGATCAACCAGGCGGTCACGGTCGGTGACGGGCGTCCCTACAACGTGGCCCTGATCGTGCTCGACCCCGACTTCGCGCCGGTCTGGGCCGGCCAGAACGGGATCGAAGGCTCCTTCGAGGACCTGGCCGGAGACGAACGGATCGAAGCGGCGATCCAGGCCGCGGTCGAGGAGGCGAACAGCAAATTGGCCCGGGTCGAGCAGATCAAGAAGTTCAAACTGATCCCCGGCGAGTGGCTGCCCGGCGGGGATGAACTGACTCCGACCATGAAGCTGAAACGCAAGCCGATCGCCGAAAAGTACGAAACCGAGATCGAGGACCTGTACTCGTAGTCGAACGCTTATATCCTCGGTTTCGATGATCGAACCTCGCTCCCTGGAGAGAATCGCGCTTGAGCGGCTGCCTGAACTGCAGGTGGCCAGCGGGCTTTTTCGGGCGACTGCCCGGATCGAGGGGGTCGAGGACGAGACCGAGCCCGCGACCGCGCTGCAGGCCGGGATCGTCGTATTGCTGGGGCTGCTCCGGGCCGAAGAGGCAGAGACCGACCAGCCCTTCTCGACCGGTGCGCTCAGAACCAGGATCCTCGGCGACCTGAGCGGGACGGGGGTTACGGCCGGGGAACTGGGCCTCGCGCTCTGGGCCGAATCCCGGGCCGGTGGAGAAGCGATCGGGGAGATCGACGGGCTGATCCGGCGGGCCACCGTCGGCGGCCTCGAGAAGGTGCCCACCGAGCAGATCGCCTGGCTGGCCTCCGGGCTGGCCGAAACGGCGGTCCTGACCGGCGATCCGTCGACCGGCTTGATCAACGAAGTCAAGGGCGAGCTGAAGAACAGGCTGGGTCCCGGTGGATTGGCGAAGGACGTCCACGCCCGGAGGCTCGGCAGCGCGGTGCCCGTGACCGGCCAATTCCACCTGCTCCACGCGCTCGTCCAACTGGTCCGGGCCGGGGAGGACGAGCTCCGGGGGCCGGCCGACCAGCTCGCCGGCGCCCTGCTCGCCCTGCAGCGCGAAGATGGGGCCTGGCCGGGACTGATCGACCCGGTTCGCTCCGAGGCGGCGGTCGTCTATCCGGTGCTGGCGGTCACCCAGGTCGCCGTCGCCCCGATTGCCCTGAGGGCAGCCGCGGAACTGGGCCTGGGCGACTTCGAGTCCGCGATCAACACCGGCATGGACTGGGCCAACGGCGGCAACGCGCTCGGTCTCGACCTGATCCACGAGGCGGACGCACGGATCGACCGCGGCATCCTGCCGAAACGCAAGCCAGGCGCCCTGGAAAGGGGAATCAGCTCGGCCGCCCGCCGGATCCGAGGCCAGGCCTTCGAGCCCGACGCCAAGCAGCTGATCATCGATCCGGCTGCCTCCTCGGAGGATCTCGGCTGGGTTCTGGAAGCCTGGTCCGGCAGATAGCGCCGCAGGCTGCTCCGGTAGCCTGCATCCCTAGTGGCATCGAAAAGACAGATATTCGTCGGCCGGGTTCCGGTCGGTGGCGGGGCGCCCGTCGCGGTCCAGACCATGACCAAGACCGAGACCGCCAACCTCGAAGCGACGATGGAGCAGATCAACAAGGTCGCGGAGGCGGGTGCCGACATCGTGCGGGTCGCGGTTCCCCGTGACAAGGACATCGAGGCGCTGAAGACGATCGTCAAGCAGTCGCCGATCCCGATCATCGCCGACATCCACTTCAACCACACCCTGGCCCTGAAGGCGATCGAAGCCGGCGCCGACTGCATCCGTCTCAACCCCGGCAACATCGGCGGCCGCGAAAAGGTCGCAGAAGTATCTGCCCTCGCCAAGGAGCGCGGCACCCCGATGAGGATCGGGGTCAACTCCGGCTCGCTGCCGAAGCATCTCCATGCGCTCGAGCGCGAGAACCCGGTCGAGGCGCTGGTCACCGCCGCGGTCGAGTTCGTGACGCTGATGGAGGATCTCGACTTCACGAATTTCAAGGTCTCGATCAAGTCGACCAACGTGCCGAACACGATCGCCGCCAACCGCATGCTCTCCGAGAAGATCCCTTACCCGATCCACCTCGGCATCACCGAAGCGGGAACCAAGTGGTCCGGTTCGCTGAAGAGCGCGGTCGGCCTCGGCGCCCTGCTCGCCGACGACATCGGCGACACGATCCGCATCAGCCTCTCCACCTTCCACGCCGAAGAAGAGGTCAAGGTCGCCTGGGAGATCCTCAAGGCGCTGAAACTGCGCGAGAAGGGTCCGGTGCTGATCGCCTGCCCGACCTGCGGCCGGCTCCAGTTCGACATGGACGCAGTCGTGGCCGAGGTCGAGCAGCGGCTCGAAACCTACGAGGAGCCGATCGAGGTGGCGGTGCTGGGATGTGCCGTCAACGGCATCGGTGAGGCCAAGGGCGCCGACTTCGGGATCGCCGGAGCCAAGAACGAAGGCGTCGTCTTCGCCAAGGGCAAAGCGATCAAGAAGGTTCCGACCGCGGAACTGGTCGAGACCCTCTTCGAGCAGATCGACCTCTCGCTCGACCGCGGCGGCCAGGTCGAGTTCGACGAGAAGGAATCGGCCGAAGGCGAGGCCTGGGTCAAGAAGATCGAGGACGAGAACGCCGGTGACCTGACCCCGGAGAAGATCGCCAAGATGGAGCATGAGGCTTCGCAGAAGGCCGAGAACGACAAGGTTCTGGTCGACGAGGAGATCTCTCCGACAGCCGGTCGGCGATTCACCCGGGCTTAGTGCGTTGGGGAGGTGTTGGCATAGGCCTCCTCCTCGACCCGAAACGTCGTCGGAGACCTATGCCAACACCTCCCACACTAGGGTTGGTGATTGATGCCGGAGGGTGCTAGTAAGACGGCGGAGTACGTGGCGATGTTTCGGGCGGTGGAATCTGCGCGGCCCGGGCGTGACCGTTTGTTCTATGACCCCTTTGCCGCCTGCTTTCTGAGTGGGCGGTTGGCCTTTGGGGCTCGGGTGGCTGGGATTCCCGGTGGGCAGAGGCTGATTACCTCCTACATCGACCGGAACTGGCCTGGTTCCCGGCCTTCGGCGGTGATCCGGACCAAGCTGATCGACGACGCGGTCACCGCGGCGATCGAGGGTGGGGCGGAGCAGCTGGCGATCCTCGGCGCCGGTTACGACACCCGCGGCATCCGGCTGCCGGCCGCCGCCGCGATCCCGGTCTTCGAGCTGGACCAGCCGCCGACCCAGGAGCGCAAGAAGGACCGACTGCTCGGGCGTGACGGGCATCTGCCCCCGAATGTGACCTACGTGCCGTTCGACCTGCTCGAAGAGGGAGTCGGCGGACCACTCGAGCGGGCCGGGTTCCAGCCAGGCTTGAAATCGGTCTTCATCTGGGAGGGAGTGCTCAGCTACCTGACCCCGGAAGCGGTCGATCAGACCCTGGCCTGGATCACGAGGGTCGGGGCGCCCGGCAGCCGACTCGTCTACACCTACGTCGACGTCGCCCTGCTCAAGGACGGCGGGGAGGAGGAGCCGCCCTGGAGCGCCCAGGTGGCGCGGGTCGGTGAGCCCTTCCGCTACGGCCTCGATCCCGCGAAGATGGACGAGTTCCTCGGTGCGAGGGGCCTGAAGCCGATCTGGGACATGTCGACTGCAGAGGCGCTCTCCAGCGGGCAAGAGGTCAAGGGCGGTGAGAACGCGCCCTCGTTCTACCGGGTGGCGGAGGCCGAAGTTCTTCCCGCCAGATAATCTGCGCCCTCGATGACGAGGATCTCGCGCAGCCTGCTGCCCACACTCAAAGACCCGCCCGCCGACGCCGAGGCGATCAGCCACAAACTGCTGGTCCGGGCCGGCATGGTCCGGCAGATGGGGGCCGGGCTCTGGACCTACCTGCCGGCCGGGCTGCGGGCCCATCGCAAAGCGGAGCAGATCATCCGCGAGGAGATGGACCGGATCGGCGGCCAGGAGATCTCGATGCCGATCATGCAGCCGGCCGACCCCTGGGAGAAGACGGGCCGGTACGGGATCGACGAACTGTTCAAGCTCGAAGACCGCAAGGGATCGCCGATGGTGCTGGCCATGACCGGCGAGGAATGCGTGACCGGCCACGTCGCCCACGAGGTTCGCTCCTACCGCGACCTGCCGCTGCTGCTCTACCAGATCCAGACCAAGGAACGTGACGAACCGCGGCCCCGGGCCGGCATCCTCCGCACCCGCGAGTTCGCGATGAAGGACGCCTACAGCTTCGACCGCGACGAGGCCGGGCTGGACGAGGTCTACAACCTCTGCATCCAGGCCTACGACCGGATCTACGACCGCACCGGCCTGCGCTGGTACCGGGTCGAGAGCGACGTAGGCATGATGGGCGGCTCGGCGGCCCACGAGTACATGGCGCCCTGCGCGGCCGGCGAGGACACGGTCGCGGTCGCGCCGGGCTACGCCGCCAACCTCGAGGTCGCTTCGGCCAACCCGAGCCCGATCAAGCCGGGCGAGGAACTTTCCGAGCCGGAGGCCGTGGAGACCCCCGGCATGAAGACGATCGAAGAGGTCGCGGGCGGCCTCGGCCTCGATCCGAGCGCCCTGATCAAATCGGTGGCCGTGGTCACCGACGACGGTGAGTTCGTCCTGGCCTTGGTCCGTGGCGACCACCAGGTCAACCAGATCAAGCTGGCCAACGCGCTCGGCAGCGATTCCCGCCCGGCCCGCGAGGAGGAGATCGAAGAGAAGCTCGGCCCGCCCGGCTTCATCGGACCGGTCGGCGCCTCGGTGCGAATCCTCAAGGACAAAGCGATCACCGGTGGTGGTCTGGTCGCCGGGGCGAACGCAGTCGACCAGCACCTGAAGGGCGTCGAGCCGGGACGCGACTTCGCTTTCGAGGAGGTCGACGTGCGCTCCGTGATCGAGGGGGACACCACCGACGACGGTCAGGCGATCACCCTGGAGCCGGCGATCGAGGTGGGCAACATCTTCAAGCTCGGCACGCGTTACAGCGTGCCGCTCGGCGCCACCTACCTCGACGAGGACGGCAAGGAGAACCCGGTCGTGATGGGTTGCTACGGCATCGGCCCGGCCCGGATCGTCGCCGCCGCCGCCGAACAGTTCTCCGACGAGAAGGGGCTTTCCTGGCCGATGGCGCTGGCTCCCTGGCAGGTCCACCTGGTCTCGCTCTCGAAGCCGGACGAGCCCGAACGGGCTGAGGCGGACCGGCTGTACGAGGGGCTGCTCGAAGCGGGCCTGGAAGTGATCTACGACGATCGTGATGCCGGCCCCGGCCAGAAGCTGACCGACGCCGAGCTGCTGGGTTGCCCCTTGCGGGTGGTGGTCGGGCGGCGTGGACTGGCCGACGGCATCTATGAGGCCAGCGAACGACGCAGCGGTGAAGAGCACCGGATCCCGGTCGAAGGTGGCGTCGAGGCGATCGTGAAGCTGGTCGCCTCGCTTTCCGGAACCGACTGATGGGCGACGCGGCACCGTTCGGCAAGGGCAGGGTCCGGAAACTCTTCGGGCTCGATCGCACCGGGGCCGAACCGGCCCCGACCCGGGCCGGCCAGCCGCTTCGACCGTTTACCCTGCCCAACCTGATCGGCTACCTGCGGCTGATCGGGGTGCCGATCTTCCTGATACTCGCCCTCAGCTCCGACGACGGCCGCGAGCCGCTCGCCGCGCTCTTCTTCTTCCTGATCGCCGGTGGCGACTACGTGGACGGGTTCCTGGCCCGGGTGACCGGGCAGTACAGCCGCCTCGGCGCGCTGATGGACCCGGTGATCGACCGGCTCACGATCCTCTCGGGGATCGTCGTCTGCTGGCATTTCGAACTGCTGCCGCGCTGGCTGCTCGTCCTGCTCCTGGTCCGGGAGCTCGCCACGCTGCTGCTCGCCCGCTGGGGGCTTTCACATGGGGTCGACATCGAGGTCAACTGGTTCGGCCGGGTGGCGGTCTTCCCGGTGATGATCTCGCTCCTGCTCGCCCTGCTGGTCGACACCTGGGTGGCGACCGCCCTTCTGGCCCTGGGCATCGCGCTCGGAGTGGTCGCGACTTATCTCTACGCCCGGGTGGGGCGGGATCAGATCCAGGCCCGCGAAGCGGTCACCGCGGCGGAAGAATCGGCCCAACAGTAAAGCCTCAGTTGAGGGTTAGACCCGGCTCCCTATAATGCCCCGCATGGCGACCCACTGCCCCGAATGCGGATTCGTAAACCCCGAGGCCGCCAACTATTGCCAGAAGTGCGGCACCTTCATCGGCCGTCGAGAGGGAGGGGACGAGCAGGGAACCTCGACCTACCAGGTCGGTGAGACCGGCGAGATCGAAGCCGTCGACATCGACGCCGAGGTCGAGCGCACCGGTGCCGCCCTGGTGATCCGCAGCGGCGGCGGCCGGGCCGGCGAGACCTTCCCGATGGAAGAGGAACGGGTGGCGATCGGGCGCAGCCCCGACGCCGGCGTCTTCCTCGACGACGTGACCGTGTCCCGCAATCACGCCCTGTTGGTCAGCCGTGGCGACGGCACCTACATCGACGACCTGGGCTCCTTGAACGGGACCTACGTGAACCGCAAGCGGATCGAATCGCAGCGTCTCGAGGACGGCGACGAGATCCAGGTCGGCAAATACAAACTGACCTACCTGGAGCGATGAGATGACCCTCAGCGACCAAGGCGTGGCCGACCAGGCCCAGATGGCCCCGCGGCGACCCCGCAAGGCCCTCACGATCGGCGCCGTGGCGAAGCTGCTCAGCAAGGAATTCGACGACGTCTCGATCTCCAAGATCCGCTACCTGGAGGACCAGAAACTGGTCACGCCCCGACGCACCCAGGGTGGATACCGGCTCTACAGCCAGGCCGACGTCGACCGGCTCCGGACCGTCCTGCGCCTGCAGCGCGACGAGTTCCTGCCACTGCGGGTGATCCGCCAGGAGCTGGCGGCCGGCCCTTCGGTCACCGGCCTCTCCGGGAACTCGTCCAACACGGCCCGGCGGGCGAAGCTGATCGGCACCACCAGCTCCCGCTTCACGGTCGAGGAAGTGATCGAGGAAACCGGCGCCCGGGCCGAGTTCATCCGTGAGCTGGCCGAGTTCGGGCTGGTCATGCCCCAGACCGAGAACGGCAAGGCGGTCTACGACGAGACCGACATGGAGATCGTCCGGGCCGCCAACGAACTGGCCCGGGACGGCGTGGGCGCCCGCAACCTGAAGCTGTTCAAGACCTCGGCCGACCGCGAGGTCAACCTGATCGAGACGCTGCTCGCCCCCAAGTTGGCCTCGCGAAACCCCCAGCGGCGCAAGGAAGCGGTCGAGAGCCTCGAACGGATGGCGACCGTACTCAGCGAGCTCAAGCACGCGCTGCTGGTGCGCGACCTGCGCCGCCTGGCCGACAGCTGAAGCAGCGGTGCCGACCGTTACCCGCAAGAAGACCGTGGCGGCGACGCCGGAGAAGGTCTACGACCTGATCAGCGACCCGGCCCGCCTGCCGGAATGGTGGCCACGGGTGATCCGGGTCGAGGACATCGCCGGCAAGCCCGGCGCGGAACGCAGCCGCTGGACCGCCGTGCTCGGGGCCGATTCCGGCCGGATGCTGCGCCTGGACTACCGCTGCTCCGGCGCAACCAGGCCCCGTCGCTACGAGTGGGAGCATGAACTCAAGGGCACCCCTTACGAGTCCCACCTGGCCCGCCAGTCGGTCGAAGCGCGGATCGCCGAGGACGGAGAAGGCAGCGAGGTCAGCCTGACCACGGTCAACACGCTGCGGGGCACCGCGAAAATCGCCGGCTTCTCGATGAAGAAGGGCCAGCGCGAACTGCTCGACGAAGCGCTGGGTTCCCTGGCCGAGGCCTTCGAGGAAGGCGAACCGGAATGAGCGAACCGCGCCGGGACACGAGATGGTGGGGCTGGGGCGACCCGGACGAGCCGGTCGAACTCGGTGAGGCCGGCGAGCGGATGCTGAACGAGCGGGGAATCGCCACGACCGACGGTGCGGCGATCCCCGCGCTCGAGGCGGTCAAGCTGCCGGAAGCGGTCGGCCTGCCCGACTCGTTGGTCGCGGCGGCCGGGGCCGAGAACGTCTTCACCGGTGACGAGGACCGGGTGCGCCACGCCAACGGCCAGAACTATCTCGACCTCATGGCATTGCGACAGGGCGAGCTGGAGCAGGCCCCGGACGCGGTGGTGGTGCCGGAATCGGCTGACCGGATCGCTCCGATCCTCGAGGCCTGCGCCGCGGCCGGAGTGGCGGTCGTGCCGTTCGGCGGCGGCAGCAGCGTGGTCGGCGGCGTCGCCCCGCTCAAGGGGGAGCACGACGCGGTGATCAGCCTGGACCTGGCGGCCCTCCGCGGCATCGAGGTCGACGAGCGCTCCCTCACGGCCAAGCTGGGTGCCGGCCTGCGTGGCCCCGAAGCCGAGGCGCTGCTGGCCGAACGCGGATTCACGCTCGGTCACTACCCGCAGTCCTTCGAGTACGCGACGGTGGGCGGCTTCGCCGCCACCCGCTCGGCCGGGCAGTCCTCCAGCGGCTATGGCCGCTTCGACTCGCTAGTCAGCTCGATCCGGTTGATCACGCCGGAGGGCGAGCTTTCGACCCTGGCCACCCCGCACACCTCGATCGGCCCGGCGCTTCGCGAAGTCGCGGTCGGCTCGGAAGGCATCCTCGGCGTGATCCCCGACGTAGACGTGCGGATCAGGCCGCTGCCGGCGACCAGGCGCTACGAAGCCTGGATCGTGGAGGACTTCGAGGCCGGCAACGAGATCGTGCGAGGGCTGGCCCAGACCGACAGCCTGCCGACCATCATCCGGGTCTCCGACGTGCCGGAAACCGAGGTCAACCTCGCCATGGCGCTGCCGTCGGGGGCGGCCGGGACGATCTTCAAGCGTTACCTCAAGCTACGGAGCCGCGAGGGCGGTTCGCTGGTGATCGCCGGCTACGAGGGAACCTCGGGCGTGGTCCATCGCAGCCGCTCCGACGTGGCCCGTCAGTTGCGTCGCGGTGGCGGCGTCTACCTGGGCCAGGCGGCCGGACGCGGCTGGGAGAAGGGCCGCTTCCACGGGCCGTATCTGCGAGAGGCATTGCTCGACCGCGGCATACTGGTCGAGACCCTGGAGACCGCCCAACAGTGGAGCGGCCACGAAGCCCTCTACCAAGCGGTGCGCACCGCCCTGGAAGACGGGTTGAAGACGAATGGGATGGAGGGGATCGTGATGTGCCACCTCTCGCATGCCTACCGCGACGGCGCCTCGCTCTACTTCACCGTGATCGCCAGCCAGGGCGCCGCGGGCGGCGTCGCCAACTGGCCGAAGCTGAAGCGCGCGGCCTGCGAGGCGATCCAGTCCGCCGGCGGCACGCTTTCACACCATCACGCCACCGGTCGCGACCACGCCCCCTGGGTCGAAGGGGAGATAGGAACGGCCGGGATCGATGCCCTCCAAGCCCTCAAAGAACGCTTCGACCCGACGCGAATCATGAACCCAGGCAAGCTTCTTCCCTGACTACTGGGTGCTCTGGGCGGAGCCGTTGCAGACGGGGACGATCGTGTCCTTGGCGTTCTGCGGCATTGAGATTTCGCCTTCGAGCACCGTCTTGCCCGTGTAGTCGGGTAGCTTCAGATTCTTCTTGCCGCCGCCCAGGTTGGCGTTCTTCAGCGCCTTGTTGAAGTCGCCGTTGTCGACGCGGGAAACCCTGAGAGTCGGGAAGAAGTCGGAGGCGATCAGGCAGATCACGGCCTCGTTGACCTGGATCTGGCCGGATATCGAGCCGGACTTGCCGACCTGCTGGGCGTGGATCGGGAAGGCCCCGGTCGACCCGTAAAGCCAGATCGCGTAGCCCTGGCCCTTCTCGCTCGGCTTGAGATCGTTGATCTGGAGGTTTGCGGCCAGCGCGGTGCCGGAGAAGCCGAACTGGACCTGGCCGGAAGCCGCGGACCCGTCGACCGGCTGCAGCACCGCGACCGTGGGGGAGGACTTGGGGGTCTCGGGTTCGTCGTCCGAGCCGCCGCCGATCACGCCGGTGACCAGCAGGATGACCACGGCGGCCAGCAGGGCGCCGCCGAGCAAGACTGCGATCAGGCGGCGCTGATGGCCGGTGATCGAGCTGAAGCCGCCGAAGCTTTTCTTGGTCGCCGAACCATCGGATCCGGATGTCGAGGAGGCGGCCGGGGCTGCGGCCTTCGGGGCCGGCTTGGGCTTGCCGCCTTCGGCCGAACCGGGCTTCGGCAGGGTGGCCCCCGGAACCAGCAGGCGAAGCTGGTCGGTCAGCGATTCGGCCTGCTCGGCGGTCGCGGGGTCGGAGGAAATGCGGTTGCCGATATCGGCCCGCGATATCTCGTCGGCCTGGCCGAGCAGGTAATCGGTCAGCTCCTGGTCCGGCGCGGGCACGGAATCGTCGACCTCGGCCAGGGCGACACCGGCACGCCGGCGTACTTCGGCCTCATCGATTCCGAGCAGCCCGGAAATGTCGGCGTAACTTTTCCCTCGTCCGAGCAGCAGCTGAAGCAGCGCCCGACTGTCCTCACTCAACGGCATGGGCGGTAACCCTACGGGTTCGGCCGGGTCACCCGTTTCCTGAGTCGTTCCTGAGCAGCGGCTGAGCGGGTCGACTTCCGTGGCCGGACCCGTATGATCCGGGCCGATGCCAGACGTGACGCTTCCCGAATCCCCGTTTGACAACCTGCTCGGCACCGAGTGGGTTTCCTCCGACCCCGACCAGGCGATCGTCCGGTTGACCATGCGGGACGACCATCGCCAGCCGATGGCGATCATGCACGGTGGCGTGATGGCCAGCCTGGTCGAGAGCGTCTGCTCGATGGCGACCGCCCACGCGGTGCTGCCGGAGGGCCGGATCGCAATGGGTCAGAGCATCTCGGTGAACCTGCTGCGGCCGATCTCGTCCGGCGACGTCGAGGTGGTCGCGAACGCGGTGCACCGCGGCCGCATGACCTGGGTCTGGAAGGCCGAGGTAAAGGACGGCGAAGGCCGGGTCTGCGCCATCGCCCAGATGACCATGGCCGTCCGCGAAGCCCCCGAAGGCGCCGACCTGTCTCAGTTCATAAGCAAGTAGCGCCACTAATCGGAGCCGACCCATCCATCAAGTCATTCTGTGGGTCGGCGGGTCAGCGTTCGTCCCGCCCACCCAACGGGCGGGTCGGACCCCGCCCGACTTACTTATGTCGGCTGCCAGGGCCGATAACGATTCGTTATCGGCATACGTCTGTCGCGGCCGAATCCCTTGGTTGTGACTTTCAGGCCCGGGGGTGACTGGCGGCGTTTGTACTCGGCCCGGTCGACCTTGGCGATCACGTCGGCGACCACTCGTGGGTCTTCGCCTCGGGCCGCGATCGCGGCCGGCCCGAGGTCGTCCTCGACGTACAGCTTGAGGATCCGGTCCAGCTGGTCGTAGTCGGGCAGCGAGTCGGTGTCGAGCTGGCCCGGCCGCAGTTCGGCCGATGGCGGGCGGCTGATGATCGTCTCGGGGATCACCGGCGAGGAGCCGTTGCGATGGCGGCAGAGCTCGTAGACCAGGGTCTTCGGCACGTCCTTGATCGGGGCGAGGCCGCCGGCCATGTCGCCGTAGAGGGTGGAGTAGCCGACCGAGGTCTCGCTCTTGTTGGCGGTGGTCAGGACCAGCCAGCCGCGGCTGTTGGAGAGGGCCATCATCAGGTTGCCGCGAATCCTCGCCTGCAGGTTCTCGGCCGCCAGCCCGGTCGCATCATCGCCCAGCACCTTGTCGTAGCTGGCCATCGTCTCCTCGATCGAGAACTCGATCAGCTCGGTCCCGAGCCGGCCGGCCATCTCGCGGGCGTCGGCCTGCGTCTCGCCGCTGGAGTGGGGTGAGGGCATGACTACGCAGGTGACCTGCTCGGGGCCGAGCGCGTCGGCGGCGAGGGCGGCGACGAGGGCCGAGTCGATACCACCCGAGAGGCCGAGCCCGACGTGCCCGAAGCCGTTCTTGACGACGTAGTCGCGCAGCCCGGTGACCAGGGCCGTGTAAACCTCGTCGAGGTCTCCCATCCATTCGGCCACGGGCGTGGTCTCCTCGTCGGGGTCATAGACCACCAGGTCCTCGGTGAACTGCCCGGCCCGGGCGAGGACCGAGCCGTCCGCGGCGATCAGGACGCTGGAGCCGTCGAAGATCAGCTCGTCCTGGCCGCCGACCATGTTCACCATCGCCACCGGCAGGCCCTTGCGGAGAGCGACCTGGCGGAAGATCTCCTCGCGCTCGCGGCCCTTGCCGCGGTGGTAGGGCGAAGCGGACGAGTTGACGATCAGCTCGGCGCCGAGGGCCAGGTCGGCGAAGACGGGGGAGTCCGGGTCCCAGCAGTCCTCGCAGACCGTGATCCCGACCTGCCGGTCGGCAATCTCGGTGACCAGCGGTTCGGCCCCGTTGCGGAAGGTCCGGTACTCGTCGAAGACCCCGTAGTTGGGCAGCAGACGCTTGCGGTAGACGGCGCGGACCTCACCCTGGCTGACCACCGCGGTGGCGTTGGCGGCGATAGCCCGGCCGACCGGGTCGCCGACCGGATCGGGGAAGCCGATCAGGGCGGTTATGTTCCCGACCCCTTTCGCGATCTCTTTCAGGCGCTCCCCGGCGGCGGCGACGAAATCGGGCCGCAGATAGAGGTCCTCGGCCGGGTAGCCGGTCAGAACCAGTTCGGGGAAAGCGACGATCTCGGCCCCGGCCGCAAGAGCGAGGCCGGTCCATTCGCTGACCAGGGCGGCGTTCTCGTCGAGATCCCCGACGGTCGGATTGACTTGGGCCAGGGCGATCTTCGGCATGCCGCTCACAGCCGGAGTATCCCGATTTGCAGGGGTTCCTGCGGTGTGAAGCACCGCACACACAGAATCCCGGGCCTCCTCCACACTCGGTTACTAACAAAACGCTAACAATCGCCGGCCCCCGCATCACGCGGTGGGTCGGATTTCCGTCACTCACGCCGGAAATCCGACCCACTGGGCTCGAGGGGCCGGCAATCGTGCGCCGAGCTTCCCCGCCAGTCGGGGAAGGCGGGGAACCCAACCGCGACCGATCCCGGTCGCAGCGGCCGAAAGTGGCCGCCGGGGTGAATCCGGCGGTGATCCGTCGGTAGGCCGGTCCAGGAAGGCCCGGACGAATCCGTCAGCTAACTCCGCAGGCGCCTGAAAAGGAGAAGCAAGAATGAGTACCAGCCGGATTTTCCGTGCCTCCATAGCCCTGTCCCTGATCGCCTGCTTCACGGTCCTCGCCGTGGTCGGCGAGGTCGTCGGTGACGCATCCGCCGGCGAGGCGACCCCGACTGCAACCGCGACCGGGCCGACCGGCGCAACCGGTACGACCTCGGGCAAGGACTCGGCCGAATCCACCTCACCGCTGCCGGAAGGCTCGGAGGAGGCCAACCCGCACCGTAAGGGTCGGGTCGTCCTCAAAGTCGCCGACCGCAGCGTCAACTTCGGCGGCAAGTTCCGGCTGCGGGGCAAGACCGGCAGCCGGAGCCGCGGCCACCTGCGGATCGAGGCCAGGTTCGACGGCCGCTGGCACACGCTGCGCAAGCTGAAGACCAACGAGAAGGGTGGATTCCACACCAAGGTCCGGGCCCGGTCGAACACGAGCCTCCGCGCGGTATCGGGCGACGGCCGCCGCTCGAAGGCCCGCCGCGTGACCGTGATCGGCCACGTCAAGCTGGGACGTTCGGAACGCTACGTGAAGCTGGGCCGCAGCCTGGTGGTTCGCGGCAACGTGGTTCCCCGCGGGGTCCGCACCGTGAAGGTTCGCGTCCGGGGCGAGGGTGTCATCACCGCCCGCACCCGGGCCAACGGCCGCTTCCGGGTCCGCTGGACCCCGCGCTCGAATGGCGACTTCAGCTACCGGGTCTGGGCCATGAAGAGCCGTCGGTCGACCGGCGACGCCAGCCTGCGCCGCCGCTTCAGCGCCCTCCGGCCAGGACACGCGTCCTACTACGGCCCGGGCCTCTACGGCAACGGCGTCGCCTGCGGCGGCACCCTGACCCCGACCACCCGCGGGGTCGCCAACAAGTCACTGCCCTGTGGCACCAAGGTCACGCTCCAGTACGGGAACCGCACCGTGGTCGCCCGGGTGATCGACCGCGGCCCCTACGTCGCCGGCCGAGACTGGGACCTGACGGAACAGACCAAGAAGGACCTCGGCTTCGGCGGGGTCGGAGTCGTCTGGAGCAATAAGTAGTCGGCGCTGGCGCGCCTCCCAGTTCAACCCGTCCGTTCAAAGAGACAATGAATGGATGAACGGACTCCGGTTGCGGTTATTCGAACCGGCCAGGCCGGTGGGTCGGATTTCCGGCGAATGGACCGGAAATCCGACCCACCGGGGTTTGTGGTGCCGGGGCTGTGGCATCATCGGGGCATGAGCTCGGCCGAATCGAAGAACCTCGAGGCGATCTCGAAGGCGATCGACCATCACAACGCGACCTGTCCCTACCCGGCCGCGGAAGTGAGGATGAACCCCTTCGAGGTCGAACGCCTCGGCTGGGAAGAGATCCGCGGCCTGCCGATCGTTCCCGACGCGAACATCGGCACCGGCCGCTTCCACATCGTCTGCTCGCGTGACATGGAAGGCGACGAGCTCGAAGAAGTCGAGGCGATCGCCGAAGAGCTGGTCACCGTCACCCCGGGCACCAAGGAAGAGCCGGACGCCCCCGCAACACCCGAGGTCCCGGACAGCCCGGGCCGGTGGAACTGACCTAAACGGAATTCCAGAAGTCGATGCCGAGGTCGGTCATCCAGTTCTGGATCTCGATGTTGATGCGGTAAAGCTCACCGGTCCAGATCAGGACGCCCATGATGATCAGGATCACGCCGCCGATCGCGATGATCAGGCCGTAGTGCCGCTTGATTACGGCGAACGCGGTGGTCATCCGGCTGAAGGCGAGGGCGGTGAGCAGGAAGGGGATCGCCAGGCCGGCCGAGTAGACGGCCAGCAGCAGGGCGCCCCGGGCCGCCGAATCGGTCAGCGAGGCGGTGGCGAGGATCGCGCCTAGGGTCGGGCCGATACAAGGCGTCCAGGCGACGGCGAAGGCGGCCCCGGCGACTAGCGGACCTCCCTTGCCGGCCCTCTGCATCAGAGCGTCGACATGCCATTCCTTGTTCAGCCGGGTGACGAAGAACGAGGCCACGAAGAACACACCCATGGCGATGATCAGGCCGGCCGCGATCTTGTCCAGCAGGTCACGGTGGTCGGAAAGCAGCGAGCCGATCTTGGTCGCTCCCATCCCGAGCAGGATGAAGACGGCCGAGAAGCTGGCGCAGAAAATAAGGCTCGGGGCCAGCACCTTGCGCCAGTCGGCCCGGTCGAGGTCGGTTACCGCGACGCCGGAGACCGCGGAGAGATAGCCAGGCACGATCGGCAACACGCAAGGAGAGAGGAAGGAAACGATGCCGGCGGCCAGCGCGGTCAGCAGGCCGACACCAGCCGCGGGGTCGCTGGCGGCTAAGGGGAGGCCAGAGAGGCCCACGGGGATCAGATCTGCAAACGGCAAGGCCCAAAGAGGTTACTTTGGCGGCCATGGAGACCAGCCTCGAAGGTGCGGTTGTCGCGATAACGGGTGGGGCCCAGGGGATCGGTCGTGCGACCGCCGAGGCCATGGTGGGCCAGGGAGCACGGGTCGCGATCGGTGATCTGGACCTTGAAAAGGCGGCCGCCGCGGCGGGAGAGCTCGGTGAAAACGCGGTCGGTCTCCCCCTGGACGTGGCCGATCGCGACTCGTTCCGGCAATTCCTCGATTCGGCCGAATCGCTTCTCGGGCCTCTGGACGGACTGGTCAACAACGCCGGCGTGATGATCGTCGGGCCGGCCGAAGAGGAGGATCCGGCCGCCACCGCCGCGATGATCGCCGTGAACCTGACCGGCGTGATCAACGGAACCCAGCTCGCGATCGGATTGATGAAGCCCAGGCATCGCGGCCGGATCATCAACATCGCCTCCCAGGCCGGCAAGGCGGGCCTGCCGGGCGGAGCGACCTACTGCGCGACGAAGTCGGCCGTGATCGCATACTCGGAAGCGGTCCGGGGCGAGCTCAAGGGCAGCGGCGTCGGGATCGCCTGGGTGCTTCCGGGCATCGTCAACACGGAGCTTGCCGCCGGGCTCCCCGAGATCGGCCTGATGGACGCGCTCGAGCCATCGGACATCGCGGCTGCGGTGACGAAAACAATGGCGGAAGGCGGCTCGGAAGTCTGGGTCCCTGCCGTCAACCAGTGGCTGGACGCTCCGGTACGGCTGCTCCCGCGCCGCGCCCGGGAGAGGATCCTGGCCCTGACGGGAGCCGACAAGGTGCTTGCGGCAGCCGATCCCGTGCGTCGCAAGGACTACGAAGAACAAGCTGCCGATCGCACCTGATGGCCGAAGGAGTTTGGCCCGCCGGACATATGAGAGTGGACGTGCTTCGGTAAACTGCTCCGGTGGGCTGGCCCACTTTGAACAGCGGTTCCCACCGCTGCGACTACCCGTCTCGACAACCAAACGCCGCTCTGCGGCACGACAAGCGCGCATATATGACTGAATTTGCCCCGTCGTCCGCGACCCGTGACGGCCTCTACGACTCGATTCAAGAACACGACGCCTGTGGCGTCGCGATGGTTGCGCGCCTGGACAACGTCCCTCGCCACGAGGTCGTCAGCCAGGGTCTGCTGGCCCTCGAGAACCTCGAACACCGGGGTGCTGCCGGAGCCGATGCGAGCACCGGAGACGGCGCCGGCATCCTGATCCAGCTGCCCGACCTCTACTACCGCGAAGAGGCCGGCGTCGACCTGCCTCCGCTCGGCCGGTACGGCGTCGCCATGTGCTTCCTGCCGCGCGAGAACGAGGGCCGCCGCGAGGAACTCAAGACCTTGATCGCCGAGACCGCCGCGGCCGAGGGACAGGTCGTGCTGGGCTGGCGTGACGTGCCGGTCGACACCGAACACGTCGGCCGCACTGCCAACGAGGCCCGCCCGCACGTCGCCCAGCTCTTCATCGGCGCCGGTGCCGGTTTCACCGAAGACCAGGATGCCTTCGAGCGCAAGCTGTACGTGATCCGTCGGGTCTGCGAGATCGCCGCCGGCGAGGAACTCTACATCGCCTCCTGCTCTTCCCGGACCATCGTCTACAAGGGCATGCTGACCTCGTACCAGGTGCCGGGCTTCTACCCGGAGCTCCAGGACGAGCGGGTCCGCTCCGCCATGGCGCTGGTCCACTCGCGCTTCTCGACCAACACCTTCCCGAGCTGGGACCTGGCCCACCCGTTCCGCCTGATCGCCCACAACGGCGAGATCAACACCCTGCGCGGCAACATCAACTGGATGCGGGCCCGTGAGTCTCAGCTCGCCTCGGAGTTGTTCGGCGACGACCTGCAGAAGGTGACCCCGGTCGTCCGGCCCGACGGTTCGGATTCGGCCACCTTCGACAACGTGCTCGAACTGCTGATGCTGGCCGGCCGTTCGCTGCCGCACGCGGCGATGATGATGATCCCCGAGTCCTACCAGGGTCGTGAGGATCTGAGCGACGACCTGAAGGGCTTCTACGCCTACCACTCCTGCCTCATGGAGCCGTGGGACGGCCCGGCGGCGGTCTGCTTCACCGACGGCCGCGTGATCGGCGCGACCCTCGACCGCAACGGCCTGCGGCCCGGGCGCTGGGTCGAGACCAACGACGGGATGATCGTGCTCGGCTCGGAGATCGGCCTGCTCGACATCGCCCCCGAGGACATCAAGCGCCTCGGCCGGTTGCAGCCGGGCAAGCTCTTCCTGGTCGACCTGGAGAAGAACCGGATCGTCGAGGACGAGGAACTCAAGCGCGAGATCTCGACCCAGCAACCTTACGCCGAGTGGTTCAACAACTCCTCGGTCCACTTCGACGACCTGCCGACCGCCTACGTGACGATGACCGGGATCCAGCCGACCCCGCGCCGTCAGCAGGCCTTCGGCTACAGCCAGGAAGACCTGCGGGTCCTGATCACGCCGATGGCGGCGACCGGGGCGGAGCCGATCGGCTCGATGGGCAACGACTCGGCGCTGCCGGTGCTCTCCGACAACCGCCCGCCGCTCTACAGCTACTTCAAGCAGCTCTTCGCCCAGGTCACCAACCCGCCGATCGACCCGATCCGCGAGGAGATCGTGATGAGCCTCTCGGCCGGGGTCGGGGCCGAGCAGAACCTGCTGACCGAGACCGAGCAGCACGCCCATCAGCTCTGCCTGAACCAGCCGATCCTGATGAACCAGGAGCTGGAGACCATCCGCCACGTCAACCACGACATCTTCCGGGCGGACACGATCGACATCACCTGGGACGTCGCCGAGGGCACTGCCGGCATCAAGTCGCGGCTCGACGCGATCTGCCTCGAGGCCGAGGAGGCGATCGAGAAGGGCTTCAACATCCTGATCCTCTCCGACCGTCGCACCGGCCCCCGGCGGGTGCCGATCCCGGCTCTGCTCGCGGTCGGCGCGGTCCATCACCACCTGGTCCGGGCGGGGACCCGCCTGCGGGCCGGCCTGATCCTCGAATCCGGTGAGCCGCGCGAGGTCCACCACATGGCGACCCTGATCGGCTACGGCTGCTCGGCGATCAACCCCTACCTGATGCTCGACACGGTCGACGACCTGGTCGTCCAGGGCCTGGTCCCGGACATGGAATCCCCGGAGAAGGCCCAGCGCAACGTGGTCAAGGCGATCGGCAAGGGTCTCCTGAAGACGATCTCGAAGATGGGGATCTCGACCATCCAGTCTTACTGCGGCGCTCAGATCTTCGAAGCGGTCGGCCTCGAGAGGGAACTGATCGACCAGTACTTCACCGGCACCGCCTCGCGGATCGGCGGCATCGGGCTCGACGTGATCGCCCAGGAAACCATGGAGCGGCACGCCTCGGCCTTCCCCGGTTCGGGCGACGACCTGCTGCGGGTCGGCGGCGTGTACGCCTGGCGCCGCGACGGCGAGTTCCACCAGTGGAACCCGGAGACCGTCTCGCTGGTCCAGCACGCGGTCCGCGGCGAGGGCGGCTCCGCCCAGGACAAGTACGACGAGTTCGCCCAGCAGGTCAACGAGATCGCTCTGAGGCGGGCGACTCTGCGCGGCCTGTTCAAACTCAAGGCGACCGAGTCCGGCCCGATCCCGATCGAGGAGGTCGAACCGGCGCAGGAGATCGTCCGTCGCTTCGCGACCGGCGCCATGTCGCTCGGCTCGATCTCGCGGGAAAGCCACGAGAACCTGGCGATCGCGATGAACCGCCTCGGGGGCAAGTCGAACACCGGCGAGGGCGGGGAGGACCCGGTTCGCTTCACGCCGGACGAGAACGGCGACTCGCGCCGCTCGGCGATCAAGCAGGTCGCATCCGGCCGCTTCGGCGTGACCTTCCATTACCTGGCCAACGCCGACCAGCTCCAGATCAAGATGGCGCAGGGCGCGAAGCCGGGCGAGGGCGGCCAGCTGCCCGGCCACAAGGTCGATCGTTACATCGGCTCGGTCCGGCACACCACGCCCGGGGTCAGCCTGATCTCGCCGCCGCCGCACCACGACATCTACTCGATCGAGGATCTCAAGCAGCTGATCTACGACCTGCGCTGCTCGAACCCGAAGGCTTCGGTCTCGGTCAAGCTGGTCGCCGAGGTCGGGGTCGGCACGGTCGCCGCGGGTGTGGCCAAGGCCAACGCCGACCACGTGCTGATCGCCGGCCACGACGGCGGCACCGGCGCCTCACCGCTTTCCTCGGTCCACTCGGCCGGGATCCCCTGGGAGATCGGCCTGGCCGAAACCCAGCAGACCCTGATCAAGAACGACCTGCGTTCGCGGATCACGGTCCAGACCGACGGGCAGCTAAAGACCGGCCGGGACGTGGTCATCGCCGCGATCCTCGGGGCCGACGAGATGGGCTTCTCGACCGCGCCGCTGATCGCCTCCGGCTGCATCATGATGCGGGCCTGCCACCTCAACACCTGCCCGGTCGGCATCGCGACCCAGGATCCGCGGCTGCGCAAGCGCTTCAAGGGCCAGCCCGAACATGTGGTCAACTACTTCTTCTTCGTGGCCGAGGAGGCCCGCCAGGTCATGGCCGAGATGGGCGTGCGTTCGATCGACGAGCTGATCGGCCGGATCGAGCTGCTCGAGGCCGACGACGCGGTCGAACACTGGAAGGCGAGGGGTATCGACCTCTCCGGGCTGCTCGCCTGGCCCGAAGGCGTCGACCCGTCGGTCGATCGTCGCCGGACCCGGCCGCAGGAGCCGGTGCTCGAGGACAACCTCGACTGGAAGCTGATCGAGCGGTCCAAGGACGCGATCGAGGGTGGCGACGCGGTCGAGTTCGAGATGGAGATCAACAACGTCGACCGCTGCGTCGGCGGGATCACCTCGAACGCGATCGCCAACGCGCAGGGCGCGAAGGGACTGCCCGAGGACACGATCAAGGTGAACTTCCGCGGGGCGGCCGGCCAGTCCTTCGGCGGCTGGCTCGCGCCGGGCGTCAGTTTCTCGCTGCGCGGCGAGGCGAACGACTACTGCGGCAAGGGGCTCTCCGGCGGCATCCTGGCCGTCTCGCCGCCCGAAGGCGGCACCTATCAGCCGGAAGAGAACGTGATCGTCGGCAACACCTCGCTATACGGCGCGACCAAGGGCCGCGCCTTCTTCCGGGGCAAGGGCGGCGAGCGCTTCGCGGTCCGCAACTCGGGCGCGACCGCGGTGATCGAAGGCGTGGGTGACCACGGCTGCGAGTACATGACGGGTGGCACGGTGGTGGTGCTCGGCCCGACTGGGCGCAACTTCGCGGCCGGCATGAGCGGTGGCATCGCCTATGTGCTCGACGACGAGGAGCAGTTCCAGGGGCGGGTCAACCCGACCATGCTGGACCAGCTCGAAGATCCGGACGAGAAGGACCGGATCGAGCTGCGCGGCCTGATCCGGGAGCACCTGGAGCGGACCGGTTCCGAAGTCGCCCGGCGGATCCTCGACGATTGGGACGAGATGTCGACCAAGTTCGTCAAGGTGTTCCCGGTCGACTACAAGCGGGTGCTGGCGGAACTCGAGGCCGAAGGCGCCGGTGAACCCGGCGTGGGCCCGGAGACCGACGATGTTGAAGTGATCGGCGAACCGGCGACCGGCGTCGCCTCGGAGAAGGGGGCCTGAGTATGGGCAAGCTCGGCGGTTTTCTCGAGATTGAACGGGCCGGGATCCCCTACCGGGATCCCAAGGAACGAGCGGAGGACTACAACGAGTTCGTGGTCAAGCGCTCCGACGAGGAGCTCTCGGACCAGGGTGCCCGCTGCATGGAATGCGGCGTTCCCTTCTGCCACAACGGCTGCCCGCTTGGCAACCTGATCCCGGACTGGAACGACCTCGTCTACCACGGCCGCTGGCAGGACGCGATCCGCCAGTTGCATGCGACAAACAACTTCCCCGACTTCACCGGGCGGCTCTGCCCGGCCCCCTGCGAGGCGGCCTGCGTGCTGGAGATCAACGAGGGCCAGGCGGTCACGATCAAGCAGATCGAGCAGACGATCGCCGACCGCGCCTGGAAGGAAGGCTGGATCCGTCCTCGCCCGCCGAAGCGCGAGACCGGCCGGGAGGTCGCCGTGGTCGGTTCCGGACCGGCCGGCATGGCCGCCGCCCAGCAGTTGCGCCGGGCCGGCCACAGCGTCACCCTTTTCGAGCGCGACGAGGCCGCCGGCGGCCTGGTTCGTTTCGGCGTCCCGGACTTCAAGATCGAGAAGACCGTGGTCGAGCGTCGCGTCCAGCAGTTGGTCCACGAAGGGGTGGAACTCAAGTGCGGCGTCGACGTCGGTGTCGATGTCACCGTCGAAGAGCTGCGTGAAAAGTACGACGCGGTGGTGCTGGCGACCGGATCCCGGGTGCCGCGAGACCTGCCCGCCCCGGGCCGCGAGCTAGATGGCGTCCACTTCGCGATGGACTATCTCTACAGCCGCAACCGCTGGCTGGCGGCCGAAGTCGGCCCCAAGCCGACGGTCGAGGCTCCGGCCCCGGCGCCGATCTCGGCCAAGGGCAAGAACGTGGTCGTGATCGGCGGTGGCGACACCGGTGCCGACTGCGTCGGCCACTCGATCCGCGAGGGTGCCGCCCAGGTGGTCCAGCTCGAGCTGCTGCCCGAGCCGCCGGAGCACCGTCCCGACGACCGCACTCCGTGGCCGCTCTGGCCGGTCAAGTTCCGCCTCTCCTACGCGATGGAAGAGGCGATCGCGGTGGAGCGGGGAGAACAGGACTTCTCGGTCACCACGACATCGTTCAACGGCGTGAGCGGCCAGGTCAGCTCGATCACCGTGGCCGAGGCCGGCGCCGAACCGCCCTTCGCCCCGGTCGAGGGCTCGGAGTTCGAGATCAAGGCCGACTTGGTCCTGCTGGCGATGGGGTTCCTCCATCCCGAGCAGGGGCTGCTCGACCAGCTCGGCGTGGACAAGGACCAGCGTGGCAACGTCAAGGCAGGCACCTACGAGACCTCGATCCCCGGCGTCTTCGCTGCCGGCGACGCGCGTCGCGGCCAGTCGCTGATCGTCTGGGCGATCAACGAGGGCCGTCAGGCCGCTCGCATGGCCGACCGTTTCCTGAACACGCTGCCGTCACCCTCCCCGGTGCCGCGCCAGCCTGACGTGCCGACCGGCAACGTCAACCCGGCCGACGAGGGTCCGGACGGTCCCCCGAAGCACGTCGCCCCGGGCATGGGCCCGGACCCGAGCGCCACCGCCCCCGGCTTCGCCAAGGAGTAGCGGAACGACCAGTAATTCACCGACAGCGGAGTTTTCGGCAAATAGGTCTGAAAACTCGGCTGTCGGCGCTGCCGTCAGTTCGAGGGTGCGCCGGCTGGGGGAGTGCCCTCCGGCGCCTTCGGACCCCAGCTGGCACGGGCTGGGCCGCTGATCGGGACCGGATCGCCGCCGACCACTGGGGCGCCGCGCAGCACGTCGAACACCGCCTTGGCCCGGGATGCCACCTCGCGGACATCGCTCTTGATGCCCTGGCCGCCGTAGCCGTGCAAATCTGAGGTGAGCCCGTTCGCCTCCAGCCCGACCGCCTTGGCGAGGTAGAGCGAACGCTTCATGTGGAAGCCCTGGGTGACGATCGTGGCGCTGGTCACCCCGAATATCTCCTTCGCCCTCTCCATGGTCGCGTGGGTGTTGAAGCCGGCGTGGTCGGTGTAGATCACGTTCGCCGGGACGCCGTCGGCCACCAGGGCCTGCCGCATCGTGGTCGGCTCGTCGTAGGCCCACTGGCCGTGGTCACCGGAGACCAGGATCTTGTCGACCTTGCCGTCCGCGTAGAGAGCCGCCGCCTGATTGACCCGGTCGGCCAGCATCATGCTCATCGTCCCATCCGGGTTCACCATCGCCCCGGGCACGATCGCCACTTCGGCATGTTTGGCCTCGGTTGGGCTGTTCCAGATCTCACCGTCGGAATCGAGCAGGACGATCAGGTTGGTCGCCAGGACCAGCAGGAGGCCCAGCGCGGCCAGCAGAACGGCCGCGAGGATCAGCCGGCGGCGCCAGGGCGAAGGTCGCCTGGATCTGACCCGGGGAGGCGCGAGAACGGGCAGGGTTTCCGCATGTGATCCGGTGTTCATGACGATCACCGTAGCAGCGTTTCCGGCCATCTCTAGACTGGAAGCCACTTTGGGACACGACCACGAGCACGGATCGCACGGGCATAGCCACGGACCGGGGGAGTGGCGGGACGCGGACCGGCGGGCATTGCTGATCGCGGCCGGTTTGACCGCCGGCTTCATGGTCGCCGAGGTGGCCGGCGGTCTGCTCACCGACTCGCTGGCGCTGCTTGCCGATGCCGGTCACATGCTCTCCGACAGCTTCTCGCTCTTCCTCGCTCTCGGCGCGGTCGCGCTGGCCGCCCGGCCGGCCACAGCCCGGCGAACCTATGGCTTCAAACGGGCCGAGATCCTCGCCGCCCTGATCAACGGGATCCTGCTGGTCGTCGTCTCGGTCTGGATCGTGGTCGAGGCGATCAGCCGGATCGGCGACCCGCCCGAGGTGCTGGGCGGCTGGATGCTGGTGGTCGCCGTGGCCGGGCTGCTGGTCAACCTGATCGCCGCCTGGGTGCTCGCCAGGTCGGCCGGGGAGAGCCTGAACGTGAAAGCGGCCCTCCGGCATGTGCTGGCCGACGTGGCCGGGTCGGTCGGGGTGATCCTCGCGGCCCTGATCATCCTGACCACCGGCTGGGAGCTGGCCGACCCGATCGTTTCGATCGTCATCTCGGTGCTGATCGCGGCCAGCGCATGGTCGATCCTCCGCGACTCGGTCGACGTGCTGCTCGAGGCCGCGCCGCCCGGGCTTGACACCGAGGAGATCGGATACGCGATGGCAGCCCTGCCCGGGGTCGAACAGGTCCACGATCTCCACATCTGGCAGATCACCTCCGGCATGCCGATGCTGAGCGCCCACGTCCTGGTCGGCCCCGGCGCCGACTGCCACGGGCTGAGGCGCGACCTGGAACAGATGCTGGAGGCTGAATACGAAATCGATCACACCACCCTTCAGGTCGAACACATCACGTCCCAAGCGCCTATCCCAGCGGACCAACTCTAAGAAGAACCACCAGCCAGAGCCTCTCCCATCCATTCATTGCTTCGAGTGGGAGAGGCGGGTTTCTCGTGGAGGGCGGGTCGGACCCCGCCCGACTTAATTGTCGGCTTCGGCGTCCGGGGCCGACGCTACCTTCTGGATCGTGAACTGGTTTGAGGGGCGGCTGGCCGCCTTCGACATCGAGACCACCGGGACCGAGACCGAGTCCGATCGGATCGTCACCGCGGCCGTGAGCCTGGTCGGCGGGGGAGAGGAGTCGGTCAGCAAGGACTGGCTGGTCGACCCCGGGATCCCGATCCCGGCCGAAGCGACCGCGGTTCACAAGATCACCGACGAGATGGTTCGCCGCGAAGGGGTGCCGGCCGCGGAAGCGGTTGAGCAGATCACCGCGATCCTTGCCGAAGCGCTCTCGGAAGGGACGCCGATCGTCGCCTTCAACGGCCGTTTCGACCTGACGATCCTCGACCGGGAAGCGCGGCGCCACGGCGTCATGCCGTTGGTCGACCGGGTCGGGGGCAGCGACGGACTGCTGGTCGTCGATCCCTATGTCCTCGACAAGCAGGTCAACCGCTTCCGCAAGGGACGCCGCAATCTGAGCCTGCTCTGCGAGGCCTTCAACGTGCCTCTGACCGACGCCCACGCGGCCGGCGCCGATGCCCTGGCTGCCGCACGGCTGGCCTGGCGCATGGGGAACATGTATCCCGAGATCGGCGAGGCGGACATCTTCGAACTGCATGAACAGCAGATCGGCTGGGCTCTCGAGCAGGCCGCATCGCTTCAGCGCTACTTCGCCGAGCAGGGTCGCCCGGAACCGGTCGAAGGCGCCTGGCCCGTAGTCCCGGTCGGTGCCGCTGTCGCGCACGAAGACCGGCTCGCCGCCTGAGCACCATCACTGAGACAATCGCCTGGTGAGCGAAGTTCACCACGAAAAGGACGAACTCGAGCAGGACCACCTGGAGGTCGAACTCGACGAGAAGGAGGAGATCAACCTTCTCGACGAACTCGGCGGACCGCAGGGGATCGCCGATTCGAGCATTCCCGGGCTGGTCTTCGTCATCGCCTACACGGTCTCGGGCCAGAGGCTGGAGCTGGCCGCCGGCATCGCGGTCGGGATCGCGCTGCTGATCGCGCTGATCCGGCTGATCCGGGGGGAGCGGGCGCGATACGCGGCCTCGGGATTCCTGGGGGTCGCACTGGCCGCCTTCATCGCCACCCGGACCGGCAAGGCCGAAAACTTCTTCCTGCCCGGGCTGTTCTTCAACGCCGGCTACGCGTTGGCCTACGCCGTCTCGATCGCCATCCGCTGGCCCCTGATGGGGGTGTTCATCGGCCCGTTGATCGGGGAGGGCATGAACTGGCGCAGCGACCCCGAAAGGGTCAAGCTCTTCAACCGGATCAGCTGGCTCTGGGTCGGCACCTTCCTGCTGCGGCTGGTAGTCCAGCTGCCGCTCTACTTCTCCGGCGCGCTGGTCGCCCTGGGCGTCGCCAAGACCGCGATGGGCCTGCCGATCTTCGCCCTGGCGATCTATTTCAGCTACCTGATGCTGAAGGCCGCCGGAATTGACCTGAAACAGAAGCCGGAAGCCGAGGAGACCGGCTGAAAATCCGGTCCGAATGGAGGCCGCCGCGCCATTGACATACAATGTCTGGCCGCCTTTGTCTCCCTCTTCATCACCCACAAGAACCGGCGCGGCGTCCGCGGACGCCGCAGCCAGCGGGGACGCGAGTTCGCGCCCCAAACGCAAGGAAGTCCCGATTCGACTGCGGGTCGGGGCCTCCGAGGGCCTTTACCGGATCCGTCCCTTCGAGATGGTGGTTCGTGCCCACCCGCCGGAGCGTCCGGGCGAGTTCCGCGATGTGGCGGAACTCTGGACCCTCGACAAGGAAGAGTTTGGGTCCCGTGGCCGGATCGACACCACCATGGGGGTCGGCATGGCCGCGGCTGCCTGGGCGCCGCTTCGCAGCCTGCTCGAGGCGGACATCCCCGACCGGCTGGAGTTGACCGACGCCGAGGTGCTCGACCTGCTCGACGGTGCGGCCGATCGACTCGAAACGTCAGGCGTGACGCTGGAATGGGATCCCGACCTGCGCCAGGAACTGACCGGAAAGGTCGTGGTCGGCAGCAGTGGACGACTCAGCCAGAGCGTGCCCGACGTCTTCGACCAGAACGCGCTGCAGGGCTTCTCCTGGCAGCTCTCGCTGGACGGGGTGCCGCTTTCCGATGAAGAGATGGCGCTGGTCGCCGATGCCGACGGCCCGATCGCCCGCCTGCGCGAACAGTGGGTACTGGTCCCCAGGATGATGGCCGAAAGGGCCCGGCACCCGGACCTGAAGCCGCTGACCGCGATCGACGCCCTGAGCGTCGCCCTGACCGGCAGCACCGTGGTCGATGGCCAGCGGGTCGAAGTCGAGGCGAAGGGATGGGTCGCCCAGCTGCGCGAACAGGTCACCGGCGACAGCGAGCAGCAACTGGTCGAGCCACCGGCCACGCTCAACGCCACCCTGCGCGAGTACCAGGTCGAGGGCCTGCGCTGGCTCCACCGCATGACCTCGCTCGGCCTCGGCGGTTGCCTCGCCGACGACATGGGGCTGGGCAAGACCGTGATGCTGATCTCGCTCCACCTGCACCGACGCCTCAACCCGCAGACCGCCGGCCCGACCCTGGTCGTCTGCCCGGCCTCGCTGCTCGGCAACTGGGAACGGGAGATCAAGCGCTTCGCCCCGACCGAGACCGTGCGCCGCTACCACGGGCCGAACCGGAGCCTGGACCAGATCACCGGCGGCTTCGTGCTCACCACTTACGGCACCATGCGGCTCGACGCGGAGAAGTTCGAAAGCGTTTCCTGGGGCCTGCTGGTCGCCGACGAAGCCCAGCACGTGAAGAACCCGCGCTCGGCCGGCGCCAAGGCGCTACGGACCATCCCGGCCCGCTCCCGGGTCGCGCTGACCGGCACCCCGGTCGAGAACAACTTGAGCGAGCTCTGGGCGATCCTCGACTGGACCACCCCCGGGCTGCTCGGCAGCCTCGGCGGCTTCCGCAAGAAGTGGGCCGACCCGATCGAGGTCGAGGGCAGCCAGTCGGCAACCCGCCTCCTCAACCGTCTGGTCCGGCCCTTCCTGCTGCGGCGCCGCAAATCGGACCCGGGCATCGCCCCCGAACTGCCCCCGAAGACGATCACCGACCAGCCGGTCGAGCTGACCCCCGAGCAGATCAAGCTCTACGAGGGCGCGGTACGCGAGAACATGCTCCAGATCCGCACCGCGGAGGGCATAAGCCGCCGCGGACTGGTGCTCAAGCTGCTGACCTCGCTGAAGCAGATCTGCAACCACCCGGCCCAGTTCCTCGGCGAAGAGGGCGGCCCGCTGGCCGAACGCTCCGGCAAGCTCGAGCTGCTGGACGAGCTGCTCGACACGATCATCAGCGAGGAAAGCTCGGTCCTGGTCTTCACCCAGTACGTGGCGATGGCGAAGTTGCTGGCCCGCCACCTGAAGGAACGCGAGATCGAGGCGATGCTGCTGCATGGCGGCACCGCGGTGCGGCAGCGCGAACGCATGGTCGAGCGCTTCCAGAACGGTGAGGTGCCGGTTTTCCTGCTCTCGCTGAAAGCGGCCGGCACCGGCTTGAACCTGACCCGCGCCGACCACGTGATCCACTACGACCGCTGGTGGAACCCGGCGGTTGAAGAGCAGGCGACCGACCGCGCCCACCGGATCGGCCAGGAGAAGTCGGTCCAGGTCCACCGCCTGATCGCCGAGGGCACGATCGAGGATCGGATCGCCTCGATCCACGAGACCAAGCGCGAACTGGCCGACGCGATCGTCAGCACCGGCGAGGCCGCGCTGACCGAGCTCAGCAACGAGGACCTGGCCGAACTGGTCGAGCTGAGGAACGCCGGTTGATCAACCAGACCGCACTGTGGAGTGAGAAGAGCGGTCATACTTCTCATATGACGGAGACCGCTAGCGACGCCGGCCGAACCTGGCGGGGGCAGACGATCGAGGAACGCCAGGCCGACCGGCGAGAACGGCTGATCGAGGCCGGGGTCGAGCTCTTCGGCACCCGAGGATATGCGAACACGCCGGTCAAGGCGATCTGCGAGCAGGCCGGGCTCACCGAGCGGTATTTCTACGAAGCCTTCGAGGACAGGGAGGACCTGCTCGACGCGATCTACTCGATCGTCCTGACCGACTGCCGGCAGGCGACGCTGGACGCGATCCGTAGCGCCGGCGACGACCTCGAGGCGTCGATGCGGGCCGGCCTGACCGCCTTCGCCCGCGAACTGACCCGGGATCCCCGTCGGGCCCGGATCCAGGAGATCGAGATCGTCGGGGTCAGCCCCGAGATGGAGCGCAAGCGGCGCGACTCGATCCACGCCTTCGCGGCGATCGTCGCCGACCGCACCCGGGAGTTGGGCGGCAGGGACGAGATCGGCCCGCTGCGGCTGGATGTGATCTCGCTGGGCCTGGTCGGCTCGGTGAACGAGCAGCTGATCGACTACGTGCTCGGTTACCTCGACATCTCGCTGGAAGATCTGATCGAGAACCAGATCGCGGCCTTCGCCGCCGTCGCGCGCCAGCTGCTGGAGTAGCCCGAAATAGTTGACAACGAGCCGTGTCACATCTGCCAGAATGTGATCATGAGCGACGCGCAGGCAGTCCACCCGAAGACGATCGTCATCACCGGCGCCGCCCGGGGGATCGGACTCGCCACCGCCACCCTCCTCGCTTCCCGGGGCCACCGGGTTCTGATGGCGGACCTCGACGGCGAGCTGGCGGTCGAGGAAGCGAAGGCCATCGGGAACCGCGCCAGCGGCTTCGGCCTCGACGTGACCGACCGGGAAGCGTTCCGTGAACTCCTGCAGCGGGTCGATTCCGAACACGGGCCGATCGACGTCGTGGTCAACAACGCCGGCATCGCCTCGGCCTCGGTGAACATCCTCGACCAGGAACCGGCGATCACCGAGCGCACCATCGACATCAACCTGAAGGGCACGATGAACGGCACCATCGAAGCGATCGCCCTGATGGCGCCGCGCCGCCGCGGACATGTGGTCAACGTCGCCTCGTTGGCCGGGATCCTCGGGGTGCCGGGGCTGGCCGCCTATGCGGCCTCGAAATTCGGCGTGGTCGGCTTCACCGAGTCGGTGCGGATGGAGTTCGCCGACCAGGGGTTGAAGTTCGCCTGCGTGATGCCCGGCCCGGTCGCAACGGGGATGATGGACGGCACCGCGTCCTCGCCGGTCGTCTCGATGCTGACGCCGGAGCAGATGGCGGCCGCGATAGTCGAAGGAATCGAAGCGGAGAAGCCCCGGGTGGCCCTGCCCAGGTCCAGCTACCTGCTGGCCAGGCTCTCCTCGATCGTGTCGCCGGGCTTTGCGATCAAGCTGGGCCGCTGGACGAAGATCGACCGCATTTACACCCACATCACGCCCGGCGCCCGCGACGAGTACGAGCAGCGCATCAGGCGCTGAACGGCCGGCCCGGCCCAATATCTTGGAGTCGATGGGGCCGATCCGCAAACCAGCAGGTACTGCCGCCGAAACCACCTCGGCGACCGTCGAGGCGGTTTGGCGGATCGAGTCCGCCCGCCTGATCGCCACGCTTTCCCGCCTGACCGGTGACGTCGGCCTGGCCGAGGACATGGCCCAGGATGCCCTGGTCGCCGCCTTGGAGGGCTGGCCGAGGACGGGGGTGCCGGACAATCCCTCGGCCTGGCTGATCACCACCGCCAGGAACCGCGGGATCGACCGCATCCGCCGCGACAAGGTGCTGCGCGAAAAGTACGAGAAGGTCGCGTCCGAGATGGAGCTGTCCGGGCCGGAACCGGGTCCCGAGCAGGTGGCCTTCGACGAGGACCGGATCGGCGACGACGTGCTGACCCTGATCTTCACCGCATGCCATCCGGAGCTCAGCGCGGAAAGCCAGGTCGCCTTGACCCTGAAGACGCTGGCCGGGCTCTCGACCGAGGAGATCGCGCGTGCCTTCCTGGTCTCCAAGGCGACGATCTCGCAGCGGATCGTGCGGGCGAAGCGGACCCTGGCCGAATCGGAGATCCGCTTCGAACCCCCGGCCCCGGAAGAGATGGGCGAGCGTCTCGGCACGGTGCTCGGGGTCGTCTACCTGATCTTCAACGAGGGATACTCGGCCACGGCGGGAGAGGACTGGATGCGCACCGAGCTCTCGGCCGAAGCGTTGAGGCTGGGGCGGATCCTGGCCGGCCTGGCCCCGGCTGAGCCGGAGGTTCACGGGCTGGTCGCACTGATGGAGATCCAGGCTTCACGGTTCCCGGCCCGGATCGGACCGGACGGGGATCCGGTGCTGCTGATGGACCAGGACCGCGCACGCTGGGACCGTCTGCTGATCCGGCGCGGATTGGAACGGCTGGAACTGGCCGGGGAGCTGGGCGGATCGGGCCCGTACTTCCTCCAGGCGTCGATCGCCGCCTGCCACGCCCGGGCGTCCGCCCCGGAACAGACCGACTGGGATCAGATCGTGGGTTTCTACGACGCGCTGCTTGCCCTGCGTGACACCCCCGTGGCCCGGCTGAACCGTGCGGTCGCGGTCTCGATGGCCGGCGATCCAGGGCGGGCGCTCGCGATCGTGGACGACCTTGCCGGGGATCGCAGGATGGAGGGTTACCACCTGTTGCCGAGCGTGCGCGGCGACCTGTTGGAGAAGCTGGGCCGCGGCGAAGAGGCGGCGGCAGAGTTCGCCCGCGCTGCTTCCCTGACCGGTAACGAGCAGGAACGGAAGGTGCTCGAAGGCCGGGCGCTGCGGGCGAGCAAAGGATTTTCTTCCTGATGTCGATTTTCGGGTTTGCCGTTCGTCCATATTGCAAAGGTCGAAAACGGAGACCCCTGAAACCGAGGAGATGAAGATGCGCTGCATGGTGATCGTCAAGGCAACCGAGGATTCCGAAAACGGAGTGATGCCGTCAGAGAAGGACCTGTCCGAGATGGGCAGCTTCAACGAGGAGCTGGTCAACGCCGGCGTGATGCTGGACGGGGCCGGCCTCCACCGGTCCGAGAAGGGCGTGCGGCTCGATTACGAAGGCGACGAGGTGAAAGTGATCGATGGCCCGTTTGCGGAGACCAAGGAGCTGATCGCCGGGTACTGGATCTGGGAGGTGAAGAACATCGAGGAAGCGATCGAGTGGGCGAAGAGGGTCCCCTTCAACCACGGCGAGAGCACCGAGATCCGTCCGTTCATCGAACCGGACGAGTTCGGCGAGGAATTGACGCCTGAACTGCGTGAGCGTGGCGCCGCGCTCGAGGCGAAGATCGCCGAGCAGCGGAACGACTGAGGCCGGGAAATCCCGAACCGGAACGAAGAAGGGGACCCGAGGGTCCCCTTCTCACGTTCTTATGAGGCGTCGGCTCCTACTTGCCGCCCGGCAGATGGGACTCGAAGAAGGCCATCACGTCCGGTTCGGCCGTCGCGACGACGCCACCGTGGGTCGCACCCGGGTAGATCTTGTAGTCGACCTTGTCGCCGTTCTCGGTGAGCTTCGGCTCCAGCAGATCGGTCAGGATCTTCGGCACCGTGCTGTCGGCATCACCTTGGGCCAGCAGAATCGGCGCGCTGGTCTTCACAGCCGGGTTCTGGGCGTCGAGGATCTCGTACATCCGGGTTCGGTCGTACTCCGGCCGGATCATGTCTGCCGGCGCGAGCCCAGCCAGCTTGCTGGGCACCGCGAGTTCCGAGAGGCAATCGGTAGTGGTGTCTGGCCAGAACTTCAGGAACCGGTCCGTGAGCAGCTCGTTCGGATTGACGTCCGGGTAGACCGCGGTCATGCCGCGGACCAGCAGGGTCGCGAGCGCGCTGAGCGAGTTCGGGGTCGTGTAGGCCGACAAGGCCTGCGCCATGACCTTGAAGTTCGAGGCCGGCGCGTAGGCGACCGTGCCCTTGAGCTTGATGCCCTTGCCGTAGCTGGCGGCGAGCCCGGCAGCCCAGAGCGCGGCGTGGCCACCCTGGGAATGCCCGGCGATCAGGTACTTGTTGGAGATCTTCAGCCCGAGCTGGCGTGAGGCGCTGACGATGTCGAGCACGCTGCGGCCCTCGGGCACGCCGACCAGGAAGGGGTGGAGGCCCGGGGTGCCGAGCCCCTGGTAGTCGGTGCGGGCGACCGCGTAACCGGCCTTGAGCCACTCGTTCATCTGCGGGTCGGTGTACGAGATGTACGGGTCTGCGATCCCGCCCTTGGTGTTACGGGAGGGGGCGCACTTGTCGGCGATGCCGGTCGTGCCGTGGCCGTAGCTGATGACAGGCCAGCCGCCCTTGGGTGCCTTGCCCTTCGGGATGGCGATCGAACCGGAGACGGCGACCGTCTTGCCAGCCGCGCTCTTCGAGGTGTAGAGCACCAGCTTGTTGACACCCGCACTCTTGAGCGGGACGGAGCCACCCGCCTTGCGCTGCCAGATCAGCTTGCCGTGGGCGGCGGGGAGCTTCTTCGGTGGCTTGTAGAACTTGAGGCCGGCCGGTCCCTTGCGCGGGCCCTTCTTCGCCTTCTTCTTTTTCTTCTTGCCGTTCTTGGTTTTCTTGGCGGCCGCATCGGCGTTCACCGGCTGGGCCGTCTCGATGATCAAGGCGGCGGCAAACAGCATGATGAGCGCGAGCAGCAGGGCACGCGGGCGGTTCAGTTCAAGGCTCAAGTTCTCTCTCCTGTGGTCAAAGGCAGCCGGCCGGTCGGTCCGACCCGGGAACTGTACTCCTGAACCCCGTTCAGTATCGGAAGATGCGGTGCATCAACCGTCTTGACCATTGCGCACCACGTCCGATGTGGCTTCCGTGATGCGATCAGAAATATTCGTGCGCACAACTCTCGTCATGGCGCTCAATGATATTCTCGGGACTGGGAGCAGGCTGCGGACGGTGTGCAACCCACGTCTCGTCGTAAGCAATATTAAGGATGGTCGTAAGTACTATGTCGGATATTTCACGCCCACGTCCTACATGAAGGACGCCTAGCCATCTCTGAAGACGGTCGTAGCTTCCACAAAGATTCGATAGTGATGCTGGGGTTTCGATACGCCGTCAGTCTGAGTGCCGTCATGTGTATGGCGCTCATTAGTTTTGTCGGATGTGACAGAGCTCGTGATTCGGGGCGTATTGGGTCGGAGTGGGTTATACAACAGAAGCGCCCATGCCTAGTCGAATTTCACAGTAGTGAGACGAGGGTAGATCTTCGCTGGACCTGTTCTTTTAGGGGTCCACTAGAGGCAATCACCGTAGCTCGCGATGCCGGGACCACAGGCCTATGGCCTATTGGTGGATTTGGCCATAAGGTTGGTGAGGTTACTTTCGATGACCGAAGTGCTGAATGTCGAGTTTCGGGAACGGTGAGCAGGAGGGACATCGTGTGCGAATTGAGGACCTCCGGGAGTCACGCGGAGAGCGCTGGAGGTGAGACGACGCTGACGCTCCGTTTACCTAGAAGGCCCGGAGTTTGCGGAGTGGCGGTAAATGCTTATTTTTGGGCTAAGAATCCGGGTATGAAAGCTCCGAACCGAGCGGTCGGCGGCGTTCCCCCGGCGTGCTGAATTTCTTGTGGTGTCGTAGTTAGATCTCACGAAATTGTCAACGATGTCGTTGTTGGGTAATGTCATGGATGGAGTTCAGTCACAATGTCGGGATTGGCGCCGAGGTTCTCGGTGGGCGATGCTTTGGGTCATTGCCGTGGCAGTGCTCGTCGTGCTGGCTGCTGGGGCGCGTCCGAGCGCGGCCAAGGAAGCTCACAGCGAGGTGGCCATCAATGTGGGCCAGAGCGTGGCGGGCGACGGGAGTCGGTTCGTGTCGTTTCAGCGAGCCGATGGAGTGCCTGTCGTCGTGGACACATGGACCCACAAGACGCGCCGTATTCGTGGGGCTGACGGCTGCACTCCCGCCGATGTGGCTTTCGGGCGAGTGCTTCTGGATTGCACTCGGGGCTGGTACTACGAGTATCGCCGTCCGAGGATCGCGATGGTGAAGACCGGAGAGTCCCATCCCATTCCGGGCGCCCGGAAGGCCGAGCGATATGACTACGGGGAGATCGGGCGCTTCTGGGTGCGGGGAGACTGCGATGCCGGTTCACCGTGCTACTGGATTTTCTATCGCAACTTCAGAACCGGTAAGTCGAGGATCTTCAGCAACGTCGGTTCTTCAGCCCGGTCGGTACCACCCGGCCTCAGCGTGTACGACTTCTACCTGAACCGCAGGCATCTCGGGAAATACGAACCACATCCCGCTTTCAGGCTTCCCGCCGGGACGTATGAATCGAACAATTATCTCGGGTTCGGTCCCCGCTTTTATCTGGTCCGCGGAAAGGGCTGCCTGTTCATGGTGCGGGTCCGAAGCCGCACCTGCTTGGGGTCGATCGCGAGCGGCGGATGGAGGAGCGATTACGTGATCCAGCGAGGCAGCGGACGATTTGCCTGGGTTTCGGGCGGGCGTCTACATGTCTTCGAGATCAAGTCTGGACGCAAGACGGTACGCAGGATCAAGGCTGGTTCGGCCATTGCCATCGTTCGTGACGGTGTGATCGTCGCCAGCCCGTCGCGCCTTGGAAACAACAAGAGGCGTTACCGGTTGAGATTGTTCAGGCTGTGATCGCCGAGAGGATCGACGGCAGGCCGCCACACACGGCCGGCGACAGCGGAGGCTGACCGCAGATCACAAGCTGCGATGCATCAGAACCGGTTACCGTTGCGGGCATGACCGACATCCTTTCTCGCCGTGATGTTCAGTTTCTGCTCAACGAATGGCTCGATGTCCAGAGGTTGACCGAACGGGACCGGTACAGCGACCAGACGGTCGACGATTGGAACGACGTCCTCACGCTGGCCGAGCAGATCGCCGAAGACCAGTTTCAGCCCCACAACCGCAAGGCCGACTTGAACGAACCGTCGATCGGGGAGGACGGGAAGGTTGCGCTGATCCCCGAGGTCGCCGAGGCGCTCGAAGTGTTGGGGGAGACGGGGCTGATGGCGGCGGCGATGCCGGAGGAGGTCGGTGGCATGTCGTTGCCGGCGACAGTCTCCAGTGCGATCTTCGCCTGGCTCCACGCCGCCAACGTCGGCACCACCGCCTACCCGATGCTGACCGCCGGCGCCGCCAACCTGCTGATCGCCAACGGCTCGGAGGAGCAGGTCGAGACCTGGGTCAAGCCGATGGTCGAAGGGCGCTTCCACGGCACCATGTGCCTTTCCGAGACCCAGGCCGGCAGCTCGCTCTCCGACATCACTACCAAGGCGATCCCGCAGGACGACGGCACCTACCGGGTCTTCGGCAACAAGATGTGGATCAGCGCCGGCTCGCATGAACTCGGCGAGAACATCGTGCACCTGGTCCTGGCCAAGATCCCCGGCAGCCCGGCCGGCGTGAAGGGGATCAGCCTCTTCATCGTGCCCCGGTTCCTGCTGAACGAGGACGGCAGCGTGGGCGAGAGGAATGACGTGGTACTGGCCGGGGTCAACCACAAGATGGGCTTCCGCGGCACCGTGAACACGGTGCTCGGCTTCGGCGAGGGCGAGTACAAGCCAGGCGGCGAGGCCGGAGCGATCGGCTACCTGATCGGCGAGCCGAACCGTGGTCTGGCCTACATGTTCCACATGATGAACGAGGCCCGGATCGGGGTCGGGCTCGGCGCCACCGCGTTGGGCTACACCGGATACCTCAAGTCCCTGCGTTACGCCCGTGAACGTCCCCAGGGCCGGCCGCTGGCCTCGAAGGATCCGGCCGATCCGCAGATCCCGATCTCCGAGCACACCGACGTCAAGCGGATGCTGCTCGCGCAGAAGAGCTACGTCGAAGGCGCGCTCGGGCTGGAGCTCTACTGCTCGAGCCTGGTCGACGACGAGATGACCGCCCCGGACGAGGAAGACCGGGCCCGGGCAACGCTCCTGCTGGAGATCCTGACGCCGATCGCCAAGAGCTGGCCTTCCCAATGGTGCCTGGAGGCGAACTCGCTGGCGATCCAGGTCCACGGCGGCTACGGCTACGCCCGCGAGTACGACGTCGAGCAGCACTACCGCGACAACCGGCTCAATCCCATCCACGAGGGCACCCACGGGATCCAGGCCCTCGACCTGCTCGGTCGCAAGGTGACGATGCAGGGCGGCGCCGCCTTCGGAGCACTGTTCGAGAAGGTCACGGCGACGATCGACGAAGCAAAGGGGGCCGGGGGAGAAGCCTCCGAACTGGCCGACCAGCTTCAGGCCGCGCTGGGCCGGCTGGCCGAGACCACGGGCAAACTGTGGGCCGACCGGGATCCCGAACTCGCCCTGGCCAATGCGACCGTCTACCTGGAAGCGGCAGGCCACGTGGTGGTCGCCTGGATCTGGCTGCAGCAGTTCCTGGCCTCGGCCGGCAAGGACGGCGACTTCTACGAAGGCAAGCGGCAGGCAACCCGTTACTTCTTCCGCTTCGAGCTGCCGAAGACGGGGCCGCAGTTCGACCTGCTGGCCAGCCTCGACCGGACCACCCTCGAGATGGAGGATGCCTGGTTCTGACGGTGGGTCTCGAAACGACCGAAAACGAAATGGCCCGGGTTGGCGCGGCCGAGATCGCACGACGGATCCGTGCCGGTGAACTGACGGCGAGCGAAGCGGTCGAAGCCGCCATCGCCCGGATCGAGGCGGTCAACCCGCGGCTGAACGCGGTGGTCACCCCGACCTTCGAAGCGGCCCGGGCCGAGGCGGCTGCGGCCGACCGGCGGGTCGCCGAGTCAGGCACTGCCGACCTGCCCCCGCTCTTCGGGGTGCCGACCACGATCAAGGACTGTTTCCCCGTCGAAGGGGTGCGTTTCACGGCCGGCTCCTGGTTCCACCGTGACGACATCGCCGACCGGGACGCACCGGCGGTCACCCGGCTGCGGGAGGCGGGAGCGATCGTCTTGGGCAAGACCAACATCCCCGACATGTGCTGGGGCTTCGAATCAGTCAATCCCGTCTTCGGAAGGACCGAGAGCGCCCGGCGGGCCGGTTACTCGGCCGGTGGCAGCAGCGGGGGAGAGGCTTCGATCATCAGCGCCGGCGGTTCCGCGCTGGGCCTCGGCAGCGACATCGGCGGCAGCCTGCGCAATCCGGCGGCGAACAACGGCTGCGTTTCGCTGAAGCCGAGCAGTGGCCGGGTACCGGACGAAGGGCATGTGCCGATGGTTCCGGACGAGGTGCGGCCCTGGAACCACGCCGGTCCGCTGGCGCGAAGGGTCGAGGATCTGGCCCTGGCGCTCGCCGTGCTGGACGGCAGCGGCCAGGTGGGACTGCCGGGGATCGAGGGCATCCGGTGCCGGGTGTTCACGGGTAACCGGTCGATGCTTGTCAGCGCCGAGGTGAAGTCCTCGGTCAGGCGAGCAGCGGCGGCGCTCGGTGGCGCCGGGATGACGGTCGAGCAGAGTCCGGCCCTGCCGATCCAGAGGATGACCGTGCTCTACTCGAACGTGCTCCGCGAGCACGCGCTGCCGGAGATCAACCGGCAGCTCGGCGGTGGCGAGTCCTTCGGCTGGCCGCGGGAGATGAGGAGAGCACTGGCCGGCGATGCCCGGATCTCGGCCGAGGCGCTCAGCGTCTACGGGTACATCGCCTACGGCGGCGTGCTCAAACCGGGTCCGGGCGACAGCCTCGAGCAGGCGAACCGTCTCAAACAACAGGTGATCGAAACCGTGGGTGACGGGATCCTGGTCTGTCCGCTGCTGCTGGCCCGGCCGCCCCGGCACGGGGCGACCTGGATGCCGTTCACCCAGATCCCGATGGCGGTCCCCTTCAACATCAGCGGCCTGCCGGTGGTGATGGTGCCGGTCTACTGGACCGCCAACGGATTGCCGCTCTCGGTCCAGGTCGTGGCCGGCCCAGGCAACGATGAACTGGCCCTCGCCGCTGCAAAATCGCTGGAAATGCGGCTAGGCGGCTGGCGTCCCGTCGATCAGTAGATCTGGGCTCCGCCGCCCCGAGGGAGTAACATTTCTCACATGGAATTGCCGATGGGAGGGTTTCCACTAGCTGGAAAGGTGCCGTCGCTTCCGTCACTTTCGGACGGGGCCAACTGGCTCGTGGATGGGGCCACGGCCGTCGCCGACCGGCTCAAGATCCCGCACAACCGGCTCTACGACGAATGGGTTTCGACCCGCGACCCGGCCACCTGGCCGGAGCCGCCGCAGGGCAAAGGCCGCCCGGCGATGCTGATCCCGGGTTTCCTGGCGGGTGACCCGAGCCTCTCGCCGATGGCCCGCTGGCTGAAGCAGGGTGACTGGGAGATGACCAAGAGCGGGATCAACTGGAACGTGGACTGCACTCAGGCCACGGTCGAATCGATCGAGGTCCGCCTCAGGGAGGTGGTCGAGGAAACCGGGCAGAAGGCGCTCCTGGTCGGCCAGAGCCGTGGCGGCGCGATGGGCAAGGTGGTCGCGGTGCGCAACCCCGACCTGGTCGAGACGCTGGTCACGCTCGGCTCCCCGCTCAATGACCACTTCGACATCCACCCGCGGGTCTGGTTCGGGATCGGCGTGATCAGCGGCCTGGGTGAGCTCGGCGTTCCCGGCTTCCTCAGTCGCGACTGCGCGAACGGGGATTGCTGCCGCGAGACCCGGATCGCCTACGGCCGACCCTTCCCGAAGGACGTCCGCTTCATCTCGTTCTATTCGAGGACCGACAACATCGTCCGCTACCAGGCCTGCCTGCACAACGCGGCGGAACAGATCGAGATCGAGAGCAGCCACCTCGGCATGGGGCTCGATTCCGAGGTCTGGGTGCGAATGAGCGAGGAACTCCAGGCCAGCTGAGATGGCCGAGCTGAGGCAGCTCACCGCGCTCGACGCCCAGTTCCTGGCGATCGAGAGTGATCGCAACTACGGACACGTCGGCGGCCTGGCCATCCTCGACCCGTCGACCGCGCCCGGCGGCAAGCTGACGATCGAGGATCTCAAGAGCCTGATCATGGACCGGTTGCACCTGGTCGCGCCGTTCACCCAGCGGCTGGTCGAGGTGCCATTCAGCATCGACTGGCCCTACTGGACCCAGGACGAGCACTTCGATATCGGCTACCACTGCCGCGAGATCGCCCTGCCGGCGCCGGGCAGCCAAGAGCAGCTGCTGGAGCAGGTGGGCCGGATCTACTCCCGCCGGCTGGACCGCTCCCGGCCGCTCTGGGAGATCTACCTGATCCACGGGCTCGAAGGGGGCCGGGTCGCCCTGCTCTCGAAATCGCACCATGCGGCGATCGACGGCATGTCGGGCAGCGAGATCCTGACCGCGCTCTACGACATCACGCCGGAACCACGTGACGCCGGGAAGCCGGACGAGGAGCCGGACCTGTCCCCGCCCGACGGCCGCGACCTGCTGATGATGTGGGCCAAGGGGATCCCGCGGGCGCCGCTCAACATCGCCGACCGGCTCGCCACCGTGGTCCCGCACGTCGACATGGCGGTCGCCGCCTTCGGCCTGCCCGGCAGCCGGCGGATCAGCCGGGTGATGTCAAGGGTGCGGATCCGTTTCGGCGCCGAGGAGGAACAGGTGATCGAGAGGCCACCGGTCAAGGCCCCGAAGGGCCCGTACGGCGCGCCTCTCTCGCCACACCGGGTGTTCGGTCTGGGCTCGGTCTCGCTCGATGACGTGAAGGCGGTCAAGAACGCCTTCGGCGTCAAGGTTAACGATGTCGTGATCTGCCTGGTCGCCGGGGCGGTGAGGGAACACCTGACCTTCAGGGACGAACTGCCCGAGGAACCGCTGCTGGGGATGATCCCGGTCTCGGTCCGCACCGAGGAGGAGCGCGGCACCTTCGGCAACAAGGTGTCGGCGATGATCGCGCCGCTGCCGACCCACCTGGAGGATCCGGCCGAGCGGCTCGAGTACATCCACTCGGTGATGAGGGTCGCGAAGGAAGGCCATGACGCCCTGCCGGCGGAGACGTTGCGGGACCTGACCGCCTTCGTGCCGCCGGCCCTGCACGCCCGGGTGGTGACCCAGCTCGCGCCCCGTTTCCCCCGCCCGCCCGGGAACGTGATCATCTCCAACGTGCCGGGCCCGCCGATCGACCTCTACTTCGCCGGCGCGCGGCTGGAGGCGATGTTCCCGCTCTCGATCATCTCAGACGGGATCGGGCTCAACGTGACGATCATGAGCTACCGCGACTCGATCGACATCGGCATCACGGCCGACCGCGAACAGACCCCAGAGGTCCAGACCCTGGTGGACGGCATGCAGTCGGAACTCGAGCTGCTGCTGGCTGCAGCTAAGACCTCGGTCTAGAGCCACTCGCTCCGCTGATCGCCTCAGCGGGATTCGTCTGAGACCTGCTGCAGGCGGGCCTCTTCGAGGTCGAGGATCCGCTGCGTCTTGTCGATCACCTCGGCCGAGTAGGTGCCGAGCCGCCGGTGATGGAGCATCCGCTCGCGCTCGGCCTGAAGCACCGCCAGTCGCAGTTCGATGTACTGCTTCCGGTCCCGGTCCAGGTCGCCTTCGGGCGGCTTCTCGCCTTCGTCACGGATGAAGCTGTCGCGCCGGACCCGTTCGACCATCCCCGGGCTCAAGTCCCTTTCGGAGACCAGTCGCTCGAGCTCCTTGGTCCCGGCGTCGGAGATCTCGCGGATCATGTCGCCGTACTGCTCGCGGATCTGTTCGGGGTCGTCGCCCTCGACCTTCAGCTTGCCGATCACCCAGGGCAGCGTCGATCCCTGGAGCAACAGCATGATCGCGGCGCCGACGTAGGCGATCAGCACCAGTTCGGCTCGATAGGGAGTGTCCACCGGCAGGGTCTGGGCCGCGGCGACGGTCACCGCGCCGCGCATGCCCGACCAGGCGAGCACCGCTCCGGCCCGCCAGCCCAGTGATTCCCGAATGCGGAACTCGATGTCGGCGGAGACCGCGGCGATCCGGTGCTCGACCCGCTCGGCGCCGTGGCGCAACATGTTGTCGGGCAGCTCGTCGTGTTCGAGCTTCTGCTTGAAGTCGTCGAGGCGCGGCTTGGCGTCGGCCGCCCTCTGGTCGTCGCGTTTGATCATCGCCACCAGGGGGACGACGAAGATCACCCGCACCACGATCAGCAGCACCGCCGCGATCGCCCCGTAAAGGAAGGCCTGCTCGATCGAGAAGCCCTTGTCCCCGGCGTAGGTGAGGACATCCTCGAGGCTGATCCCCATCAGCAGGAAGATGAATCCCTCCATCAGGAAAGCCAGAGTGAGCCAGTTGGTTTCTTCTGTGATGCGGTCTTCGGCCCGGAGGAAGCGGGCCGCGAGGTCGCTGGTGACCAGGCCGCAGACGACGACGGCGAGGATGCCGGAGAAGCCGAAGTCCTCGGCCGGGATGTAGGCGATGAAGGGAACGACGAACGAGATCGCGGTGTTCATCACCGAGTCGGAGATGTGCCGGCGGATCCGCACATTGAGGAATCCGACCAGCACCCCGATCGCAACCGCGCCGACCACGGCGACGACGAAATCACCGATCACCCCGCCGGCGGTGACCCCGGCGCCCATGGCGGCGACCGCCGAACGGAGCAGAACCAGGGCCGTCGCATCGTTGACCAGTCCCTCGCCTTCGAGAATTGCCAGCAGCCGCGAGGGGAGACCCAGCCGGCGGCCGACCGCCGTTGCCGCGACCGCGTCGGTCGGGCTGAGCACAGCGGCCAGTGCGAAGGCGGCAGGCCAGCCGATCTGTGGCATCAGCGCATGGAAGAGAACGCCCGCGATCCCGGTTGAGACGACCACCAGCAAGACCGCGAGCCCTGTGATCGGCTTCAAGTTGCGCCGGAAGTCGGTCGTCGGCATGTTGATCGCCGCCGAATAGAGGAGGGGTGGCAGCACGCCTCCGAGGATCCACTCCGGCTGAACGTCAGTGGCGGAGACCCGGGGCAGGGTGCCGATCGCTGCCCCGGCCAGGACCAGGAGCAGGGGCGAGGCGACACCAAGCCGCTGCGAGAAAAGCGCCACGGCAACGACGCTGACCACGCCGCCGACTGCGATTACCGAAAGCTCCACGGTCGCCCAGAATATTCGGGCGGCTAAAGGAAAGCTTCGGACGGCCCGGATAGCATCGCCGCATGGAGCTGGAGACGATGACGATCGAGACGGGGGAGGGGGTTGGGCGGCTGACCTTGGACCGGCCGGAGCGCGGCAACGGACTGACTCCCGAGCTGATCCGGGAGCTGGCCGAATCGGTCGAGCACCTCGATCTCGACCCCGAGGTCAGGGTGATCGTGCTCTCCGGCAACGGTTCCGGCTTCTGCGGCGGCTATGACCTGGTCGCCAGCGCCGAGAAGATGTTGGAAGGGGAGTTTGGCTCAGAGGATGCGCCGGCCGGGTCGCCGCTCGACCCACAGGTCCAGGCCGCCAACCACGATCCCGCCAAGACCTGGGACCCGATGATCGATTACGCCGGCATGAGCCGCAACGTGAGGGCCTTCATGAGCCTCTTTCACTGCACCAAGCCGGTGGTCTGCAAGGTCCACGGCTTCTGCGTCGCCGGTGGCACCGATCTGGCCCTCTGCAGCGACCTGCTGGTGATCGCCGACGACGCCAAGATCGGCTACCCACCGGCTCGCGTCTGGGGCTCCCCGACCACCTCGCTCTGGGCCTACCGGCTGGGTGCCCAGCGGGCCAAGCGGCTGCTCTTCACCGGGGACAGCCTGAGCGGCAAGGAAGCGGCCGAGTGCGGGCTGGCGATCGAGTCCCATCCGCCCGCCGAGCTGGACGCGGCGGTCGAGGAGCTCGCCGCCCGGATCGCCATGGTCCCGCTCAACCAGCTGCAGATGATGAAGCTGCTGGTCAACCAGTCGCTCTACGCGCAGGGCCTCCACCAGACCCAGCTGATCGGCACCGTCTTCGACGGCATCACCCGCCACACCCCGGAGGGCTACGCCTTCCAGCAGCGTGCCGCCGAATCCGGCTTCAAGCAGGCGGTCAGGGAACGCGACGAGCCCTTCGGCGATTTCGGCCTGGCCCGTGAGTAGCGACGGCGCAGTTATCGGCAGATAGGTCCGAAAAGTCCGCTGTCGGCGGCTTCGATCGCCTGGTCAGCGGGCCAGGGCGACCACGACGACCGTCGCCAGGCCGAGCAGGATGCCGCCGGCCGCGAGGAAGGCGCCGCTGGCCGGCACGACCGGCTTTTCCGGGTCGGACTCGGCCGAGAGCTTTCCGCGCTGCACGCCGAAGAAGATCAACCCGACCCCGAAGGCGCAGTAGGCGATGCCGAGCGCCACGTAAGGCCACTCGACCACCTGGTTGTCGAGCAGGGGAACGACCCGGGAGAGGCCGACCCCGACGGCGATCGCCGCCAGTCCCGTCCTGACCCAGGCCAGCTGCGTCCGTTCCCCGGCTAGACGCGTGCGAGTCTGATCGTTCTCTTCGCGGGTGGGCATAGCCGGATTGTAGGTCGACAAACGGAAAACCCACGCTCCGGACCAGGCCGGGAGGCGAATCGAAAAGTTTTTCGAGCTCCGCGTAAGTAATCCGGTGGCCCGCCGTTATCCCCATAGAAGCGCCCAACAAACCAACCAGATGGAGATAACGATGAAGAACGCAATCACCCGCATCAAGCAGTTCCGCCCGGCCACCCTGATCGCCATGCTGGCCCTGTTCGTCGCGATCGGCGGCACCGCCACCGCCGCCTCGGGTCTGATCAACGGCAAGAAGCTGGTCAACAACTCGGTCGCCGGCAAGAAGCTGAAGAACAAGACCGTGACCAAGAAGAAGCTCGCCCCGGCCACGATCAAGGCACTCAAGGGCCAGCAGGGCCCCCAGGGCCCGAAGGGTGACCAGGGCAACCCCGGCCAGGACGGCGTGGTCAGCCCGGTGAGCGAAAAGTTCGGCAGCCTGAACATCCCCGCCGACACCGAGATGGCGCTTGGCGCGATCAACGTGCCGTCCGGCAGGTACATGGTCACCGCGACGGTTAGCGTCACCTCGAACGCGTCCGACGTGATCAGTTGCGGGATCTCGGCCAACAACGGCGGTGGCTTCAGCACCTCCGTGTTCGATCCGAACGGCGGCGGTCGCGTCACCCTGCCGTCCCAGATGGTGACCGAGACCGACAACGTGACCCAACTGACCCTGGGCTGCGCGGCCGGTAATCAGGTCGCCGGCGTCTCCGGCACGATCATCGCCACCCCGATCCAGTAGCACCGGAGAAACACTCGATCGCGTCGCCGGTTCCCCGATTCACGGGGAGCCGGCTTCGCCTTGGCGAAGCGATCATGCCCCCGGCCACATACACCGGAAGTGAGGTCAATCTGGCCCTGGCGGCCTGCTTGGCAAGTAGTGTTTTCGGGCAGAGGAGGGTGACGATGAATTCATTCCGGGCTCTGACGACTTTGTTCTTGGCGGGCGTCTGCGTGCTTGCCGCCGCCCCGGCCCTTGCCACGGCCGAGGGGCGCTGCGGCGATCCGGCCGAGAGGCCGTGGTGCAAGCCGTCGCTATCCCCGGACAGGCGGGCCGACCTGCTGCTGGGCCAGATGACGGACAGCGAGAAGGTCTCCCTGCTCGGCGGCGACGAGTTGACCGGCGTCTTGGGGGGCCAGGGAACCCACACCGGCACCATGGACGGCGTGCCTCGCCTCGGGATCCCGCGGATCTACCTCTCGGACGGCCCGGCCGGGGTCCGGTCCGGGCAGGCGACGGCGCTGCCGTCACCGATCGCGCTGGGCGCGACCTTTGACCGGCACGCCGCCCGGCAGGACGCGGCAGTCATCGCCGACGAGGTGATCAGGAAGGGCAACGACATCGTCTTCGCCCCGACCGTGGACATCGTCCGCACACCCCTTGCCGGCCGTGTCTTCGAGGCGCTCGGGGGCGAGGATCCGTTCCTTTCCACGAGCTTGGCGGTGCCCTGGATCAAGTCGGCCGAGGGGAAGGGCTTGATCGCCACCGTCAAGCACTACCTGGGCAACAATCAGGAGGGCACCGGGCCGAAAGCGAACGAGGCCATGCCCGGCAACCCGGCCATCTCGATCGGCACTTTCGCCACGGTCGGCAAGCGAGGTGAGATCGACGCCCGGATCGACCAGCGCACGATGCGGGAGATGTACCTGCCGATGTTCGAGGCGGCGGTCAAGCAGGCCGGGGTCGAGGCCGTGATGTGCGCCTACAACAAGGTGAACGGCCCCTGGGCCTGCGAGAACAAGACCCTGCTCGAGAACATCTTGCGCAAGCAGTGGGGGTTCAAGGGCATGACCATCGCCGATTACGGCGCCACCCACGACACCGGCGCTTCGCTGCGCAACGGGCTCGATATCGAACCTTGGCCCGGGGTCGACTACGGCACGGCCGCGATCACCGCGGCCCTGGCCGGCGGCTCGGCCAGCATGGCGGACGTGGACCGACACGTCCAGCGCTACCTCCGGACGCTCTTCGCGTCCGGGGCCATGGACCGTGAGGCATTCCCGGCCGACGAGGACTCGATCGACCGCGGCGGCAACGCGGCGAAGTCGGCGGCGATCGCCGAGAAGAGCATCGTGCTGCTGAAGAACCGGCGAGGCATCCTGCCGCTGAACCGGGGCAAGCTCGACTCGATCGCGGTGATCGGCCCGGTCGCCGACCGGTACTTCACCGGTGGCGGCTCCTCCGAGATCGACCCCTTCCAGACGACAACCGCCCTCGCCGGCATCACCAAGCAGGCGGGATCCGGGGTGGACGTAGGTTTCAACGATGGGGCGGACCCCGCTCAGGCCGCGCAGCTGGCCGGGGATTCCGACGTCGCGGTCGTGGTGGTCGGCTCCTGGTCGTCCGAGGGGATCGACCGGGCCTGCCTGAGCCTCGAGTGCCCGTCCTTCCTCGGGGACCAGGATGCCCTGATCCGCGAGGTCGCGGCCGCCAACCGCAACACGGTGGTCGTGATCGAGAGCGGAGGTCCGATCCTCACCCCGTGGCGGAACCAGGTCGGCGCGATTCTCGAGGCCTGGTACCCGGGCTCCAACGGCGGTACGGCGATCGGCCGGATCTTGTTCGGCAAGGCCGACGCTTCGGGACGCCTGCCGGTCACCTTCCCCAGGAAAGAGAGCGACATCCCGACCTACGGTGAACCGAGCGCCTATCCGGGGGTCGATGACGTGGTCAAGTACAAGGAGGGGGTCTTTGTCGGCTACCGGCGTTACGACCGGCGCAAGATCAAGCCGGCCTACGAGTTCGGCCGCGGCCTCTCCTACGCCAAGTTCCGCTTCTCGAAGCTGAAGCTGAAGCGACACGGCCCGAAGCTGGCCGTGAAGGCCCGGGTCAGCAACGTCGGCAAACGGGCCGGGGTGGCCGTGCCACAGCTTTATCTCGGCCTTCCCTCGACCAACGTCAAGCAGCCGCCCAGGGCGCTGAAGGGCTTCGCCCGCATCAGCCTCAAACGGGGCAAGGGCCGGCAGGTCAAGTTCACCGTGGACAAGCGCGGCCTCAGCTTCTGGAACGCCGGCAAGAACCGCTGGCAGGTGGCCAAGGGCTGCTATCGGGTGTATGTCGGTGCCAGTTCCCGCAAGCTGCCGCTTCGCGGTAAGTTCGGGATCGGCCGTAAGTGCCGATGAAAGGCTGACCGACTAGGCGGTCGCCACCCAGGAGAGGATGCTGGTTTGAGCAAGGTGGAAGGCAAGGTCTGCGTCGTCACCGGCGCCGGTTCCGGCATCGGCCGGGCGTTGGCGGTCGAACTCGGGCGGCGCGGAGCCAAGGGCATCGCGATCAGCGACGTCGACGAAGGGTCGGCGAAAGAGACCGCGGAGCTGATCGGGTCGTCCTCCCGGGTCGAAATCCACGCTGCCGGGCTGGACGTGGGCGACCGGGATGCTTTCGCGGACTACGCGACCACGGTCGCCGGTCATTTCGGGGCGGTCCACCAGATCTACAACAACGCCGGGATCGCCGACTCGGAGCCGGTCGACCAGTTCGGCTACGACCGCTACGAACGGGTCCTGAAGGTCAATCTCTGGGGCGTGATCCACGGGACCAAGGAGTTCCTGCCCCATCTGATCGCCTCCGGGGACGGCCACGTCGTCAACGTCTCCAGCCTGAACGGGATCATGGCGCAGGCGGGGCTCAGCGCCTACTGCGCCAGCAAGTTCGGCGTGCGAGGCTTCACCGAGTCGGTGGCTCTCGACCTCAAGGAGGAAGGCCATCCGGTGCGGGCCACGGTCGTTCACCCGGGCGGGGTCAAGACGGGCATCGCCAGCTCGGCCCTGGATTGGGCCAAGCAGAGCGGGCGGGAGGTCACCGCCGAGCAGGAGGAGCGGGCCCGGTTCTACAACGAGAAGCTGCTCAAGATGGACCCGCCCCGAGCGGCGGAGATCATCGTCGACGGGGTGGAGGCGAACAAGCCGCGGATCCTGGTCGGCGGCGACGCCAAGCTGATGGATGCCGTGATCCGCATCGCGCCGCGGCGCTGGCCGGTCTTCTTCTCGCTGCTGCAACGCCGCTTCGAGAAAGAGTTCGAATCGAAACGGAGGGGCTAGTGGCCTTCACACGCAAGAATCTCAAAGGGGATCTGGAAGATCTCGGGTCCAACTTCGACGGATCGCCCGACCTCGAATTTCGTCTCGCGACCAAGGCCCTGGAGCTCAGCGAGTCCGGCCTGGGATACCAACGCATCCCGCCCGGATACCGGTTCCCCTATGGCCACGTTCACGAGCGGCAGGAGGAGGTCTATGTCGTGGTGGCCGGCGGGGGAAGGATGAAACTCGACGATGAGACCGTCGAACTCACTCAATGGGACGCCGTGCGGGTCGCGCCCGGCACCTGGCGCGGCTACGAAGCCGGCCCGGAAGGACTCGAACTGCTGGTGATCGGCGCTCCCAATCTCGGTGAGAATCCCCGCGACGACGTCGAAGGACGGCGCGATTGGTGGGACGACTGAGTTTCACCTCGACTCAAAGCAGGATATGAACGTATCCTAAGGAAGTGTTAGCTTAGTACTAACACAGGCCGAGTCCGGAAAGAGCCCGGATCGGGGGAACCAAGGGGTCGAGGTCGACCCAGGGGCGAATCGCTTTGCGTAGCGCGATCTCTTTCAGCGCGAGCCCGTCAGCTAACCCCGAAGGCACAGAAAGAGAGGCACAATGGGGTTCAAGAAGTTGTTGTCGATCGTCGCGGTCGCCGCGGGGGCGTTCGCCCTATACGGCACCTCGGTTGCGATCGCGAAACCTAACGTCGGGGTTCTGCCCCCGGGGGGTCCTGCGTCGAAGGATTGGCGAGCCGGGCCATTCACCGCGAAGGACACGCGGACTCTGATCTGGCGCGTGAGCCGGGCCGGGAAGAAGAAGCAGAAGATGAACCTGGAGAAGGCCGTGATCAACGGTGCCGGCATCCAGATCAAGGGCCGCCCCTGCGACAGCGGGGACACCTGGCTCAACTTCGTGGAGAAGTCCCGCACCCACATGGTCGGGGGCAAGCGCTGCGGCGGCAAGAAGTCGTTCCAGCTGCGCCCGGGATACACACCGAGAAGGTACGAGACCCTGATGACCTACATCTCCGATCAGATGTTCGCGCACACCGGCATCAGGCACAAGAACGTCGGGCTGCCACGACTGATCAGGTCTGACGGACGGCGGGCCGTATTCATGTTCGCCAGCCCTTCGGGCGAACTGGCCTGGAAGGCGATCCGAACGATCATCTTCAACGGCGACAAGTTCACCATCCGGCGCTACTAGGAAGCGAGCGGAGGGAACCGCCAACCGCATCCGAGGCCCGGCCGCAGGGAGGCAGCCGGGCCCGGGCGGCTGGCACGAGCCGGCACATCCGACGCTCCTACGAGCTAGCCAGGATGCCTGAAATCGTCGGCGAATTCTTCCAGCGCGTCCCAGTCGGTGTACTCGTATTCCTGGGAGGTGTCGAGCGGCAGCCCCTGGCGCTTGGCGATTCTCTTCATCAGGAACTTGTTGAGAAAGTTGTAGGACGGATATTGCAGGCAGCCGGCAACGATCTCGACGCGGCCCGGGGTCCAGCCGGTCTTTTCGGCGAAGTCCTTCGCGTAGCCCCGGTTCTCCTCGAGAACCTCCGGCGCGCCGCTCCCGGCGCTGAGCGACACCGAGAGGAAGGCGGTCCGTTTCTGATTCAGGACCTCCGCGTTGGCCTCCACCCAGCGGGCCATCTTCGCCTGATGGCGCCCGGCATGGATCGAGGCCATGACGATCACCGTGTCGAAAGGCCCAGGGTCGAATGAGTCGCCTTTCGTCACCTCATGGACCTGGGCCGAGAGACCGCGCTCGGTGAGCATCGACCCCAAACGCTCGGCGATCTTTCCGCTGTGGCCGTGGTTGGACGCGTAGATGATCAGGATGCTCTTCACCGTGGCGTGACCACCTTCAGCGCAGCCTCTTCTGCCAGCTTGGCCATCTGGTCGTCATAGGTCAGGAGGCCGTTTAGATCGGCCTTGATTTCCAGCGCCGTGGCTAGATGGATCGCGTCCAGGCTCCTGACTCGGCCAGGGAACAGGTCGCCCGCAGCCTTTCGCACCGAACTGGTGATCGGGAGCAGGACGATGCTGGCGAGCAGGTCGCGGGCCCGGGAAACCTTGCCGACGTCAACACGCGAAACCGCGCGGACCAACTCCACTTCGCTCAGCTGGCTGGAGACGAGGGTGAGCTCATTCGAATCCAGGTACACCTCCAGCGCCGGCCCTTCGGCCTCACGCAGAAAAAGCTTGGCCAGGGCGGAGGTGTCCGCATACACGGGCGGGTTCAAAGGATCTCCCGGTCGGCACGGTCCTCTTCCAGGGCCCGGTCGAGCAGTTCCGGATCCAGGCCCGGCTCCTCACGAAGCCTTGCCAGTACCGTCTGGAGTTTGCGGGACGGGAGCCGGACACCGGGACGGGCAAGGATCCTCGCCAGTGCCGAACTCGACCGATCGCTTTCATCCATCCGCGATCCGCGTAGAGCAAGCTCCTTGACCAGCGCCGCGTCGCTCTTTCCTGGCAATTCTTTCCGCGCAACCTCGAGCGCCGCCGCAAGCCTGGGATCGACGGTCACGGCGATTCTCCGGAGCTTGGTCGGCATGATGGCAGTGTACCACTGGCTGTGTGTCACCTTGCGGCAGCGCCTGAGGCGCTGTCGCACTACGCTGAGGCGACGACTCGGGCTGCTCGCCAAACGGCGATGGATGGCAGGAGTATTAGGGGATAGTTAGTATTAAGTGTGCAAAGCCGAACCCGGTCGGACTCCGGGGCGGGGGAACCAGTTGGGACTGAGGTCCCTGGGGCGAATCGTAGTTGCGTAGCGCGGCCTCTTTCCGCGCGAGCCCGTCAGCTAACCCCGCAGGCACAGAGAAAGAGAGGCACGATGTCGTTCAGAAAGTTTTTGCCGGCAGTTTTCGTGGCCGTAGTGGCGTTCTTTGGCGTGCAGGGAACGGCTTGGGCCGCAGTTTCGTCAGACGCACCGCCCTTCGATGGGAAGATAAGCGCAGAGGATGTCCTCGACATGATGGTCGAGGTGAGTGGTGCGACAACGCAGCGGGACATAACCCCGAAGTCCGCGCTTGTCGATCAGAGGAAATTTAAGATCACCTCAGCGAGCTGTGCCGAGGACAGCGACTGGATGACCTATTACATGGGCCCGGCCAAAGTGGGTTCCGGTGTCAAGGGAGTAGTCGGGGGCACCCTTTGCAACGGCGACAAGAGGTTTCACGTTGACCGGAAGTACCTTCCGGAGACATACCACGTCTGGAAATTGATGGCTCAGGTTAGCGATGAAGCCCTGGGGCACACCAACCAGAAGCTGTTCGGCCTGTATTTCGGCAGCGCTGTAGGCAAGAGGATCTACTCGAATGGGAAGGTGGCCAGACTCGTCTTCGACCGGTTGGACTGGCAGAAGAAGCGGTCGGCCCATACGCTCAAGATGGTCAAGATAATCGGATCGAAGGTCAAGGTCACGCGCTTCTAGAGCAAAGATGACGCGAGGCTGAGTCAGGCCTCAAGACACCGATCTAGGGCACCGGCCTGCGGGTCACCTCGTCGCCGTTGGAGTCGATTCCGACGAGCGCTTTGGTGGCTTCGGGCAGGCCGGTGACCTCGAATACGTTGTCTGAGACGGGAACATCCGGAAGGTCTGTACCTTCGATTCTGATCGCGGTGACGCGGTCATCGACGAGCCCGAGAGCCTTGAGTTCTCCGCCGGCCCCGAAGTGCCCGGAGGTGATCATCCCGTGCCGCTCGATAAAAGCCGGCGGGTGGCAATTGCTCATGTGAATCTCGACCCAGTCAGCGCAGATCTGTCCGTTGATCGCGACGATTGAGACGTCACCCGATGGTTCGGTATGCGCCTGGCCAACGGCCGTGATCGTTCCCGGACGGAGATCGAACACCCCCGGCTTGAAATCCTCTGCGGCCACGTCAGATGGGGAGGGTGGTATCAACCGAAGTGACTGAAGCCCCACGAGCGTATCCTCGGGAAGTTCGGAGATCGCATTCTCGTCTGCCGGTTGAAGCACCGAGAAACCTTGAGAAGTCGCATCAACTTCACCGGTAGTCAGCCCGTCGCCGAGCTTGTGGCCAAACAGCAGCGCGCTGGGGAACTCGCCCGTGGCCGCCCAGCTCACTCCAGCGCCGATTGCGAAAGCCGCAACGATGACCGCGCCGATCCGAAGCAGGCGACGCCGAAAGTCAGAGCGGGGCGGGGTGGCCGTAATCTCGAGGCGAGGTTCAGCCACGATCTCGTTGAAAAGATCGTGGGGCGGCAACGCCTGGTTGGTCGCCGGGTTTGCCGACACGAAACTGGAGATCTCTTGGTCCTTCATGATCTTTCCTCGCTCAACTGAGGGGTTTGGTTCGGTTGGGATTCGGGTGTTCGGAGAAGCGCGAGGAACCGCTTGCGGGCGCGGTGAAGTCGAACTCGGAAGGCCGAGGGTTTGATGCCCAGAGAGGAGGCGGCCTCTTTGGGGGTGAGTTCGTCCCACGAAACCAGGATCAGCGCTTCTCGGTCATTGGGGTCCAGCGCTGCCAGGGCGCGGTCTATCTCGGTGTCCAGCGAGTTGACCAGAAAGTCCGGAGTGAAAGCTTGGGCGTCGTCAAGGGAAGCAGGATCTACCGGTTCGTCCAGGTTTCCCCGATACTCGGCGTAGAGAAGGTTTCTCGCTGTCGCCAACAGCCAAGATCTGCAGTCGTCCGCATCCAGCTGGTCTAGGCGGCGCCAGGCGATCGACATGACTTCGGCAGCGATCGATTCGGGATCGGCGCTGCCTCGTCTCTTGGCAAAGCCGACCACGAGTCCGTAGCTCCGGAAGACACGTCCAAACCGTGCCTCGGCGTTGTCCGTTTTCTGCGCCACTACTTAGGTATGCCCGCTGGGACAACTTGCGTTACAGACGACCCGTTGCAGGTTGCCGCATAGGCGACGAACTCTTCCGTAGCTAAGGTCCGATGAGTATGAAGCCCTGAGTTCTCAGAGGCAGTCGTGAACCGGATGGACGAGTTCGGGCAACAAGTGGATGTGAGGGACAGGAAACTCTTCGAGGAGGCGTTTGACCAGCACTACGAGCTGATCTTCCGGTACCTGCGTCGACGCATCAATTCCGAGCTCGCGTCGGACCTGACCGCCGAGACCTTCTTCATCGCGCTTCGAGACCTCGACAAGTTCGACCCGGAACGGGGGAGCATTCGCGCCTGGCTCTTCGGGATCGCCTCGAATCAGATGAAACGCGAGAAGCGCCGGGAGAAGCGGGAGCTGAGAGCGTTCGCCCGCACCGGCGTGGATCCCGCTGCCAGCGACCTGACCGCAGATTCCGACCGGCGCCTGGATGCCAGGAGCCACCAGCAGGAACTTGCCGCCGGCCTCGCTTCGCTCGAGACGGGCGACCGTGAAGCGCTGCTCCTCTACAGCTGGGCCGACCTGACCTACGAGGAGATTGCCCAGGCCCTGGGAATTCCGGTCGGCACGGTGAAATCCAGGATCGCCCGGGCCCGGGGGAAGTTGAGGAAACATCTCGGCGCATCCTCAGCGCCCGCGTCAGGACTCCAGAATGAGGAGGTAACCAATGGATGAACTCGCGGAACTTCGGGCAATGCGAGCGGATCTTCCCGGTCCGTTGTCAGGTTCGAAAGAGCAGCTTTGGAGTCAGCTCGAGCGTGAGATGGATCGTCCCCGACACGTTTCGTGGCGCAACCGACTGACCCGCACTTACAGAAAAGGTCTCATCGGTCTCTTCTTGATCGGGATCGTTGCAATCTCGCCACTAGGTTCGGCCATCGCCGACCGGATCGACGATGTGTTGAGCCTCACCGAGAAGCGGCGGATCCTCTACCAGCAGGATCAGAAGATTCAGGACTACTTCAGCCACAGGCCACCGGTGCTGGAGGGAACCCCGCAACAGCGTATGGCGCTGTCCGCCGCGGAAATCAACGCCATCACGAAGGAAGGCTCGGAAAAGCTCGGCGGCGGCCCGCGGGGAGTAATTCTCAGGGTTCCATTGGATTCCTCCGTGGCGGCACGGATCGGCACCGAGAAATCCGACTGCGCACTCGTGATCGAACGTTTTCCCGACGATCACATCTGCGAACTGAGCGAATTGATCCAGGCCGGAAAGCTTCCGCCCGGCTACTACAGCCAGGCGAAGATCGACGCAATCTTCAGCTCAGGGCGCTAGGAAGGCCAACCATGGCTCAACCAAGCCATTTTCCGTTCTATGCTCGATAATGTGTCTTATGTCAACTTGAAATTATGTGTGGGAAGCGACGCGTTGCTGTTCGCGTCCCCTCAACGTCGCGCTGTTCTTCGGTGTGCGCCTCTGGACCCTGCGTCGACGGGAGCAGCCGCGTAACGCTCGCGGACGACCTCACTCAGGTCTGACCCAGTCGGTCGGTTGCCCGCCGAGCAGCCACAGCCTGGTCCTTCCCCGCAGCACTCGCGCTTGACCTCCGGCTCGCAGCAAGATGCTTGCGCTTCCGGCTCGCAACAGGGGCTGTTCTTGTCTAGCTCAGCCACGCGCTCAGCTCCTCGAGTTCTTCCGGGTTGACGTAGTAGTAAGCCCAGAGCCCTTTGCGTTCCGAGTCGACGATCCCGGCGTCCCTGAGCTTTTTCAGGTGATGAGACAGAGTCGATTGGCTGACATCGAAGAGAGGAACGAGTTCACACACACAGACCTTCCCTGCGTGTTTGCGGAGAACGTCAACGAGGGTCAGCCGGATCGGGTCCCCGAGTGCCTTGGCAATAGCGGACATTCGCTCCGCCTCGGCACGGTCCACGTCCGGGTAGACGACCGGCTCGCAGCACGGCTGGCCGTTCGGACTCTTCTGTTTCGGTGTGAGGGTCAGTTCGGGGCTCATCGAAATCCATCAAAACAGTTCGATTGACGTTTGTCAATAGATACGATGATCTTCAATGGAAATCACGAGGGTTGGAGGCGCTGGCATGGGACGGTCGATTCGGGTGGGAATCAACGGCTTCGGACGCATGGGAAGACTCGCGCTGCGCGCCGGTTGGGAGAGCGAGGGACTCGAGTTCGTCCACATCAATGAGATCGCCGGCGATGTCGGATCGGCGGCTCACCTCCTGGCCTTCGACTCGGTTCATGGTCGGTGGCGTGAGAACGACATAGGGCCCACCGACGACTCGCTTCACATCGCCGGCTCCGAGATCACCTATTCCTCCCACGCAAAGCCGGGAGACATTCCCTGGGATGAGCTGGGCGTCGAACTGGTGATCGAAGCCACCGGTGCCTTCCGATCTCGGGAAAGCCTGGCCGGGCACTTCGACCGCGGCGCGAGCAAGGTTCTCGTGGCCGCGCCGGTAAAGACCGACGCGTTGAACATCGTCTACGGCGTAAACCACGACGAGTACGACCAATCCGTCGACGGGATCGTCACCGCCGCATCGTGTACCACCAACTGTCTCGCTCCCATCGTCAAGGTCGTCCACGAAGGAATCGGGATCCGACACGGATCGATCACGACCCTCCACGACCTCACCAATACCCAGGTCGTCGTGGACGCCCAACACAAGGACCTCCGGCGAGCCCGATCGGCCGGGACGTCCCTGATTCCCACCTCCACGGGATCGGCGACCGCCATCGGCATGATCTTCCCCGAACTAGTAGGGCGCCTCGATGGTCTCGCCATCCGGGTACCGCTACTGAACTCGTCGATCACAGACTGCTGCTTCGAAGTAGAGCGCGCGACCTCGGTCGATGAAATCAACGGCCTCCTCGAGAACGCTTCTAGCGAATCGCTGTCGGGCATCCTCGGTTATGAGACCCGTCCCCTCGTCTCGGTTGATTTCAAGGATGACCCGCGATCAGGCGTCGTCGACGCAACATCGACGCGGACAATCGATGGAACCCAGGTAAAGATCCTCGCGTTCTACGACAACGAGTGGGGCTACGCGAACCGCATGATCGACATCGCGAAAATGATCGGCCCCTCCTCCACCGCGGAGTGACCGTGGGGGCCATCCCGAGAAGAGAAGGTGACCTGAGGAACTACATCCTGGTCACCGGCGCCTACTGGGCCGACACTCTCGCCGACGGCGCCAGCCGCATCCTCGTCCTCTTCTTTTTCTACCAACTGGGATACAGCGCATTCGAGGTCGCGTCGCTGTTTCTCTTCTACGAGTTCTTCGGGATCGTCACCAACCTCGTCGGTGGCTGGATCGCCTCGAAACTCGGACTCAAAGCAACACTCTTCTCTGGGCTCACGATCCAGATCGTCGCCCTGGGAATGCTCGGATTCGCCCCCGATGCCTGGCTGATCGTGCCCTACGTGATGGCCTCTCAAGCCCTGTCCGGAATCGCCAAGGACCTCACCAAGATGAGTTCCAAGAGCGCCGTCAAACTAGTGGTTCCCGAAGACTCCGAGTCCACCCTCTTCAAGTGGGTCGCGGTGCTGACGGGATCCAAGAATGCGCTCAAGGGCATCGGGTTCTTCCTTGGCGGGCTCCTGCTCACCATGGTCGGATTTCAGACCGCGATACTGATCCTCCTCGCGATCGTGGCCACCGCGCTAGTCACGACGGCATCGCTCATGCGAGGCACCCTCGGTTACGCGGACATGGGCGCCAAATTCCGCCACATGTTCTCCAACACCCGCGAGATCAACCTGCTCGCAGCCGCGAGACTGTTCCTCTTCGCCTCACGAGACGTCTGGTTCGTGGTCGCGCTTCCCGTCTATCTCCAGACCGTGCTTGGCTGGTCTTTCTGGCAGGCGGGAGCGTTCCTAGCCATTTGGGTGATCGGGTACGGAGCAGTCCAAGCAGCAGCGCCGGCGCTGTTTGCCCGAAGGGCCGCCGACACCGGCCGGACGCCGACCGGAGGAACCGCAGCCAAGCTTGCCTTCCTGCTTGCTGCGTTCCCCACCGCGATCGCGCTGTCCCTCGCCGCAAACCTTGACCCAACGCCAGTTTTGGTTGTCGGTCTGATCTTGTTCGGAATCGTCTTTGCCCTGAACTCGACGGTCCACTCCTATCTTGTTCTCTCCTACGCCGAGGACGAGACCGTCGCCAAGAACGTCGGCTTCTACTACATGGCCAACGCCGGCGGACGCCTGATCGGAACCATCCTCTCTGGTGCCGTCTACCAATGGCTGGGCCTGCAGGGCTGCCTCTGGTTTTCGATGGGCTTCGTGCTCATCGCAGCGACGATCTCCATTCGGCTTCCACGAAGCGCCATCGTCCCGAACCCCGCCTGACGGTGTCGTCCAAGACCTCCCACTACGCCTTCACCCACAAGACGCACGAAATCTCGCGAAGAAAGTTAGTGGCGGACCTGGTAGCACAGGTGGAGTACTCGGTCTCCCTGAAGAACCTCTTCGGGATCCTCCAGCAGGTGTTGTGCGTCGACCGGCCCGAAGTGTCCCTGCTGGGCCATGCGGTGTGAACGCCACCCGGACCTGGCAGGAGTTGCCAACCGGGACCGGGCCGGCCAGACAGTCGCCACCGGTGATCTGGAAGTCGCCGGATTCGCCTCCGCCGATCGAGACATCCGAGACCCGCAGCAGGGCGAGCCCGTCCTCGTTGTTGAGGGTGATCGTCTTCGCAGCCGATTCGGTCCCCGAGGCCTGATTGCCGAAATCCAGCGAGGTCGGGGCTGGAACCTGCCCCGGATTGCCCTGGTTCAGATAGATCGCGACGTCACCGGACTGTCCGGCGATCGACGGGTCGGGACGTCCGTCCCCGTTGAAGTCGCCGATGAACGTGCCGTGTGGCATGAATGAATCAGCAGTCGCGAGCAGTTCGGCGTAGTCGAAGGTGCCGTCGCCCCTGCCGACGAAGACGGTGCCGGTGTCATTGAGGTAGTTGCCGACCAGCAGGTCGGGGACTTCGTCGCCGTTCATGTCCTTGGCCGAGACCGCATACGGATTCGGATTCCACCCATCGGCCAGCGGGACGTCGAAGCGCTGTCCTCGGACGAAGCTCCCGTCCGGCTGGGCGATATAGACGGCAACCTGGTCCTCGAATCGCATGGTCGCGACCACGTCGTCCCTGCCGTCGCCGTTCAGGTCGGCCGCCGTGACGCCCCAAGGCGATTGGCAGCCGCAAGTCGGCCCGAACCGTCCCGCCTCGGTGAAGGTCCCGTCGCCGTCACCCTCGTACATCAGCACCTGGCCCGCCCAGGTGGTGTAGGCCAGGTCGTCCACCCCGTCGTCGTTGAAGTCACCGGCGGCGATCCCCATCGGCGTGTCGGCATCCGCGGCCGTGGTGACCGGCGTGCCGAAGGTACCGTCGCCCGACCCAGGCATCACTTCGATCACGTAGGGCGGACCTTCGTCGGGGATATATCCGGCGGCGACGTCGAGGTTGGAATCACCGGTGAACTCACCGGAGACCACCATCCCGTCGATACCGTTGCCGTCGTCCGGGATCACGGTTCCAGGCGCCATGTCGCCGCCGCCCTGGTTGAGGAAGAGCGCTGCCTGTCCCCCGCCGGCGCCGATCGCGTCGAGTTCTCCGTCGTTGTCGAAATTACCCACGTCGACCGAACCGATGAGACCCCCGCCCACGATCTCCCGACCGAAGAAGCTCGTGAGCTGGCCGTCCTCTTGGCCGAAGGCGAACCCGGCCGCCAGCGAGCTGTCGCCCATCTCCGAGGCGGTTACCACACCGGATCTGCCTTCACCTTCGAAGTCGCCGCCCGCGTATCCCCAGAGGTCGCTCGAATCGGCGAGCTTCGGGTTCAGGGTCGCTTCGGCCAGGTCAGGAGCATTGCCGGCCGGCTCGACCCCGCCGGCGGTCAGCGGCACCGACACAGGGTCACCGGAGTCCGCGGTTATCTTGACCGTCGCGGCTTTCTCCCCGACCGAATCTGCCTGGAAGCTGACCAGGAAGGCACAGCCCGCGAAGTCGTCGATCTCGAGGTCGGAGCAGTAGTCCTCCAAGTCGAAATCGCTGGCGTCCGGTCCCGTGAGTTCGACCGACGTGATGGTGACCGGCGTCTCGCTCTTCCCGCCGACATAGACATAGCGACCGCCATAGTCGAGCCCGACCACATGGTCTCCGAAGTCCACCTGACTCGGTTCCACCGTGAACTCGGCGGCCGCGGATGCTTGCGCACCTCCGCCGACGACGAGCACAGCGATTGTCAACAGCAACAGCGCCCCAGGCCTGAATCCCATACTGGACACTGTACGGCAACTTCCGGTCGACTATGAAACGCGCTTGATCTTCCGCTTGATCGGCTTGCCGTGGCTTCCGTCAGGCGCGACTCCGCGGACTAGTACTTGAGGCCGGTTGCCGCGTCAATCCCCCACCGACCGGCCGTGGTCGCGCATCCGGTACAGCAGAAGCGCGCCGATGGCCCCGCTGACCAGCGAGCCCAGGAAGATGCCGATCTTGGCCTGTCCGGTGAGCAGCTCGTCGGCGAAGGCCAAGTCGGTGATGAAGAGCGCCACGGTGAAGCCGATCCCGCCCAAGGCACCCACCCCCCAGACCTGTGCGGATCGCATCCCGCTCGGCAACGACCCGGGGCCGAACCTGAGCGCGAGCAGGGTGCTGCCCGAGATCCCCAGGGTCTTGCCGACGACCAGACCCAAGATCACCGCCCAGGTCAGCTTGCTGCCCATCGCGTCGCCGAACACGCCGCCCCCGAGGTCGATCCCCGCGTTGGCCAAGGCAAAGAGCGGTACGACGAAAAAGGCACTGACCGGATGCAGGACATGTTCCAGGCGCCGGTGTACGTCACGTACACCAAACGTGCGGATTGGGACCAGTAGTCCGAGTGCGACACCGGCGATGGTCGCGTGCACCCCAGATTCGTAGGTGGCGAGCCAGACCACCGCGGCCAGTGGGACATAGGGCCAGATGCGCCAGATCCCGAGCCGCTGGAACAGCAGGACGGCGAGTATTCCTCCCCCGGCAACCGCCAGCCAGGCGACCGAGATCCCCTCGCTGTAGAAGAGGGCGATGATCAGGATCGCGACGATGTCATCGACGATCGCGATGGTCAGCAGGAAGACCCTGACCCCATTCGAAACCCGACTTCCGAGCAGGGCCAAGACCCCGACGGCGAAGGCGATGTCGGTCGCGGCAGGGATCGCCCAACCGCCGGCGGCCTCCCCTCCCCTGACCACCACGGTGAAGATGATCGCCGGAAGCGCCACCCCGCCCAGCGCTGCGATGACCGGGACCGAGGCGTCCCGGGGATCCTTCAGTTCGCCGCTGACCAGTTCACGCTTGATCTCCGCCCCGACCACGAAGAAGAAGACAGCCATGAGCAGGTCGTTGATCCAGTGCTGGAGGTCGAGATTGATGGTCAGGCCGGCGAAAGAAACCTTCAGGTAGCTGCCCCAGAGGTCGAAATAGGACTCGCTCCAAGGCGAGTTGGCCCAGGCCAGCGCGACCACCGCCGCGCCGAGCAGGACGACCCCGCCGAGTACCTCGTCGTCAAGGAAGTCGGTGAGCGGGTCGATGACCCGGGTCTTGAGTTTGTGTCTCAGCAAGTCTTCCCGTCGGCACCCTGCTCAAGCAGAGGGCTTCAGCCTGTCGCGCCCCAGGACCAGATCGATGCCGACCAGGATGAGGTCCAGCTGGGTCTGAATCAGGTGGCCGACCCGCTCGGTGAGCAGGCTACGGTCAATTGTCGAGATCTGCGAGACATTCGCGACCGAGTCCTTGGGCAAGCCGGTCAGGGCGGCCGGCAGCACGAAGTTGCCCGGGGCCGCGGCCAGCTCGACGTTGCTGGTCAGGGGAACCACCACGACAGTCGAGATCCGGCTTGCGTTGAACTCGTCGCCCTGGATGATCACGACCGGCCGCCGGAAGCCAGGCCCGGAACCGACCGGATCGGGGAGGGTCGCCCAGAAGACGTCTCCCTGGCTGATCACCATTCCGAATTTGTGAGGGTCGATCGGGCGGCTTCGCTCGTGAACCCGTCCCGATCGGAGGCGAGATCGTCCGCGATCTGGTTCAGCTTGGCGGTGATCGCCCCGGGTTCGCGCCTGGCTACGTATTCGGCGAGCGCCTGACGGTAAAGCTCGCTACGGCTCTTTCCGGTGGTCCGGGCGAGCTCATCGGCCCGCTCGAACAATTCATCCGGTATCGAGACGGCAGTCTTCATACCAAAAGTATAACTGGCGAGCCAGCGAACTATGAGGTTCGGGGAGGTGCCACGCGGCGGGGCCTGATCGCCTCGAAGGCCGAGGCCTGGCTCAGCAGGGCGTTGTCGTCATAGGCGCGGCCGGCGAAGGTGAGTCCGGCCGGCATGCCGATGTCCTCCATCAGGCCCATCGGCACGGTGACCGTCGGGATCCCCAGGTGGCGGGGAACCAGGTTGCCGTTGGCGACCCAGACCCCATTGCTCCACGCGATCTCGGCCGATTCGGGATTCACGTCGGCGTCGGCCGGGCCGACATCCGCCACCGCCGGGAAGACCACCGCGTCGAGCCCGAGCCCATCCATCCATTCCTCGAGGTCGATCCGCCTGGTCTCCTCGAGTCCCCTCAGCCCCGATTCCAGCTCCGGCAACTCATTCCAGGCAACGATCCCGGCCCGGGCCATCTCGACGTACTCCTCCATGCCGAAGACCAGTTCGCCCTCCTGGCTGGGCAGCGTCCCGGGGTCGTGGGGAAAGATCAGCTCGCCGTCGACCTGAGCCAGCCTGTTCAGGGCCGGGTCGTCATTGGTCCGGAGAAACTCGTCGAAGGCCCAGGTGCTGAGCTCCCGCAACTCCTCCTTGATGAACTCGAGGCTGACCAGGCCGCGGGTGAACACCGTCGGGCAGCCGGGCCGGTCCCCCTCATAGTTGGAGACTGCCGGGAAATCAACCTCTACCACGTCTGCCCCGGCCGCCTCCAGGTCTCGCCGGGCCGCTTCCCAGAGTGCGATCACCGAGGGGCGCGTGTTGATCTTCTCCCCAGTCGGTCCCCAGACCCCGGTTTTCTCCCCCGTCCCGGCGGCCGAATCGGCGTTGATGTACATCCCCGGCACCCCGAAACGCTTGCCCGCGAGCGCGGCCGGCTTCGCCGCCAGGGCCGGATACGAATCGGGTCGGACCGTCGAGGGCGCCGGGATCTCGATCCACTGCTGCATCCGCCAGAGGTCGCCGTCTTCCTCGGGGTCATCGGCGACGATCACGTCGAGCACCTCGAACAGGTCGGCCATGGTCCGCGCATAGGGCACGACCACGTCCATGGTCGGAACCAGCGGCCAGTTGCCCCGCACCGAGATCACGCCGCGCGAGGGCGTGTAGGCGCAGAGGCCGTTGTTCGAAGCCGGCCCCCGGCCGCTCGACCAGGTTTCCTCGGCCAGCCCGAAGGCGGCGAAGCTGGCCGCGGTCGCGGTGCCGGCGCCATTCGAAGAACCCGAGGCGAATGGTGCGGTCAGGTAGTCGGCGTTGTAGGGGCTCTCGGCCCGGCCGTAGACCCCCCGCTGCATACCGCCGTTCGCCATTGGCGGCATGTTCGTCTTGCCGAGGCAGATCGCTCCCCCTCGGCGCAGCTGCTTGACCGTGAAGGCGTCCCGCTGGGCGGTCAGGTTGACGAAGGCGGGGCTGCCGGAGGCAGCCGTCATGCCGCGGACCAGATAGCTGTCCTTGGCCGTGTACGGGATCCCTTCCAGTGGACCCATCGCCTGACCGTTGGCGCGCCTCACGTCGGAGGCGACGGCTTCGGCCATGGCGTCACCGTTTCGTACCACGACCGAGTTGAGCCGGGCGTCGGTATCCGGCCCGTCATACTCGTCGATCCGGGCCAGGTAGGCCTCGACCAGTTCGACGGCGGTCAGCCGACCGGACTGAAGCCCCTCGCGGAGTTCGGCGATCGATGTTTCGACGACGTCGGTCAAGCACCCACCACGGGCCAGTCTAGTGGTCGGGCCGGGCTCCGCTCTCGGGCGCATCTTCGTAGACCGAAGCGATCCGGTCGAGCACGCGGCTCGCCGCTGCGAGGTCCTTCTCCGGGATCTCGGCCAGTGCCTCGCGCCACCGCTGTCGCCACCGGTCGACGATCGGTTCGACAGTCGCCGCGCCCTGTTCCGAGAGTTCCAGTTCGACTATCCGCCGGTCCTGCTTCGAGCGCAACTTGTTCACGTGGCCCTGCTCCGAGAGCCGGTCGACCATCTGGGAGACGCTGGCCGGGCTGAGGCCGGAAACCTGGGCGAGCTCGCCGACCGCCATCGGGCCGGCCTTGCGCAGTTCCATCAACAGCTCGAACTGGGCCTGGCTGACCTCGCCGCCGAGCCGGTGGGTCTCGCGGCCGGTGCGGCGCCGCAGGCTGCGGTGGGCCTGCTTGAAAGACCGGACGACCGACACCTGGGCGTCGGACAGGCCGGCCAGGGGTTCAGGTTCCGAGCGGCTCAATCTCGGCCTCCGCGATCTTCATTTCCTCGGTATTAGGTTCTTCCGGCTTCTCGGCCCGCCAGAGGACGACGCAGGGGATCAGGGCCAGCAGCCCGATCCCGAGCGCCCAGAGATAAGCGGTTCCGAAGGCGTCGGCAGCTTGGGTCATGCTGGTCGCCCCCTCCCCGGCCCTTTGCAGGACCACCGCGAGCACGGCGGTGCCGATCGCGCCGCCGACCCGCTGGATCACGTTCATCTGCGGCGTCGCGTCCGAGAGCTGCTCCTTCTTGAGCGAGGCGTAGGCGACGGTCATGGTCGGCATGAAGGCGAGTCCGATCCCGGCGCCGCGGATCAGCAGCATCAGGGACAGGAACGCGATCGAGGTGTCAACCCCGATGAAGACGTAGGGCAGCGAACTGAGGCAGAGGATGAGCACGCCGACGGTCGCGACCTTGCCGCCGCCGAACCGCTCGGTCAGGCGCGGCGCGAAGGGTCCGACCAGCACCATGCCGATCCCCTGCGGACCGAGCAGCAGCCCGGTTGCGATCACGCTCTCCCCCCGGACCTGCTGGTAGTAGAGCGGCATCAGGATCATCGCCCCGAACAGCGCCGCGCCCAGTGCGAAGGTGGTTAGAGAAGCCGCGCTGAAGATTCGATTGGAGTAGAGCTTCACGTCGAGCAGGGGCCGATCGGCTCGCATCGCGTGCCAGACGAACGCGCAGATGAGCGCCAGGCCCGCCACCGCCGGCCAGATCACCTCCGGCGCGTTGAAGGTTCCGGTCGTGCCGACCTCGGAGATCCCGAAAACCAGGGCCGGGATGCCGAGCACCATCAGGACCAGGCCGGTCACGTCCAGTTTGCCCGCCTCGCCCAGCTTCGAGTGCGGCAGCATTTTCATCGCGAGGATGACGGCGATCACGCCCACTGGCACGTTGACGAAGAAGATCCAGGACCAGTGGAAGTTCTGCAGGATCAGGCCGCCCACCACCGGCCCGAGGATCGGGGCCAGCATGGCCGGCATCACGGTGATGCTCATCACCTTCCCCATGCGCTTGGGGCCGGCGACCTCGGCCATGATCATCTGGGCGATCGGCATGATCATGCCGCCGCCGATGCCCTGGAGCACCCGGAAGGCGATCAGTGAGGTGCTGCTGTCCGCGATGCCGCAGAGGGCCGAGCCGATCGTGAAGAGGACGATCGACCAGATGTAGACGTTCTTCGCCCCGAACTTGCGGGCCGCCCAGCCGGTCAGCGGGATGACCGCGGCCAGGGAGAGCAGGTAGCCGGTCGCTACCCACTGGATGTCGCTGATCGTCGAGTGCAGGTCCTTAGCGAGCGTGTCGAGGGCCACGTTGACGATCGTCGTGTCGAGGATCGACATGATCATGCCGAGGATCACGACCCCGACGACCTTCCAGACATACGGCTCGATACGAGTGGTGGAATCTTGATTCATTAGGCACCTAACATTAGGCTCCTAACATTAGGCTCCTAAAGAGTGCTCGTCAAGTGTGAATCCGTCACACAGCGGCCAGTTTGCCGGCCGCTGCCTTAGCTTGGACTGACTGACATGTCAATCAACAACGCATTTCGGCTCGGATGATGGGACAATCCCCGACCGAACTTCCGTCAATACGCCTTTGAAACTGGAGAAATACGTGGGCCACTACAAGAGCAACGTCCGGGACATCGAGTTCAACCTCTTCGAAATGCTGAAGACCGAGGAGGTGCTCGCCTCCGGTGCCTTCGGCGACCTCGATGCGGACACCGTCAAGATGATGCTCGAGGAAGCGTCGAAGCTGGCCGAAGGACCGGTCTCCACCGCCTTTGAGAGCTCGGACCGGGTACCGCCCACCTTCGATCCGGAGACCCATGACGTCTCGCTCCCCCAGGAGCTCAAGGATTCGATCAACGCCTGGACCGAGGCGAGCTGGGACAAGCTCGGGGTCGAAGAGGAGATCGGCGGCATCACCGCCCCGACCACGGTGTCCTGGGCGATCAACGAGTTCATGTGCGGCGCCCTGCCGGCTGGCTTCTTCTACCTAGCCGGGCCGTCCTTCGCCAACCTGCTCTACAAGAACGGCAACGAGGAGCAGAAGCACTGGGCCAAGCTGGCGATCGAGCGCAACTGGGGCGCGACCATGGTGCTGACCGAGCCCGAAGCCGGCTCCGATGTCGGCGCCGGCCGCACCAAGGCCATCGATCAAGGTGACGGCACCTGGCACATCGAGGGCGAGAAGCGCTTCATCACCTCCGGCGACTCGGATGACCTCTTCGAAAACATCCTCCACTACACGCTGGCCCGCCCCGAGGGTGCCGGTCCCGGCACCAAGGGCCTCAGCCTCTTCGTCGTGCCGAAGTACCACTTCGACTCCGACACCGGTGAGCCCGGCGCCCGCAACGGCGTCAACGTGACCAGCATCGAGCACAAGATGGGCATCAAGGCCTCCGCCACCTGCGACATGGCCTTCGGTGACGGTGACAACCCGGCGGTCGGCTACCTGGTCGGCGACGTCCACCAGGGCATCCGCCAGATGTTCGACGTGATCGAGTTCGCCCGGATGATGGTCGGCACCAAGGCGATCGCCACCCTCTCGACCGGTTACCTGAACGCACTCGAGTACGCCAAGGAGCGGGTCCAGGGCGCCGACCTCACCCAGATCATGGACAAGACCGCGCCGCGGGTAACCGTCATCAACCACCCGGACGTGCGCCGGTCGCTGATGACCCAGAAGGCCTACGCTGAAGGCCTGCGGGCGCTCTACCTCTTCACCGCCCTCCACCACGACCCGGTCGCCTCCGAGATCAGCCAGGGCATCGACGGCGAGTTCGGCAAGCGGATCAACGACTTCCTGCTGCCGATCGTCAAGGGCGTCGGCTCCGAGCGGGCCTACGAGATCCTGACCGAGTCGCTGCAGACCTACGGCGGCTCCGGCTTCCTGCAGGACTACCCGATCGAGCAGTACATCCGCGACGCCAAGATCGACAGCCTCTACGAAGGCACCACCGCGATCCAGGCGCAGGACTTCTTCTTCCGCAAGATCGTGCGTGACGAAAGCAAGTCGCTGAACCACCTCCACGAGAAGATCCAGGCCACCGTCGAGGGCTCCGGTGGCGGGCTCGACACCGAGCGCGAGCGGCTCGGCCAGGCCCTGGAGAACCACAAGTCGATGTTGCAGACCATGTTCGGCTACCTGATGGGTTCACAGGAGGATCCGAAGAGCGTGTACAAGGTCGGGCTCGGCTCGGTCCCCTTCCTCAAGGCATCCGGCGACCTGCTGATCGGCTGGCTGTTGCTCAGCCAGGCCGAGGTTGCGGCCGCCGCGCTCGAGAACGGCGCCGCGGAGAAGGACAAGGATTTCTACGAGGGCAAGGTCACTGCCGCGAAGTTCTTCACCCGCAGCATGCTGCCCAACCTCGAGGCCTTCCGGACCACGATCGAGCAGATCGACAACGACATCATGGAGCTCCCCGAAGCAGCCTTCTGATCCATTCCCGCTCAGGCGGGCAGGCACTCGAGGAGATCGGCCAGCTGGGGCCGAACCTCACTTGCGCCGGCGGCTTCCAGCTCACGTTTCGAAAAGCCGCCGGTGAGCACCGCCAGGCTGGGCACCCCGATCCGCTGTGCGGCTTCGACGTCCCAGATCGAATCGCCGATCATCAGCGCGTCGCCGCTGCCGGCCTTCTCGATCGCCGCCTCGACGAGATCCGGGTGGGGTTTCGTCGCCTCAACGTCAGCTGAGGTCGTGTGACCGCTGATCGCGTCGCCAACTCTGAGTAGACCGAGGTAGTGGTCGACCTCGTCGCTCTTCGCCGAACTGGCGAGGACCACCTCAAAGCCGCGGTCAGCGACCTCGAATACGAATGAGGTGGCGTCCCGGAACGGCCTTACGTCACCGATCAGTTGCTTGAAGATCTCTGATTCAGAGGCACGTACCCCGTCGCCGCAACGACGCTCCGCCTCCGCTCCGGCCACCGATTCGACCATCTGATCGCCGCCTTTGCCGATGTAGCGGTGGATCTTCCAGGCATCGGCGTCCACCCCATGGTTGCGAAACGCCCGTTGCCAGGCGATCACATGCTGATAGTTCGAATCGACGAGGGTGCCGTCGACGTCAAGGACCAGGACTCGCGCCATCGTCGGCCGGTACCCGGCAGGAGGATGCGAAAACTACGGCTGGTTTAGAAAAGGGGCGTAGGGTAAGTCTTAGACAACCTGTCCGTCATCGAAAGGACAGTGTCAGGCATCAGTTGATAACCATCGGCTGCACGGTCCAGATGGCGGGTGCAAGGCAAGACACCCAAAGGACTCCAGGGCAGAGCTTCGCAATCGGAAGGCAGGCAGCCCAGTGAGCATCGACCATCGGAATGCACCAATCAGCCCGGGCTTGTGGAACGAGGCCGATCTATGGCCAAGGCGCGAGGAACCGGGAGTCAGGGAGGAGATCGCCACGCGTTTTCTTCCTTTCGCGAAGAGCATCGCCCTGCGGTATCGCAGCAGTGCGGAGCCCTTCGACGATCTGGTCCAAGTGGCCAACCTCGGCCTGATGAACGCGATCGACCGTTTCGACCACGAATCCGGCCACCCGTTCACGGCGTTCGCATCGGCTACCATCAACGGGGAGCTGAAGCGCCATTTCCGGGACCGCGTCTCGAGCGTCAGGCTCCCCCGCGGCGTCTACGAGCGGGTCGGTCGGGCCGAGATAGCGACCAGCGAGTTGCGTGGTTCTCTAGGCCGGGAACCATCGACCGAGGAAATCGCCGACGCGGCCGACTGCTCCCCCGACCAGATCGAGGAAGCACAACTCGGGGTCGCTGTAAGGCATCCGTTGCCACTCCAGTGGGACGACGAAGATGACGAAGCCGGCGGCGTCCTGGAAGAGCACGTCGGAGTCGAGGACCGTGATTTCCGGCTGGCCGAGGACCACATTCTCGCGATCGAAGCACTGGAGAAACTGGACAGTGAGGACCGGCTGATCATCGTCCTCCGCTTCCGGGATGAACTCTCGCAATCGGAGATCGCGGGCCGTCTCGGCTGTTCCCAGATGCAAGTCTCACGAAGACTCCGAAGGATCCTCGACGAACTCAACGAGCGGATGGCCGTCCAGTAGCCGAGTCGCTGGCACCATGACCGTCCGGACTCAAGTCTTCCGCGCCCCGATGCGGGCAAGATCGCGTGACGAGGACCGGTTTATCGGGGCACGACTCGCCGTCAGAGATGGATGCGTCGGAATCGGGGAGCCTCTGAGCCGCTCACCTGACTCGCTTGCTGAAGCTCTTTCCAAGACGACGGACGAGCATGGCGAACGATCGGCCCGGCTGCTGCGTCGTTTCGCGCAGCTGCCCGACGAGGTCCTCGTCTGGACCCAAACCGGTACTGAGGAATTCCGGCTGGGGATGATCGACGGGCCGTGGCGCTACGACGACTCATCGCGGGCCGTGAAGACAGGGATCCATCACATCCGCCCGGCCCGTTGGCTCGGGGGCAGCTTCGATCTCAAACGAACCCCTCGGCGGGTCGTCTACGCCTTCAACCGGGGCGGCAGGAACCTCCAGCGGATCAACGACAGTGCGGCGGCAGCCGAAACGGAGCGGCTGTGGGCCGGCTATCCCTCGACCCCGGTCGCGTCGTGACCGGCGCCGACCGGCTTCGACTCTGGTGAGCCCCTCTGGCGCAGGTAGATCGCGAACACCGCCATCGAGCCGACCGCGAGGAACTCGGACTGCCAGTTCTGGAGCGTGCGACTCCAGAAGTCGGCGGTCCCCAGGTAGTCCAGCCAGTCGATGGTCGGCAGGCTGTATGAGACCTGCTCTTGGTTGTAGGCCGACCAGCCGGTGATCGACTGCGCGAACCAAGACGCGACGAATACCGTCCCCATCAGGAGCAACAGCGAGTTCGAGTAGATCGACGCGACGAAGCCTCCCGAACGGGCAGGCCACGGCGAGTTCTCGTCGGCGTATCGACCGATCTTCTGCTGTTCGTCACTTTCGGTTCCCTCCTCCCCCGGCTTCTTCGACTCGGGTGAGCCGCGCTGGATCAGCCAGATCGTGGCCAGGATGAAGAGCAGGAACTGGAGGTACTCGGACTGCCAGTTCTCCATCACGTCCCGTGAGAAGTCCGGCGAGGTGAGATAGGTCGGGTAGTCGAGCAGTTGCGGCTTCTCGTGCGCCAGGTGCGCCCGTGCTACCTCCTCGTCGTTGTAGCTGTGGAAGCCCGCGAGTGACTGGCCACCGAGGGCGAGCAGGAAGAGCAGCCCGAAGAAGAGGGCGAGGCTCTGGTTCCGGATCGCCTTCACGAGCTGTTCAGCCCCACGGTTATCGCGAAGACGAGACCGGCGGTGACGACGGACAGATAGATGAGAAACATGGTTCTCAAATGTCTGGGGAGTACCCGTGCCTGATGCGAAGAAACCCGATGCGTAGTGAGATCAGGCCCGGGACCATGCGAACATGGCAACGGTGGACAGAGCTGGAGAGAAGCCGAGGATCGCGGTGCTCGGCCACGTCGAGTGGGTGGAGTTCGCCGTGGTCGACCGGCTCCCTCGGCCCGGGGAGATCGTGCAGGCCAGCGAGAGCTGGGATCAGCCCGCTGGTGGCGGCGCGGTCGCTGCCGTCCAGATCGCGAAGCTGGCTGGGGATTGCCTCTTCCTCACCGCAACCGGGAACGATTCGCTCGGAGAACGGGTTGCGCCCGAGCTCGAGCGGCTCGGCGTCTCGGTGCATGCGGGGCGTCGGGACACGCCGCAGCGAAGGGCCTTCGTCCACCTCGAATCGAGTGGCGAGCGGACGATCACCACTCTGGGTCCGCGCCTCCGCCCTTTGGGAAGCGACGACCTGGGCTGGGACCAGATGGCAGAGGTAGATGCGGTCTACGTGACCGCCGGCGACGAGGCCGCGATCCGCGCCGCGCGCCGGGCCCGGCAGGTCGTTGCGACGGTGCGTGCCGCCGAGGGATTGACCAGGTCGGGGATCCTGGTCGACGCGCTGGTCGCCAGCCGCAATGACCCAGGAGAGCAGGTCGACACAGACGATTTCGAGACTCCGCCCGCCGCCGTGGTGCGCACCGACGGCTCGCATGGGGGAACCATCGAGATGAAAGACGGCACAACGATCGAGTGGCGGGCCGCCCCTCCCCCCGCCGACCGGGTCGATGCCTACGGGGCCGGGGACTCGTTCGCCGGCGCCCTCACCTACGGGCTCGGGATCGGGCTGGCGCTGCCGGAAGCGGTCTCACTGGCCGCCTTTTGCGGAGCCCGGAACGTGACCGGCCGCGGCCCCTACTCCGGCCAGGCCGACGCCGAAGACCTCGCCGAATGGCGGGCCGGTCGCAACGCCTAGCCGGGAAGGCCGGCTTCCGGCCAGCCGGACGGTCCCCGGCTGCCGGCGGGGTACTCGAGGAGCGGTACTTCATCAGCGTCCCAGGCGCGTCGCACGGGATCGATGATCCGCCAGCACTCGACCGCCGCGTCTCCCCGGACCGAAAGGGTCGGGTCGTCATTCAGGATCCCCTTCAGGACCTCGGCGTATTCGGAAAGGCTTCCCGGCCCCAGATCGGCTTCCAGGGTCGCCGGGTCCAGTGACCATGGGTCGCCCGGTCCGTTCACGGTCAGGTCCACCCTCAGCTTGTCGGCGCCGAAACCGAGTCCGATTCGGAACCGGTCCGGGCGTCGCATGCCCGAGAGGCCGACCGGCAGATGCTCGGGCGGACGGAAGTTGATGATCGCTTCCTTGCGCGGGTTGCCGAGCGCTTTTCCGGAGCGCAGCCGGAACGGGACGCCGGCCCACCTCCAGGTGGCAATCCCGACCACGATTTCGGCAAAGGTCTCCGTTTCTCGGGAGGGGTCGACACCCTCCTCGTCCCGGTAAGACGGAAGCTGCCGGTCCCCGATCTGCCCGGCCGAATAGCGCGCCCGGCGGCTAAAACGTGCCGGGTCGTCGTTCCAGATCGAGGTCGCCCTCAGGATCCGCGCGGTGCCGTCTCGGATGTCTCTCGCCTCGATCGCGGAGGGCGCTTCCATGGTCAGGAACCCGAGCACTTGCAGCAGGTGGCTCTGGATCATGTCGACCAGCGCCCCGGCGTGGTCGTAGTAGCCGCCTCTCCCCTCGAGCGCTAGGTCTTCGTCCCAGACGATCTCGACGCTGGCGACGTGGTGGTTGTTGAGCAGCGGCTCGATCGTGCGGTTGGCGAAGCGAAGCCCGACGATGTTGAGGACGGTCGCCAGACCGAGGAAATGATCGACGCGGTGGATCTGGCTCTCCGGCAGCATGCCGGCCAGCAACTCGTTGAACTCGGCGGCGGTCCTGGCGTCCTGCCCGAACGGCTTCTCCAGCGCGAGGCGGGTGCCGGGTGGCACCGCGAGCTTGCTGAGTTCTTGGCAGGCCGTGATCGTCACCGCCGGCGGCAGCGCGAAGTAGAGGACCAGGGATCCACCGTGATCCTCGAGCAGGCGCGCAAGGTCGGCCGCTTTCGTCACATCGGCCTGTTCGTAGGAGGTGGTGCTCGCAAGTTTCTGACGAACCTCGGGGTCGATCCCGGCTTCCTCGAGCGACCCATCGAGCGTGGCCTTCCATTCGTCTGCAGTCAATTCTTGGCGGTCGCAGCCGACCAGATGCAGGTCGGTGAACTGCCCCGACTCGACCAGTGAACCGATGCCCGGCAGCAGCAGGCGGCTGGACAGGTCGCCGTTGGCGCCGAGGATCACGAAAGTCTGGGGCGTGCGTTCGGTCGTCAAAGGTCGATCCTCACGCCCCAGGTCGCGCTGGTTTCATCGCCCGGCTCGAGGATGATCAGCCCCTCCTCGTTGTTGAAGCCGTCAGGCGCGCAGGTCATCGGTTCGGTCCCCAGTCCGCGACGGGCCCGGTCGGGGCTCAGGGTGTGGCCGGTGTAGAGCTCGACGAACGGATATCCCTCGTCGACCCAGAGCGAGGCCGTGCTGCCGTCCGGCCGGCTCAATCGGGTCCAGGCCCGCCCGTCCGGGTCACGAACCAGGTCGGTGAAGGCGAAGTCGATCTCGAGATCTCCCAAGGCCCGCGGTTCGCCGAAATCGAAGGGGGTGCCTTCTACCGCCTCACGTCCGTTCGGCAGCTGGCGCTCGTCGGTGAGGATCCGGGTGCGCCCGGGGTGTTGCAGCTCGCAATCGTCGATCAACCCATCGCCGGCCGAGAGATAAGGATGCTGGCCGTGGCCGACCGGGCAATCGCCGTCGCCGAGATTCTCCAAGTTGGTGGTGACCGTCAGTCCCTCGCCGTCGAGTTCGTATGCCACCGTCGCCGCCAAGTCGAAGGGATAGCCGGGAAAAGGATGGATCCGGGCCGCCATGACGATCCGCTCCGACGCTTGCTCGACCGGCTGCCAGGCCTGCCACCTGAGGAAGCCGTGGATCGCGTTGCCCTGTTCCGGCTCCGTGAGCGCCACCTGGAAATCCTGGCCTTCGAAGCGGTAACGCCCGTCGGCGAGCCGGTTCGGCCAGGGAACCAGCGGCGCCCCGTGGGCCCCGTCGCAGATCGAGTCGGCCGGATATGGGTCGAGCACCGCCTTGCCCGCCGCCTCGTACAGCCTGATCCCGCCACCGACCTCCACGATGACTGCCCGCTGGTCTCCGCGCGTGATCTCGAACTGTTTCCCCGATGGAAGTCGCTGGTCGATGCTCCCACGGTATCCCAAGCCCGCGTTCCCCCCTTTTATTCGGGCACGGATGCCGAAAGGAACCCGTGCCCGCAGATGATCAGTGGTTGCGAAGCGCGCTGATCAGTTCTTTCTTGTTCATGTCCGAGCGGCCTTCGATCCCGATCTCGGCCGCCCGGTCCTGCAGTTCCTCGACCGTGCGGTCCTCGTAGTTCTCGGCCTCGCCGCCCTTCTTGCCGACGTTCTCGCCGCCGGCCTTCGCGTTGGCGATCCGGGCCGCCTTCTCCTTGCTGGCTCCATCCTCGCGCAGTTCGTCATAGAGCTTGTCGTCCTTGACGCTCGGTCCGTGGTCGGATCCTTTCGGCATTTCGAGCCTCCGTTTCGCATTCGAATCGGGCCGGGTCGCCCCGGTCCCCGTTCCGTGTCGGCTACCCGCTCGAATCGGGTCAAAACGTCGATTCGGGCCTACCCGCGCCGGGTACGGCCAGGTCATGGGCAGTGACCCGCGCAATGAACATGAATGGGAGCGACTCGACCGGAACCTCAACGAGCTTCTCCAGGAACTCAGGATTGCCTTGCCGGGCGTTCAGGTCCTGTTCGCGTTTCTTCTCGCGGTGCCGTTTCAGCAGCGATTCGGCGAGGTCACGGATTTTCAGCAGTCGGTCTACTTCGCGACCTTGATCTTGACCGCGGCGTCTACTTTCCTCCTGATCGCCCCGACCGCCTTCCATCGCCTGACCTTCAGGCTGCAGCAGAAGGACCGCCTGGTGAAGCTGGCCAACCGGCTGACGATCGCCGGTCTCGCCTGCCTTGCTTTGGCCGTGATCGGCGCCGTCACCCTGATCACGGATTTCCTCTACGGCGCCGCACCCACCGTGATCGCGGCGATCGGCTTTCTGCTGCTCGTACTCTTGCTCTGGGTGTTCATCCCGGTCCGGGTTCGCAGCCAGCGCGGCCGGAACTGACCACCAGCCGGCCTCGCCCCGCCGTCTCGGGAGTCAGGTTGCGGCGATGGTCTCCACGACCTGATGACAAAACTGCTCGAGGTCGTCGGGGCGGCGGCTGGTGACCAGCATGTCGTCGATGTGGACTTCCTCGTCGACCCAAGTGGCGCCGGCGTTTTCGATGTCGGTCTGGAGGCTCGGCCACGAGGTCAGGGTCCTTCCCTTCAGCACGCCGGCTTCGACCAGCGTCCAGGGCGCGTGGCAGATCGCTCCGACCGGCTTTCCCGCCTCGAAGAACGAGCCCGCGAACTCGACGGCGTCGTCGTGGGTCCGAAGATTGTCCGGGTTCGCGACACCGCCGGGCAACACGAGCGCGTCATAGTCGCTTTCGGACACATCTGAAACCGTCCGGTCGACCGTGAAGTGGCTGCCCTTGTCGAGGTGGTTGAAGGCCTGGATCTGCCCTTCGTCCGGGGCAACTAGCTCGACTTCGGCCCCGGCGTCCCTGAGCGCCTGTAGCGGACCCTTCAACTCGATCTCCTCCACCCCCTCGTTGGCCGTCAAGATCGCTACCCGTTTGTCCTTCAGCCTCTGGTTGATCGATCGCTCGTTCATCTTCTCTCACCTTGGTCCGTGGTCGTCTGGCTTTGGCCTGATCGCCAACCGGTTACCCGTTCTCCGGCCCATGAACCGCGGCCCGTCCCTAGCCGCGTCGAAGGGCTTTCAGTAGCTGCTGCTTGGTCATCGAAGAGCGTCCTTTGAGACCCCGCTCGGAGGCCAGCTCGTAGAGCTCGCCCTTCGAGAGGCCGCTCAGGTCCCGGGGCTTTCGGCGCTTGCCCCGTGACTCGGCCAGGGTCTTCTTCAGTGCGGCCATCAGGTCCGGCGCTCCGGTCGGCTTCTCCTCGGGGGCCGGCGCCGGCGGCTTGATCTTCTTGCCTTTGTCCTTCTTCTTGATCACCGCCATCAGGCGCTCACGGTGCTGGTTGCGGTAGCTCGCCGGATCCCAGTCGACCGAGCGTTCCCCGATCACCGAGACCGCGTTCTCCACTTCCTCCTTGCCGGGCACCTCGGCCGGGCCGGGCACGTCCTCACTCGAGCGGACCTCCGCCGGGAAGTGCATGGTGGAAAGGGAGAGAACGTCGCCCCGCACCCGGATCGCCGCGAGGTACTCGCGACCCCTCATCACGAACTCGCCCAGGGCGAGCAGGTCGCCTTCGGCCATCGCCTCGACCAGCAGCCGGTATGCCCTGACCGTACCCACGGTCTTGTCGCCCGGCACGAGGTAGTACGGATGATCGAACCGCAGCGGGTCGACCTGCGACCGGGGCGTGAACGAGTCGATCTCGATCGTCTGGGTCTTTTCCGGTTCCAGTCCCTCGAGTTCTTCGTCGGTGATCGGGATCAGACGCCCGTCGTCCAGCTCGTAGGCCCGTCCGGTTTCCGACGGGTCAACCTTCTTGCCCTCGTCGATGCAGTAGCGGACATGCCGGACCGGCGAGCCGTCCTTGGTATGGATCTCCCGGAAGCGGATGTTGCGGTCGCGCAGCGCCGACCACATCTCGACCGGCACGCTCACCAACCCGAATGAGACCGTCCCTTTCCAGAGTGGTCGCGGCATCCGGATCAGCTCCCCTGGGCGGCCAGGCTCTTTTCGAGTGCCTTGGCCAGGTCATCGGGCTTCTCGCGTTTACGGACCCGCTTCTTCCGGGGCTTCTTGCCGGCCGCCTTCCGCTCGATCAGGTCCATGACCGCGGCGCGGTACTCGTCCTGGAACTCGCCCGGGTCGAAATCCTCGGTCAGGCCGGCGACCAGGCGACGGGCCATCTCGACCTCCTTGCGAGTCGGTTTCTTCCGGCCTTCCGGCATATCCAGGTCGCCCGGTTCGATGATCTCGTCCTCATATCTCAGGGTGTGCAGGAAGAGGCGATCCTCACCGGCCCGCAGAGCGACCAGGTACTCACGGTTGTGGAAGGTGAACCGGCCGATCCCGGCCTTGCCGCTTTCACGCAGCGCGGCCGCGAGCAGCGCGTACGGTTCCTCCACGTCCCGCACGCCGAGGAAGTACGACTTGTTGAAGAAGAAAGGATCGATCGCTTCGACGTCGACGAACTCGTCGATTTCGATCGTCTTCGGCCTCTCGCCGGAGGCAGCCTTGACTTCCTCGTTCGAGAGCAGGACATACTCCCCCGGCCTGACCTCGTAGCCCTTGGCAACCTCGTCCCGCTCGACCACCTTGTTCTCCTGCTTGCAGACCCGGCGATGCTGAAGCAGCGAGGTGTCCTTGACGTGGATCTCCCGAAAGGCGATCCCCTTGGGGTCGATGGCCGAGTACAGCTTGACCGGGACCTTCACCAGTCCGAAAGAGATGGTGCCGTTCCAGATCGAACGCAATGCCATGCCCCGACCGTACCCCTGCAGCGCTTGATCAACCCGGCCCGGGGGTATTTGATCTAGACAATGCAGACCGTCATGCCGGATTCGATCGAGCCGATGAAGGCTCGTCTCGGCGACCCCGACGAGGGCGTCGACTGGGAGTTCGAGGTCAAGTGGGACGGCTACCGCGCGATCGCCTTCTGCGCCGATGGCCTGAGGCTTCAAGGTCGACGGCTCAATGAGATCGGGCCCGACTTCCCGGAGATCGAGCCGCTCGGCAAGGACCGGCAGGCCCGCGGTCTGGTGCTCGACGGCGAGCTCGTGGTGAGCGACGAGAACGGCCGCCCCGACTTCCAGCTGATGCAGTCGCGGCGGGAACTGCGGCTGGAAGCGCATTTCATGATCTTCGACCTGCTCTGGGTTGGGGGCCAGGACCTCCGGGCTGATCCCTACCGCGAACGTCGTGAGCGACTCGAAGGGTTGGCGTTGGCCGGCCCGACCTGGTCGGTCCCTGACCGGCTCGACGGAACCCTGGCCGACGTGATGGAAGCGACCGCTGCGCTCGGCCTCGAGGGGGTGATCGCCAAGGATCCGGACAGCCCCTACGTGTCGGGGAGGCGCACCGGATACTGGCTGAAGGTCAAGCACCTGAGGCGACAGGAGTTCGTGGTCGGTGGGTGGTTGCCCGGCAAGGGTCACCGCGCGGACACGCTCGGCTCGCTGCTGGTCGGCTACAACGACGGCGTTTCCGGACGGCTGCGGTTCGCCGGCCGGGTCGGCACCGGCATGGACGACGAGATGCTGGCCGAGCTTTCGACCCGGCTGCTGGAGTCGGCTCGCCCGGATTCGCCATTCCGCGCGGATGACATCGCCGCGATTCCCTCGAATGCCGTCTGGAGCGAGCCGCGGATCGTGGTCGAGACGAAGTTCACCGAATGGACCCGGGACGGCCGGCTGCGAAACCCGGCCTTCCTCGGGCTTCGGCCGGACAAGGACCCCGCCGAGGTCGTCCGCGAGGAGGCGTCATGAATTTCGGTTGGAACAAGCGGGAACGACTGACCTCACGGGCCACCGGCGGCCCCGAGAAGGCCGCGATCGAGATCGAAGGCCGCGAGGTGTCTCTCACGAACCTGGATCGAGTGCTCTTTCCCGAGTCGGGATTCACCAAGGGCGACCTGATCGACTACTACGCCGCGGTGGCACCCGCCCTCCTCCCCCATCTTCGCGACCGGCCGGTGACCATGAGGAGGTTTCCGGACGGGGTCGAGGGCGAGGGCTTCTGGGAAAAACACTGTCCGACCTACCGCCCGCGCTGGGTCAAGACGGCGTCGATCGTGAGCGAGTCTTCGGCGCAGGGAGAGGTCGACTACTGCCTGGTCAACGACCTGCCGACCTTGGTCTGGATGGCCAACCTGGCCTGTATCGAGCTCCACGTCTCGCTCGCCAAGGCCCGCCGTCGCAAGACGCCGGACTTCATGGTCTTCGATCTCGACCCGGGCAAACCAGCCGACATACTCGATTGCGCCGAGGTCGCGCTTCTGATCCGCGACACGCTCAAGGGCCAGGGACTCGATTCGCTGGCCAAGGTGTCGGGGTCGAAGGGAATCCAGGTCTACGTGCCACTCAACCGTCGCGCTCGCTACGAGCGGACGGGAGAGTTCGCCCATTCGCTGGCTCGCGCCTTCGAGGAGGAAATGCCGGACCAAGTCGTCTCGAAGATGAGGAAGAGCCTGCGCAAGGGGAAAGTGCTGATCGACTGGAGCCAGAACACGGAGCACAAGACGACGGTCGCCGTGTACTCGATGCGCGCCAAGTCAACGCCATCGGTGTCGATGCCGGTCGGCTGGAAACTGCTGGAACGGGCCTTGGACGGCTCGGACCGAAACCTGCTGCACTTCGATCACGTCTCGGTCCTCAGGCAACTCAAGCGCGGCGAGGACCGGTTCGCACCGGTGCTCACCGAGCAGCAGACGCTGCCTACTTAGCCCAAGACAACCGGGGACGCCGCTGGTCGCGTTGGCCTGCGGCGTCCCCGGGGCGGGTCAGGGCGCGGAGGAAATCGCTTCCACGAGTTCTCCAGCCGCCTGTTCGGAGACCTCCTGGGCGAGGTCGCCCTGACTCACGATTCCGATCAGGTCATGTCCGTCGATCACCGGGAGCCGCCTGACCGCGTGCTCCTTCATGGTCTCGATCGCGACTTCGACCTCATCGTCGGCCCCGACCGTCACCGGCTTGCCTTGGCCGAACTCCCCGGCTTTCACCTGCTCGGGGTCGCGTCCTTCGGCAATCACCTTCACGACGATGTCGCGATCGGTGAGCATGCCCTTCAAACGGTCGTCCTCGCCGCAGATCGGCATCGCGCCCACCCCCAGCTCCGCCATGCGGGTGGCCGCGCGGCTGATGCTCTCCGACTCCCCGATGCACTCGGCACCGCCGGTCATCACTTCGCGTGCTGTCTTACTCATTTCCTGCCTCCTCTCTGGGTCCGGAGACCCGCCCGAGCCGACGGGACTCACCTACTGGCGTACCCACGGCAGACCCGGTGAAACGGGGATTGGAACGATTGCGGGCGGGTACCCCAGAACCATGGTCAAGGTAGGAATCGCCATCGCGCTCGTCTTCCTTTTCGCGGCCCTCTCGGTCTTCGGATCACCGTTCTTCGCGATCCTCCTGCTGATCCCTGCGGTAATGATCTATCTGGCCCTGGTCGGCGGCGCGGTGGTCGCCGAAGAAGCCGGCGACGACGCCGAGTCCGGTTCTCCCGAGGCCTCAAAGGCCAGCCGTCGCTGAACTCGTCCTGCTTGAAATGTCATCATCCCTCGGGTGACCGACTCCGTCGAGCAGCAACGTCTGAGCGACCTCGAACGTCTGCGCCGGGCTCGTGACCGGATGGATCGTGAGTATGCGCAGCCGCTCGACGTCGAGGCGCTGGCCCGCGGCGCCCACATGTCCGCCGGCCATTTCAGCCGCCGGTTCAAGGAGGCCTACGGCGAGTCGCCCTACAGCTATCTGATGACCAGGCGGATCGAGCGGGCGATGGCCCTGCTCAGGTGCGGCGACCTCAGCGTCACCGAGATCTGCTTCGAGGTCGGCTGCTCTTCGCTGGGGACTTTCACCACCCGTTTCACCGAGCTGGTCGGTATGCCCCCGGGCGCGTACCGGCGCGAATCGACCGGCCTCGGCGCGGGCTTGCCGGCCTGCGTCTACAAGCAGGTCAGCCGACCGATCAGGAATCGAGAAGCGGCCCCGGCCTCCCACGGCTAGGTTCGGACCATGGACATCACGATCAACAGCTCATTCCTACCCCAGAACGACCCAGAGGCCGCGATCACCTTCTACCGCGACGTGCTCGGGTTCGAGATCCGCAACGACGTCGGCCGGGGCGAGATGCACTGGATAACCGTCGGGCCGGCCGACCAGCCGGACACCTCGATCGTCCTTTATCCGCCGGAGGCGACTCCCGGCGTGACCGACGACGAGAAGCGGACCATCGCCGAGATGATGGCCAAGGGAACCTTCGGCACCCTCGTGCTCTCCTCGAAAGACCTCGATTCCGCTTTCGAACAGATCCAGGCACGCGGGGCCGATGTCGTCCAAGAGCCGACCGACCAGCCTTACGGGATCCGCGACTGCGCCATCCGCGACCCGGCCGGCAACCTGATCCGGATCAACCAGCGCGGCTGAGGACGACCACGCCAGCCATGCCGAAGAAGAAGCCAGGCACGACCGCGCCGGAAGCAGACAGCCACGATTCGATCCGCGTCCACGGAGCGCGGGTCAACAATCTCCGCGACGTCGACGTCGAGATCCCCAAGCGGCGGCTGACCGCCTTCACCGGCGTTTCCGGCTCGGGAAAGAGTTCGCTCGTCTTCGGGACGATTGCGGCCGAGTCGCAGCGGCTGATCAACGAGACCTACTCGACCTTCGTGCAGGGCTTCATGCCGACCCAGGCCCGGCCCGAGGTCGACCTGCTCGACGGCATCACCACCGCGATCCTGGTCGACCAGGACCGGCTCAGCGGCGACACCCGCTCGACCGTGGGGACGGTCACCGACGCGAACGCGCTGCTGCGGATCCTGTACAGCCGGATCGGCAAGCCCCACGTCGGCTCGCCGCAAGCCTTCTCCTTCAACGTCGCCTCGGCCGAGGGGACCGGCGTCCTCAAGAAGGGCAACGAGAAGCGCAAGCGGGTCACCTACAAGCGGATCGGCGGCATGTGCGAGACCTGTGAGGGCCGCGGTACCATCTCCGACTTCGACCTGAGCGAGCTCTACGACGACTCGCTCTCGCTCAACGAAGGGGCGCTGAAGGTGCCCGGCTACAGCATGGAGGGCTGGTACGGCCGGATCTTCCGCGGCTGCGGCTTCTTCGACGCCGACAAGCCGATCAAGAAGTTCACCAAGAAGGAGCTGAACGACCTGCTCTACAAGGAGCCGGTCAAGCTCAAGGTCGAGGGCGTCAACCTCACCTACGAGGGCGTGATCCCGAGCATCCAGCGCTCGATGCTCGCCAAGGACCGGGACTCGATGCAGCCTCACATCCGGGCCTTCGTCGACCGAGTCGTCCGGTTCTCGCCCTGCCCGGACTGCGACGGGACCCGCCTCAGCGACGAGGCCCGCTCGGCCAAGATCAAAGGCAAGAGCATCGCCGACCTCTGCCGGATGCAGATCAGCGACCTCGCGGAGTGGACCAAGGGGCTGAAGGAGAAGTCGGTCGCGCCGCTGGTCCAGTCGCTCCAGGAGAACCTCGATTCATTCGTCGAGATCGGCCTCGGCTACCTCTCGCTCGAACGGGCTTCCGGCACCCTTTCCGGTGGCGAGGCCCAGCGGGTGAAGATGATCCGCCAGCTCGGCTCATCGCTGACCGACGTCACCTACGTCTTCGACGAGCCGACCGCGGGCATGCACCCGCATGACATCGAACGCATGAACGACCTCCTGATCCGATTGCGGGACAAGGGCAACACGGTTTTGGTGGTCGAGCACAAGCCCGAGGTGATCGGGATCGCCGACCACGTCGTCGACCTCGGGCCGGGTGCCGGTGCCGGCGGCGGTGAGGTCTGCTTCGAAGGCACCTTTGCCGGACTCAAGCGAAGCAAGACCATCACCGGCGGTCATCTCGAGGACCGGGCCAGCCTCAAAGACGAGGTGCGGGAGCCTAAAGGCAAACTCGAGATCCGCGGCGCGGACACCAACAACCTGCGGGACGTAGACCTTGACATCCCCCTCGGTGTGCTCACCGTGATCACCGGGGTGGCCGGTTCCGGCAAGAGCTCGCTCGTCGACGGGTCGGTGGCGGGACGCGAAGGCGTGGTGACCGTGGACCAGGCGCCGATCCGGGGTTCCAGGCGGAGCAACCCGGCCACCTACAGTGGACTGCTCGACCCGATCCGCAAGGCCTTCGCCAAGGAGAACGAGGTCAAGCCGGGCCTCTTCAGCGCCAACTCCGATGGCGCCTGCCCGGCCTGCAACGGCGCCGGCGTGATCTACACCGACCTCGGGGTCATGGCGACCGTCTCGACCCCGTGCGAGGAATGCGAGGGACGCCGTTTCCAGGCTTCGGTGCTCGAGTACAAACTCAGCGGCCGCAGCATCGCCGACGTCCTCGAGATGCCGGTGGACGAGGCGCTCGACTTCTTCGGCGAGGATGGCGCGAACGTACCGGCCGCCGAGAAGGTGCTGACCCGCCTGCGGGACGTCGGCCTTGGCTACCTGACGATCGGCCAGCCGCTGACCACCCTTTCCGGCGGTGAACGGCAGCGGCTGAAGCTGGCCACCGAGATGGGCGGCAAGGGCGAGGTCTACGTGCTCGACGAGCCGACCACGGGGCTTCACCTGGCGGATATCGAGCAGCTGTTGAGATTGCTCGATCAGCTGGTCGATTCCGGCAAGTCGGTGATCGTGGTCGAGCATCACCAGGCGGTGATGGCCCATGCGGACTGGATGATCGACCTCGGCCCCGGCGCCGGCCAGGACGGCGGCAAGGTCGTCTTCGAGGGCACCCCGGCCGACCTGGTCAAGCGGAAATCGACCTTGACCGGCAAGCACCTTGCCGAGTACGTGAAATGAGCCGGAGGCCCTGCAGAAGGCCGGCAACATGGCCGGCCTTCTGACGGTCGTGGGTTTCGCCGCCGCCACTGCCCTGAGTGGCACCTGACGGCGAAGCAGGTCGTTACTTGCAGGTAGGCCGACCGGTGTAGCCGGAGATGTCAACCCACTTGCGCCCGCCCTCGGGCACTGGCCGCAGCATCTTCGCGTGGCGGTAGACCCGGATCGTCTTGCCTTTGCGGTTACCGAATTCCGGCACGCACTTGACCGGCTTCCAGGCGACGATCTTGGCCGGACCCTTCGGGTTCTTCCCATCCGGCGGTGGCGGCGAGGTGACGCGGTAGGTGCCGTGGCCGACGGTCTTGTTCTTGCCCCAGCCGGTCCACTTGAGCTTGTAAACCTGCGGCCCGGCGTTGGCGGTGAAGATGACCATCCCGGGATGCTGCTCGGCCGTGCCCGAAAGGTCGATCCAGAAAACGGGCGGCTTCGATTGCTTCGCCGAAGTCACCGGCGCGGCCAGCGTCAAGCTCGCGACCAGCGCCGCGATCAGCACCCCTGCTTTCACTGCGATTCCCCTGAAGTTCATGCCTGCTCCCTGTTGGTCAAGTCGACGATCCCTGGATCCTAGAGGTCATCGCCGGTTGGGACGAGGTCAGGACTTCACCAGGCGGGCGATCGCGTCGGAGGCTTCTTTGATCTTTTCGTCGGCCTCGGGGCCGCCCTCTTTGGCCGCGTCGACCACGCAGTGCTTGAGATGTTCGTCGAGGAGGCCGATCGCCACCCCTTCCAGGGCCGAGGTGAGGGCGCTGATCTGGGTCAGGATGTCGATGCAGTACTTGTCTTCCTCGACCATCCGGTGGATGCCACGGGCCTGTCCTTCGATCCGCTTCAGCCGCGCCAGATAGCGGTCCTTTTCGTGGATGTAGCCGTGGGTGTGCCCGTTTTCGCTCATTTCCGAACCTCTTTCTCCGTATCTGCCCCGGAATCCTTCGACCCCGCGCCGAACGAGCGGAGTCGCAGGCTGTTGCCGACCACGAAGACGCTCGAGAAGGCCATCGCCGCCCCGGCCAGCATGGGGTTGAGCAGGCCCAGTGCCGCCAGCGGGATCGCGGCTACGTTGTAGGCGAAGGCCCAGAACAGGTTGACCTTGATCGTGCCGAGCGTCCGGCGGGAAAGCCGGATCGCGTCGGCGGCGCTGCGCAGGTCCCCGCGGACCAGGGTGATGTCCGACGCTTCGATCGCCACGTCGGTACCGGTCCCCATCGCCATGCCGAGATCGGCCTGGGCCAGGGCCGGGGCGTCGTTCACGCCGTCGCCGACCATCGCCACCACGCTGCCCTCGGCCTGTAGACGCTTGATCTCATCCACCTTCTCGCCCGGCAGCACTTCGGCGATCACCCGCTCCACCCCGGTCTCGCCGGCCACCTGATCGGCCGCCGAGCGGTTGTCACCGGTCAGGAGCACCGGGGTCAGGCCCAGTTCGCGGAACTGGCGGATCGCTTCCGCACTGGACGGCTTGACGGTGTCGGCGACGACCATGAGCCCGCGCGGCTCACCGTCCCAGCTGACTGCCACCACCGTCCGGCCCTGGCTCTCGGCCAGGTCTTTGGCTTCGCCGAGCTCACGCGGCAGGCGCTGCGAGAACTCGTTCAACAGTGACTCGCGACCGACCAGCATCGCGTGACCCTCGACCAGTCCTTGCACCCCCCGGCCTTCGATGTTGGCGAATCCTTCCGGTTCCGGCAGCGATCCGACCTCTTCCGCGGCGGCGGTGGCGATGGCCTTGGCGATCGGATGCTCGGAGGCGTTCTCCAAGGCACCGGCCAGCCTGAGCAGCTCCTCCTGGGTGGTTCCTGGCCCGGTCACCACGTCGACGAGCGACATCCGGCCGGTGGTCACGGTTCCTGTCTTGTCGAGGACGATCGTGTCCACCTTCCTCGTCGATTCGAGGATCTCCGGCCCCTTGATGAGGATGCCCATCCGGGCGCCTCGTCCGGTTCCGACCAGCAGCGCCGTCGGGGTGGCGAGGCCGAGCGCGCAGGGGCAGGCGATGATCATCACCGCGACCGCCGCGGTGAACGCAGCCTCGGCCGGGAATCCGGCCCCGAGCCAGGCGCCCAGGGTGGCGACCGCGATCGCGATCACCGCCGGCACGAAGACCCCGGAAATCCGGTCGGCAAGCCGCTGGACCTCGGCCTTGCCGGACTGTGCGTCCTCGACCATCTTCGCCATCTGCGCGAGCTGGGTGTCGGCGCCAACCCGGCTCGCCCGGACGACCAGCCGGCCGGAGGCGTTGACCGTCGCTCCCGCGACCGGGTCACCGGCGCCGACCTCGGCCGGAACCGGCTCACCGGTCAGCATCGACTCGTCGATCGCCGAGTTGCCCGAGATGACGATGCCGTCCGTGGCGACCTTCTCGCCGGGCCGGACCACGAACTCATCGCCGACCGTCAGCTCGTCTACCGGCACCTCGACCTCCGCCCCATCCCGCAGCACGGTCGCCTCGTTGGCCCCCAGTTCCAGCAGGGCGCGCATGGCGGAGCTGGCCCGGCGTTTGGAGCGCAGCTCGAAGTAACGGCCGGCGATCAGGAACATGGTCACCCCGGCTGCCACTTCGAGGTAGATGTTCGAAGCGCCGTCGGTCGGGGCGACGGTGATCTCGAAGGGATGTTTCATGCCCGGTTCACCGGCCGTCCCGAGGAACAGGGCGTAGAGCGACCAGATGAAGGCGGCACTGATCCCCATCGTGACCAGCGTGTCCATGGTCGACGCGCCGTGGCGCAGGTTGATCAGGGTCGCCTTGTGGAAGGGCCAGGCCGCCCAGACAACCACCGGCGCCGCCAGCACCAGCGAGGCCCACTGCCAGTACTCGAACTGGAAGGCCTCGATCATCGACATCGCGATCACCGGGATCGCGAGCACGACCGAACCGATCAGGCGGTTCCTCAGGTCGGCGACCTCGCGGTCCGTCTCCGGGCCGGCGATCCCGCCGTGGTCGTGCCCGCCGTGTCCCGATCCGGGATCGTGGGCATGTTCATGGCCACGGCCGGCAAGCGTCGCGGGCTCGGGCTCGGCCGCCTTGTAGCCGGTCTGTTCGACCGTCGCGATCAGCTCTGCCGGACCGGTCTCGCCCTCGGTTCTCACCCGAGCCTTCTCGGTCGCGTAGTTGACGCTGGCCTCGACGCCTTCCAGTTTGTTCAGGTTCTTCTCGATCCGGGCCGCGCAGGAGGCGCAGGTCATCCCGCTGATCTCGAGTTCGATGTCCCGACCGGTTTCCGGGTTCTGGGTTGTCTCGGTGCTCATTTCGCCTCCAGTACGAACTCTGCGGTGTGGACCCGGCCGTCAACCTTGAAATCCAGGTACATCAGGTAGCGGCCCGGAGTGGGCACCTCTGCCTGGAAATCGAGTTCGCCTTCTTCGGCGTGGACATGCAGGTAGCCGAGGTCGCCTTCGCGCAGCGCGACCAGGTGGCCGGCGGCACCGAGGTAGGGCTCGAGATCGGTGACCTGTTTGCCCCCGCGCATGATCCTCGCCGTCAGATGGCTGGTCGAACCGGCTTTGAGCTCTCCGCTCAGCGTTGCCTCGAATCCGGCGACCGAATCGGTCCTCGACAACGGCTTGGCCACCGGCTCGAAGCGGCCGGCCACTTCGAGGCCCTGGCCGAGCACGAGGTCGCCCACCGAGGGGGAATCGGCTGGGACGAAATCCGCGTAGAGCCGGTAGCTGCCACCCTCGGGCCAGCTCCAGGGGATCGACCAGGTGCCGGTCTCCTGGTTCAGTTCGGGATGGACGTGCTCGAACGAGCTGCCGTCGCTGCGGACCGTGATCAGGTGGAGTTGCTTCTCGTGGCTCGTCTCGTACCGGGTCAGCGGGTCACCCGAGGGGTCGAGGATCCGGAACGAAAGTTCCCCGTTCTCGCCTGCCCGCTGAGGGGCGCTGACCGTGACCAGCCGGTAGCCGCCTTCCTCGACCGAGAGTCCGCCCACCTCGGTCATCTCGTGTCCGGACTCCATCGAATCGTGGTCCTGGCTGGCTTCATCGGCCCGCTTGGTCCAGCCGGCGACGGTGTCGTCGGGGATCAGCGCCCGCCCGCCGAAGAAAGCGACGGCAAAGACCCCGACCAGCGAGATTCCGTAGAGGGAAAGGCGAGTAGCGGTGTTCATGGTTGACACCCTATACCCCTATGGGGTATCTGTCAACTACGGACTATGACCGGCCAGGCCGGCGCGCCTTCTCCGCTCTCAGCTTCCGTTCGAGCTACGGGCGGGCAGGGCCGGGATCTCGTCCTTCGGCTCCTTGCCCAGTTTGGCGAACCCGCGGAGGATCTTCGCCATCTTGACCAGGCCAGACGGGGACTTCAGGTTCACCGCCTTGAGCAGCTGCCGCATCATCGTCAGCTGGTCGAAGTAGACCCGCTCCGTGACCAGCTCGTTGGCTTCGTCGAAGACGAAGAAGGCGGTCATCCGGACCTTGAACTTGCCGCCGGTCGGCGGCACCGGGCCGAGCGGACCGAGGTGGGTGCCGAGCAGATAGAACTCGACGATCACGGCGTCATCGGAATGCCTGAGCGCGATCATCTCGTGGCGCTGGTCGGGAAAGGCGACCCTGGTGTCGTGGTAGTAGCCACGCACCGCCGAATCGCCGTCGTGCACGGTCTCGGTCGGAATCAGCTCATACCGGGGATGGGGAAAAGTCGAGAGGGTTGCGTCCCAGTCCTGGGCGACCTCGTCGGCGAAGTGGTCGAGCACCACCTTCTCCCGGGACGCCTTGACTTCCTCTGTGAGCATCACCGCTCCTTTGGTCAGGTACCTAGCGGATGCGAGGTCTCCAGCAGTTCGATCGTATCTTCGTACATCCGCTGCTTGATCGATCGCAGCGTCTCCGGATTCTTCGGCGCCTGGCCGGCCGCGTGGTCGACCGCGGCCGCGAGCAGCTGGTCCTCCGGAAGCGCCTGGCCGACGATCCCGACCTCGGCCGCCTCGGCCCCGCCGTAACGCCGGGCGGTCACCATCGCTTCGTGGGCCACGCGCCGTGGCAGCCGGTTCAGCAGCAGGGAGTTCATGCCCGGCGTGAAGGGCAGCCCCAGGTCGGCCTCCGGCAGGCAGAAGTAGCCCCGGTCCTCGCGCATGATCAGGTGGTCATGGGCCAGGGCGAGCATCGCACCACCGGCGAAGCAGTGGCCCTGGATCGCGGCCACGGTCGGCACCCCGGCGCCGAGGAAGGCAGCGATCAGCCGCTCGGTCTGGTCGAGTGCTTCCTGGACCCGTTCCGGGTTGGCCTGGAACCACTCGAGATCGAGACCATTCGACCAGACCTTGCCCGCGGCCATCGTGACCAGGGCCCGCGGCGCCGGCGCCCCTTCGATCTCGGTCAGCAGCTCCTCGATGATCGTGTTGCGATCCGGGTTGAACCGGTTCTCTCCGTCGCCCAGGTCAAGCAGATAGACGTCACCTTCTCGGGAGAGGGTCGGGAGTGACTGGGATTCGCTTTCCATTGTGATCTCCGGGGTCGGTTTCGGTGACTGGAATAGTTTTAGCACATTTGTTCTAGAACATACGATATGTTTTCCGTCATGGCTCGGCCCCGAACCCACGACATCGATGCGCAACTCGACGCGGCCGAGCAGCTGCTGGCCGAGCAGGGGAGCTCGAAGCTGACCATCCGGGGACTGGCCAAAGCCACCGGCGCCTCGAGCGGCACCCTCTACCACGCCTTCGGCTCACGGGCAGACCTGCTCGGCCACATGTGGCTGCGGGCCGCCGACCGCTTCCTGGTCAAACAGGAAGAAGCCCTGAATGACCTGCTCGGCGAAGACGGCGACTTCGAGAAAGCTGCCGCCGCCACAGTCGCAATTGCCTCGGTGCCCGCCGTGATCCAGGCCGAGTCCCCCTTCACCGCGACGGTGCTTCTGCGCTACCGGCGGGACGAGATCCTCGGACAGAGCAGCTCAGGCAGGAGCTCACACACCTCGATGACCGTCTATTAGGCGTGCTGCGCCGGCTTGCGAGAGGACTCTGGCAGCGTGAGGACCGGGCCGCGATCGAAACGGTCGCCGTCTGCGTGGTCGACCTCCCCACCGCGATCCTGATCAACCGCCGCGAGCGGGTGATCGACCCCCTGGCCGCGCTGGAGGCAGCGGTGCGCGGCGTGCTCAGGGATGCCTCGCCGCGCGGCTGAGCCTGCTCTCGCCGAGTCTCAGTCCTGCTCTTCCCCGGCCTGCTCCTGCTCCTCCTCGCTCTGGGCGAGGATGCCGTAGAGGCGGCGACGCGCCTCGTCGACGACCTTGCGGGCCTCTTCGAGCTGGTTCGGCGTTCCGGTGTGGGCCAGCTGGCGCGCGGCCATGGCCAGCGCCTGGGTTGATTTGCGCAGCGAACCCAACTCCTTCGGGGCGCCTCGTCCGGTCGTGTCCCAGGGCGAGCCGACGCTTTCGCGATTCTCTTCCACCCAGGCCTCGCCGGCCTCGGTCAGCGAGAAGTCCTTGCGTCCTTCGCTCTCGGCCATCGTGACCAGGCCTTCGTCTTCGAGTTGCGACAGCGCCGGGTAAACCGAGCCGGGGCTGGGCCGCCAGGTGCCGCCGCTGCGTTCCTCGATTTCCTGCATCAGGCCATAGCCGTTGCGGGGACCGTCGTCGAGCAGCAGCAGGATCGCCTGGCGGATGTCGCCGCGACGTGCCCGCCGGCCTCGGCCCGGGCCGCCCATGCCACGGCCCCCGGGGCCGCCCCGACCGTGACGGTGTGGACCGCCTCGTCCGGGTCCGTGGGGACTGCGCCCCCGCTCTCGCGGGTTGAAATTCGGATCAAACATTCTCTGTTCCTTTCGAAATGAATATCTCACGATACATAACGATATATCGCGATACAAATTCTGTCAAGTCCCTTCGCCCCCGAAGACAGAGCCGGCCCATCCATCATTTATCTCTGTGGGCCGGCGGGTTTCTGTTGGCGTCCGGCGAAGACCGGACGCCGTATTTATGTGACGCGGCCGAAGGCCGCGGGCCGCCACGGAACCCAGGAGCGGCGGGGCACCGTGCCGTACTCCTCTTGGCGGGCCTGGAGGTCGAAGTAGAGGAGCGTGGTCCCAGCCGTGGTGAAGGGGATCGCGACCGCGAAGACGACCGAGCCGATCACGTTGACGAGCAGCAGCGGCAGCGGGGTGAAGATCAGGAACAGGCCGAGCAACGGCCCGGCGATGGTCAGCAGCAGGAGCAGCGGCACCATGGTGCGGACGGTGCGCCACCAGTGCCCACGCACCAGGTCGTTGCTGGCCCGGAAAGAACCGCGAATCGAGTGGTCGGTGAACAGCACGTTCTGCTGGACGAAGGTCCAGGTGACCAGATAGCGGATCGCGAGGGGGATGCCCACCACGGTGAGCACCAGCAGGGAGACCCCGGCGATCGAGAGCAGCTTGGCGACCACCACTCGCCAGAACCTCTCCCAGGTCCCGTCCAGCGAACCCTTCACGTCGGCCGGCCGCTGGTGGACCAACTCCCGGATGTAGACGATCACGAAGGCCGCCACCAGGGCCTGGGCGACCGGCCTCCCCACCCCGAGCACGAGGTCGGAAAGGGTCTGGAGGACCCCGCTACCGCCGGCGATGTCCCCGAGCAGGCCGCCCAGGTACTGGGTGCCGCCGACGATCGGGATCGCGATCGCCCCCAGCACCGCGAATGCCTTCATGTGCCGCCAGTAGAGCCGGAAGCTGGCGTTGACGATCTGGCCGTAGGCCCGCTGGCGCCGGAGGTCATCGGCGTCGGCCGGCCGCCACTTCGAGTAACCGAAGACCAGGAAGGCGGCGAGGATGAAGGCGACGACCAGGGCGTAGGCCAGCCAGGGGTCGGACTGCTGCAGGTTCATCACCCCGGTCACGCTCTCCATCACGCCGCAGAAGGCGTTGACGGCGTCCGGGCCGACCAGCCCCCCGCCTGGCATCCGCGGACTGGTGTGGCGCTGCTGCTCCATCCAACTGAAGGGCGCATCCCACTGGTCCTTGGTCTGGGGTCCGGTCGGGCCGTTGTTGAAGCCCTTTTCCTTCTGGCCCCAGCGACCGTCGAAGGAAAGCCAGGCGAACTTGCCCTGATCCGTCGCTCGATCCGGAAGCAGGATCGCGTACGGCCGCAGTTCCGTGAGCGGCTCGGAGGTGTTGTCACAGCCGACCCCCGCCCCGTTCCAGCCGTTCTGGGGGTAGACGGCCGACTGGTAGAAGGTGGCATGCGACCCGGCCGCCGGGTACACGACCGGGTGGTCGCCTTCCTTCTCGACCTTGCTGTCATCCCAGTCGGCCCGTTCGCCGCCGCCATGCTGGAAGAGGATCATCTGATCCGGCTGTTGGTCCAGCGCCTCCGCGGGCGTGTCGGCGTCGAAGGTGATCTGCATCCCTTCCCAATCGCTCTCATGCAGATCGTTGAACTGGTTGAAATACCAGTAGAACCAGTACTGAAGGGCGAGGCCTGAACGGCCCTTCTCGTGTGAGATATGGGCGTAGACCGCGACCGGCGCCTGGCCGTTCTTCCGCATCCGGTCGAAGTCCTTGGCGTAGACGCAGGTGTTGCCGAGCGGGTCGCCCCGGAAGTCGAGGTAAGCCTCTTCCCCACGGTTACGGAGATCGTCGACCGTCGGCGCCTTCTTGATCAAGGTCGACTTCGACTTGCCGTTGTTTCCCATCAACTTCACGTCCGGGTTGCCGAACAGGGCGTCGACCGGCATCACCTGGTACTGCTCGACCTTGGTGTCGCAAAGATCCTTGCCCTGCTCGCGGATCATCATGATCGGCACGTATTTCTCGGCCAGCTCGCGGGCGGCCGCTCGCTGTTCCACGGCCGCGAAAGACGACGAAGAAAAAGTCAGCAGCACCGCCAGGGCGAACAGAACGCCCACTGCACAAACCCCCAACCGCGATTTTCCTCCGGACGGCACGGAGCAAGGTTATTGCTTCGTCGTGCGGTAATTTCGCCGGCATGCGCAGCGACGTCCCGGAAACCGTTGACCTCTTCCATTTCGATCAGCCGGGAGCGATCGGCGCCCATCTCTTCGATGGTGTGATCGTCGACCCCGGCGCCGAGAAGACCGTCGACCGCGTGCTGGCCGCGCTTGGCGACGAGATCCCCCAGGCGATCCTGCTCACCCACATCCACTTTGACCACGCCGGAGCGACCGGCCGCCTGGTCGAGAAGTTCCCCGAGGTCGAGGTCTGGGTGCATGAGGCCGGTGCCCGGCACATGATCGACCCGGAACGGCTGGTCAGCAGCGCCCGGCAGGTGTTCGGCGAGTACTTCGACGTGATGTGGGGCGAGGTCGTCCCGGTCCCGGAGCAGAACATCCGGATCCTGAAGGGCGGCGAAAGCGACGGTCCCTGGCGGGTCGAGTACACCCCCGGCCACGCCAAGCACCACGTCTGTTACCTGCATGAGCCGACCCGAACGGCGTTTACCGGCGACGTGACCGGGGTCCGGATCGAGGGCGGCCCCGCCTTCCCGCCGACCCCTCCGCCGGACATCGACCCGCCGCTCTGGCATGAGTCGCTAGAGATCGTCCGCGCCTGGCAGCCGGAACGGATCGCCTTCCAGCACTTCGGCCAGTCAACCGACGTCGAGAAGCAGATCGAGATGATGCACGCGGCACTGGACCTGTTCGCGGAAAAGGCCCGCGAGACCGACGCCGAAGGCATGTCGGCCTGGATCCGCGGCTGGCTCGCAGACCAGGTCGAAGGCGACGAAGTCGACACCTACTGGCGGGCCGGGCCCTTCGAAGGGATGTGGTCCGGCCTGGCTCGCTACTGGCAGCTGCAGGAGCAGGCCAAGTCGTAAACGGTGTGCGGGCCGGCGCCGCTCAGGCGATCTCCGCCCAGAACGGGCTCAGGGCCTCGAACCAAGCCTGTGGATCCTGGATCTGGGCAAAATGCCCCAGGCCTTCGATCACGGTCAGCTTCGCCTCCGGCTTGACCTCGGCCTTGAGCCGTTCGGCGATCGCGACCGGCGCGACCGCGTCGTCGCCGCCCCAGCAGATCTGCACCGGTGCGGTGCAGTCCCTGACCGCCGGCAGCCAGCGTGAGGCCTCGAACCGGCGGCGCTCCTTCAGGTAGCCGATCAGCTCGGCCATCAGGCCACGCGGCGCGTCGGTGCTCGCGGCCGAGTACATGTCGAGGATCTGCTCCTCGGTCAGCTTGTCGTTGCCCTGGGCGCTGACCACCTGCTTCTCGAAGATCGTGGGGCTGTCCGTGATCCGGGCCAGCAGCTTGCCGAGGGGGGAAACCAGTGCCCTCTGCCCCACCCTGAGCTTGGCGTCGCCGAGAACCATGCTGCCGTTGGTGAAGCTGACGCTCAACGCTCCGGCCTCGAGCCACTCCGGGCGATTGTCGTTGAGGCGGGCCAACAGTTCGGTCATCACCGAGTCACCCATGTCGTGGGCGAGGAAGTGGCAGCCGGTGACGCCCGCTTCGCGGAGCAGCCGCAGGACCACGTCGGCCTGCTCCATCAGCGAGTAGGCGAAGCCGCTGGTCGGCTTGGCCGAAAAGCCGTAGCCGATGAAGTCGAAGGAAAGCACCCGCTCGAACGAACCGGCCAGCAACGGAAAGGCGCCGGAATAGGAGTACGACGACTCGGGGAACCCGTGCAGCAGGACCAGGGTCGAATCAGGGCTGGCCGCAGGGTTGCCCTCGTCGACCAGGAACGCCCGGTGGCCGAGCGGGGTCGCCTCGACCAAGCGACCACGCTCGCGCCAGGCGCGAAGATCGGCGGCGCTCACTCGGCACTCTTCAAGTTCCGGCTCACGGCACGATCCTACGCACCCTTCCGGTCACTTGTCGCCGGTCAGCTTCTCCTTCACCTTGTCAACCGCGCCTTCGACTTTCTCCTTGACGGAGGAAGCGGCCTGGTCGGCCTTGCCTTCGTTCTTCAGATCCTTGTCGCCGGTTATCGCACCGGCCGCTTCCTTGGCCCGGCCCTTGGCCTCGTCTGTCTTGTGATCGCTCATCTCGTCTCCTTTCGGGTTCATCCCGTGGGTACCCTCAGGATCGACGGTCAATCGTCCCGGCCCGGACCTACCAACCACTAGGCTGGTGACAGGCACTTTGCGGTGCCCCGCAAGCCGCAATTCGAGGATTGGAGATTCATGAGCGACTACGCAGTTGTGAACCCGGCCACCGGCGAGACGGTCCAGGAGTATCCGACCATCACAGACGCCGAACTCGAAGCGGCGATCGCCGCCGCCGAGGGAGCTTTCCGGGACTGGTCGCAGAACACGACGGTGGCCGAGCGGGCCGCGATCATCGGCCGGGTCGGTGAGTTGCACGTCGAGCGCCGCGAAGTGCTGGCCGACATCATCATCCGCGAGATGGGCAAGCCCCGCGAGCAGGCACTGGGCGAGATCGACTTCTGCGGGGACATCTATGGCTTCTACGCCGACAACGCCGAGAAGCTGCTGGCCGACGAGCCGATCGACCTGCTGGCCGGTGACGGCAACGCGGTGATCCGCAAGTCCGCGATGGGCCCGCTGATCGGGATCATGCCGTGGAACTTCCCCTACTACCAGGTGTCCCGTTTCGCCGGCCCGAACCTGATCGTCGGCAACCCGGTGCTGCTCAAGCCGGCGCCGCAATGCCCCGAATCGGCCGCGGCGATCGCGAAGATGATGGATGACGCCGGGATGCCGCCCGAGGCCTACCAGACCATTCTTGCGACCAACGACCAGATCGCCGAGGCGATCGCCGACCCCCGCGTCCGCGGCATTTCGCTGACCGGCTCCGAGCGGGCCGGCGCAGCGGTCGCCGAGGTCGCCGGCCGCAACCTGAAGAAGGTCGTGCTGGAGCTCGGTGGCTCCGACCCCTTCATCCTGCTCGGCTCGGACGACCTCGACGAGGCGATCCAGGCCGCGGTCGATGCGCGCCTGGACAACACCGGCCAGTCTTGCAACGCGGCCAAGCGCTTCATCGTCACCGAGGACCTCTACCAGGACTTCCTAGACGGCTTCAGCGAGAAGATGAAAGCGGTCGAGCCGGGCGACCCGACCTCGGACGAGACCGCGATCGGACCGCTTTCCTCGGCCACCGCGGCCGAGCGGCTGCAGGACCAGCTCGACCGCGCCGTCGCCCAGGGCGCGACGGTCACGGTCGGTGGCGAGCGCAACGGGAACTTCTTCCCGACCACCGTGCTGACCGACGTGGGCCCGGACAACGACGCCTATCGCGAGGAGTTCTTCGGGCCGGTCGCCACGGTCTACAAGGTGGCCAGCGAGGACGAGGCGGTCGAGCTTGCCAACGACACGCCGTTCGGTCTCGGCTCCTACGTGTTCTCGAACGATCCCGACCAGGCCCAGCGAGTGGCCGAGAAACTCGACACCGGCATGGTCTTCGTCAACGGGGTCGGCCTGGACGGGGCCGAACTGCCCTTCGGCGGCGTCAAGCGGTCCGGCTTCGGCCGCGAACTCGGCACCTACGGCATCCAGGAATTCATCAACAAGAAGCTGATCCGCACGCTGAAGTAAGGGTCGGACATATGCGGGGGTCAGGTCGGGCTTGCTGTCGGTTCAGCGCCCGGCCCGGCACCGCCGTCCGCTTGGCCGTCCGTTCCGGCCTCTTTCGCTTCGAGCGCCTTGAGGTCCCGCACGATCCCGCTCGCGGCGGCCACCAACGGCGCCGCGATGATCAGGCCGATCGAGCCGAAGAGCGCACCGCCGGCGATCGTCACGACCAGCACCGCCAGCGGGTGGATGCCCAAGGTGCTGCCCATCGCGAACGGCTGGATCATCTGCTGCAGCGCCCCGTTGGCGAGCAGCTGGACCACCGCCATGCCGAGGGCGGCATCGGTGCCGCCGGAGCCGTAGGCGAGCAGCACGGTGAAGATGCCGGCAACCCAGGCGCCCAGGTAAGGCACGTAGCCGGCGACGAAGGTCACCACGCCGATCGTGGCGACCAGCGGCACGCCGATGATCAGCGCCCCGATCATCACGATCACGGCGCTGAACGCGGCGACGATGGTGACCCCGGCGAAATACCCGCGCAGAGACGAGATGACATGGCCCGAGACCAGCCGGGCGACCGGTGGCGGCAGGCTCGTCGCCCGCTCGGCCCAGGCCCGGATCACCGGCCCGTCCTTGAGCATGAAGAAGGAGCTGAGTAGGACCATCGCCAGGAAGAAGAGCGCCGACGAGAGGCCCGAGATCCCGGAGGCGAAGCCCTGGAGCAGGGTGCCGATGCTCGAAGCAGCCCCTTGCTTCGCCCCCTCTTTGGCCTTGTCGATCTGTTCCTGGTCGACGCCCTTGTCGGCCAGGAACTGGCTGAGGTCGTCGGTGGCCTGGTTTAGATCCTGGCTGATATCGGGCACTTCCTTGACGATGCCGTTGACGACCATCACCGCGCAGGCCGCTCCGATCAGGACCAGCAGCAGCATCACCAGGGCCGTCCCGATCGAGCGAGGGACCCGCCAACGGTTCAGGCGCGAAACCAGCGGTGAGCCAACCGAGCCGATGATGCAGGCGACGATCACCGGCACCACGATCACCTCGGTCAGCGAAGCCAGCCAGACCAGGGCCAGGAGCAGGATTGCGATCCCGACCAGGAACCACGCACTCGTACCTGCATTGCGAAGCCAGTCGGGAGCACCAAACATGTCGCCGCAGGCTACTGCCGGGGCCAGACGGCGAAACCGGTCGGCCCGACCGGTCTGATTGACTGCCCCGATGCCTGCGATCGAACTCCATGGCCTGACCAAGCGCTTCGGCCCGATCAACGCCGTGGACGGGCTCGACCTGGTCGTCGACGAAGGCATCTGCCTCGGCCTGCTAGGCCCGAACGGGGCCGGCAAGTCGACCACGATGAAAATGCTGACCGGGCAGGCGATCCCCGATTCCGGCGAGATCAGGGTGCTCGGCTTCGAACTTCCGCAGGACGCCAAGCAAGCCCGTGCCGAAATGGGCGTGGTGCCGCAGCTCGACAACCTCGACATCGACGTCACGGTCGAGGAGAACCTGGCCGTCTTCGCCCGCCTCTACCGGGTCGCCGACGTCGGGGCGGCGGTCGATCGGACCCTGGAGATCGCCCGGCTCACCGACCGCCGCAAGGACGCCGTCGACAAACTCTCGGGCGGCATGCGCCGGCGGCTGCTGCTGGCCCGTGGACTGGTCCACGAGCCGAAGCTGCTGCTGCTCGACGAGCCGACGGTCGGGCTCGACCCGCAGATCCGGACCGAGCTCTGGAGCCTGATCGACGGTCTGCGCTCGCGGGGCACCACGATCCTGATGTCCACCCACTACATCGAGGAAGCCGAGCGGCTGGCCGACGAGGTTGCGGTGGTCGCCGCCGGCAAGGTGATCGCCCGCGGGACCCCGGCCGAGTTGATCACCGAACACGCCGGTCAGCGCACCGCCGAGGTCTATGGGCCACCCGATCGCCTGACCGAGATTCGCGGTGAGGTCGAAGAGGCCGGGCTCCGGGTCAGGGCGGCCGGGCCGGCGATCGCGATCGTTGCGGCCGAGACTGCACCGCCGGGGCTGATCCCCGAGGAAGCGGTCCACCGGGCCGGCTCGCTCGAGGACGTCTTCGTCATGCTGACCGGCGAGGAGGCGGAATGAGGCCGATCCGCCGGCTGGAGCCGGCCGTGATCCTCGCCGTGATGGGCCGCGAGATGGCCAACTTCCGGACCTTCTGGAAGTCGACCGTCTTCACCAGCACCTTCGAGCCGGTGGTCTATCTGCTCGCCTTCGGGCTCGGCCTGGGCACGACCCTGGTCGCCGACGTCGACGGGGTCGAGTACGTCCAGTTCGTCGGCACCGGCCTGGTCGCCACCGCGGTGGTCTTCTCCTCCGCGCTGCCGGCCATGTTCGGAACCTTCGTCAAGGAGCGCTTCCAACGCACCTATGACGCGATCCTGGCGGCCCCGGTCGACGTCGAGGAGCTGGTCACCGCGGAAATGCTCTGGATCGGGCTGCGCGCCGCCGTCTTCGGCTGCTTTCCCCTGCTCGTGACCATGTTCTTCGGCCTGGACCCCGAGCCGACCATGCTGCTGGTGCCGGTCTTCGCCTTCGTCACGGCACTCGCCTTCGCCGCCTTCGGGATCACGGTCGCCGCCTCGGTCGCGAAGATCGACCAGTTCAACTACGTGACCACCCTGGTTATCACGCCGCTCTTCCTGGTCGCCGGCACCTTCTTCCCGATCGAACAGCTGCCCCACGGCCTCCAGGTGCTCGCCCAGTTCAACCCGCTCTACCAGCTGGTCGAACTGGTCCGCGGCGCCTGCTTCGGCCTGGATCCGGTCGACGCGCTGCGCTTCGCCGGGTTGTTGACGCTCGCCCTGGTCATGTGGCGGCTGGCGATCAACCGCATGACCAAACGCCTGATCATCTAGCTTCGACTATCTCGGGGGCGTAGCCCTGGAAGAGGCCGGAGTCGAGGACTCCGGTGATCAGGTTGATCTGGTCTTCGAGGCCGTCTTCGATCTGGTCGAAACGGCAGTCGAGCAGTAGGTTTCCCTGTTCGGTCAAGACCGGGCCGTCCTTGCCGGAGCCGGTCCGGATCGTCGTCTCGGTTGCGCCCAGTGCCTTCAGCCCGGCCGTCGCGACGGAGGTGGCCCGTGGCACCACCTCTATGGGCACGGGGAAGTTGATGCCGAGGCGGTCCACCCGTTTCGAGGGATCGATCAGCACCCGGCGGAGCTGACAAGCGGAAAACAGCAGTTTTTCCCGGAACAGCGCCCCGCCCCGGCCCTTGATCAGGTTGCCGTCCGGGTCGACCTCGTCGGCACCGTCGAAAAGCCAGTCCGGTGCGACCTCGGCCAAGTCGGCCTGGACCAGACCGAGCCCGGTGATGGTCAACTCCGACTCGATCGAGGTCGGGATCAGACGAATGTCGTGGAGTTCACCGTGCCGTACCCGGGCGGCGATAGCCCGCGCCGCCAGGAAAGCGGTCGAGCCCGACCCAGCCCCGATCACCTGGCCCGATTCGGCCATCGCCGCCACCTCTTCCGCCGCCTTGAATTTGGCTTCGTAATTGGAAATGGCCGAAGCCTCGAAAGGCTCAAACGTGACTTCTCTATGCCGAGCGGGTTTCATCGGCAAAAGCCTAGAGGAAGACCGCAACTTGGTCGCATCCACGGGTTTGTTAGCAAAGTATTAAGAAATCCTCTACAGTTTGTTTTTCTGAAAACCGATACGCCGAGTTCCCAGGGCCTCATGGTCCGGGAAGCGGGGGACCCAGGTAGTTGGGGCGAACCCACTCAGATGAGTGAGAGCGCGACTCCTAGAGCGCTAGTCCGTCAGCTAACCCCGCAGGCACGAAAAGGAGATCGGCATCTTCCCTTCGACACCTGACAACCAGAGAACGTACGTCCGCAGCCTCGCGATCGGCCTCACCGGCCTGCTCGCCTGCTGCCTGACCTTTGTCCTTGGCTCGCCCTCGCCCGCCGCGGCCTCCTGCCAGGCCTCCTCATCCAGCGGCGGCCTCTCGCTCGGCGCGACGAAGTGCAAGCCGATCCGCAAGGCCCGGCTGATCAACGGCAAGGCCTATGCCCCGGCCAGCGCCCCGGCGCGGGTCAAGCGGGTCATCAACTGGGCCAACCGGATCCGCAACAAGCCCTATCGCTGGGGCGGCGGCCACGGCAAGTTCTTCGACAGCGGCTACGACTGCTCTGGTTCCGTCAGCTTCGCCCTACGCGGCGGCCGCTTCGTCTCCTACCCGATGGCCTCGACCGGCTACATGCGCTGGCAGCAACGCGGCAAGGGCAAGTGGATCACGGTCTACTCAAACCCCAGCCATGCCTACATGATCGTCGCCGGCCTCCGTTTCGACACGTCGATGACCCCGGGCAACGGCCCCGGCTGGAGCACGAGCCCCCGGTCGACGCCGGGCCGCTTCGCCGCCCGCCATCCGGGCGGCTTCTAGAGCTTCCTCCCTCCCTGAGGCAAAGCGCCGCCCCGGTCCCCCGGCCGGGGCGGTTTTCGTTAATTCTCCGTGGGGCGGTCGCGAAGGGCGGTGACGCCGCCGGTGACGAAGGCCAGTGCCTGGTCGAGCAGTTCGAGCTGCTCCTCGATCGTCGGCAGCTCGCCCTCGGCCCGTTCGGCGTGGCCCTCGTCGTGCAGCAGGTCGAAGACGGCCATCGCCGCGGCCGCCGCCATCCGGGTCTTGATGTCGTAGGCCGGCGCGCCGAGGTCCACGGCCAGTCCTTCGGCCAGCACCAGCTCGAACTCACGCAGCAGCGCCTGCTCGTGCTGCAGCAGCGTCTCCTCACGGTCGATCACCAGGCGCTGGCAGGTGTGAAGCGCCTGGTCGTGGTCCAGGGCCTCGTGTTCCTCGAGCAGCCAGGCCCGCAGCGCCGACATCGTGTCCTGGCCCTCGGGCCGCCCCTGGATCGCCGCGACCAGCCTTTCCTTGCTGCCGGCGCTGACGTCGAAGACGATGTCCTCCTTGGCCGGGAAGTAGGTCGAGACGGTCCGTGGCGAAACGTCGGCGGCCGCCGCGATCTGGGCGATCGTGGTCTGCCCGTAACCCTGCTCGGCGAAAAGTTCCAGCGCGACCCGGACGATGGTCTGCCGAGTCTGGGCCTTCTTCCGCTCGCGGAGTCCTGGTTTGGTTACGCTGGGCACAGGGCAAGTCTACCAATGAAACTGCAGAGGCTGCAGTTTTGCATTCATTGTGATATTTTCCCCGCTGCCCTCCCTCCCCTCAACTCCCCTGGAGCCAAATGTCTGACCTCCTCGCCCGTCTTGCCCGATCCATAACCGGCCACTGGAAGCGCTCGCTCGTCATCGCGTTGCTGGTCGTGGTCGGCATCGGCGCCCTTTCCGGCGCCGCCGGCGATCCGCCGCCCGAGAACTTCGATGTCCCGGGCACCGAAAGCCAGCAGGCCTACGACCTCTTCAACGAGCACAGCCCGGCCCTGGCCGGGGTCGACGCCACGATCGTCTTCAACACCCCCGACGGACAGATCTACTCGCCGGAGCACAAGCAGGCGATTCGCCAGTCCCTCGGCGACATCAAGGACCTCAATGACGTCCTGACCGTCAGCGACCCCTTCGCGAAGGGCGCCGGCGCGATCTCGAAGGACGGGAAGATCGCCTACGTCGACGTCCGCTACGACCTCGACTTCGGCGACGTCACCAAGACGCAGGGCACCGAGCTCGAAGATGCGACCGATCCGGCCAAGGCCGCCGGCGTGGACGTGGCGATGCGAGGCATCGTCATCGACGCCTCCCAGCAGGAGCAGGCGCCGGTCGGCGAGTTGATCGGCATCGCGGTGGCGATCATCCTGCTCTCCCTGCTCTTCCGCTCGATAGCGGCGATGATCGCGACCTTGATCGGCGCCTTGATCGGCGTGATGACCGGGCAGATGCTGCTGGTGATCCTCGCCTCCCCGCTCGGCCTGCCGGACTTCGCAGCCACCATCGCCGTGATGCTCGGCCTCGGCGCCGGCATCGACTACTCATTGCTGATCCTAGGCCGATTCCGGGAACAGGCGGCAGCGGGGGACTCGGTCCGGGACGCTGCCGCCAAATCGGCAGCGACCGCCGGTTCGGCGGTCATGGCGGCGGGCCTCATCGTCATGGTGGCGATCGCGGGCCTGCTGGTCATCGGGATACCGCTGATCGGCAAGATGGGGATCGGAGCCGCGATCGGCGTCGCCGCGGTCGTGGTCTCGGCGCTGACCGTGCTGCCGATCATGATCGGTGCGCTCCAGCGCTGGCTGAAGCCGAAGAAGCTCTCCCATGTCCTCCCCTCGAAGGCCTTCGGCAGCTGGGGCGAGAAGATCACCGGCCAGCCGTGGATCGCGATCGCCGCCGGCGTCGTCGTGCTGCTGATCTTCGCGTCGCCGCTGCTCGAGATGCGCCTCGGCTCGCCGGATGACGGCAACCAGCCCGAGGGCAAGACCCAGCGGGTCGCCTACGACCTGATCAGCGACGGCTTCGGCAAGGGTGTCAACGGCCCCTTCCTGATCGCGGTTGACACCCCGGACGGCGCCAAGCAGAGCGAGGCCGACCTCGACCAGCTGGTCGACGACCTGAAGAAGACCGACGGCGTCGCCAGCGTCTCCCCCGCCTCGCCCAGCGAGGACAACAAGATGGCGACGATCTTCCTGATCCCGACCACCTCTCCCCAGGACGCGGCGACCAGTGACCTTTTGACGGAACTCCGTGACGACGTGATCCCGGGCGCGACGGCAGACACTGGCCTCCAGGCCTACGTGGGCGGCAACACGGCCAGCTTCGAGGACTTCTCCGACAAGGTCTCCGAGCGGCTGCCCGTCTTCATCCTCGTGGTGATCGGCCTCTCGGTCCTGCTCCTGATGGCCGCCTTCCGCTCGCTCTGGATCCCCCTCGTCTCGGCCCTCTTCAACCTGCTTTCGGTCGGCGCCGCCTACGGCGTCGTGGTGGCCGTCTTCCAGAAGGGGATCGGGGCGAGCTTGATCGGAGTCGACAGCGGGGTGCCGATCATGTCCTTCATCCCGGTGATGATCTTCGCGATCCTGTTCGGGCTCTCGATGGACTACAACGTGTTCCTGCTCTCACGGATCCACGAGGCCTACAACGAAGGCGACTCGCCCCGTGAAAGCGTGATCCACGGCCTCTCCCGGATCGGCAAGGTGATCCTCTTCGCCGGCCTGATCATGGCCTCCGTGTTCATGGCCTTCGTCACCCAGCAGGACGTGGTCGCCAAGATGATGGGCCTCGGCCTCGGCCTGGCGATCCTGATCGACGTGCTCTTCGTACGACTGGTCATCGCCCCGGCAGTGGTGACGCTGCTCGGTGACAAGGCATGGTGGATCCCCGGCTGGCTCGACAAGGTGCTGCCCAACGTCTCACTCGAAGGCCACCTGATCGCCAACAAGGATCCGAAGGGCGAGCCGCTCGCCCCCGAGCTGGCCGAGGACCCGATCCTCGAGCAGGGCTGATCAGACCGCAGCCAGGTCCGGTTCCGGCATCTCGTCCGGAACCGGACCGGGCCGGCGGTGAAAGACCAGCATCGGCAGGCCGTGCTTGGGCCGGAGGGTGATCGACGCCTCCGCCTCCACCTCGGCTCCGGTCGGCAGGTCAAAGCGCAGGTGGCGGCCGATCATCGCCGCCAGCAGGGTCGCCTCGACCGTGGCGAAGGTAGAACCGATGCAGACGCGGCGTCCGGCCCCGAAGGGCATGAAGGCGTGGCGCGGGCGGCCCTTCGCGTTCTCCGGCAGGAACCGCGAGGGGTCATAGCCCTCGGGGTTCGGCCAGATCCGGGGATCACGGTGGATCATGCTGATCAGCACCATCAGGCTGGCGTGCTTGGGGATCCGGTAGCCGAGGATCTCGTCCTCGTCCAAGGCCTGCCGGCCGACCGTCCAGACCGGTGAATCGATCCGCAACGACTCCTCGACGCAGGCCCGTGTCCAGGGCAGCCGGTCCATGTCGTCCATGTCGGGGATCCGGTCCCCTAGCACAGTGTCGACCTCCTCGAAGAGCCGCTCCCGGGCGGCCGGGTTTAGCGAAAGCCGTCGCCAGGTCCAAGCGAGGGCGTTCGAGGTCGTCTCATGGCCCGCCAGCATGAAGGTCATCAGCTCGTCGCCGATCTGCTCGCGGCTCATCGTCTCCCCGGTCTCCTCGTCCCGGGCGGAGAGCATCAGCCCGACCAGGTCGTCGCCGGGGTCCGCCTGGCGGCTGCGCTCGGCCAACAGCTCGTCGATCACCGACTTCAGGTCCTCCAGGGCGCGCTGAAACCGCCGGCCCTCGGGATTGACGCTGATCGCCTTCTTGAGGTTCATGCCCGGCATGTGGGCCAACACGAAGGTCGGCAGCCGTCGGGTCATCTTGGTGCCGAGGCTGAGCACGTCGTTCATCGCTGGCCCCACCTTGCGTGCGGTCTTGCCACTCAGGTCGGCGCCGAAGAGCGCCCGGCCGACGATGTCGAGCGTCAAGGCCATCATCGCCTCCGAGATGTCGACCACCTCGCCGTCGGGCAGGTCGGCAAACGGCTCGCCTTCCAGTACTTCCGCCGTCGCCCTGGTCATGTGGGCAGTGAAGTTCTTCAGGTAACGCTTGGCGAACATCGGCTGGACCAGGCGGCGCTGCTTGCGCCAGGTCTCGCCCTCGCTGGTCAGCAGCCCTTCGCCGAGCACGATCCGCAGCAGCTCGTACTCGAGGCCCTTGCGGTAGTTGTCCTGGTTCGTGATCAGCACGTGCTTGGCCGCCTCGTGGCCGCTGACCACGATGAAGTCGCGGCCACGGTTGCGGACATGGGCTATCTCGCCGTACTCGATCGCCATCTCGCTCATCGGCTTCTTGAAGTCACGGGTCGAGTTGAAGAGGAACTTCGCCGCGTCGATCCCGCGCGGGCCCGGGGGCAATGGCTTCTCGTTGACCGTCATGCTGACTCCTGCCTCAGTAGTTCATTTGCCGTGTCGAGGAGCTGGGCCCGGAGCATCTGCCACTCCGCCTCGACCTCCTCCACCCCCATCGTCGCCACCACCATGCCGCGGATCGCCGAGACGGACATCAGCAGCCAAGCGTCGAAGCCCGGGCGATTTTCGACGCCGGGCATCAGGGCGATAGCGCTCTGGCGGATCCGGGCCTGGTCCTCGATGTGAAGCTGCCGGATCGGCTCCAGCAAGGTTTCGTCGGTGCGGGCGGCCAGGTGCAGCTCCATCGCCGCGGCGAAGGTCGGGCCGCGGAAGACAACGTGAAGCCGGTCCAGGGCCAGGGCGATGCGGTCCATTTCGTCGCCGTCCTTGGGGATCGCCGAGACGAACTCCTGCGCCAGGCGGTCGACGACGTATCTCATCGCCTCTACGGTCAGCTCGGCCTTGGTCCGGAAGTGGTGCTGCAGCGCCCCCAGTGAGACGCCGGCCTTCTCGGCCGCCAGTCGGGTCGAGGTTCCCGCGTAGCCACGCTCGACCAGCAACTCGATGGTCGCTTCCAGTACCGCTGCGCGGGTGGCCGCGGTGCGGTCCTTTTGCTGGCGTCGCTCGTCGCTCATGCGCCGGTCTCCTCGCTCATGGCCCCGAATATACACAAGTCAGTCAACCGACTTGTAAATGTGCGATCGCGTCTTCTGTCCTCGCCACTATGGTTTCGCCTCGTGCAGAACGATCGGGAGCGCAACTACGCGGGTGCCATCTACGGAACCATGGTTTCGATGACCGTGGTCGCCACCGCCTCCAAGGACGACAGCCTGGGGTCGATCGCGATCGCCGTCTGGGCCGCGGTCACCGGCTTCGTCTTCTGGATCGTCCACGTCTACGCCGACATCGTCGCGGCCGGCTACTCGACTCCCCGGGAGGCTCTCCACCACGCCCGCCGCGCCCTCAGGGTCGAGTGGCCGATCGTCCAGGGTGCGATGATCCCGGCCCTGGCCATGCTGACCGCGCCGATCGGCCTGGCCAACGACGACAACGCCAGCTACATAGCCGTGGGCGCGGGCATCCTCATGCTCTTCGCGACGGGACTGTTCATCGGCACCAGGGACCGGCGTACCTGGGGCCGCCGGATCATGATCGGCCTCGTCAACGCCCTATTCGGCTTCGTGATCCTCGCCCTCAAAATCTTCGTGCATTAACAAGCACGTCATCCAGTCTTCGCTGGATGACCACAGGAACCCGTCCGGTCACAGAACTAACTAATGGATGACCGGACTCTGCCTGCCGGCGATACCGACCCGCCTCCCCAAGACCCGTTGCTCCTCAATGACTAGTTCTGGCGGGTCTGGCTTGACTTTGCGTAGGCGGCGATGTCGACCACGAAGGCGAAGGCGACGATGAACCAGTCGAAGCCCTCCACCCCATGCGGACTGACCTGCCACATCACGATGTAGGCGAGCAGGGTCCACGGCAAGAAGAAGAACCCGAGCACCGGGACCACCCAGCCGTCGAGCGCCTGACCGACCCAGTCGGAGAAGATCAGAATGAAGAAGAGCGCCAGGCGCGGCGAGATCAGTGCGAACAAAACGACGAAGCAGCCCATGGCTGGAATCTAACCTAGTCGCCCGGCAGCAACCGCTTCACCCCGGTGGACCCGCCAGACCGCGGCCACATGGGCGCCCAGCACGACCGCCATCGAGGCGAGGTTGAGGAAGAGCAGCAGCCCGAGGAACCCGGCCAGGGCGCCGTAGACGGCGCTGTTGCCGCCGGTGATCCCGAACCAAACCTGCAAGGCGGTGTAGATCAGCCAGATCAACAGGCAGGTGACCACGGATCCCACCGCGGCGCTCGACCAGGTGGTCGGGCCCGGGTTCAGAACCCAGAAGATCCAGGTGTAGAAGACCAGGCCCGCGGCGAAGATCCCGGCCGGACCGCCCAGGTGCGCGGCCGTCCAGGAGAGGAAGACGCTGTCGTCGACCACCTTGGCCAGATCGCGCGAGAGCACCAGGGAGACGAAAACGAGTGCGGCCGGCAGGGTGACCAACGTGATGCCGATGTCGATCGCCTTGTTCTCGGGGAAGGGCGGCCCGTGGAGACCCTTCTCGTTGGCGGTCTCGATCGCGTGGCGCAGGCCGCCGATCGCCGAACTGACCGAGTACAGCAGCACCCCGACCGAGAGCAGCCCGAGCCCGCCCGCGCCCTCGGTGAGCTGATCCAGCATGTCCTCGAGCTCCTTCCGGCCCTGCACCTGCTCGATCGGCAGGTTGTCGATGATCTCCTGGATCAGGTCGTGCCGGACGTCGGGTGAATCGAAGACGTTGCTGAGGATCCAGACCGCCAGCAGCATCAGGGCCGGGAAGCTCAGCAGGACGAAGAAGGAAAGCTGGGCCGCCTGCCGGGTGCCGGCTGACCGGTCGAAGGACAGCAGCACCTCCCAGCAGGCGGCCCCGAACCGCCTCAACGGTTGCGGCAGCTTCGAAGCCCAGGCCTTCAGCTGTGAAACCCGGGCCTTCGAGTCAGTCCCCCATGCCGATCTTCGCTGCTTCCCAGCGGACCGTGACCCCGTAGAGGATGGTCAAGTCGATCGCGATGAAGAGAATGCTCAAGGCGGGCTGGGAAGTGAGGTCCAGCAGATGGCTCACCGCACTGATGAAGACCAGGATGATGGTCACGATCCGTGCCCATTCACGCCCTTGGATCAGGGCGAAGCCGGCCCAGGTCTTGAGGATGCCCAGCGCGATCCAGAACACGCCGAGTGCCTGGAAGCTGATCAGGAAGACGTGGTCGGAAGAAGTCTTGGTGATGTAGCCGTTGTCGGTCACGGCGGCCAGCCCGGCGATCACGCTGAACACACCGATCAGCATCAGCATGATCCCCGCGAACGCGACCCATGAGCCCCAGGCACCCGACCCTTGCGGGGCCTTGGAACCACTGGTTTCAGACATACGACTCCTCCATCGATTTCAGGTTTGGCAGCAGGCCGCAGGACGGACCGGCGACGAGCTGAACCCTATCCGCCGCCGATGACTAAACCGGAGCCCGGGTCGCTAGGCCACGGCCGGGGCCACGCAGCGGAACGAGATGTGGACGGTCGAGCTCTCGATGCTCTCGGGGATCCGAGAGGAAGGCCGGTAGCGCGAGCAGTAGTTCTCGGCGCAGAGGAAAGATCCGCCCTTGAGCACCTTGCGCGGGATGCCGCTGGCCGGGTCACGGCTGGCGTCTACGCTCGGCCCACGCGGATTGGCCGGGGCGCAGCAGCGGCTGGTCGGCTCGGGATGGCTGTCCGAGAACCAGGTCTGAGTCCACTCCCAGGCGTTGCCGGTGATCTCGTATAGGCCGAAGGGATTCGGCTCGAAGGTCTTCACGGCGACGGTTCCCGGCTTGCGGGCGCCGCCCGGGCGGGGCCGGAACTTCCAAGGGAACTCGCCGATCCAGCGGTTCATCTTCTCCTCGCCGCCGGGGGCGATCTGCTCACCCCAGGCGAACTCGGCCCCCTCGATGCCGCCCCGTCCAGCTCGCTCCCACTGCACTTCGGTCGGCAGTTCCTTCTTGGCCCAATGGGCGTAGGCGTCGGCGTCCTCGAAGGTGACCTGGGTGACCGGGTGGTCCTCCTTGCCTGCCAGGTTGCTGGCCGGCCCCCAGGGGTGGCGCCACTGGGCACCCGGGGTCCAGGCCCACCACTGCATCGGATTCGAGAGGCTGACCGGCGCGTTGGGCTTGGCGAAGGTGATCGAACCGGGCACCAGCATGGCCGGGTCGGCCCCGGGGTACATGGCCGGATCCGGCGCCTTCTCGGCGGTGGTCACGTACCCGGTCGCCTCGACGAACTCGGCGAACTGACGGTTGGTGACCGCGGTCTCGTCCATCCAGAAGCCTTCCACCGAGACCGGGCCGGAGGGCTTCTCCTCGGGGTAATGCTTCTCACTGCCCATGGTGAAGGTCCCTCCCGGGACCCAGACCATGCCGGGATGGGGTGGCTCCCCGGGCGCCTCGGTGGTCAGTTCGTCCATGAAGCCAAGGCTATCTAGCCGACGCCGTGACGGTCGAAGAACGAGGTGATCTCGCGGGAGAGCCGGCCGCCCTGCCAGGCGAGCGGTGACTCGCCCGGTTCCTCGCTGACCAGGTCCGCCCCGGGGATCGTCTCGGCCCACTTGACGGCGACCTCGTAGGGGTGACCCGGGTCGGCTTCGTCGTGGCTGGCGACCACCAGTACGGGTAGATCGAGTCGGGAAAGCTCGTCCAGGCTCTCGAACGGCTTCGACCGCGGAATCTCCCTGAGTGCCTCCGCCACCGCTTCGGGATGTCGGTGGAGCCGGGCCCGGTCACGTGCCAATCGATAGACGGTGTCGTGCACTTCCTGGTTGGGGCTGTTCTCGGCCACCACTTCGGCAAATGCTTCGGGGCCACCCTGCTCGAGTGCCTCGGCCCGACGGTCCCAGCGGGCATCCTCATCCGCATCGCCGGTGAAGACCGGGCCGATCAGGACCAGCGCCTTCACGCCCCCGGGGTCGAGCAGGGTGCGCCGGGCGACCGTGTGGCAGCCCATCGAGTGGCCACCCAGGGTCGCGCCACCATCCGCCATCGCCCCGGTCGATTCGATGACCAGTTCGAGATCCTCGGCCAGGCCTTCGTAGCCGTACCGGTCGGCCGGGTCGCTTTCGCCGTGGCCGCGGGCGTCGTAGGTGGTCAGCCTGTATCCGTGCCGGGGCAGGTACTTCGAGCCGTGGACCACGTAGCGGCGGGTGGCAGAGAGCCCGTGGCAGAGCACGATGTCCGCCCCTTCGCCCTGACGTTCACCGGCCAGCGACCGTCCCCCGGCATCGACCGTGAACTCTTCCGGTGAAAGCGCGGCCAGGGCTCAGCCCTGCTCCAGGGTCGCCTTCTTGATCACGACCTGCTTGGTCGGGGCACCGGTGGGGCTGGACGGATCACCGAGCCGACCGATCTTCTCGACGACGTCCATGCCGTCGGTCACCTTGCCGACGATCGCATAGACCGGGTCGAACCCGCTCGACGTTCCGGTCACGACGTAAAACTGGCTGCCCGAGGTGCCGGGCGCCTCCGCCCCGGTCTTGGCCATCGCCACGGTGCCGATCGGGTACTTGGTGCCCTTGGGCGGGGTCTCGACCACGCTGTAGCCGGGTCCGCCCGAACCGGTGCCGGTCGGGTCGCCGCCCTGGATCACGAAGTCGGGGACGATCCGGTGGAAGCCGAGCCCGTCGTAGAAGCCCTTCTCGGTCAGGTAGGCGAAGCTGTTGGCGGTCACCGGCCAGTCGGTGGTGTCGAGGTCGATCGTGAAGTCACCCTCGGTGGTTTCCATCTTCACGTGGGCGACCTCGCCCTTCTCGACCACCGAACCGGCCTCGGGCTTGGCCAGTTTCACGTCCTTGGTCACCGGTGTGGCCGTCTCGCCGCCATCGTCGCCGCCGCCCCGGCCGACCAGCACCACGACGACCACGATGGCCAGTACGGCGCCGACGACTCCCAGGGTCACAAGCTTCGCGCGTTCGCTCATCCGCGTCAGTCTATGGTCTCTACCTGGCCTTTGTAATGATCCGTCGGTGTCCGACCACCGCGCCCCCGTCGACCGGAAGACGAGATTCATCGGCAAGTCGATCTGTCGGCTGGTTGCCGTCGCTCCCTGGGCTTGGCCCGCGATCAGCGGTGCGGTCGGGAGGTTCTTCGACCACGCCGCCGCCGGTTGGGACGAGCGCACCGCAGCCGGCTCTCCCGCTCATCTCGCCGCCCTCGCCGCGGGCCTGGATGCCCTCGAGCTGAGGCCGGAAAAGGTGCTGGACCTGGGCTGCGGGACCGGAGCCGGCACCCTGTTCCTGGCCCGCGAGTTCCCCACCGCGAGCATCCGCGGCCTCGACCTCTCCGCCGAGATGATCGGCAAGGCCCAGGCCAAGATCGGCCTCGACCCCGATGCGCGGGTCAGCTTTCGGGCCGGCGACGCTGCGAAGCTGCCCTTCGGTGAGGATTCGTTCGACCTGGTCGCCCAGGTCAACATGCCGATCTTCTTCGGCCAGATCACCCGGGTGCTGCGGCCCGGCGGCGGCTTGATCATCGCCACCAGCCAGGGCGAGCGGACGCCGTTCAGCACCCCGGAAAGGCTGGTCCGGCAGAAACTGGCCGCCCACGGGTTCGGCCAGGTGCGCACCGGGGCGGCCGGTGAAGGAACATGGGTCGCTGCGAAACTGAAGGATCCCGATGAGTGAGTCCCAGGCATACGCGCTGATCATGAACCCGAGCTCCGGCGGCGGACGCTCGAAGGAGCTGCTGCCCGCCGTCGAGGGGCGGCTGGACGCGCGACGTGTCCCGTTCCGGGTCGAGCGGACCCGCTCCCTGGAACACGGCGTCGATCTCGCCTTCGATGCGGTCGACCACGGGGAGATCCCGGTCGTGATGAGCGGCGATGGACTGATCGGGGCGGTCGGCGGCGCCTTGGCCGGGGTCGAGACGCCGCTCGGGCTGATTCCGGCCGGCCGCGGCAACGACCTCGCGCGCGGGCTGGGCATACCGACCGATCCGGTCGAGGCGGTCGACTGCCTGCTGGCCGGCCACACCCGCAGGATCGACGTCGGCGACGCCAACGGCAAGCGCTTTCTCGGAATCGCCTCGGTCGGCTTCGATTCCGACGCGAACCGGATCGCCAACGAGGCGAAGCTGCTCAAAGGCAGCCCGGTCTACGCCTACGCGGCGTTGCGCGCCCTGCTGGCCTGGAAGCCGGCCCGTTTCACCTTGATCGAGTCCGGCAAGCAGAGCAGGGTCACCGGCTACACGATCGCGGTCGCCAACAACGGCTTCTACGGCGGCGGCATGAACATGGCCCCGGAGGCCGAGGTCGACGACGGCAAACTAGACGTCGTCACGATCGGCGAGGTCGGCAAGTTCCGTTTCCTGCTCAACCTGCCCAAGGTCTTCAAGGGAACCCACGTCGAGGGGGACGTCGTGACCAGCCACCGGACCAGTTCGATCGAGGTCCGGGCCAGCCGGCCGTTCACCGTCTACGCGGACGGCGACCCGCTGACCGAGTTGCCGACGACGATCCGCGTCATCCCATCGGCACTCAGCGTCATCGTGCCGGAGCCCGCCGCTTGATCAGGGTCAAGGCATGGATCGCCCGCCTGGTCGGGCGTCTCAGCCGGGCCACCGGCAAAGGCGGTGGCACCACTCTGCCCGGCCGGGTGCTGCTGAAGCTGGACCAGGACGCGATCGGGAAGCTCGGCGCCGGGCTCGGTGACGGCTCGACCCTGATCAGCGCCACCAACGGGAAGACCACCACGGCCTCGATGCTGGCCACCGTCCTGGCCTCGGCCGGGCGGCATCCGATCCACAACAGGGCCGGTTCGAACATGACCTGGGGCGTCGCCACCGCGTTGGCCGAGCAAGGGGGCAGCGAAGGCCTGTTCGAGGTTGACGAGGCATGGCTTCCCCAGGTGGCCGACCAGCTCGGCCCCCACACCATCCTGCTCGGCAACCTCTTCCGCGACCAGCTCGACCGCTACGGCGAGACCGAGGCGCTGGCCGACGCCTGGGCCGAGCTGGCCCGACGAAGCGCCGGGAAGACATCCTTCGTCCTCAACGCGGACGACCCCCTGATCGCCGACATCGGCAACTCGAGCGGCGAGGGCACCATCTACTTCGGGATCGAGGACGAAACCCAGGCACTGGCTGAACTTCAGCATGCCCACGATGCCAAGCTCTGCCGGGTCTGCGGCCACGAACTCACCTACGACCGGGCCTTCGTCGGCCATCTCGGCCATTACCACTGCGAAAGCTGCGGCATGCGCCGGCCCGAACCGGAGGTCGCGGCGAGCTCGGTCACCCTGAAGGGGATGTCGGGGCTCACCGCCACGATCCACTCGCCGGAAGGTGACTTCGCCCTGGAGCTGCCGCTTCCCGGCCTCTACAACCTCTACAACGCACTCGGGGCGATCGCCACCGCCCGGCAACTCGGCATTCCGGTAGCCGACGCCGTGGCAAGCCTGGCCTCGATGAAAGCGGTCTTCGGCCGGGTCGAGCGGATCGAGGTCGGTGATGTCACGCTCTCGATTCTGCTGATCAAGAACCCGGCCGGCGCCAACGAGGTGATCCGCACCCTTTCGCTCGAACCGGCCCCGATCGACCTCTGGATCGCGCTGAACGACCGGATCGCCGACGGCCGCGACGTCTCCTGGATCTGGGACGCGGACTTCGAGATGCTCGCCGAGAGGCTCGACCGGGTGACCTGCACCGGCACCAGGGCGTCGGAGCTGGCCCTCCGGCTCAAGTACGCCGGCTGGCCGGCCGAGAAGACGGCCGTGGTCGACGACCCCGAAGTCGCCCTCGACCAGGCGCTCGCCACGGCCGATGGCCAGCTTTTCGCCCTCCCCACCTACACCGCCCTGCTCGACCTGCGCAACCTGCTCGCCGACCGCGGCAACACCGAGCGGTACTGGGAAGGTTGATCCTCGCCGACCAAGATTCGCCCCGGGCCGCGATCTGGCAGCTGGTCGAGTCCTGCGGCTACACGGCGGACCTCCCGGCCTGGGTCGCCCTGACCGAGCAGGCGGGATCCGCGCTCGACCTCGGCTGCGGGATCGGCCGGGTCGCCAGACATCTCGCGGCCGAGGGGCGTGATGTCGTCGGGGTCGAGCTCGATCCGCTGCTGGCGGGTGACCTGAACCGGCTGTCCGCGGGCGGGTCGGCCTCGGCGGTCACGGGCAGCGTCACCGAGCTGCTCGACCTGGACCTGGGCCGGGACCGCTTCGACGCGGTCATCGCACCCCAGCAACTGCTCCACATCGTCGGCGGCGAGGTTTCTCGCGGGAACCTGCTCGAAGGGGTCAAAGAGCGACTCGCGCCGGATGGGACCGCCGCCTTCGCGATCTCCGAGTGGATCGCCGAGGAGTCGCGGCCGGTCGAGGTGCTGCCGGACGTCCGCGAGATCGGCGACTGGGTCTACGCCAGCCGACCGGTCGCGGTCGAGGACGACGGCGATTCGCTCACGGTCGTCCGCCTGCGCCAGGTCGTCGCACCCGACGGCTCGCTGGAAGAAACGCACGACAGCATCACGCTCGATCGGATCGACCGCCACCTGCTGGCCGAGGAGCTCGACGAGGCCGGCCTGACCGTTGAGCGCACGGTCGAGATCCCCGAAACCGACCGTCACATCGCCACGGTGATCGTCGTGGCCCGCCACGTCTAGGCTTTCCCCATGAAGCTGCGCCTGCTCAGCCTGTACCCGGACCAGATGAACATCTATGCCGACCGGGGCAACATCCTCTTCCTCCAGCACCGCTGCGAGTGGCGCGGGATCGAGTTCGAGGTGACCCGCTGCGGCCCCGGGGAAAGGTTCGACCCGGCCGGCTTCGACCTGCTCTACATGGGCGGCGGCCAGGACCGCGACCAGAAGGCGGTCGCGAGCGACCTGAACCAGACCAAGCAACAGGCGATGAGGGCCGCCAAGGATGACGGCGCCGCGATCCTCGCGGTCTGTGGTGGCTACCAGCTGCTTGGCGAGTCCTACGAGCTGGAAGGCGAGACGATCGAAGGCCTCGGCCTGGTCGACCTGAAGACCGTGCGTGAGCCCGGCCCCCGGCTGATCGGACCGGTCGCGATCGAGGTCGACCTCGACGGTGAGCCCAAGGTGCTGGCCGGGTTCGAGAACCACGGTGGCCGCACCCGGCTGGGCGACTGCTCACCGCTCGGGAAGGTGATCCACGGCCACGGCAACAATGGAGAAGACGGCTTCGAGGGGGTCAAGGAGGACAACCTGATCGGCACCTACCTGCATGGTCCCCTGCTGCCGAAGAACGCCTGGCTGGCCGACCACCTGATCGCCACCGGCCTCGAACACCACCACGGCGAGCGTCCAGATCTCGAGCCACTCGAAGACTCGCTCGAAAACGCGGCCCACGCCGCCGCCCTTGCCGCCGCCCGCAACGGCTAGCCCGGGTGGGCTTTGAAGTGGATGTCGTAGTCGCAGAAGTTGCGGCCTTCGACTTTGCCGGTCACCCGGCGAGCCCGGGTGAAGGTTCCGCTCAAGGTGACCTTGGCGTCGGATCCTCTGACCGGGTGGTATGTGACCTTGAACTTGCCGCTCGCCTTGATCTTGGCCCTCGGCACGACGACCGAGACCACCTGGTAGCCGGAAGCGCAGTAGCCGCCGATCCCGCCGATCTTGAAGTTGGTCAGCAGACGCTGGTTGGCGCTGACCCGGAAGGTCGGCATGCCGTCCTTGCCCGATAGCGCCTGGCCTTTGGTCACCTGGCCCGTCCAGCGTCCCGTTACCGGCCGGGCAGCATGGGCCGGCATCACGGCGAACAGCGCGAACAACGCTGTGGCGCCCGTAAGCAGCGGAAGGACTCTCTTGCCTGACTTGACCACCGGATCGAACCTAGCCGATCGGCGCCGCCTTGCCTAGACGCCGGTTGAGCCGAAGCCTCCTTCGCCCGTCCGAATCTTGCTTCGGACCCGTGTGCAACGTTGCGCGAACAATTGTGTGACGCAACTGTGACAAATCGAGAGATTCGCTCGATGATCCATCTGGCATGTCGTAGAGAGAATGGATGCCACGCATCAGCAGCTTCTACGGGATCGTCATCTACATGTACTACGACGAGGTTCAGCATCTCGGGCGCCCGCATTTTCACGCTCGCTATGGGGACTACGAGGCAGCAGTGGACATCGACGATGGCGAGGTGCTCGCCGGCGATTTGCCGGCCCGGGCGCGTCGCCTCGTAGCTGACTGGTGCCGCGACAACACGAAAGCGCTACTACGAAATTGGGAGCGAGCCCGGCTGCATCTTCCGCTTGAGCCGGTTGATCCGTTGAGATAGACGGCTACGATGAAGCAATGAGAAGCGTTCCCTTGCTCATAGAAGCTGTACCGGAAGACAGATATCGGGTCACTTTGCGCTTCGAGGATGGTGTCAGCGCACGGGTCGATCTCTCCTATCTGCTCGAATATGGAGGGGTCTTTGCGCCCTTGCGCGAGCCTGACTACTTCCGCAAGCTCAGAGTGGATGCTGATTCCGGCACCATCGCCTGGCCGAATAATGCGGACATTGCCCCGGAGACCCTCTACGCCCGGGCCAGCGCTCTCTCAGCGGCCGGTTGAGCCGAAGCCGCCTTCTCCCCTGTCGCTGGCGCTCAGGGTCTCTGCTTCGACCGCGTCGGCTGTGACGAACGGGGTGATCAGGAGCTGCGCGATCCGGTCGCCGGGCTGGATCCGGAAGACCTCGGCCGGGTCGTTGTTGAGCAGCAGCACCTTCACCTCGCCGCGATACCCGGAGTCGATCAGTCCGGGCGCATTGACCAAGGAGATCCCGTGGCGACGGGCCAGGCCCGAACGGGGGAGCACCAGGCCGGCGTGGCCCTCCGGGATCTCGACCGCGATCCCGGTCGGAACCTGCCAACGCTCGCCGGGGCCGATGTGGGCGGCCTCAGAGGCGCAGAGATCGAGCCCGGCGTCACCCTCATGGGCGCGGGTCGGAAGGACGGCAGAGTCGCTGAGAAGCTGGACCTTGAGTTCCATCGCCCGGCACTCTAGACGACCTCTAGCTGGTGGTCACGAGGTCGGCGAAGCGATGCATCTCGCCCAGCGGCAGCCGGGTCTTGACCAGGACGCCTTCGGGACCGTCCTCGCGTTCGACCTTACCGGCCACCTCATGGAGTTCGTGCAAGCGAGCACCCTCGGAGTAGGGCACCAGCAGTTCCACCGGGGCCATCGTCTCCTCGAAGGCCCGTTCCATCTCGACCTTGAGCTGATCCAGGCCCTCCCCGGTCACGGCCGAGACCTGGACCGCCTTCGGATGCGCGATCCGCACCTCGGCCCGTTGTGCCTCGTCCAGCAGGTCGATCTTGTTGAGGACGAGGAGCCGCGGCTTCTCGCCGGCGCCGATCTCGCCCAGCACCTCGTCCGCCGCGGCCATCTCGGCCTCCATCCGTTCATCCCCGGCGGAGGAATCGACCACGTGGAGGATCAGGTCGGCCAGCACGGTTTCCTCCAGGGTGGCCTTGAAGGCTTCGACCAGTTGATGTGGCAGCTTCTCGATGAAGCCGACCGTGTCGGTCACCAGGTAGCGCCGTCCCTCGTACTCGAAGGCCCGCGTGGTCGGGTCGAGGGTGTGGAAGAGCCGGTCGCCGACACTGACCTCGGCTCCGGTCAGGGCGTTGAGGAGGGTCGACTTGCCGGCGTTGGTGTAACCGGCCAGGGCGACCTGGGGCAGCGACGAGTCCTGCCTCCTCGCCCTCATCACGCCTCGGTTCTGCTCGACGTGGCGGAGGCGGCGCCTGAGCATGGCGATCCGGTCGCGGGCCAGGCGGCGGTCGGTCTCGATCTGGGATTCGCCCGGTCCCCTGGTGCCGATCCCGGCGCCCAGGCGTTCGAGGTGGGTCCAGAGGCCGCGCATGCGGGCCAGGTTGTACTCGAGCTGGGCCAGCTCGACCTGCAGCTTGCCCTCGGCCGAGTGGGCGTGGTCGGCGAAGATGTCGAGGATCGTCGCGGTCCGGTCGATCACCGGCACTTCCAGGGCCGCTTCCAGGTTGCGTTCCTGCCGTGGGGCCAGTTCGTCGTCACAGGCGACGAGGTTGGCGCCGGTCCGCTTGACCTCTTCCCTGACTTCCTCCAGCTTGCCCTGGCCGAAGTAGCGGTCAGGGTCCGGTTCGCTGCGACGCTGGATCACCTCGCCGACCGTGGCCACGCCGGCCGTGCGGAGCAGCTCACCGAGTTCGTCCAGGGTCGTATCGCCGGTGGTGTCCACGGCGATCATCAGGGCCCGCTGTTTCGCCCGGCGGGTTTTCGAACTCTCGACTGACTCGGTCACCTACTCCATGCTAGATAACGCGGCCCCGCGCTACGCTGCCGTCCATGAAGATCTTCATGACGGGAGCGACGGGATTCATCGGCGGGGCGACGGCCAGGCATCTGGTCGACCAGGGCCATCAACTGACCTGCCTGGTCCGCGACCGCTCCAAGGCCGCCGACCTCGAATCGATGGGCTGTGCCCTGGTCGATGGCGATCTCTCCAGCCGCCCCCGCCTGGCCGAGCAGATGGCGGGCCACGACGCCCTGCTCCACAACGCCGCCCTCTACGAGGTCGGGATCCCGAAGGAGAGGATCCCGGTGCTGCGCAAGGCCAATGTGGAAGGCACCGCAAACACCCTCGAGGCAGCGCTCGAAGCCGGCATCCCCCGGATCCTCTACGTCTCGACCTGTGCGATCTTCGGCAACACCCACCGCGAGGTGGCGACCGAGGATTTCCGCCGACCCGACCTCGACGACCCGCAGGGGCTTGATTTCACGTCGGTCTACGAAGAGACCAAGTACGAGGCCCATCAGGTCGCCCTCAACCTGATCAAGACCCGTGACCTGCCCTGCGTGATCGCCCAGCCGGCCGGTGTCTACGGCCCCCAGGACCACTCGGAGCTCGGCAACACGATGAACCAGTTCCTCGACGGCAAGCTGCCGATGGTTCCCTTCCCCGATTTCGGCACCGGCCTCACCTATGTCGACGACATCGCCGCAGGGCTGGCGCTGGTCCTCGACAAGGGCGAAGTCGGCGAGTGCTACATCCTCAACGAGGGCAACTACGAGATGCGTGGCGTGCTGGAGGAAGTCGGTGCCCTGGCCGGTCGCAAGGTGCCGAAGCGGAGCATGCCGACCGCGATGCTCAAGGCCCTGCGCCCGATCGGACCGCTGGTCGGCAAGGTCATGGGCCAGCCGCCGAACCTGGCCGAACTGATCAAGTCGGCCGACGGCGTCACCTTCTGGGCCGACGCCGCCAAGGCCAAGTCGGAACTGGGTTGGCACCCCCGCGACCTCAAGTCCGGCCTCCGCCAGACCCTCGAAGCCGAAGGCCGTCTACCCGGCTAGCCGAAGTAAGGAAAGTTGGCGATAGTTGCCAACTTTCCTTACTTCGGCACTCGGCATCAGGCGAGGTGCTCGCGCATCCGCTCCAGCGCCTCGCTGAGGCGCTCGTCCGGGGTGGTCAGCGAGATGCGGAAGTACCCTTCGCCGCTGCGCCCGTACATCGAGCCGGGTGAGATCACGACTGCGGCCTCTTCCAGCACCTTCTCGCAGAAGCTGGTCGAGGTGTAGCCCTCCGGCACCGGCGCCCATACGTAGATCGTGCCCTTGGGGCTCTTGACGTCGACCCCGATCGTCCGCAGGGTGTCGACCACCAGGTCGCGGCGGCGGGCGTAGATCGCATTCATTTCCTCGAGCGGCCCGCTCGGACCCTCGAGGGCGGCGACTGCGGCCAGCTGGATCGCCTCGAAGAGGCCCGAGTCGACGTTGGTCTTGAGCCGCCAGTAGGTCGAGATCGCGTCAGCGTTGCCGAGGATCGCTCCGACCCGCCAGCCGGTCATGTTGTAGCCCTTGGAGAGCGAGAACACCTCGACCCCGACCTCCTTGGCGCCCGGGGTGGCGAGGAAGCTCGGCGCGACGTAGCCGTCGTAGGTCGTTTCCGAGTAGGCATTGTCGTGGACGACCAGGATCTCGTTCTTCCGCGCGAACTCGACGACCTGTTCGAAGAAGCCGTCGGGGACGATCGCCCCGGAGGGGTTGTTCGGGTAGTTGAGGAAGAGCAGGCGGGCGCGCTCGGCCGTCGTCGCGTCGATCGCGTCGAGGTCGGGGGCGAAGCCCAACCGCTCCTTGAGCGGCAGCAGCACCGCCTCGGCGCCGGCCAGGATCGGGCCACCGGTGTAGACCGGGTAGCCCGGATCGGAGGCGAGCGCGACGTCGCCCGGGTCGAGGAAGGCGAAGCAGAGGTTGTAGATGCACTCCTTGGCGCCGATCGCCGGGATCACCTCGTTCTCGGGGTCGATCTCGACCCCGAACCGATCCCGGTAGAACTCGGAAAAGGCCCGGCGGAACTCTTCGCGGCCACGGTTGCTCGGGTAGTTCTGGTTGGCCCGGTCCGCGACCGCCTCCTGCATCGCCCTCACCACATGCGGGTAGGTCGGATGGTCGGGATCGCCGATCCCGAGGCTGATCACGTCGATGCCTGCGGCCCGCTTGGCGGCGATCTTCTTTTCGAGCTCGGCGAACATGTAGGGCGGCATCGCCTGCAGTCGCCGGGATGGATCGGTCAGCGCCACGGTTTCTCCTTCATCGGTCTTGGTCGTTTTCGAAGTCTGTCGCCGACCTGCCTGCTCTGACGGCCCGGGAAGATCGGGCCGGATCAGCCGAGGTCGGCCAATGCGGCCATCATCTCAGGTGCCAACTCACCCGCGGCGATCGGCTCGGCCCAGCCGGTCAGGGTCACGTCCAGTTCGGGGCTGATGTCGACCTTCAGCTCACCGCCGTCGAGTTCGACGGTGATCGGGCTGGGCGCACCGGCCAGGTAAGCGGCCACAGCGGCGCCGGAGGCGCCGGTGCCGGAGGAAAGGGTCTCTCCCACCCCGCGTTCGAAGATCCGGGCGCGAACCCGCGACCCGGAAACTCGGAAGAACGAGACGTTGGTCCGGTTCGGGAACTGCGAGTTGCGTTCTATGCCGGGTCCGATCTTGCCCAGGTCGAGCTCTTCGAGATCGGCGCCCGCTTCGATCGCGCATTGCGGGTTGCCGATCGAAACGTGCTGGAACTTCCAGTCACGGTCGCCGGAGGTCAGGGTTCCCAGTCCGTCAGGTGCACCGTCGGGAAAATCCTTCGAGGCAGTCGAGGCCTGGCCCATCTCGACCGAGCAGGTCCGCTCGTCGGTGATGGTCGGGGTGACCGGGCCGGAAGCGGTGAGGATGCTGAAAGTCTCGGCGTCGGTCCAGCCGTGGCGCCGCAGGTAGAGGATCGCCTCCCGGGCGCCGTTGCCGGAGAGTTCGGCTTCCGAGCCGTCCGGGTTGAAGATCCTCAGCTCCGCCACGTAGGCCGGGTCGGTCGCACGGGCGAGCAGGAGTATCCCGTCCGAGCCCACCCCGAAGTGGGGGTCGCAGATCCGCTGGATCCTCAATTCGGTCAACTCCCAGGGGAGGTCGCCCGCTTCGAGGATGACGTAGTCGTTACCGAGGGCTTGCCACTTTTCGAACTTCATGCGACCCGGCAAGGTATTAGGAAGCTGCGGATGCTGCAGCGAGCCTGAGGATCTCGCCGGCGACCTCGCGGTCGTCGAGCCCGGTCCGGTCGACCACTTCCACCCCCTCCATACGGCGCATCCAGGTCATTTGACGGCGGCCATACCGGCGCTGGAGCGTGACCACCCGCTCCAGGTCCCCGGCCCGGAACTCGTCGAAACCGATCGCCGCCCTGACGGTGCGCGAGGCACCTGCCTCGATCGCCCGGTCGGCCTCCTCCCCGGCTCCGTTCGCAGCCATGGCACCGACCCGGGCCCGGATCTTCTCGGTCAGAACCTCGTCGTCTTCGACCAGCCCGACCATCACGGTCGGGTGCCGGAGCGAGGAAGTCCACAGCTCCCCACCACCCTGATGGTCCGGATGCGGATCCATCCCCGCGCGGATCAACTCGGTCAGGCGGGCGATCCGCTTACGGTCATTTGGATGGACCCGCTCGGCCAGTTCCGCCGGCAGCTCGGCGTGGAGCGCGTCCGCTCCCCGCGAGGCTATTTCCGACTCCACCTGCTCACGAAGGTCCTTGTCGACCGGTGGTTTCATCTCCAGGTCGGAGAGCGCTGCCCGCAGGTACAGGCCGGTGCCACCGACCAGGATCGGACGGCGTCCGGATTCGACGGCGGCGTCAATCTCCCGCCGGGCCGCCTCCCCGAACTTCCCGGCGCTGAACTCCTCGGTGACCGGGACGAACGAGAGCAGGCGATGCTCGAGCTCCCGCTGGTCCTCCTCCGACGCCGCGCCGCTGATGACCTCCAGTCCCTCATAGACCTGGATCGAGTCACAGTTGATCGCGACCGGATCCTCATCGCCCTCCCGAAGCATCCGGGCCAGCTCGATCGCTACCCCGGTCTTGCCGATTGCAGTCGGGCCGAAAAGGGCAATGACCGGCTTCATCGCCGGACGGTCAGACGCCGATGCCGCTGAGCAGGCGCTCGGTGCCGGTCAGGGTCTGCGACGTCGCGGCGCTGATCTCGACCTCGACCATCTGGCCGGGCTCGGCCGTGCCTTCAAAGTTGACCGCCTTGTTGTGGCGGATGCGGCCACGGATCCGGGTCGGGTCGTTACGGCTCGGGCCTTCGACCAGGACATCCATGCTGCGGCCGACGAAGCGCTGTGAACGCTCCCTGGCACGCCTCTGGACCGCCTCGACCAGCCGTTCCATCCGCTCGACCTTGGCCGGATGGGGCACCTGGTCTTCCATCTCGGCGGCGAGAGTGCCACGCCGGGGTGAGTAGACGAAGGTGAAGGCGCCGTCGTAGCCGACTTCTTCGACCACCTCGAGGGTCTGGTCGAAGTCCGCCTCGGTCTCTCCGGGGAAGCCGACGATGATGTCGGTCGTGATGGCGCAGTCGGGCACCTTCTCGCGGATCATCGTCACCCGGTCCATGTACCGCTCGCGGGTGTAGGTGCGGCGCATCTTCTTGAGGATCGGGCTGGAACCGGACTGCAGCGGCAGGTGGATGTGCTCGCAGAGCGCGGGCAGGGTCGCGTGGGCCTCGATCACGTCTTCCCGCATGTCCTTGGGATGGGGGCTCGTGTAGCGGATGCGATCGATGCCGTCCACCTGGTCGATCATGCCGAGCAGGTCGGAGAACCGGATCCGGCTCTCCTTCGGCAGGTCCCGGCCGTACGAGTTGACGTTCTGGCCGAGCAAGGTGATCTCCCGTACGCCGTCGGCAGCCAGCCTTTCGGCTTCGAGCAGGAGTTCCTGGGGGTCGCGGCTCTGCTCCCGGCCCCGGGTCGAGGGCACGATGCAGTAGGAGCAGACGCAGTTGCAGCCCTGGGATATCTGCAGCCAACCCTGGAATTGCCGCGCCCGGTGGGCGGGCAGGTGGCCGGCGAAATCCTCGAACTCGAAATAGCCCTGGGCGGTCAGCTGGTCGGAGTTCAGGAACTCGGCCAGCCGGTGGATCTGGCCGGGTCCGAAAGCGACGTCCACGAACGGGAAACGGCGGAAGACCTCGTCCTTGACCGACTGGGCCCAGCAGCCACCGACCCCGACGATCCGTTCCGGATCCTCACCCTTCAGGCGCTTGGCCTCGCCCAGATGCGAGATGAACCGGTTGTCCGCGTTTTCACGGATCGAGCAGGTGTTGAACAGGATCAGATCGGCATCATCACGCTGGTCGGATTCCGTGTACCCGAGCGAGGTGAGCATGCCCTTCATCCGTTCCGAGTCATGCTCGTTCATCTGGCACCCGAAGGTGGTGACATGGAACTTCTTCATCAGGCAACCGAGATTACATGCACAGGTGTGGGTCTGGCACCAGGGGTACCTGAAAAGTAACGAGCGCTTCGCGCTCTGATTAAGGAGTCACTTTTAAGGTACCCCTGGCACCAGACCTGTGAAGCCCGGTGAAGAACTGCCGTGGTTTCCCGGCGCTTAGGCGTCCCGGGAAGTGGTGACAATCTTGATGGCGGCGGCGTCTTTGCTTTCTTCGCCGAGGCCTTCGTGACCCTCTTCGCGCTCGTGCTGCTCTTCGACCGAGAGCTTGACCGCGAAGGTGGTGGTGCCGCCGACCAGGACCACGGCGAGCAACAGCAGCCCGATCAGGGCGCCCTTGCTGGGGAAATTCTTGGCCCTCAGCCCGATGAAGCTGACGATCAGTGCGAAGCAGGCGAGAGCGATGCCGAAGATGAGGAAGACGGTCTTGATTTCCATCGGTGCGAATCCTACCTTTTCCGGGGGACTCTTTGCCTGTCGGCTACCGGGCTATCCGGGTCGAACGAAGTTCCCTGATCACGGTGATCCGGATCTGGCCTGGGTACTCCATTTCCCGCTCGATCGCCGCTGCTATTTCATGCGAGATCAGTGCGGTTGCGTCGTCATCGACCTGTTCCGGATCGACCATGATCCGGATCTCCCGCCCGGCCTGCATCGCGAAGACTTTCTTCACACCGTCCTGTCGCAGCGCAATCTCCTCGAGGTCGCCGAGCCTGGTCACGTATTGCTCGAGCGAGTCGCCACGGGCGCCGGGCCGGGCGCCGGACAGAGCGTCTGCCGCCTGCACGATCACCGCTTCGACGGTCACCGGCTCGACCTCGTTGTGGTGGGCTTCGATCGCGTGGGTGATCGCGTCCACCTCGTCGTAGCGCCGGGCCAGGCGGGCACCGACCGCGGCGTGGGTTCCCTCCACCTCATGGCTCACCGCCTTGCCGATGTCATGAAGCAGGGCCGCCCGCCGGGCGACCTCGACCGAGGCGCCGAGTTCCACCGCCATCAACGCGGCCAGGTTGGCGCACTCGACCAGGTGGCTGAGCACGTTCTGGCTGTAGCTGGTGCGAAAGCGAAGCTTGCCGAGCAAACGCACCAGTTCCGGATGGAGCCCGGTCACTCGCGCGTCGAGCATGGCCGATTCGGCCGCCTCGATCATCACGTCGTCGACCTTGGCCGCCGCTTCCTCGTAGGCCGCCTCACATGAGGCCGGGTGGATGCGCCCGTCCTCGATCAGCTTCTCCAAGGTGAGCCGCCCGATCTCCCGCCGTACCCCGTCAAAACTGGAGATGACCACCGTCTCGGGCGTTTCGTCGATGATGATGTCGACCCCGGTGAGGTTCTCCAGGGCACGGATGTTGCGGCCATCCTTGCCGATGATCCGTCCCTTCATGTCTTCGCTCGGCAGGTGGAGCGTGTAGGTGTTCGATTCGATCGACTGGGTCGAGGCGAGCCGCTGCATGGCCACGGCGAGAATGCCGCGGGCCCGGCGTTCCGCGTCGAGGCGGGCTTCCTCCTCGATCCGCCTCACCGCGAGCCCGGCCTGACGGGTCGCTTCCTCCTCGACCTCCTTCACCAGAGCTTCCTTGGCCTGGGCCCGGGTCAGGCCCGAGATGGATTCGAGTGCAGCCAGCCGGGCTTCCCGGGTCGCCTCGAGTTGCGATTCGGCGTCGGCGAGCCGTCGTTCTCTCTCGGCCGCCAGCTCGGCTCGGCGATCGGCCTCACGCAGCCGGGTCTGGGCCGATTCCAGGTCGCGCAGGGCACGTTCTTCCATCCGCACGATCTCTTCCCGGCGGGCCCTGAGCTCCTCCTCGGCGGAGAGCATGTTCTCGCGGGGCGGCGGCGAGTCGTAGTCCGGGGATGGCGAGTCGAAGTCCGCCGAGGGTGTCGCGGTCCCGGAACCGTTCGCAGATGCCCCGTTGAGCGTCGGGGCCGTCTCGCGTCCCTCGTCCTCGCTCTGCGGCTTGGGGCTCCTTTCCCCTTTCTCGACCTCCGGTTTCGAGGACCGGTTTCTCAGCCAGGCCGGAATGAACGAGTCGAGTGCCATGCCTCACTCAAGGGTAGCCGACGCTCCAAGTCACCCCCTCCGCCCGGCAGGCCGGGAACGGATCCTTCCGGTTCAGGCCGCCCTTCCGGCGATCCGGATCGCCGCGTATGCCTCTTCGGCGTCGTAACCTCGCCGGGCCAGCAACCCCAATGCCCTCTGCCGGCCCCGGTCATCGCTGAGGTCGGCCCCCTTCTCGTTCAAGACCCGCACCGCCCGATCCACCTCGGTCTCTTCTTCCCCTCCGACGACGGCCGGCTGGCTCAGCGCTTCCTCGGCCAGGGACCGATCGATACCGCGCCGAAGCAACGTCTCGCGGATCCGGTCTCGGCCCCAGCCGGAAAGCTCCCTCTTGTCGCTGGTGTAGACGAAGGCGAACCGACGATCATCGAGGGCGAGGTTCTCGATCAGGAAGGCGACCACCCGCTCGATCTCCTCCGGTTCCACTTCCCGATCGGCAAGCCACTGCCTCATCTCCCGTTCGGTCCGGTCCTTGCGGCTGATCGCCGCCAACGCCTTGGCCAGGAGTTCGTCAGCCATGTGGAACCCGGACGGGCGGCGGTCCGGCCACGAACGCCGCCCCGTCGACCTCGTCTCCTAGGCTGCCTTCAACTCAGCGTCGCCCCCGGCCGGTTCGATCACCTCGCCGGTCTCCGCATCAATGCCTTCGGGAGCGGAGCTCTCGATCGGCGAACCATCCCTGGAGATCCCCAAGCTGGCGAGGATACGGTCCTCGATCTCCTGGGCGATGTCGGGGTTCTCAGCCAGGAACTGCTTCGAGTTGTTGCGACCCTGGCCGAGGCGGGTCTCGCCGTAGGAGAAGAACGAACCGGACTTCTGTACCAGGTCATGCTCGATGCCGAGGTCGATCAGGCTGCCCTCGCGGGAGATGCCGAGGCCGTACTCGATGTCGAATTCGGCCTGCTTGAAGGGAGCTGCCACCTTGTTCTTGACGACCTTGACCCGCACCCGGTTGGCAACCGCCTCGGTGCCGTCCTTGAGTGTCTCGATCCGGCGGATGTCGAGCCGTTGCGACGAGTAGAACTTCAGTGCGCGGCCGCCGGGCTGGGTCTCCGGTGAGCCGAAGGAAACGCCGATCTTCTCGCGGATCTGGTTGGTGAAAAGGCAGAGCGTGTTGGCCCGGTTCAGGTTGCCGGCCAGCTTCCTCAACGCCTGGGACATGAGTCGGGCCTGGAGCCCGACCGTCACGTCCCCCATCTGACCCTCCAACTCGGCCCGCGGGGTCAGCGCGGCGACCGAGTCGATCGCGACCACGTCGACCGCGCCCGAGCGGGTCAGCACGTCGACGATCTCCAGCGCCTGCTCGCCGTAGTCGGGCTGCGAGACCAGCAGCTCGTCCGTGTTCACGCCGATCCTGCGCGCGTAGACCGGGTCGATCGCATGCTCGGCATCGACGAAGGCGCAGACCCCTCCGCGCTTCTGGGCCTCGGCGATGATGTGGTAGACGAGCGTCGTCTTACCCGAAGACTCCGGACCGTAGATCTCGACGATCCGGCCCCGCGGTATGCCACCCACCCCGAGTGCGATGTCCAAGGGCAGGGCACCCGTCGAGATCGCCTCGACGTTGACCGCGGCCTGGTCGCCGAGCTTCATCAGCGAACCGGCACCGAAATCCTTCTCGATCTGCCGCTGGGCCGCTTCGAGGGCGGCGGCTCGGGCCTTGACCTCCTTATCGGTGGCCGGCTCCAGGTCGTTGATCCTTCTTTCGCTCATCTCATTCACCTCGCCGCCGCCCTTGCGGGCAGATCGTTGATCCTTTCGTGCCCGAACGGACACGAACACAAGTTCGTTTTCGGAACAGTAAGTCCTGCTTCGGACGTAAATTTGGAACACCGCTTCACGAGCCAGAATCTGCCTGAAAAACCCTCAAAAGTGTGCAAACGAGGCAACAATTCAGGCACGATTCCGTGCCGGAATCGTTACACCTGCAGTCGGACGGGTTCATCTACAAGTCGGGCGGGGTCCAACCCGCCCTCCACGAGAAACCCGCCCCGCCCACTAGAAGTAAGGAATGGTTGGGCGGGGCTCCGATTGAAGAGCCTCCAAGGTGGCCAGGCCTGTGTTGCCACTAACCAGAGCCGGCCCATCCGTCATTTAGCCCTGTGGGCCGGCGGGTTGTACTGGGAGGCGGAGCGAAGCTCGCCGACTTGCAGTTAAGAAAGCATCTCCCTAAGGAGATGCATCGCCACGAGGGCCGAGCGTTCTCTTACGTCGCGGCGGCCGCCCGGGATGATCGGGGCCGCGGCCCGTACGCCGCCCTCGGCGGTTCGCACGTTGAAGTGGACCAGGCCGACCGGTTTCTCGTCGCTGCCGCCGCCGGGACCGGCGATACCGGTGATCGCCACCGAAACGTCGGCGTCGAAGCGCTCCAGGGCGCCGATCGCCATCGCTTCCGCGACCTCGCCCGATACCGCCCCGAACTCGTCTAGCAATGCCTGATCGACCCCGAGCAGGTCCCGTTTGGCCTCGTTCGAGTAGGAGACGACCCCGCCGGCGAAGTACTCGGACGAACCCGGCAGGTCGGTGATCCGTGCCGCCAGCAGACCGGCACTGCACGACTCGGCCAGGCCCAGCCTGCGACCGGCCAGCAGACCCGCGACCACTTCATCCACGGTACGGCCATCCAAGCTGTAGAGCGAGCGGTCGTGCCTCTGCTTCAGCTCCTGCTTGAGGCGCTCGGCCGCGTCGGCTGCGGCCTCCCGGTAGCGCACGTCCACCTCGACCTCCCCCTTGCGCAGGCAGGTCGTGATCTCCAGCCCGTCGAAAGCCAGCCCCTCCCCCTCGATCTCCCGCAGGCTCATCGCCAGCTCGGACTCCGGGGTGCCGAACATCCGCAGCCGGTACTTCTCGAGCCGGGTCGCCCGGTCCAGCACTCTCCGCAGCAAAGGCTGCTCCTGGGCTGCCTCCCACATCGGGTGTAGTTCCCGCGGCGGCCCCGGCAGCACCAGGACCAGGGGATCCTCATCGACTTGCCCGGGCACGATCAGGCCGGGTGCCGTGCCGATCGGGTTCAAGGCGACCGCCCCGACCGGCACCATCGCCTGCTTGCGGTTCGCCTCGTTCAGGGCATCGGTCGAGAGGTCCAAGTTCGTGTTCGCGGCGAAGCGAGCGAGGATGGTGGCGATCCGCGCCTCCATTTCGTCGTCCAGTTCCATCTCCCGGCCGCAGAAAGAGGCAACCACTTCGGCGGTCAGGTCGTCGGCGGTCGGTCCCAGGCCACCGGTGGTGATGATCAGGTCGATCCCGATCGACTTCATGTGTTCGAGGCCGTTGGCCAGGTCGCCCGGGTGGTCGGCGACGACCAGGATCTCGACCAGCTCGACCCCGAGCCCAGCCAACTGCTCGGAGAGCCAGGGGCCGTTCTCGTCACGGATCGTGGCGGTCAGCACCTCGGTTCCGGTCACCAGGATGCCGGCCCGCACCTCGCCGTCAGAGCTGCTCCCCGGCCTGAATATCTCTTCGCTCGATCCCACGGCCTGACCCTACAGCCGCCGGGGTTGCCGCCGCGTTAACCCTGATCCGGCTCGACCGGGTCGCTGGTCTCCAGCACTTCGACCGGTACGGACTGTTCCGCGGCGACGTCTGAGGGCGCGTCCTCCCCGCCATCGTCGGCGGCGTTGCCCCCGCCCAGGATCCGCGGCAGGTCGGCGTGGGTGATCAACACCTGACGCGGCTTCGAGCCTTCGTATCCGGAGATCACGCCGCGGCGCTCCAGCATGTCGATCAGCCGGCCGGCCCGGGTGTACCCGACCCGCAGTCGTCGCTGGATCATCGAAACCGAGGCGGTCTCGGTCTCGACCACCAGCATGATCGCCTCGGTCAGCAGGTCGTCCTGGTCCGGGTCGAAGTCGCTGTCGGAGCTCTCTTCCTGAACCGTCTCCGGTTCGCTCAGCAGTTCCTGTTCGAACTCGGGCTCGCCCTGGGCGGACCAGAAATCGGTGATTCGGGCGATCTCGTCCTCGGTCACGAAGGCACCCTGGATACGGGCCAGCTTCGAGGTGCCTGGGCCGCGGAAGAGCATGTCGCCGGCCCCGAGCAGCGATTCGGCCCCGCCCTGGTCGAGGATCACCCGGGAGTCGGTCTGGGAGGAGACCGCGAAGGCGATCCGCGAGGGGATGTTGACCTTGATCGTGCCGGTGATGATGTCCGTGGACGGGCGCTGGGTCGCCAGCAGCAGGTGGATGCCGGTGGCCCGTGACTTCTGGGCGAGACGGATGATCGAGGCCTCGACGTCGGCCGGGGCGACCATCATCAGGTCGGCCAGCTCGTCGATCACGCAGAGGATGTACGGCAGGCGCGGTTCGCCCTCGGCGGCCATCGCCTTGTTGTAATCCTCGATGTTCCTCGCCCGGGCGTCCTTCATCAAGCCGTAACGGGTCTCCATCTCGGCGATCAGGTTGTTCAGCACGTTGGCGGCCAGCTTCGGGTTGGTGACCACCGGGGTGAGCAGGTGCGGGACCGCCTCGTAGTGGTTCAGCTCGACCTGCTTCGGGTCGACCAGCACCAGGCGCACGTCGTTGGGCGAGGAATTCATCAGGATTGACGAAAGGACCGCGTTCACGCAGCCGGACTTGCCCGAGCCCGTCGTGCCGGCGACCAGCACATGCGGCATCTTGGCCAGGTCGGTCGAGACCGGCTTGCCGTCGATCCCCTTGCCCAGCCAGGCCAGGAGCGGCGAATCCTTCTCCTTCGGCTTACCGAAGATATCCCCCAGCCGAACCATGTTGCGGCTCGAGTTCGGGACTTCCACGCCGACCGCCTGCTTGCCCGGGATCGGCGCCAGGATGCGGATATCGGTCGAAGCGAGCGCGTAGGCGAGATCGTTGGCCAGCTCCGAGACCTTCTTCACCTTGGTACCCGGAGCGAGCTGCAGTTCGAAGCGGGACACATGCGGGCCGGTGACCACACCGACCACCTTCGCCTCGACCCCGAAGTGACCCAGGGTCTCGACCAGCTTGCGGGCCAGCTCCTTCTGCTCGGCCGGATCGGGGCCGCCGCCCTTCTGGCCTCGTTCGAGGACCTTGACCGGTGGCGACTTGTAGTTGATCTCCTCGGAAAGCGTGGCGCCGCGCTTCTCGCCCTGCGGGGTCAGCTTGAGCTGCTCTTCCTTGCCGCCGGCGGGCGGTTCGTCGGCCTCCGCGACCGGCTCCGGCTCTGGTTCGGGCTCGGGTTCTTCCGGCGTTTCGTCGAACTCCTCTTCGAGCTGCTTCAGCTCCTCCTCGAAGTCGTCGCTGAAGACCGAGTCGTCGCCGGAATCACCGTCGCCTGCCCCGGTCCCATCGTCGGAACCCGGCTCTGCCACCGCGGTGCCGGGCTCGCCGATTGCCGCCTGGGCACCGGACTCGCCGAAAATATCGATCGGCTCCAGGCGTTCGGTCTTGTCGGAAACGGTCGGCTCGCCACCCTCTTCGCCCCAGATGTCGACCGCGAACGGGGACGCTTCCTTCTCCGGCTCGCCGGGCAGCTCCATCTCGTCGGTGGGGTCGCCGTCGCCGATCGTCACCGTCGGCTCACCATCGAAGGGAAGCGGGTCGACGATCGTTTCCGCCGCCGGGTCCACCTCTGGCTTGCCGTCGTGGAGGATTGCGGTGCGGGCGAAGGTACGGGTCTTCTCGACCGAGCTGCTGCTGGCCTTCTTCACGGCCTTGCCGCTACGACCGAGGACGGTCGCGGCGGTGGTGCCGGTCAGCAGCAGGATCCCCCCGAGGATCGCGAACACGGCGACCAGATGGGCGCCGAACGGCTGCAGGGCCGTGGCAAAGAGCCAGTAGATGCTCTCGCCGACCACGCCGCCGTGGTCCGGGAACCAGCCGGGATCGAAGTAGGCGATCCGGTCCGGGCGACCGCCGGCGATACCGAAAGTGCCCCCGGCGAAGGCGAGCAGCAGGCCGGCCATGAGCAAAGCGGCCCCGGTGCGCAGCGGCCGGGTGGTCGGCACCGCCGGACGGAAGATCGCGATACCGCCCGCCGCGAAAAGGGCGACCGGGGCCAGGTAAGCGGCCAGGCCGAACAGGTATGTCAGGCCGTCGCTGATGCCGGAGCCGAGGCGGCCCCCATTCCAGCCGAAATAGAGCACGAAGACGAGATAGATCCCGAGCAGGACGCAGCCGAGGCCGATCAGGTCGAGATGGTGCTGGCGCAGCGGCTCACGGGCCGGCTTCTCGGCCTTGGCACCTCGCTTCGCGGCGCCACGCGACGGGCGCCGATCAGAACCGCGCCGGACTGAACGTACGAACATGACTTTTTCATTCAACGAAAGGACGATTTACCCTTCCGTAATCCGGCCTTGCTTACAATCTCGACCATGGTGGAAGAGGAGCAGGTCGGCGGGCGCATTCTCGTCATCGAGGACGACGACGAAATCGTCGATGTCCTCCGACGCACGCTGCGAGCGGAGGGATACGAGGTCCGGGCCAGCGAGGACGGTGGTGGCGGCCTTCGCACCGCCACCGAGTTCCTGCCCGACCTGGTCGTGCTCGACCTCGGGCTGCCGGACATGGATGGGCTCGAAGTCTGCAATCAGCTCCGCGAGGAAAGCGCCGAGTTGCCGATCCTGATGCTGACCGCTCGCGATGGCGCCGAGAACCGGGTGACCGGCCTCGACAGCGGTGCCGACGACTACCTGGAGAAGCCATATGACCGGGAAGAGCTGCTGGCCCGGATCAGAGCGCTGCTGCGCAGACATCCGCCGCGCGGCTCGGCCATGCTCACGGTCGGTGACCTGAAGCTGAACCCGGACTCCCAGGAAGCGATGAGAGGCGACCGGGAAGTCGAGCTCACCAAGCGCGAATTCGAACTGCTCGAGTACCTGATGCGCAACCAGCGCCTGGTGATCTCGCGCGAACGCCTGCTGGAAGAGGTCTGGGGATATGACCCGCTCGATGAGACGAACACGATCGACGTCTTCATCTCCAACCTCCGTCGCAAACTCGAGGAAGGCGGCGAACCCCGCATCCTCCACACGAAGCGCGGAGCCGGCTACGTAATCAAGGCCTGAGATGGCCCGTTCCGAAACCAGCCTGCTGGACCGGATGCGTCGATCGCGCAAGTGGCCTCCCCACTGGCCGATCCAGTGGAAGCTCGCCGCGGTTTCCGCCGGCATCACCTTCGTGATCCTGGTCGCCTTCGGGTTCGCGGTCGGCCAGATCACGACCAACCAGCTCAAGGACAACTACGCCGCGGACACCGAGGCGAAGGTAAACGAACTCGCCGCCGAGATCAGGGACAAAAACCTGATCACCCCCGCCTACTTCGGCGACGAAGCGGTGCTGAACAATCTGCTGGCTTCGGTCAACGGCGCCGCCGACATCACCTCCCTGGCAAACCAGATCCGGTACCGCCCGCCCAACAGCCACGATCTCGGTGAGCCGACCAGCCCGGGCATCTCCACCTCGGACGGCTGGCAGATCGCCACCGCGCTCGTCACCCAGTCCGCGACTCAGCCCTACGCGATCGGACTGGTTCGCTACGGCCGGCCGATGGACCGGCTCGACGCCTCGATCGGCCGGATCTGGATCTCGATCCTGGCCGGCACCCTGGGCGCCACCCTGCTCGCCGCACTGGGCGGCGTGATCCTCTCCCGCCGCGCGATGCGCCCGATCTCCTCGCTCACCTCCACCGCCGGCGAGATCGCCCGTACCCGCGACACCGAAGTCACCTTGGCCGAGCCCGAAGGAGACGACGAAGTCGCGGAACTGACCCGCACCTTCAACGACATGCTCCACGAGCTTTCTATCTCCCGCTACGAAAAGGAACGGTCGCTGGAGCGGCAGCGCGAGTTCGTGGCCGACGCATCCCACGAGCTGCGCACCCCCCTGACCAGCGTCAAGGCGAATCTGGAGCTGCTCGACGACTCGCTGCGCCGCCCCGGTTCAGGCAACGGCGACCGCGAGTTCGAGATCGAATCGGTCGAGTCGGCCCTGCGCTCGGCCGAGCGGATGGCCCGCCTGGTCGCCGACCTGCAGCTGATCGCCAAGGCCGATTCGGGCCGCACCGGTGACCGGGTGCCCTGTGACCTCTCCGAGATCACGGCCCACGTCGCCGATGAACTCCGGCCGCTCTGCGAAAACCACCGGGTCGTCCTCGACGTGCCGGAGCCGGTCGTGGTCAGCGGCAACGCCGACGAACTCCACCGGGTGATCCTCAATCTCGTCGACAACTCGATCCGCCACACCCCCGAAGAAACCACGATCACCGTGACCAGCCGCCTCGACGGTGACACCGGCGAGGTCAGGGTCGAGGACGACGGGCCGGGCGTGCCGAAGGAGATGTGGCCGACGATCTTCGACCGCTTCGTCCGCCACGACGGGCCGGGTGACCGGGCCAAGGGCAAGGGCACCGGCCTCGGGCTCTCGATCGTCCGCGTGATCGCCCGCAGCCACGGCGGCACGGCCACGGTCGGGGATTCGCCCCACGGTGGCGCCTCGTTCGTGGTCCGGATCCCGGCCCTGAAAGCGCCCACAGGGTCTACGGCAGCCTTCGAGAAAGACGCCGCGGCCGTGGCCGAAACCCCGGTGAAAAAACCTCAAGGAAACCGTTAAGGAAGCTTTAGAGCCTTTTTAGAGCACGGGCCTATCTTTCTTAGCGGACGAGACACATGAAGCCGCCGGGGATCTCCCCCAGACTGCCCCGGCGGCTTCGCTTCTTACAGAGCGGTCCGTTGAGCCAACTCCCTCCCCTAGGCCCAACGGGCCCTCTGTCTTTTAACTGCAAGTCGGCGAGCTTCGCTCCGCCTCCCAGTCAAACCCGCCGGCCCACAGAAACAAATGATGGATGGGCCGGCTCCGGTTGGCGGCAGCACCAACGTGCCCACCCTTGAGGTGCTTTGGCCAGAGCATGCAGGGTTCGGGTCGGGGGTATTCCCCAAAAACCTCCGGAATGAGGAGCGCAGCGACGGTTTTTGGGGAACACCACCGTCCCGGACCCCTCGACCTGGCCCCGAAGCTCAGACTTCGACTACTACGGGGACGACCATCGGGCGGCGTTTCAGGCGCTTGTAGATGAAGCCCGCCACGGCGTCGTGGAGGTCTTGCTGGATCAGGTCGGTTTCGCGGACCTTGGCCTCGGCCGCCCGTTCGAGTGAATCCTCGATCAGGTCGTGGAGCTCGTCGACCAGTTCGTCGTCGTCCTCGAGGCCGGGTACGCCGCGGGCGATCATTTCCGGATCGGAGACGACCTCCCCGTCGTCGCCAGCGATCGTTGCGACCACGATCACGATGCCGTCCTCGGAGATCGTGCGACGGTCACGCAGGGTGGCGTCGTTGGGGTCGGATAGCTCCACCCCGTCCACGTAGATCACGCCACCGGCGGTCTCGTCGGAAAGCTCGGCGCCGTCGGGCCCGACCAGCAGTGCTCGCCCGTTGTGGTTGCGGAAGATGTTCTCGCTCGGCACGCCGACCGACTCGGCCAACTCGGAATGGAGCCTGATCCGCTGGAAGTCGCCGTGAACCGGCATCACGTACTTGGGCCGGGTCAGGTTGAGCATCATCTTGATCTCTTCCCGGTAGCCGTGGCCGGAGGCGTGGATTGGGGCGTCCTTCGGGGTGATCACCGTCGCCCCGAGCTCGTAGATCCGGTCGATCGTCTCGTTGACGGCCCGTTCGTTGCCGGGCACCGGGGTCGCCGAGAAGACGACCGTGTCACCGGAGTGGAGTTCGACGTCGCGATGGTCGTTGTTGGCCATCCGCCGGAGGGCCGAGAAAGGCTCACCCTGGGAGCCGGTCGAAATCACCACCACCCGCTCGTCCGGGTAGTCCTCGATCTCGCGGGGCTGGATCAGCATCCCGTCGGGAGCATTCGCCATGCCGAGATTGGAGGCGATGTTGAAGTTCTTGCGCATCGAGCGGCCGACCAGGGCGACTTTGCGGTCGAGCCGTGCGGCCGCGTCGATCACCTGCTGGACCCGATGGATGTTCGAGGCGAAGGAGGTGACGATGATCCGGCCCTTGCAGCGGGAGAAGGTCTCGTAGAGCGCCGGGCCGACGCTGGACTCGGAAGGGGAAACCCCCGGCCGGTCCGCGTTGGTCGAGTCGCCGCAGAGCAGCAGCAGCCCCTCGTCTCCGAGCGCGGCGAGCCGGGCGACGTCGGCCGGGCGGCCGTCGACCGGGGTCTGGTCGAACTTGTAGTCGCCGGTCATGAATATCTTGCCGAGGTCGGTGCCGACGATCACGCCACGCATGTCCGGGATCGAATGCGAGAGATGGACCAGTTCCAGCTCGAAGGGGCCGGCGTTCACCTTCTGGCCGGCCGGCAGCTCGGTCAGCGGCGCCGCGCCGAGCTTGTGCTCATCCAGCTTCGAACGGACCATGCCGACCGTGAGCATGCCGCCGTAGATCACCTTGGGGAAGCCGATCTCCCGCAGCACATAGGGCAGCGCCCCGACGTGGTCTTCGTGGCCGTGGGTGAGCACGATCGCCTCGATGTCGTCGGCCCGGTCGCGCAGGTACTCGAAGTCGGGCAGCACCAGGTCGATGCCGAGCATCTCCGGGGTCGGGAACATCAGGCCGGTGTCGACCACCACGATCGAGCCGCGGTACTCGATCACCATCATGTTCTTGCCGATCTCCCCCAGCCCGCCGAGCGGCAGCAGCTTGAGGCGGTCGTTGCCGGCGGCCATCATGTGGCGGGTACCCCGGCTTCGGCCAGGAGTTCCTCGATCGCGTCCATCTCGGTCTGGGTCGGTTCGACCATCGGCAGGCGCATGGTCGGGGGAATGAGGCCCCGCCGTGCCAGTGCCGCCTTGACCGGGATCGGGTTGACCACCACGCTGATCGCCTCGTAGAGAGGCTGCAGCTGGTTGTCGAGGGCTTCCGCCTCGTCGTGGCGACCTTCCTGCCAGAGATCCCAGATCGTTCGCATCCGGCCGTTGTCGAGATGGGAGGCGACCAGGATCCCGCCGACGCCACCGAACTTCAGGGTCGGCAGGAAACCGACGTCGTTGCCGGCCAGCACGTCGAGGCCCTCGATCGGCCCGAGGTCGTCGTCGTTGGCCTGCTTGACCGCCTTCAACTCGTCGATCTGGGCCAGCTCGGCAAGGAAATCCGGCGGCATGTTCACGCCGGTCCGGGCCGGGATGTTGTACGCGACCAGCGGAAAGCCGGGGCTGCCTTCGGCAATCGCCTCGAAATGCCCCCTGATCCCCGCCTGGTTGGGGCGGTTGTAATACGGGGTGACGATCAGGCCGGCGTCGGCACCCGCTTCGGCCGCCATCCTGGTCAGGCGCACCGAGTGGGGCGTGTCGTTGGAACCGGTCCCGAGGATCACGGTGACCTGGTCACCGACCTCTTCCCGCACGCCCTTGAGCAGGTCGATCTTCTCCTGGTCTTCGAGGGTCGGTGACTCGCCGGTCGTGCCCGCCACGACCAGGCCGTGGGAGCCATTCTCGACCAGGTGGGCCGCGAGCTTTCGCGTCGAATCGACGTCGAGCTCTCCGTCGGGACGGAAAGCAGTGGCCAAGGCCGTTATTACACCGCGAATCTCACTCACGAAAGGCAATCTATTCGAGAACTCCAGGCGCCCGCCGCTCGATCCAAGGATGCGCACGCTCGAGTTCGCCGGCGAGCCGGATCAGAACGTCTTCTCCCCACATCGGGGCGACGAACTGGATCCCGATCGGCAGCCCCTCTTCGCTCATCTCGAGCGGCAGCGAGATCGCCGGCTGGCCGGTCGCGTTGAAGATGCCGGTGAAGGTGGCCAGCTCACGGGCTTTCAACATCGCGTCCATCGGGTCGGGGCCGTTCTGGTCGAAGTGGCCGAGTTTCGGCGGCACCGCACCCAGGGTCGGGGTCATGATCAGGTCGAACTGGCCGTCGATCATCACACCGGCGATCAGTCGTGCGATCAGCTGATGCTGGGCAATCGCCGAGAGGTAGGCCGCCCCGCCTTCGGTCCGGCCCTTCTCGATCAACGCCCAGGTCAGCGGCTCGACGTCATCCTGGGTCAGCGGCCGGCCGAGGATCAGGCTCAGGGTGTCCGAAGTCTGGCTCATTCCGGCCGCCCAGCGGGTGATGAAAGTCTGGTACAGCGCCTCGGGTTCGCCGGCGGCCGGCAGGTCGAACTCGGTCACTTCGTGGCCGAGATCCTCCAACCTGTGGGCGGCTTCCTTGGCCGCTGCGACGACCGCCGGCTGCAGCGTGTCGCCGGTCAACGACTCGGTCAGCAGCGCGATGCGGAGCGGCTGGGTCCCGGCCTCGACCTCTTCCGAATAGGGCCGGATCGGGGCCGGGCAACCGTAGGGGTCTCCGGGCACCGGGCCGTGGACCCAGTCGAGCATGGCCGCGACGTCACGGACCGAGTGTGCGACGACCAACTCCGTGGTCAGGCCCGACATCGAATCGCCCATCACGGGGGCCTGCGAGATCCGGGCCCGGGTCGCCTTGAGGCCGACCAGGCCGCATTCGCTGGCCGGGATGCGGATCGAGCCGCCGCCATCGGAGGCGTGGGCGATCGGCACGATGCCGGCCGCCACCGCGGCAGCCGAGCCGCCGGAGGAACCGCCGCTGGAGCGGGTCGTGTCCCAGGGGTTTCGGGTAGGCCCGTCATTCAGGACCGGCTCGGTGGTCGGCAGGATGCCGAGCTCCGGGGTCGCCGTGCGCCCCAGGGTGACCAGGCCGGCGTCACGGAAGCGGGAACCGAGATGGGTGTCGTAGGGCATCCGCATGTCGATTTCCTTGAGCGCCCGGTTGCCCATGTACATCGGCTGGCCGGCCAGGCCGGCGCCGAGATCCTTGAACAGGAAGGGAACGCCCTTGAACGGCCCGTCGGGCAACTCACCGGCCGCGGCCTCGGTCGCTTCGTCGTACAGCGGCGAGCAGATCGCGTTCAACTCGGGATTGGCCTTCTCGGCCCTTGATATTGCGTCGCGCACCAGCTCCTGCGGCGAGACTTCCCCCGCCGCCACCAACTCGGCCTGGGCGGTTGCGTCGAGAGCTACGACATCAGTCATCTAGGAGCTTCTCCAGTCCGACCGTGAACCGGTCTTCGAGTTGGCCTACCTTGCGCACCGCCAGCACCACCCCGGGCATGAAGGAGGAGCGGTCGATGCTGTCGTGGCGGATCGAGAGCGTCTGCCCGGTCCCGCCGAAGAGGACCTCCTGATGGGCGACCAGCCCCGGCAGCCGAACCGAGTGGATCGGCTGGTGGACATGGCCTCCCGCCGCGGTGATCAGCTCCTCGGTCCGCTTGGCGGTACCGGAGGGCGCGTCGAGCTTCTTGTCGTGGTGGAGCTCGATGATCTCGCATTCCGGCATGTGCCGGGCCGCTTTCTGGGCCAGTTCCATCAGCAGCACGGCACCGATCGCGAAGTTCGGGGCGACGAAGCAGTTGGCGTCGGTGCCCGAGTTCTCCGCCGCGTCGCGGAGCTCGTCCAGGTCGAAGCCGGTCGCCCCGACCACCACGTGGACGCCGGCCTCGAGGCAGGCGATCGAATTCTGGAGCGAGGTGTCCGGGGTGGTGAACTCGACCACCACGTCGACCTCGGGCAGGATCGCCGAAAGCTCGGTCTCGAGCGCCGGGTCGGCTCGGCCGGTCAATTCCATCCCGTCGGCTTCCTCGACCGCCCCACAGACCGTCGCGCCCATGCGGCCGGCGGCGCCGGCAACCCCGACCCTGATCATGCGGCCAGCGCCTCGCTGACCGGCTGGATCGCCGAACGGAAGCGGTCCTCGTCGCGGCCCACGGCAGCGGCCGAGAGCCTCTTCTCGCCGTAGAGCTCGGCGGCCAGGTTGGATACGTCCTCCACCCCCACAGCATCGACCTTCGCCAGCATCTCGTCAAGGCTGAGCAGGGGCAGGTCATGCAGCACCGCCCGGGCGATGCGGGACATCCGCGCCGCGGTCGACTCTCCGGAAAGGACCAGCCGGCCCTTGACGTGTTCCTTGGCCCGATCGAGTTCCTCGGCCGTCACCGGTTCGCACTGGATCCGCTTCAGTTCGGTGCCGATCACCTCACAGGCTTCCTCGACGTTGTCCTCGCGGGTGCCGACGTATGTGGCGACGACGCCGGTGTCGGTGAACTGCTCGGAGTAGGTGCCGACCGAGTAGGCGAGGCCGCGTTTCTCCCGCACCTCGGTGAAGAGCCGCGAGGAGCTGGAGCCACCGAGGATGGAATCGAGCACGGCCAGCACGAAGCGCCGCTCGTCGGCCCGGTTGATCCCGGGGGCGCCGATGCACACGTGGTACTGCTCGGTGTCCTTGACCGCGAACTCGAGGCGGCCCGTTTCCGCAGGGTGCTGCGGGACCAGGGTCTCCTCCCCGCTCCCGCCGTCCGGCTTGAGCGTTTCGGCCATGGCCAGGATCTGGTCGTGGTCGACGTTCCCCGCCGCGGCGACGACGATGTTGCCCGCCGTGTACCGGGCCCGGTGATAACTGGCGATGTCCGGCACCGGGATGCCCGAGATCACGTCGGCCCGGCCCAGGATGCGGCGGCCCAGCGGCGTGTCGCCGAAGATCGCGTCGGCCAGGTAGTCATGTACCCGGTCCGAGGGCTCGTCCTCGTACATCGCGATCTCCTCGAGCACCACATCCCTTTCGGAGTCGATGTCGGGGAAGGTCGATTCGAGCAGCATCTCTCCGAGCAGGTCGAAGACGTCCTTCGTGTGCTCGTCGAGGAAACGGGCGTGGAGGTGAGTGGTCTCCTTGCCGGTGGCGGCGTTGAACGACGCCCCGAGCCCGTCGAAGCGCTCGGAGATCTCGATCGCCGAGTAGTTCGGCGTGCCTTTGAAGAGCAGGTGCTCCAGAAAGTGAGAGACCCCCGCCTGCGCGAGGGTCTCGTCACGGGAACCTGTCCTCACCCAGAGGCCGAGGGCGACCGAGCGCACCGAGGGAACTTCCTCGGTGATCACCCGGACGCCGGCGGCGGTCTCTGAGAGGCGCGGTTCGTCAGTGCTCATGCGTACTGAGGACCTGGCTTCGGGTTGGCCTAGCGGCGGTCCCGGTCGCCGCGGTCCCGGCGGCGGCGTCCGCCACCACCGTCGCGGTCGCGGTCACGACGGCCTCCGCCGCCTCCCCCACCGCTGTTGGCGGCGAGGGCGGCGATCTCCTCCGGGCTCTTGCCCGCGATCGCCGGGTCGTCGGTCATGCGCAGGCCGATCCGGCCGCGCTCGCGGTCGACCTCGGCCACGGTGACGTCGATCTCCTGGCCCTGCTCGAGCACCTCTTCGACCGTCTCGACCCGGCCACCGGGCTTGACGTTGGAGATGTGCAGCAGGCCGTCGGTGCCCTTGGTCAGCTCGACGAAGGCACCGAAGGTGGTCGTCTTCACGACCTTGGCACCGGTGTAACGGTCACCGACTTCGGCTTCCTTGGTCATCGACTGGATACGGGCGACCGCATCCTCGACCTGGGTGCCGGTCGGGGCGTAGATCCGGATCGTGCCGTCGTCCTCGACGTCGATCTCGGCCTCGAACTCCTCGCAGAGCCCGCGGATGGTCTCGCCACCCTTGCCGATCACGGCGCCGATCTTCTCCTGGTCGATCTTGATCGACTCGATGCGCGGGGCATGCGAGGAGAGCTGCTCGCGCGGTCCGTCGATCGCCTCGGCCATCTTGCCGAGGATGAAAAGGCGCCCCTTGCGGGCCTGCTCGAGGGCGTCGGTCAGGATGTCGAAGGTGACGCCGGTGATCTTGATGTCCATCTGGAGGGCGTTGATGCCGTCCGCGGTGCCGGCGACCTTGAAGTCCATGTCACCGAGGTGGTCTTCCACGCCGGCGATGTCGGTCAGCACGATGTAGTCGTCGCCTTCCTTGATCAGGCCCATGGCGACGCCGGCGACGGGAGCGGAGACCGGGATGCCGGCCGCCTGCATCGCCATCGAGGAGGCGCAGACCGAGCCCATCGAGGAGGAGCCGTTCGACTCCAGGGTCTCGGAGACGGCGCGGATCACGTAAGGGAATTCCTCCTGATCCGGGACGCTCGGCGCGAGGGCGCGCTCGGCGAGGGCGCCGTGGCCGATGTCGCGGCGCTTCGGGCCGCGCATGAAGCCGGCCTCGCCGACCGAGAAGGGCGGGAAGTTGTAGTGGTGCCAGAAGGTCTTGGTCGTCTCCAGGCCGAGACCGTCGATCCGCATGTCCATGCGGGTGGTCCCGAGGGTGACGTTGCCGAGGATCTGGGTCTCGCCACGGGTGAACAGGGCCGAGCCGTGAACGCGGGGCGACACGTCGACCTCGCACTCGATCGGACGAATCTCGTCCTGGGCACGACCGTCGGGGCGCTTCTTGTCGACGGCGATCGCCTTGCGGATCGTGTCCTTCTCGATCGCGTCGAAGGCCTTGCCGACCTCGGCGGCGCGATCGGCCGCCTCTTCCTCGTCGGCGATGTCGCCGGCGTACTTGCCTACGACGTCGTCCTTGACCGCGGCGATCGCTTCGTAGCGCTCGAGCTTGCCGGTGGTGGCGATCGCGTCGACCAGAGCCTGGCCGTGCGAACCGCGGATGTCGGCGAGCAGGCCCTCGTCGAGGGTCGGCTCTTCGATCTCCAGCTTCGGCTTGCCGATCTTCTGGCGCAGCTCTTCGATCGCGCCGACCAGTTTCTTGATCTCGCCGTGGGCGATGTCGAGCGCGTCGAGGATGTCGGCCTCACTGACGCCGTTGGCGCCGGCTTCGACCATCAGGATCGCCTCGTCGGTGCCCGCCACGATCAGGTCGAGGTCGAGGTTCTCGTGATCTTCCTCGTTCGGGTTGATCACGAAGTCACCGTCGAGCTTGCCGATGCGGACCGCGCCGACGTGCTTGGCGACCGGGATCTCGGAGATCGCCAGGGCGGCGGAAGCGCCGTTCATGGCGAGGATGTCGTAGGGATGCTCCTGGTCGACGCTCATCGGGATGGTGACCAGCTGGGTCTCGTAATGCCAACCCTTGGGGAAGAGCGGACGGATCGGACGGTCGATCATGCGGGCGGTGAGGGTCGCCTTCTCGCCGGCACGGCCTTCGCGGCGGAAGAAGGAGCCCGGGATCTTGCCCGCGGCGTACATGCGCTCTTCGACGTCGACGGTGAGGGGCAGGAAGTCCACGTCACGCAGACCGCCCATCGTGGCGGTTGAGAGGACCATGGTGTCGCCGCTGCGAACTACGACGGAACCGCTGGCCTGCTTGGCGAGCTTGCCGGTCTCGAAGGAGATATCGGCGTCGCCGACCCGCGTTTCAACGCGAGTCGTTTCGAAAATACTCATTGGAATATTGGTTTTTCCTCCGGCCGCCCGGTTGGCGGCCATCTGTCTTCAGAACTGTCGTTCCCTTATCCCGCCTAGCTTACAAGGGTCGCGCCCTGACGGGTGCGCCGCCGCAAATTGCAGGAAAATCAGGTCCGGCGATGGCCGACAGCGGACTTTTCAGACTTATCTGCTGAAAAGTCCGCTGTCGTTCAGTTCAAAGCCTGGATTGCCCTGAGGATCAGGTCCGGGCCGGGGATGTCGAGCGGGGTCGCGGTCTCGTGGACCCACTCGACGGTGCCGTCCGGTCCGATCAGGACCAGGGAGCGGTTGGAATGCCCGGCCTGGCCGAGGTAGGCGCCGTATGACTCGGCCACGGCGCCCTTGGGCTCGAAGTCGGCCAGCAGCGAGGTTTCGATTCCCAGCTGTTCGCGGAAGGCCTTGTGGGCGAAGGCGGAATCGACGCTGATCCCGACCAGGGTGACGCCGGCCTCCTCCAGCTCGCCCTGGATGCCGCGGTACTGGGCGAGCTGATCCGAACAGACCGGGCTGAAATCGAGTGGGTAGAAAGCGAGCAGCACCCTTCGGCCGGCGAAATCCGACAGGGAAATTTCCTGACCGGCGTGGTCAGGCAGGGTGAAGTCCGGAGCCTTGGCCCCGACTTCGATCAATGGCGCAGGCCGAGATCGGCGACGAGAGCGCGGTAACGCTCGACGTCGGTCCGCTCGAGGTAACGCAGCAGGCGGCGACGCTTGCCGACCATCATCAGCAGGCCGCGGCGGGAATGGTGATCCTTCCCGTGCTCGCGCAGGTGGCCGGTCAGATCGTTGATGCGCTCGGTAAGCAGGGCAACCTGGACTTCGGTCGAGCCGGTGTCGCCCTCGGACTTGCCGTACTTGCTGATCAGTTCGGCCTTGTTCTCTTTGGTCAGTGTCATTTCTTCTTCAAAAATCCTTGGTTTCGGGTCACGGGCGGACCCGTTCACGGCCGATGGAAGCTAGCACAGACGGCCCTCGTCTTCTCTACATCCCTCTTCATCTCCTCGATCAGCTCCTCGACCGAGTCGAACCTTTTCTCGCCCCGGAGCCGCTCGACGAAGGCCACCCGGAGGATCCGACCGTAGAGATCGACGTCCTGGTCGAGGATGTAGGTCTCGATCAGCACGCCCCGGCCGGTGTCGAAAGTCGGCCTGACACCGATGTTCGCGGCCGCCGGAAGGCCATCGGCGAAGGCGGCATACACGCCGTGTCCAGGATGGACGAACCGGTCGTCGGGCACGATGTTCGCGGTCGGGAAGCCGAGCTCACGGCCGCGCTGGTCGCCGGTGACCACCTCGCCTTCGACCATGAACGGCACCCCGAGGCAACGACGGGCCAGCTCCATGTCGCCGGCCGCGACCAAGGCCCTGATCCGGGTCGAGGAAACGGCCTCCCCGTCGACCTCGACCAGCGGTTCCACCCGGGTGGTGAACTCGGGCCGCTCGGCCAGCATCTGCGGGGTGCCCTGGGCCTTCTGGCCGAAGCGGAAGTTGTCGCCGACCGAGACTTCCTCCGCCCCCAGGCGGGCGATCAGGATCTCCTCGATGAACTGCTCGGCGGTGATCTTCGTGAACGACTCGTCGAAGGGGATGACGATCATCTCCTCCACCCCGAGACCGTCCAGCACGTCGCGCTTGACGTCGAAGGGCATGAGCAGCTTCGGTGCGGCCGCCGGATGCAGGATCTCGAGCGGATGTGGCTCGAAGGTGAGCACCGTGTCGGCGCCCTCGATCACTGCCCGATGCCCGACGTGGACCCCGTCGAAGGTTCCGATCGCGATCTTGCGCGAGCGAAATTCGGCTTCGCCAAGCGGGGTCACCTTGATCATGAGGCGGGCTCCAGGACCACTTCGGGCCGGAGGTTTTGGTCGGCTAGACGGGCCACGGCAATCAGGTTATCCGCGTGGACCAACCGGAAACTCCCCGAAGGGTCTGCCTGAACGGCGGCTGGCAGTTCAACCGCCTCCACCGGCACCTTCTGGCCGTAGGAGATCGCCCGGGCCTGAGCCTCGTCCAGCGCGACCTCGGGCAGGAAGCAAAGCGCCTGCTGGGGGCCGAGCACCTGGCCTTGGCGGGAGATGTCCAGCGGGCCGACCGCGGTGCGCCGCAGCGCCGAGCAGTAGGCGTCGCCCAGGGTCTCGACCAGGGTTCGGACGTAGGTGCCGGAGCTGACCTCGACCTCGAAACGCACCTCCTGGCCGACCTCCAGCCGGCTGTCCACGCCGGGTCCTCCGGCAGGCTGGTCGAGCAGCTCGGCCCGGTAGACCTCGACCTCTCGCACCGGCCTGTCTTCGCTCTCCTCGCCGCGGTGGGCTCGTTTGTAGAGCCGCTCGCCGTCGACCTTGACGGCCGAGGTCATCGGCACCATCTGCTCGACCTTGCCGGTCGGGAGCTCCAGCTTCTCCGGCAGGATCCCGGTCTCGGTCAACTCGCCGTCGGGGTCGCCCGTGCTGGAGCGCCAGCCCAGTTTCGCGGTCGCGACATAGGTCTTGGGCAGCTCGAGCAGGTAGCGCTGCAGGCGGGTGGCCCGGCCGAGCAGGATGGTCAGCACCCCGGTCGCGAAGGGGTCCAAGGTCCCCGCGTGTCCGACCTTTCCGCCGCGCTCGCGCCGTACCCGGGCGACCACGTCATGCGAGGTGACCCCGGCCGGCTTGTCGACTATCAATACGCCCGTTTCGGGTTCTGCGGCCAAATTCCGCCCGTTGCCGTTCAGGAGGGAAGCGGCTGCTCGTCCAGGCCGTCGCAGAGCTCGGTGACGATCTCGTCGAAGCTCAGCTCGGTCGAGCAGCCGGCCGCGCGCACGTGGCCCCCGCCACCGAACTTGCGGGCGAGAACGGAAACATCCGTGTGGTCGTCCCCGGCCCGGAGGCTGATCTTGCGGGCCGAGTGCCCACGGCTCACCTGGTCGCGGATCACGGCCGCGACCCGGATCCCGTCGACCGCCCGCAGGTTGTCGATGATCCCTTCGGTCATCTCCTCCCCGGCCCCGGTCTCTTCGTAGTCCTGATCGGTGATGTAGCTGATGATCAGCTGGCCGTCACAGCGGAGTTCGAGGTGGTCGAGCGCCCTGGTCAAGAGCCGCAGCTTCTCGATCGGCACGCTCTCGTAGAGGCGCCGGTTGACGTCGTCGACGTCCACCCCCGCCTCGATCAGGTCGGCCGCGACCCGGTGGGTGCGGGCGTCGGTCGCGTCGTACATGAACTTGCCGGTGTCGGTGACGATCCCGATGTAGAGCGCCCGAGCCATCGCCGGGGAGACCTTGACGTCGAGCAAGACCGCCAGTTCGTAGACGATCTCGGCGGTGCAGGATGCACCGGCGTCGACGAAGTTGAGATCGCCGAACTCGGTGTTGTCATGGTGGTGGTCGATGTTGACGACCAGCTTGCCGTCCTCCCGCAGGAAGTCGACCGGCATGCGGTCGATGTTGCCGCAGTCCAGGAAGACCACGACCCGGTCCCGCACATCGGCCGGCGGCTCGTGGAAGACGCCTTCGAGCGGCAGGTGCCGGTACTCGATCGGCAGCGGGAACTCCTTGGCGGCGAGGAACATGACCGAGTCCTTGCCCAGGCTCTCCAGCAGGTGGTGCATGCCGAGCAGCGAGCCGAGCGCGTCCCCGTCCGGGCCCTCATGCGTGGTCAGCAGGAACTTCTGCTCGTCCCGGATCAGCCCGGCGATCTCTTCCAGGTTGCCCTTGACGACCAGATGGCTGGCCGCGGCCGGGTTCATTGTCCCTCCCCCTGGCCGGTTGTCTCGCCTTCGGCCAGCAGGGCGTCGATCCTCATGCCGGATTCGATCGAGTCGTCGTATGCGAAGGCCAGGGCCGGTGTGTGCTTCATACGGGTCTCGGCGGCGATCTTGCCCTGCAGCAGGCTGTGGGCCCGCTTCAGGCCCTTCAGGGCATCTTCCTTGGCTTGTTCGTCGCCGAGCACCGTGAAGTACACCTTGGCGTGCCGGAGGTCGGGGGTGGTGTCGACCGAAGTGACTGTGGCCATCTCCAGCCGAGGATCGCTCAGGTCATTGGTGATCGCGTCGGAAATCACCTGACGAAGCACCTCGTTCACCCTGCGCATCCGGGCCTTCGACACTTTCCGACCGCCTAGCCCAGGGTCTGTTCGACCTGCCGGGTCGAGAAGAACTCGAGCACGTCGCCGACCTTCACGTCGGCGTACCCGTCCAGGACGATGCCGCAGTCCTGTCCTTCTTCGACGGTCTGGACCGCGTCCTTGAAGCGGCGCAGCGAATCCAGCTGCCCCGTCCAGATGACGGTCCCCTCCCTGACCAGGCGCACCGAGGCGTCGCGCTGGACCTTTCCTTCGGTGACCACGCAGCCGGCGATCCGGCCGACCTTGGAGGCCTTGAAGACCTCCCGCACCTCGGCTTCACCGACCGAGTCCTCGACCTCGACCGTGTCCAGCATGCCTTCCATGGCGTTGCGGAGGTCTTCGGTGATCTTGTAGATGACCGAGTAGGTGCGGATGTCGACGCCTTCGGCCTGGGCGGCCCTGCGGGCGTCGGCCAGCGGCCTCACGTTGAAGCCGATGATGATCGCGTTCGAGGCCGAGGCGAGCATCACGTCCGATTCGGAGATGCCGCCCGTCTGGGCGCGGATGATGTTGATCGCGACCTGTTCCTGCGGCACCTTGGCGATCTCGTCCTGAAGCGCTTCCAGGGAGCCGGCGACGTCGCTCTTGAGCACGATGTTGAGCTCTTTGAGGTCGCCTTCCTGGGCCCGGGCGAAGATCTCCTCGAGGGTGACCTTGCGGGCCGAGCGACGGGCGATGGTCTCGGCCTTGAGGCGGTTGAGGCGCTCCTGGGCCAGCTGACGGGCACGACGGTCGTTCTCGACCGCCTGCACGAACTCGCCGGCTTCACAGACCCCGTCGAAGCCGAGCACTTCGACCGGCATCCCGGGCGTCGCCTCGTCGACCTTCGCGCCGAGGTAGTCATGCATGGCACGGACCTTGCCCCAGACCGCGCCGGCGACGACCGAGTCGCCGACCCGGAGCGTGCCCCGGTTGACCAGGACGCTGACCACCGGGCCGCGGCCCGGGTCGAGCTTCGACTCGATCACGGAACCGGAGGCGGGCGCGTCCGGATTGGCCGCGAGCTCCTCCAGCTCGGTGACCAGGATGATCATGTCGAGCAGGTTGTCGAGACCCTCGTGGGTCTTCGCCGAGACGTTGCAGTAGATCGTGTCCCCGCCCCAGTCTTCAGGGTTGAGGCCGTCGGCGGCGAGGTCGGTGCGGATCCGGTCGGGATTGGCGCCTTCCTTGTCGATCTTGTTGACCGCGATCAGGATCGGCACGTCCGCGGCACGGGCGTGGTCGATCGCTTCCCGGGTCTGCGGCATGACGCCGTCATCGGCGGCGACGACGATCACCGCGACATCGGTGACCTGGGCGCCGCGCGCCCGCATGGCGGTGAACGCCTCGTGGCCAGGGGTGTCGAGGAAGGTGATCGTGTGGTCGTCGTGATGGACCTGGTACGCGCCGATGTGCTGGGTGATGCCGCCGGCCTCGCCCGCCGCGACCTCGGTCTCGCGGATCGCATCGAGCAGTGAGGTCTTGCCGTGGTCGACGTGACCCATGATCGTGACCACGGGCGGCCGTTCGACCAGCTCTTCGTCGGCGTCTTCGAACTCGGGCGCCGGAGCCTCTTCATCGGAGGCCGAAACGATCTCTACCTTGCGGTCGTACTCGTCGGCGATCGCCTTGACCGACTCGTCGGTCAGGGTCTGGGTCAGGGTCGCCATCTCCCCCATCGTCATCAGCTTCTTGATCAGGTCGGCCGAGCTCAGGCCGAGCAGTTCGGCCAGGTCACGGACGGTGACGCCACTGTTGACCTTGGTTGCCTGCGGCTCGGCCGGGTCGGCCTGTACGGGCTCCGGCTCTTCCAGCAGGGGCCGGCGGCGACGGCCGCCACGTCGACGCGGCGGGCGCTGCGGCGGTGGGCCGCCACCCTGTTCGCGGCGGGAGGCCTGCGAATCGATGACCACGCGGCGGCGCTTCTTGCCGGCCGCACCCGAACTTCCGCCGACGGGGGCGCCGGAGGCCTGGGGCTTGGGATCGGAGGGTTTGCCGTCGGTCCGGACCGGCTTCTTCGAAGCCTGGGCGGATGCCTGGGCGGGGGCCGGTTTGGCCTCGGCCTTGGGGGCAGCCTTGGGCTTGGGCGCAGCGGCCGGCTTGGCGGCAGCCTTCGGGGCTTCCCCAGCCTTGGCGGCCGGCTTGGCCTCGGGTTTCGGTTCGGCCTTCGGCTTCGCCTGGGCCTTCGGCTTCGCGGCAGCCTTGGGCTTGGCCTCGGCCTTCGCCGAGGCTGACTTGCCACCCAAGCTGGCCAGCACCTTCTTCGCGTCGGCCTCCTCGACGTTCGATGCCGCGGCCTTGACCTCTACCCCGGCAGCCTGGAGCGCGGCGAGCAGCTCCTTGCTGGTTACGCCGGCTTCTTTGGCGATTTCGTGAACGCGCTTCTTGCTCACTCGGCCTCGCCTTCCGCCGCTTCAGCTTGCTCTTCGGCCCCTTCGGCCTCGGCTGCTTCAAGTTCGGCTTCTGCCTCGGCCTCCTCGGCGGCAGCCAGCTCTTCACCGGCCTCCTCCTCGGCGGCTTCTTCCTCGGCCTCGGCGGCCGAGTCTTCTTCGGCGACCAGTTCGTCGGCTACCTGGTCATCGGCTTCGAGCTCGGCTTCGGCCTCTTCGACCAGCTGCTCGTCGGCCTCGACCTCGGCTTCCGCCTGCTCGGCGGCCGCCTCCTCGGGCGCGACTTCCTCTTCCCCGCTCGGCTCGACGAAGCCGGCCTCGGCACCGGCCACGATCGCCCCGACCGCCGTCTCGTCGGCGTCGGGATCGGCCAGCAGGGCGATGTCCTCGTCACTCAGCTCGGCGAGCACGCCGACGTGGCTGGTCGAGAAACGCGAAAGCGCCTGGTGCTGCGGCAGCTGGCAGTAGGTCGAGCCGGAAACCGCGGCGTTCGGGCAGCGGCGGCCGCTGGAGAGGACGGCCATGCAGCGACCGTCGAATTCCTCTTCGCCCTCGTACTCGTGCTCGCTTTCCTCTCGGGCGAACTCGCTCTCGGACTTGATGTCGACCCGCCAGCCGGTCAGGCGGGCGGCGAGGCGGGCGTTCTGGCCGTCGCGGCCGATCGCCAGCGAGAGCTGGTCGTCCGGCACCACCACGGTCGCCTGCATCTCCTCGTCGTCGACCAGGACCTCGCGGACCCGGGCCGGCGAGAGCGCCTTGGCGACGAAGCGGGCGGGCTCCTCGTTGTAAGGGATGATGTCGATCTTCTCGCCGCGCAGCTCGGAGACGACCATGCGGACGCGCGAGCCGCGGGGGCCGACGCAGGCGCCGACCGGGTCGACCCCGTCGGCATGGGAGACGACGGCGATCTTCGAGCGGTAGCCGGGCTCGCGGGCGACGCCGACGATCTCGACCAGCTTGTCGGCGATCTCCGGCACCTCGAGCTCGAACAGCCCCTTGATCAGCTCGGGGCTGCGGCGCGAGACCACGATGCTCGGACCCTTGGTCGACTCGGAGACGTCGGTGATCACGGCCTTGACCCGCATGCCGTGGTCGTAGCGCTCGCTGTAGACCTGCTCGGACTTGGGCAGCAGCGCCTCGACCCGCTCACGCAGCTGGACCAGCGTGTAGCGCTTGTCCGACTGCTGGATCAGGCCGGTGATCAGCTCGCCGACCCGGTCGCGGTACTCCTCGAACATCATCTGGCGCTCGGCCTCGCGGATCCGCTGGTAGATCACCTGCTTGGCGGTCTGGGCGGCGATCCGGCCGAAGTCGTCCGGGGTCACGTCCCGGGTCTCGATCTGGTCGCGGTAGGGCTCCAGCACCTCGGGATCGATCTCCGGCTCCTCCGGCTCGTTGTACTCGCCGGTCTCCGGGTTGATCGTCCGCTCCTGCTCGGCCGCGGCCTCCTCGAGCAGCTTCTCCTCCAGCTCGGCCGGCAGGATCAGCTCGAAGACCCGGAAGTCCCCGGTCTCGTGGTCGAGATCGACCCGGGCGTACTTGGCCGACCCGGGGCTCTTGCGGTAGGCGGAGAGCAGCGCATCTTCCAGCGCGTCCATCAGGGTGTCGGCGGCGATTCCCTTCTCCTGTTCGAGTACTCGAACTGCGTCGACGATCTCTTGGGTCACTTGGCTGCTCCTTGGGGGATTTCTGGCACGAGGTGCGAGCGCTCGATGCTCGCGTAAGGAATATCGAAATTCTGGCCGTCCGATTCGAGGACGAACTCGCTTTCCCGAGCCGCGACGATGGTTCCGGTGAAGTTCTTCCGGCCGTCCTGCGGCTCGCGCGTGGTCACCTTGGCACGGCGGCCGGTGAAACGCTCGAAATGCGACGGTTTGGTCAACGGCCTCTCGGGGCCGGGCGACGAGACTTCAAGCGAGTGGTCGACCAACACGTCCTGGAGCCCCGAGGTCACCTGCTGGCAGAGGTCCAGCGTGACCCCGCCCGGGTGGTCGATGAAAAGCCGCAGGCCGTCGCCTCCGGCGCTTTCCAGCGCCAGAAACTCGATCTCGGGATCGATCTCCGCAAGGCGGTTTTCTATGTCCTGGGGGGTGGGGTTCATGGGGTGGGAATCCGGCCTGAGGGCCAAAAAAAAGCGGGCAAGGCCCACTTTTCGACACAGCTTGAAGGGGAAAAGCACCTACCAGTATAGCCCCTGCATCAAGTCGACGAAAGGGCGCAATTTGCCGCCCCGGTAACGATCGGGGCCATTTCGCACATACTCCCCCAGTGGGCAAGGACAAGGACAGTCCAGAAAAGCGGTTCGAGCGGGTTTTCGCCCACTACGGGCTGATCGAGGCGTTCGCCCGCAGGCGAGGCAGCCGGGACCCCGCGGCGATCGCTGCTGAGACCCTCTCGGTCGCCTGGCGACGGCTCGATGACATCGACCCCGACCATTGTCGGCCCTGGCTTCTGGCCACGGCCCGAAATCTCCTGCTGGCCGAGTACCGCGAGTCGGCCCCCTCGCCCCTCGATCCCGCGTCGTTCGAGATCGAGGACCCGGCCGCTCCCGAGTTCGTCATCGATTCCCCGGACCCAGAGATCGATCGCGCCCTGAGTGCCCTGGACCCGATCGACCGCGAAGCCCTCCTGCTGGTCGCCTGGGAAGACCTGACCCCGAAGGAAGCCGCGACATCCCTGGGGATCCGGCCAGCCACATTTCGGGTGCGGCTGAGCCGTGCCCGCCGACGCTTCCGGGAGCAGCTCGGGGACTCGCCCGCAACCGGCATCACCGCAACACCGAAAGAAGAACGACCATGAGCGACGACTGGAAGCGACTCCGATCCGCCGATCCGGCTCCCACCACGGCGGTACCGCCGAAGGATCTGCTGGCCAGCATCATGCGGTCCCAGCGGGAACAGCGAACGACCCGCAGGCGCAGACGGCGGCTTCGGGGAATCCTCAACCTGCTGGCGGTCCTGGCGGCGATGGTCGTGGTCGGGTACGGCGTCGCCTGGGCCACGACCGGCACCAGCCCGCTGGACCGGTTCGAACGAATGATGGGCCTGGACCGCAACGCCGGCCTTTCGGTCGACGAGTCGGCCTACGGGCTCGGCCATTTTTCGATTCTCGAGCCGATGACCGACCGAGGGCTCGACGAGCTCCCCGAACGGTTGAAGCACTGGCTGCTCTTGCCCAGGATGGTTCTCCCCAAGGCACCGCCGGCCGGTCCCAGGGCCAACGACCCGAACTGGAAGTCGTACGTGAAACAGAAACCGGGCCGGATCGGGGCCTGGGGCGAGACCACGACGGATCTGGGAGACAAGGTGGCCGTGGTCTCGATGAACGGAAAGGTCTGCATCGTGTTCGACCGCTACCACGGCGGCGACTGCGGCACGATCAAGCAGGTCGAACGGAGAGGCCTTGCCACCACGATGAGGACAGGAGAATCAACCACCTGGAGCGGGACGGTCGGCTTGGTCACAGACCGGGTCGCCACCCTGGAGATCGACTACCCAGGGTACGGCGAGGTGCCGATTCACGACAACGTCTTCCGGGTAGCCGACATCCCCACGGACCGCTTCTACCTGCTGGGGCGTGACCAGGACGGGAAGGTGGTGACCCGAATCTTCGTGGCCCGCGAGTTCATTCCTCGGGGGACCGAGTACGACAAGCGCGGCCGTCCAGTCTTCGACGACTGAAGGACTAGAGCTCAGGCTTCGAGCAGCAGGGTGACCGGCCCCTCGTTCACCAGGTCGACCTTCATCTCGGCCCCGAAGATGCCCTTCTTCGCGCCAAGTCGTTCGCAGACCAGGTCGTAGAGCGGTTCCGCTTCCTCGCCCCCGGCCGCTTCGATCCAGCTCGGTCGGTTGCCCTTGCGGGTGCCGCCGTAGAGGGTGAACTGGCTGATGCAGAGGATCTCCCGCTCGCCGAGCGGCTCGTTCATGCGGCCTTCCTCGTCCTCGAAAATCCGCAGCTTGAGCAGCTTTGTCGCGATCTTTTCGGCCTCGGCCGGTGTGTCGCCCTTCTTCACGCCGAGCAGGACCAGCATGCCCGGGCCGATCTCCGAGACGGTTTCCCCGCCCACCGCGACCGAGGCGCGGCTCACTCTCTGGACCAGCGCCCGCAAGGGTTGCCGTCAGCCCTGTGCCCGGAGCTCGACCGCGCGGTCGAGGATGCGGTCGGCGATCTCACCCTTCGGCGCCTTGGCGACCTCGCGCTCGTCTTCGGCGGTGACCAGGGTGACCGCGTTCTCACTCGAGTCGAAGCCGATCGTCTTGTCGGAGACGTCGTTGAGGACGATCATGTCGGCACCCTTCCGCTCCAGCTTCTGGCGAGCCCGGCCGATCGCGTCGCCGCCGTGCTGGGCGGCGAAGCCGACCACGGTCTGGCCCTCGATCCGGTTCGCGGCAAGGCCGGCGAGGATGTCCTCGGTCGGGACCAGGGTCAGGGTGAACTCGCCGCCGGTCCGCGAGAGCTTCTCGTTGGAGGATCCCGAGACGGTGAAGTCGGCCGGGGCGGCGGCCATCAGCAGCAGGTCGTGGGCGGGGAACTGTTCCCGGCAGGCCCGGGCCAGGTCGACCGTGGATTCGACATCCACCCGCTTGGCGCCGGCCGGGGCAGGCAGGTTCACGTTGGCGCAGATCACCGTCACCTCGGCGCCGCGACGGCGGGCCCGGTCGGCGATCGCGAGGCCCATCCGGCCGGAGGACCGGTTGCCGATGTAGCGGACCGGGTCGATCCCCTCCCGAGTGCCGCCCGCGGTGACCAGGATCCTCAGCCCCTCGAGATCCTTTGCCTTCTCCTGGTCGAGCGCAGCCTCGACTCTTTCCAGCAACTCGGCCGGTTCGGGCAGGCGCCCGACTCCCGCCTCGCCCTTCGAGGCGAGCCGGCCCTCGCCGGGGTCGATCACCTCGACCCCGATCTCCTTGAGCCGTTTCAGGTTGGCCTGAGTCGCTTCCGAGAGATACATCCGCTCGTTCATGGCCGGTGCGACCAGGCGCGGCCCATCGAAGGCGAGGAAGGCGGTGGTCAGGATCGAGTCGGCCTGGCCGGTGGCCAGCTTGGCGATCGTGTTGGCCGAGGCCGGTGCGACCAGGTAGACGTCGGCCGACTCGGCCACGGCCAGGTGGCCGATCGGGTCATGCTCCGGCATCTCCTCGCCGGGAAAGGCGCCGCGCATCGGGTCCCGCTCGAACTCCGAGGTGAGCACCGGCGCCCCGAGGATCCCCTCGAAGGTGTCCGGGCCGACGAACTTGCGGGCCGACGCGGTCATCAGGACACGGACCGAATGCCCGGCCCCGGTCGCAAGGCGGACGAACTCGACTGCTTTGTAGGCCGCTATCCCCCCGCTTACTCCGAGCAGGATCTTGGCCACTTGCGGATGCTCCTCGTTGGGCGCGTGGCCCGGAACGGAACCTACGAGCGGTACTCGTACTTGAGCTTGCCGGTGGCCACTTCCTCGAGGGCCAGGGTCAGGGCACCCTTGCCGGGCTCGGCGGGAACCATCGGCGGCGGGTAGTCGCCGTAGCCGCCTTCGCTGAGGCTCTGGTAGTAGCTGTTGATCTGGCGAGCCCGACGGGCAGCCAGAACCACCGCCGCGTAATGCGAGTCGGAATGCTGGAGAAGATGGTCGACGCGTGGCTTGATCATTGACTTGATTGTGACAGCTTGCCCCGGACTATGGCTTCGAGCTCGTCCAGCGCATGTTCGAGTTCGTCGTTGACCACCTGGTGGTGGAACTCGTCCCGGGCCGCCAGCTCCTCTTCCGCGACCTCGAGCCGGCGGGCAATCGCCTCGGGTGAATCGGTGCCTCTCCCCTCCAGCCGCCCCTTCAGCGATTCCAGGGCGGGCGGGGCGATGAAGATCTGCACGGCCTCGGGCATCGATTCGGCGATCTGCCGGGCGCCCTGAACCTCGATCTCCAGCACCACCGGGCTGCCGGCCTCGATCCGCCGGTCGACCTCGGAGCGCAGGGTGCCGTAGTGGTTGCCGCTGTAGGCGGCGTGCTCGAGGAACTCCCCAGCTTCGACCCGGTCAAGGAATTCGTCCTTGTCGAGGAAGTGGTAATCGACCCCGTGCTGCTCGCCGGTGCGCGGTTCCCGGGTGGTCGCCGAGGTCGAAAGCTCCAGCTCCGGGATCCGGTGCCGGAGCAGCGAGATCAGGCTCCCCTTCCCGACCCCGGAAGGACCGGTGATGACGAAGACCTTGGACGGAGACGGACCAGACATAAGAGCGATCAGCCTACCCTCGAGACCGGATGACGGGACGGCTGCGCCAGGCGAGTCGGAATCAACGAAGTTGAGAAATTGGTTCGCATAGGACCAAAAACTCAATCTCGCGTAACACAGGCTGACGAGACAGCTCCAACTTGAGCGGCTGGAGGTTCCTGGCGCCGCCCGGGCTGCTAGCGCTGGAGGAGTGAGACCAGCTCTTTGCGCTGGCGGTCTGAGAGGCCGCCGATGGTCTTGGCGGGGCTGACCTTGCACTGCTTCAAGATCCGGTTGGTCTTGACCCTGCCGTACTTCGGGACGGCGAGGAGCATGTCGAAGACCTTGGCGGTGAGCAGGTACTCGGGCGGGTCGCCGAGCACCTCGGTGATCGTGGTCCGGCCGGCCTTGAGGTCACGCTTCAACTGGGCCCTGGCGGTGCGGATGCCGTTCGCCCTCTTGAGCGCATCCATCCGTTGGTCGAGGGACCTTTCCGGGGCTTCGGGGGGACTGGATACGGTCTTCGAGGTCGGAGCCATGGAAGGGCGCGAGTATAGCCTTTACGCGCCGGGCTGTTGGCCCGAAACCCCCGAAAACGGGCGATTTTGACCAAATCCATCTCAACCTCAACTCAAGGTTGAGGTGCCGCTTCCGGCGAACACGAAGCCGGAGTGTTGCGACGGCCACCGTTCGGTAAACAGGCGTTCAATCGAGCCTGGCCGATTGGGCCTCGGCCAGCGACCCGAAACCACGCCGGGCGAGCGCGGCAGGCAGGCCCGAGGTCACGGCCGAGCCGGCCCGCGGGTCACGGAAGTTCTCGGTGCCGACCGCAACAACTCTTGCGCCGGCCAGGATGAACTCGAGCGCCGACTCGGCGTCGCTGATCCCGCCCATCCCGACCACCGGGATCTCGACCGCGGCGGCCACGACCCGCACCTGGGCCAGCGCGATCGGCCGGACGGCCGGCCCGGAGAGCCCGCCAGCGCCGACCCCGAGCCAGGTTCGATTGTCGCCCGGGTCGATCGCCGCCGCCTTGACCGTGTTGATCATCGAGACCGCATCGGCCCCCCCGGCCTCGGCCCCGAGGGCGACTTCCTCGGGGTTCGCCACGTTCGGGGTCAGCTTGACGATCAGCGGCTTCCCGGTGATCGGCCGCAGAGCCTTCATCAGGGCCTCGGTCTCGGAGGGCTGCTCGCCGACGATCAGGCCGGAGTGGACGTTGGGGCAGGAAACGTTCAGCTCGATCCCGGCCACCTCGTCGCGGGCGGCGACCCGCCGGACCAGCACCTCGAAGTCCTCGGCGCAGTCGGCCATCACCGAGACGATCAGCGGAACCCCGAGCTCGGCCAGGCCGGCCAGGTCACGTTCGAGGAATCCCTCCAGCCCGGGGCCGGGCAGCCCGATCGAGTTGATCATCCCCGAGGGGGTCTCCCAGAGCCGGTAGGGCGGGTTGCCGGGCCGCGGGTTCATGGTGATCGTCTTCGACACGTAGCAGTCGAAGGGGAACTCTTCGACCAGGGCGTCACCGAAGACCCGGCGGGCGGCCAGGACGTCGAAGGTGCCGGAGCCGTTGAGCACCGGTCCGGTCAGCTCGATGCCGCAGATCTCCGTGCTCAGATCCATGGTCGTCTCAGCCAACCGACGGCTCTCCCGCCATCGCGGTCGCAATCTCTTCGCCGCGCACCACCGGACCGTCGATACAGAGCCGCAGGTAGCCGCCGTCGGCCTTCGGGACCGCGCAGCCGAAGCAGGCGCCGTAGCCGCAGGCCATCGGCGATTCGAGGGCCAGCTCGACCGGGATCTCCCGCTGAAGGCAGATCTGCCGGACCGCTTCCAGCATCGCTGGCGGCCCGCAGGAGTAGACGGCAGCCGACGAAGCGTCGTCGCCTTCGAGCAGTTGGAGCAGCAGGTCGGTCACGTAACCCTTGTGGCCGGAGCTGCCGTCCTCGAAGGCGAGCCGGGTCGAATCGCAGCCGAACAGTTCGTCGACCCCGCCGGAGTGGGCCTGGTCACGGAACCCGAGCAGCGAACGGGACGGGATCCCCCGGTCCACCAGTTCGCGGCGCAGCACCGCCATCGGGGCGATGCCGATCCCACCGCCGACCAGGATCGCCCCGGCCGCTTCCGGGTTGAGCTCCCGGGGCAGGCTGAAGCGGGAGCCGAAAGGCCCGGTCAGATGACAGCTGTCTCCCGGTTCCATCCGAGCCAGCCGCGAGGTACCGGGGCCGACCTCGTCGATCAGGAAGTCGAGGCGCAGGCCGCCGGTCAGGTTCTCGGCCACCCGGGCGTAGGAGATGGCCCGCGGCAAGTAGGGGCGCCCGCCCTCGCCACCCCACTCCGGTGCCGCGGCCAGCATGTAGAACTGACCCGGCGCGGGTGCCGGGCCTTCCGAGTCGATCAGGGTGAAGATGTGGTAGCCGCCGCTAGCCCGTGAGTCGGCCACCTCACAGGGCCGTCGGCCGAAGGGTGCCTGGGGGCGCGCCTCAGCACGCATGGAGTTCCTGCAGCGAAAGCGGTTCCGGGCTTCCGTTGGTCGCCGCCGTGATCGCCCGGACCGCGGCCGAGGCGCCGGTCAAGGTGGTGATCGAGGGGATCCCGTGCCGGATCGCCGCCGAACGGATCTCGTAGCCGTCGGTGCGGGCGCCGGAACCGGTCGGGGTGTTGATCACCAGGTCGCAGCGCTGCTCCTCGATCATGTCGACCACATGGGGCGAGCCTTCGGCGATCTTGTTGATCGCCTCGACCGGCGTACCCATGCGGGAGATCGCCTGGGCGGTGCCGCCGGTCGCGAGGATCTTGAAGCCGAGGTCGTGAAGCTGGGCGGCGAGCTGGGTCGCGGCGGCCTTGTCGGTGTCGGTCACCGAGATGAAGACCGTTCCGGACTCCGGGAAGGGCATGCCCGTCGCGGCCTGGGCCTTGCCGAAGGCGGTCGGGAAGTCGGGGCCGATCCCGATCACCTCGCCGGTCGACTTCATCTCCGGACCTAGCACCGAGTCGGCGCCCTGGAAGCGGGAGAACGGAAGCACCGCCTCCTTGACCGAGACGTGCTCTCCATCGAACTTGGGCAGGTCCTGGTCGGCCAGCTTCTGGCCCAACATGATCCGGGTCGCGACCTTGGCGAGCGGGATGCCGATCGCCTTCGACACGAAAGGCACGGTGCGTGAAGCGCGGGGGTTCGCCTCGATCACATACAGCTCTCCCCCGGCCAGGGCGAACTGGATGTTGATCAGGCCGACCACCCCGAGCTCCAGGGCGATCGCGGCCGTCGCTGCCTTGATCTCCTCGATCATCTCCTGGCCGATGCTCATCGGCGGGATCACGCAGGCCGAGTCCCCGGAGTGGACCCCGGCCTCCTCGACGTGCTGCATGATCCCCGCGACGAAGACCTCGTCCCCGTCGCAGAGCGCGTCGACATCGACCTCGATCGCGTTCTCGAGGAAGCGGTCGAGCAGCAGCGGATGCTCCGGGGATGCCTTCACGTGGCGATCCAGGTAGGCCTTGAGGTCCTCCGGCGAGTAACAGATCTCCATCGCCCGGCCGCCGAGCACGAAGGAGGGCCGGACCAGCAGCGGATAGCCGATCCCGGCTGCGATCTCTTCGGCCTCGGCGGCCGAGAGCGCGGTGCCGTAGGGAGGCGGCTTGATGCCGAGCCGGTCGATCAGCGCGCCGAACTTGGCCCGGTCCTCGGCCGCGTCGATCGCCTCGACCGGGGTGCCGAGCAGCGGGATGCCCGCCTCCTTCAGCCCCTCGGCCAGCTTCAGCGGGGTCTGGCCGCCGAACATGACGATCACGCCTTCCGGCTGTTCCTTGGCGCAGACCGCGAGCACGTGGTCGAGGGTGAGCGGCTCGAAGTAGAGCCGGTCGGAGGTGTCGTAGTCGGTCGAGACGGTTTCCGGGTTGCAGTTGACCATGACCGCGTCTCGGCCGCATTCGCGGGCGGTCATCGCCGCGTGGACACAGCAGTAGTCGAACTCGATGCCCTGGCCGATCCGGTTCGGCCCGGCCCCGAGGATCACGACCGACCGGTTCTCACCGCGCCGGATCTCGGAAGGCGACCCTTCCGGCTCATGCGAGGAGTAGTAGTAGGGCGTGGCCGCTTCGAACTCGGCGGCGCAGGTGTCGACCGAGTTGTAGATCCGCTCGAGGCCGCCGGTGCCATCGCCATCAGTGGCCAGCAGGGCCAGTTCTCGCAGGAACCAGGGGTCGATCTTCGTCTGCTCGTGGACCTGCTCGACCGAGAGCCCACGCTCGAAGGCGGCGAGGACGAGATCGATCCGGCCCGGGGTCGGGGTGGCGATCGCCGCCAGCAGATCCTGGTCGGATTCGGGCACGTCGGGCCGGGCGTCGAGCTCCCGGGAGGCCAGCGCCTTGGCGAAGGACTCGCGGAAGGTCCTCCCGATCGACATGACCTCGCCGACGCTCTGCATGTAGGTGGACAGCTTCTCGTCGGCGCCGGGGAACTTCTCGAAGGCGAAACGGGGGATCTTGGTCACCACGTAGTCGATCGTCGGCTCGAAGGAGGCCGGGGTCGCCCGGGTGATGTCGTTCGGGATTTCCTCCAAGGCGTAGCCGACCGCGAGCTTGGCGGCCATCTTGGCGATCGGGAAGCCGGTCGCCTTCGAGGCGAGGGCCGAGGAACGCGAGACCCGTGGGTTCATCTCGATCACCACGATCTCCCCGTCGGCCGGGTTGACCGCGAACTGGACGTTCGAGCCGCCGGTCTCCACGCCCACCTCCCGGATCACCGCGATCGCGATGTCGCGGAGCGACTGGTAGACCGGGTCGGTCAGCGACTGGGCCGGGGCGACGGTGATCGAGTCGCCGGTGTGGACGCCCATCGGGTCTACGTTCTCGATCGAGCAGATGATGACCACGTTGTCGTTGCGGTCGCGCATCACCTCGAGCTCGAACTCGCCCCAGCCGATCACCGATTCCTCGACCAGCACCTGGCCGATCGGTGAGGCGGCGATGCCCTTGGCCACAACCTGTTCGAGCTCCTCGCGGGTCTCGGCGACACCGCCGCCCTGGCCGCCCATCGTGAAGGCGGGCCGGATGATCGCCGGCAGTGAGGCGTCGCCCTCGTCGAGCTCCTTCAGCGCTTGCTCGACGGACTCGACCGTGATCGACCAGGGGATGCGGATCCCGGCTTCGGTCATCACCTGGCGGAAGACCTCGCGGTCCTCGCCGCGGATGATCGCCTCACGGTTCGCGCCGATCAACTCCACCCCGTACTTCTCCAGGGTGCCGTCGGCGGAGAGGTCCATCGCCAGGTTGAGTGCGGTCTGGCCGCCGAGGGTCGGCAGCAGCGCGTCGGGACGCTCCTTCTCGATGATCCGGGCGACCGGCCCGGGCAGCAGCGGCTCGACGTAGGTCGCGGTGGCGAACTCGGGGTCGGTCATGATCGTCGCCGGGTTCGAGTTGACCAGGATCACCTCGTAGCCCTCTTCGAGCAGCACCTTGCAGGCCTGGACCCCGGAATAGTCGAACTCGGCCGCCTGGCCGATCACGACCGGGCCGGAGCCGATCACCATGATCCGTTTGATGTCGTCGCGGCGGGGCATGGGCTCAGCCTTCCTTTGCCAGGTCGAGGAACCGGTCGAAGAGGTGGCGGGCGTCGCGGGGTCCCGGGCCGGCCTCGGGGTGGTGCTGGACCGTCATCGCCTTTGCCTCGGGCAGACGCAGACCCTCGACCGTGCGATCGTAGAGGTTGATGTGGGAGAGCACCGCCTCGCCGTGGTCGGTCTGCCAGCGGACCGGCTCGTCCTTCTCGATCGTGCCGGCGCCATCCGGGCCGACCACCGCGAAGCCGTGATTCTGTGAGGTGATCTCGATCACCCCGGTCTCGAGGTCCTTGACCGGATGGTTGGAGCCGCGATGGCCAAAAGGCAGCTTGAAGGTTTCGAGCCCGACCGCCCGGCTGAGGAGCTGGTGGCCGAGGCAGATCCCGACCATCGGCTTCTTCCCGATCAACGCGCGGACCGTGTCGGTCACGGCCGAGACCGCGGCCGGGTCCCCGGGCCCGTTGGCGAGAAAGACCAGGTCGGGCTGACGGGCCATCACCTCGTCCGCCCCGGTCAGGCAGGGCAGCAGGGTGACCCGGCAGCCCCTTTCGAGGAACTGGTTGACGATCGAGGCTTTGATGCCGGTGTCGAGCGCGACCACGTGAGGGCCGTTGCCGTCGTGTTCGACCGGCTGTTCCGGGCTCACCTTGGAAGCGAAGTCGGACCCGACCATCGAGGGCTCCGCCTCGATCCGGGCCTTCGCCTCATCGACCGGGACGCCGGCGGGGAAGATCCCGCCGCGCATCGCGCCCTGGTCGCGGATGTGACGCACCAACGCCCGGGTGTTGACCCCCGTGATCGCCCAGACGCCGTTCGCCTCGAGCCAGTCGAGCCATCCGCCTTCGGCGCTGGCCGCGTCCGAGTTGTTGCGGGCGTCACGCATGATCACCCCGCGGGCATGGGGCCGGTCCGATTCCATCGCCCCGGCGGAAACCCCGTAGTTGCCGATCATCGTGTAGGTGAAGGTGATGATCTGGCCGGCGTAGGACGGGTCGGTCACCGCCTCCTGATATCCGGTCATCGACGTGTTGAAGACGACCTCCCCCACGCCGCCTTCGGTGGCGCCGCAGAGGGTTCCGTCAAAACGGCTGCCGTCTTCCAACAGGATGTATCCGGGTGAATTTTCGGTCATGCGACTCCCAGGCTGAAGGTTCGAAGGCGATAGGCGACCTGCCCGTCGGCCAGGGTGACCAGCACCCGGCCGCGCAGCTTCTCGCCGGCGCACCATGAGTTCACCGAGCGGCTCTCGTAGCCGTCTTCGCCGACCACCCATTCCGCGTCGAGGTCGATCAGGCAAAGGTTGGCCCGGCTGCCCTCGGCCAAGGTGAACGGATCGATCCCGAACGGGGTGCCGCCGCAGCCGAGCTTCTCGACCAAGAGCCCCAGGCTGATCGTCCCCGGCAGGACCAGTTCGGTGTAGACCGAGGCGAAGGCGGTCTCGAGCCCGGTCACCCCCATGTTGGCCGCCTCGTAGGGGACTTCCTTTTCGTGGACCGCATGCGGGGCGTGGTCAGTCGCGATGCAGTCGATCGTGCCGTCCTTCAGCGCCTCGATCAGAGCCTGGCGGTCGGCCTCGGTCCTGAGCGGCGGATTCATCTTGTGTTTCGAGGCGTCGAGGTCCCTTACCGCCTCGTCGGTCAGGCAGAGGTGATGGGGCGTGACCTCGCAGGTGATGTCCACCCCGTCGGCCTTGGCCCGTCGGACCTGCTCGATCGACTCGACCGCGGAAAGGTGCTGGATCTGGATCGCGCCGCCCTCGTAGCCGGCGATCGCGGCGTCACGCCCGATCATCGTCGATTCTGAGATCGGGGGCACCCCCCGCAGACCGAGCTCGGAGGAAACGACGCCCTCGTTCATCACGCCCTTGCCGGAGAGCTCCGGATCCTCCTCGTGCAGGGCGATCCGGCCGCCGGTCATCGCCTGGTACTGGAGGGCGCGGCGCAGGATGCGGGCGCTGGCGATCGGCAGGCCGTCGTCGGTGAAGGCGACCGCCCCGGCCTGGCGCAGCTCCGCCATGTCGGTCAGCTCCCGGCCCTTCATGTCGCGGGTGACCGTGGCGGTGAAGCCGACCGGGACCGAGGCCACGTGGGAGGCCCGGTCGCGCAGCGCCTCCACCTGTTCAGCGGTCGACACGGGCGGCGAGGTGTTGGCCATCGCGATCACCCCGGCATAGCCACCGGCCGCGGCCGAGCGGGTGCCGGTTTCGAGATCTTCCTTGTACTCCTGGCCAGGGGTCCGGAAATGGACATGCGGGTCGAAGAAGGCCGGGAAGACGTGGAACCCCTCTGCCTCGATCACCTCGACACCCTCCGCGGCCCCGATCGAGCCGGCGTCGGCGATCCGAGAGATCCGTCCGTCCTCGACCAGCAGGTCATGGGCGCCTTCGAGACCGGCCGCCGGGTCGAGCAGCTCGGCCCCACGGATCAGGATCGTCGCCTCCGGGCCGGGACGTTGGACCAGGGGTGCGGGCAGGCCGCCGTTCTCGGCCCCTTCGTCGGGCAGCCCGTCGATCACTTCGTTCATGCGGGCTCTCCGATCGGCACTGGGCCTTCGCTGGTGGTGTTCGTCTCACCGCCGTGGGCGAGCAGTTCAAAGAGGATCGCCATCCGCACCGCCAGGCCTGAAGCGACCTGGTCCGCGATCAGGCAACGGTCGGAATCGATCACGTCCCCACCGATCTCTACCCCGCGGTTCACCGGTCCCGGGTGCATGACCAGCTGGCGCGGCCCGAGCCGGCGTGAATTGACCTGGAAGAGCCGGGCGTACTCGCGGATCGAGGGCACGAAGCTCTCGTCCATCCGTTCGTTCTGCATCCGCAGCAGGTAGACGACGTCGGCTTCCTCGATCCCGTCCAGCGAGTGGCGCACCTCGCAGCCGGAAGCCTCGATCCCGCGTGGCATCAGGGTCGGCGGCCCGGCCACGGTCACCTCAGCACCCATCATCGAGAATGCCTGGATGTTGGAACGGGCGACCCGGCTGTGGAGGACGTCGCCGACGATCCAGATCTTCCGGCCCTCGGCCGAACCGATCCGCTGCCGCAGCGCGAAAAGGTCGAGCAGAGCCTGGCTCGGGTGTTGGTGCATGCCGTCCCCGGCGTTGACGACGGCGGCGTCGACCCATTGGCTCAGCATCTGCGCCGCGCCGGCCTGGGGATGGCGGATCACGATCGCCGCCGGGTCATAGGCCGAGAGGGTCTCGACCGTGTCCTTGAGCGATTCGCCCTTCTCGACCGAAGAGCCGGAGGCCTTGACCGAGACCACGTCCGCAGAGAGGCGTTTGGCGGCCAGCTCGAAAGAGGACGAGGTGCGCGTACTGGCCTCGTAGAAGAGGGTGACCACGGTGCGGCCGCGCAGGGCCGGCACCTTCTTGATGTCCCGCTTGGAGACTTCGGCGAAGCTCTCCGCCCGGTCGAGCAGACCCTCGATCTGTTCCGGATCGAGATCGTCGATGCTGAGCAGGTGCTTCATTCGACCGCCTCCACCGGCGAGAGGATCGCCACCCCGTCTTCGCCGTCCGTTTCCTTGAGCCGGACGGCCACCTGCTCGGAGCGCGAGGTCGGCAGGTTCTTGCCGACGTAATCGGGCCGGATCGGCAGCTCCCGGTGACCACGGTCGCAGAGCACCGCCAGCTGGATCCGGGCCGGCCGGCCGAAGTCGAAGAGCGCCTCGATCGCGGCCCGCACGGTGCGGCCGGTGAACAGCACGTCATCGACCAGCACCACGGTGCGCTGTTCGAGCGGGAAGTCGAGCCGGGTCGAGTGGACGACCGGCTGGTAGTCCGAGCCGCGGGTGCCGATGTCATCCCGGTAGAAGGAAATGTCGATCTCACCGAGCGGCGGAGCTTCACCGACCAGGCTGCCGATCATCGTGGTCAGGCGTTCCGCGAGGTAGGCGCCACCGGTGTGGATGCCGACGATGGCGAGGCTCGAGACGTCGGGGTTCTTCTCGACGACCTCGTGGGCGATGCGACGGAGCGTGCGCTCGACGTCGTTTGCTTCCAGCACTACCTTCTCGTTCAAAGTCACCTTCCCGGCCTCACAGGACCGCGGTTAAAGGAACGATTGTGAAGATAGCAGCCGCCCCGGCGTTCTCGGCTACTCAGTACTTGGTGGCGTGTCTCTTTTGGCGCCCTTGGGGACCAGGGTCGGCTCGCCGCGTTCGGGGAAGGGGATTTCGACCGTGTCGAAGTCCCTTGGGGCGACCGTGTTGGGGAAGGCTTTCCTGGCTTCTTCCAGGGCCTTGCCGACGTGGTAGCGGGATGAGATGTGGACCAGGGCGAGCATCTTGGCTTCGGCTTCGGCGGCCACCTCGGCCGCCTCGACGCCGGTCGAGTGGCCGGTCTCACGAGCCCTTTCACCGTCCTCGGCCATGAAGCTGGCGTCGTGGATGAGCAGGTCGGCGTCCCGGGCGGCTTCGACGGTGGCCTGGCAGGGCCGGGTGTCGCCGGTGATCGCGATCGCCCGGCCGAGCCGGTCCTCGCCCATCACCTGGTCGGGCCGTACCTGGCCGTCCTTGCCCTCCACCTCTTCCCCGTCCTGTAGCTGCTTGAAGGCGGGGCCGGGCTCGACCCCGAGCCGGATCGCCTCGTTGGGATCGAACCTTCCGGGCCGGTCGTCCTCGAGCAGGGCGTAGCCGAGCGCCCGGGTTCGGTGCTCGACCTGAAAGGCCTCGAGTTCGTAGTCCACATGCGGCACGATGTCGCCCGGTTCCAGTTCCTCGGCCTCGAGGTGGAAGCCGAGCCGGCCGATCAGTGGGGCGAAGTCGCCCATCAGCTTGTGCAGCCCGACCGGCCCGAAGATCTGGAGCGGCTCCTCCCGGTCGTTCAGGTCGTAGGTCTTGAGCAGGCCCGGCAGGCCGAGGCAGTGGTCGAGGTGGAAGTGCGTCAGGTAGAGCTCATCGACCTGGACCAGCCCGAGCGAGCGGCGCATCTGCCGCTGGGTTCCCTCGCCGCAATCGAACATGAGCTTCTCGCCGCCTCGCGTGACGAGCACGCTGGCGGTACCGCGCAGGGCGGTCGGCACCGGCCCGCCGGTACCGAGAAAGGCGACAGAGAGGTCCATGCGGGGAGGGTAGCCCGATCACTAGACTCCGCGCTTCGGCGCCCGTAGCTCAGCTGGATAGAGCGCATGCCTCCGGAGCATGAGGTCGCAGGTTCGAATCCTGCCGGGCGCGTCTTTTACTCGGTCGCATCGGGTCATCCGCATCGAATATCCTCACCGCTCGCCGCTTCATGACTGAATCCGCCCCGCCACAGACATCACCCGACCAGGACCAGGGTGGCCGCATCCCCCGCCTCGCGATCGCGGTGGTGGTGCTCGGGGTGGTCGCCTCGCTGGCGATCTACGGGCTTTCCTTCGTCCCCGGCAACGGCTCGGAGGAGATCGGCTGGGACACGCTGGAGCCGATCAAGTCACCCGCCCCCGCCAAGGTCGGCGACGGCTCCTTCACCCTGGCTCGCACTAGCCTCTCGGCCATTGCCCCCAACGACGATGGACTGTTGCTCTATCGGGTCAGCGGCATCGTGCGGGTCGATTCCGGTGGCCGCAAGATGAGCCGCGTGCGCTGCGACGTCTTCTCCCGGGTCCGGGGCGACACCAGGATGGCCCGCTCGACCAAGCTACGTGCCGCCTGGCCCAGGCCGAGCAGCGGCGCCGACCTGCACCGTCAGGCGGTTCCGGAGACGAGCACGGTCAAGTTCCAGACCGAGAACAGCAAGAAGATCGACCTGCCGATCCGCGACGTCATCCAGCGCTACGTGGACACGAACGCGATGGTCACGGTCGACTGGGACGGGTACACGGAGGACGACCAGAACTGGGAATGGGAACTCCCCGACGGATCTGGTGTGGGCACGACCACCTTGCCCTGGGCCGTGATCTTCGAATCGGAGACCCGCCCCCGGGGTTCGATCGAGTGCAAGGCCCAGATCGGCGCCAAGAGCGCCACGCTCAAAGCCAAGTTCCTGCAGGACGAGTGGCCGATCACCGACGATCAGCCGAACACCGACGACGCCGACACCGGCGACGTTTCCAACGTCCAGTAGGCGGCCTCAGTCGGACTCTTGGTCCGGCGCTTCGAGGAAGTCCGGGCCTTCCTTCGCCCCACCCACCTTGTTCAGGATCGGGTTGGCCGGCTTGGCCGCCATCCGCTTCGGGTCGAGCGGGATGCAGAGCGACACCGCTTCCTCGGCGCTGAGGTCACCGGTCAGCCATGCCTGCTCGACTTCCTCGTTCGGCAGGATCACCGGCATCCGGTCGTGGACGCTTCCGACCACGTCATTTGCCTCGGTGGTGACGATCGTGCATGAGGTCAGCGGCTCGCCCTCCCACTCGCGGGTGACGGTCAGCCCGGCGAAGGCGAACGGCTCGCCCCCGTCGACGGTGAAACGCACCGGCTGGCGCGGCTCCTTCGGCTTCTCGGCCTTCAGCCATTCGTAGAAGCCGTCGGCAAGGATCAGGCAGCGGTTCTTGCTCTTCCTGACCAGCGGCCCGTAGGCCTTGCTCTGCAGCAGCCGGTCGTTGCGGGCGTTGATCATCTTGTAGCCCGCTTTCAGGTCCTTGGCCCAGAACGGCACCAGTCCCCAGCGCGACGCGACAGCCTCCCGCTCGCCCGAGTCGGGGTCGGTGCCCACGGTCAGTACCTCCTGGGTCGGGGCGACGTTGAACCTCCCGAGCCCCGGAGCCTCGTCGTCGAGCGAAATCTGGAACCGGTTGCCCAGACGACGCTGGTCGGAAGTCGTCAGTGTGTATCGGCCGCACATGAACCCAACCTACCGATCGGATGACGTGGACTTGGGAATCGAGCGTTGCCTCAACCGCACTTCCCGCCCGCCCTGAAGCCAACCAGGCCGAATGAAGTCGATCGGTATTCCGGGGCGAGCGGCCCGGCCACGAAGGCCCGGTCTCCGGCAACGGCCAGGGTGGTGCCTCGTTCGAGGCTGTTGGGCCCGCCGAGCCGGTAACCGCCGGGCCGGGAGGCACCATCGAACCGACCATCGGGACGGTACCGGGCCAGACCGAAACTGAAGATCGACTTCTTCTGGCTCGAACCGCCGACCAGGATTCGTCCGCAGGAGTCAAGCGCCACGTCCTGGAAGGACAGGCTCCGGCTGCTCACCTGCCCGCGTGTGCCGAAACTCCGGTCCAGGTTCCCCTTGCGGTTGAGGACGGTCATGTGCCCGATCGTGTTGGCGGTCGTCGAATACCGGATGAACTGCCGGCCCTCGCGGCCCATCGCGTAAAGGATCCGGCCCGACGGCAGCACCTCGACTCCACTGGCATCCAGGTTCATTGCCCATCGCCAGTACTTGCCGGTGCCGTCTTTCGCCAGCCGGAAGGCGGGCACGCGGACGACACGGCCCCGGAAAAGCCGGGATGGCTTGCCCTCGATCGTCAGTCCGAAGCTGACTGGTTTCGGATAAGCGCCGCGGGGTGTGGTCTCGGCGAGAATCACCGGTCTCCCGGCACGGTCCAGGTCCAGGGCCACGGCCCGGTCGGAATCACCGGCGGCACCCCGGTCGGCCGGGAGGTCGAACAGGTCGCGGATCACCAGCCCGCCGTCTCCGAACGAACCGACGAGCTTCCCCCGACGGTCAAAGGAGGCGACCAGGGCGTCCTGACCTTTCTCCGAGCAGCAAACCGAGCCGGCGAGCAGCAGCCCGGGGCCAAAGGCCCTTGAACCCAGGAAGGAGGTCGACGCGTATCCGGGTACGTCCACCCGACGCAGACCGTTCTCCCCAAAGCGCCGGTCAACCCGACCCGCAGCGGTGAGTCGCAGAAGGAACCCGGAGGTTTCCTTCTCCTCGTTCTCGAGTGTGCCGGAGACCATGATCTCCCCGGACTTCAGCCTGGTCATAGCGGCCAAGACCACCTTCTCTCCGAGGTCGAGCCTGACCCGGCCTTTCTGGCCGAAGCTGCGGTCGGGCGAACCGTCGCGACGGAACCGAGCGAGGGCAAGCCGCTTGGAATGACCGTCGGCCGACCGGTTCAGCCCGGCGACCAGGATCCTGCCACGCGTATCGACGACCGAGTCGGTGGGACTCGAGCGATCCGGGGTGAGCAGCACCGCGTGGGCCTTCCCCCCGGATCCGAAGGCGGTGTCGACCTCACCACCGTCCTCGATCGCCAGCAGACCGGGGCCACCGTGTTCCGCATCCCACCAGGAGACCATGATCCTTTCGCCGGAAACCGCCACATCGGATGGCCACTTGACCTGGCCGGCCAACCCGGCCGACGCAGAGACATGGTCGAACCCCGGATCGGGAGTGCCGTCACCGGTGAACCGCTGCACCCCGCAGTTCCCGTTCCCGAACGAAGCCACACCGACGATCCTTCCGGCCGGGTCGACCGTCGTGAGGGCGGGCGAGCCGCCATCGTAATCTGGCTCCGCTGCGGGTAGACAGCGCAAGACGCCTTCCTCGCCGAAGGCGGTCACCGGCTTTCCCTTCTCGTCGAGTGCGGTCGTCTCCCCTCCGTCGCTCACGAGGAGTTTGCCACCGGCCAGGAAGTGCACGTCGCCGAACCCCGTGTACTGGATCGAAGCGATGCTGACAGGCTTTGAGTCCAGAGCGGAATCGATTACGGAGAGGACTTCCTCCGAGCCATAGTCGCCTGGATCCCAGCCGGCGACGAACGCCACGTCGCCGCCGGCGGAGACGTCCTTGATCCCGAACCACTGACCGCCCTCGACCAGGGACCCTGCGACCCGCCTGCCGGTCGCCGTGTACCGCTCCAGCCGGACCTGTCCGACGTCGAAACGTCGAATCGACGAGACGAGATAGAAGCGTGTTTTCCCGTAAGCGACGACTTGCTGCAGAAAGCGCTTCGTAACGAGCTCGCCGTCTTGCCCGAAACTGGTGTCGACTCGGCCCTGCGGCGTGAATGCCGTGAGTCGCCTGCCGTCGGCGACCAATATGCGGTTTCCAACCACCGCGGCCGAGCTGTCGCGTCCGAAGCGGGGTTTGAGCCGCTGATTGAAGGTCCGGTCGGGGTGGCCATCGGCGGCGAACCTGAACAGGGCCGAAGTTCGGTCGAGGGTTCCGCTGGTGCCCTGCACGTAGGTTCCTCCCTTGCCGTCGAAGCCGATGATCCGGGCGGTGCCATACCGGTTTCGATCGGGCGACCCGCCGAAGCCGACCTTGCTGCCCGCCACGCCGAGCAGGTCCGCGCCGGACCAGGATGCGGCCCGGCTTTCCGGGACCAAAGTGAGTGCCGCAACGGCAATCACAATCACAGCGAGCTTCGTACGCATCGAGGTTCCCCCTTTTTCGGCGGTCCCCCGCCTACGACTGGACGCTGCTCAAACCCCGTGCCGGGTAGCTAGTTGCGCTTGCGGTACCAGGAAACCGCTTCGGCGACGCCGTCGGCCAAGCTGACCCGCGGCCGCCAGCCGGTCAGCCCTTCGAGGCGGGAGGCGTCGACGTACTGGCGGTCGATCTCGCCTTCGGGAACGCCGTCTCCGAGATATTCGGGTTCGACCGGCTCCCCTCCGGTCCTCGCCACCTCGGCGGCGATCAGGGCGACGACCTCGCGGACCGAGCAGGGCTCGCCCGTTCCGGCGTTCAGGGCCTCGCCCCGGCCCGGGCCGTCCTTGACCGCCTGCTCGATCGCCAGGTAGGCGGCCGTGGCGTCGCTCACGTGCAGGTAGTCCCTTTCGGGCGAACCATCGGAGCGGATCTGCGGGGCCCGGCCTTCGAGGCAGGCGTTGACTGCTTCCGGTACCAGCCGCGAGCCGTTCAGGTCGCCGCCGCCGTACACGTTGGCGAGCCGGGTCACCCCGACCGGCAACCCGAAGGCAGGCCAGTAGCTGCGGGAGATCACGTCGGCGGCCGCCTTGCTCGCCTCGTAGGGCGCGGCCGGCTTCAACTCGTCCGTTTCCCGATACGGGAGCGATTCGCTGGGGCCGTATGCCTTGTCGGAGGAGGCGACGACCACCGCGCCGGTCCCGGCGTCACGGGCAGCTTCGAGAATCGTCCAGGTGCCTTCGGCGTTGGCCCGGAAGGTCGCAACGGGATCCTCGGCGGCCGGTCCGACCAGGGTCTGCGCGGCCAGGTGGAAGACGGAGTCGGGGCCGGCCGAGCCGGATCCTGCCTCGCGGATCGCGCGGTGTACCGCGGCCGGGTCGGCGACATCGCCCTCGACCAGCCGAACCGCGTCGGTCAGGCCGTGGAGCTCCAGCGCCCGGCCCGGCGCGGCGCGCAGGTCGAGCACCGTGACTTCGTCGCCCCGGTCCAGCAGGGCGCGGACCAGGTGGCCACCGATGAACCCCTGCCCCCCGGTGACCAGCGAACGGGTCACGCGGGCGCTTTCGCCGTGAGCCAGGGAGCGTCTCCGCCGGCCCAGAGGTCGTTGAGGGTGACCAGGTCCTTGTACGTGTCGCAGCAGTCCCAGAAGCCTTGGTGACGGAAGGCGCCGAGCTGGCCGTCCGCGGCCAAGCCTTCCAGCGGCTCCCGTTCGAGCACGGAATCGGATCCGAGCCAATCGAGAACGGACGGCTCGAAGCAGAAGAAGCCGCCGTTGATCCAGTGTTCGGAGCGGGGCTTCTCGGTGAACCCGGTGACTTCGCCGGCGGTGTCGATCTCGGCCACCCCCCATTGGAGGTTCGGCCGCACCGCGGTCATGGTCGCCGCGCGACCGCCGGAGCGATGGAAATCGAGAAGCGCGGTGAGGTCGATGTCCGAGACGCCGTCGGCGTAGGTGGCGCAGAAGGTTCCGTCGACCAGGTCCCGGGCCAGGGCGATCCGGCCGCCGGTCGGCGTGTCCAGGCCGGTCTCGACGCACTCGACCGAGACTCCTTCAGGCCAGGCCTCGCCGGCCACGAACTCCTCGATCTTCTCGCCGAGGTAGCCGGTCAGCGGGTAGAAGCGGGTGAAACCCTGGCGCGCGTAGATCTGGATCACATGCCAGATCAGCGGCTTGCCACCCACCTCGACCAGCGGTTTGGGCAGTGTCTCGGTCCTTTCGCGCAGGCGGGTCCCCCGCCCGCCGCTGAGGATGAGGACTGGAGGTTTCAGGTCTTCAGCAGCCGCCGGCGACAGCGGGCAGGATCGTGACCTCGGCCCCGTCGGCGACCTCGGTGCCGAGGCCTTCGCCGAAGCGGATGTCCTCCCCCCCGACGTAGACGTTGACGAAACGGCGCAGTTCGCCGCCCTCGGTGATCCGGTCCTTGAGGTCCCCGTGCTCGGCGAAAACCGCGCCGAGTACCTCGCCGACGGTCGAACCCTCGGCGGTCAGGTCGGCCTGGCCGCCAGTGGTGGCGCGAAGCTGGGTCGGGATCTTGACTGTGACTGCCATCAGGCGGCGACCTCCTGGCCGAACTTGCTTTCGAACGATTCCGGGTTGGGATCGATCGCGGTCAGGGCAAAGCTATCGCGATTCGCGTCGAGGGTCTTCAATCCCTCGCCGGTGATGTACACCACGACCTTCTCGCCGTCCTTCAGCTCGCCGCGGTCGGCCAGCTTCTTCAGCACACCGACCGTGACCCCACCGGCGGTCTCGGTGAAGATGCCGGTCGTCTCGGCCAGCAGGCGGATGCCGGCCCGGATCTCGTCGTCGGAAACCGCGTCGATCGAACCGCCGGTCTCATTGGCCTGGGCAACCGCGTAGGGACCGTCGGCCGGGTCGCCGATCGCCAGGCTCTTGGCGATCGTGTCCGGCTTCTGCGGGCGGCAGACCCGGGTGCCCTCGGCGAAGGCGGTCGCCACCGGCGAGCAGCCCTCGGCCTGGGCGCCGTGGAAGACCGGCTGTTCACCCTCGACCAACCCGACCTCCTGCCACTCCTGGAAACCGCGCGAGATCTTGGTGAAGAGCGATCCGGAAGCGATCGGGGCGACCACCCGGTCCGGCAGGTTCCAGCCCAGCTGTTCGACCGTCTCGAAAGCGAGGGTCTTCGAACCCTCGGCGTAGTACGGGCGCAGGTTGACGTTGACGAAGGCCCAGGGCTTCTCGTCGGCAAGCTGCGTGCAGAGCCGGTTGACGTCGTCGTAGTTGCCCTTCACGCCGACCAGGTTGGTGCCGTAGATGTCGGTGGCGAGCAGCTTCTGCTCCTCCAGGTTGGAGGGCACGAAGACGTAGGAGTCGAGACCCGCCGCAGCGGCGTGGGCGGCGACGGCGTTGGCCAGGTTGCCGGTGGAGGCACAGGCGACGGTCTCGAAACCCAGCTCCTTGGCCTTGGCGATAGCGACCGCCACGACCCGGTCCTTGAAGGAGTGGGTCGGGTTGGCGGCGTCGTTCTTGATGTAGATCTCGGCCCCGGTCCCGAGCACCTCGGAGAGGCGGTCGGCCTTGAGCAGCGGAGTCATGCCCGGCTCGAGCGGGTCTCCCGCCTTGTTCTGGAAGGGCAGGAAATCGGCGTAACGCCAGATCCCCCGGGATCCGGCCTGGATCCGCCGGCGGGTTTCCTCCGGGTTCAGGTCCGAGTGGTCGTACTTGACTTCGAGCGGCCCGAAGCACTCGGCGCAGAAGAAGTTCGCCCCGAGCTCGTACTCGGCCGAGCATTCCTTGCATTTCAAATTCTTGACTGCCATCCGATCGTTCCTTTCATGAATCCCCTGCGGGAAAACAAAAACCTTCGCCGCGTGGGGCGAAGGTCCGATCGGACTTCTCCCCACATCTCCCGGCTACGCGAGCCGCTGGATTTGGCACCTTCTCGATCGCTCTCGCGACCGCTGGTTGCCGGGGTTTCGTAGGGCCAAGTCCCTCCACCCCTCTGGATGTGGCGCTTATGTCTGCCGGACAGACTACCAACCCGCGCCCGGAATGTTTGTGGAGCCAGATTTCAGATACATCCCGTTCACGCAAGGGGTTGACCTCTGGTTTAGGGTTGTTCCATGCCCGCGAAGCGAATCGACATGACTGGAGGCGGCGATGCCGAACCTCCCTCGTCTTCGCCGTGCGCGCGAAACTGAACTCCTGACCCCGGATTCAGCCGAACCCGAAGTCTCCGCACCCCAGGTCGAGGAGATCTCTTCGGGCGGTCTGCGCTGGATCAACATCGAAAGCCCCGGCGGCGAGGAGCGCGCCTGGCTGGAAGAGAACTTCGATTTCCATGCCCTCGACATCGAGGACGTGCTCTCGCACAACCAGCGACCGAAGATCGACGAGTACCCGGACTACCTGTTCCTGGTCGTCCACGTGCCGGTCTTCGACCGCAAGGCGAAAAGGCTGGTCGCCGGGGAGATCGACATCTTCGTCGGACCGGACTTCATGGTCACCCTGCCCAACCGGTCGATTCCCCCGGTCGAGTACCTCTTCGAGCGTTGCCGAGCCGATGACACGCTGCGCCACAAGCTCTTCGCCCGCGGCTCCGGCTACTTGATGTACCGGCTGGTCGACGACAGCTTCGACTACTGCTTCCCGATGCTGCGCAAGATCGGCAACAAGCTCGATGCCCTGGAAGAGGAGATCTTCGAGGGCAACTCGGAGGACGTGGTCCGGGACCTCTCGAACGCGAAGCAGGAGATCATCAACTTCCGCAAGGTGATCCGCCCGCAGCGGCCGGTGCTGAGGGACCTCGAGAACGTGAAGTCCCGCTACCTGGCCAGCGACCTCGATCTGGAGATCTACTTCGACGACATCGTCGACGCCCACGAGCGGATCTGGGACATGCTCGAGAACTACAAGGAGGTCGTGGTCGCGCTTGAGGAGACCAACGAATCGATCCTCAGCCACAAGGTGAACGACATCCTGCGGGTGCTGACCTCGATCTCGGTGATCGTCCTGCCGCTGACCCTGATCGCCTCGGTTTTCGGCATGAACGTGGGCCTCCCCGGCGGCGGCGACCCGGCCACCGGCACCGACGTCCACTTCTTCATCGTGGTCGGGATCATGGTCGCGATCCTGGTCGGCATGGTCGCCTACTTCCGCAAGCGCCACTGGCTGTAGGGCATCAATAGGATGAGTCGTCGATGGCAGAGAATCGGATCTGGGCACCCTGGCGCCTCAAATATGTGAAGGACGCCGACAAGGACAACGAAGACCAGTGCGTCTTCTGCGCGAAACCGGCCCTCGGCGACGACGAGACCGCCCTGGTCGTCCATCGCGGCGAGCATTCCTTCGTGATCCTCAACCTCTACCCGTACACGAACGGGCATTTGATGGTCGCGCCTTATGAGCACGTCGGCCGGATCCAGGAAATCCCCGCGGAGACCACGACCGAGATGCTAGCCCTGGCGAAGGTCGCGATGAACCGGCTCGAGGACGTCTACCGGCCGCAGGGATTCAACGTCGGCTTCAACCAGGGTCGCTCCGCCGGTGCCGGCGTCGAGCATCACATCCACATGCATGTCGTCCCGCGCTGGGGCGGCGACACGAACTTCATGCCGGTGATCGCGAACCACCGGGTCATGCCCCAGTCTCTTGAGGACAGCTACCGCGTACTGCGGGAAGCATTTGGCGATGAGGCCGACAAACCGGGTTAGGGAGAGCCCGGCGTCATAACCCAGTCAACCCGGCAGGAAAGGCACCACCATCTCGATCTTCAAGGCATATGACATCCGCGGCATCTACGGCGAGGAAATGGACGAGAGCACCGCGGAGCAGATCGGCCGCGCCTTCGTCCTCACCCTCGCCGACCTGGTGCGGAAAGACCCGCATGAGCTGAGGATCGGCCTCGGCCGCGACATGCGGCTCTCGGCCCCGACCATGGCCGCCGCCTACCGCGACGGCATGGTCAGTGAGGGGGCGCATGTGATCGATGCGGGCCAGGTCGCGACCGAGATGCTCTACTACCTGGTCGGCAGCCGCGACCTCGACGGCGGCGCGATGTGCACCGCCTCCCACAACCCCAAGGCCTACACCGGAGTGAAGCTGGTCCAGACGGGTGCCCTGGCCCTGTCCGGCGATGCCGGGATCGGTGACATCCGCGGCCTGGTCGAGGCCGGGATGGGCGCCGCGCCGGGCGGCGGCAGCAACGAGGAGATCGACCTCTGGGACGAGTACCACCAGGCCGCCCTCGGCTTCGTCGACCCGGCCAAGGTCAAGCCGATGCGGATCGTGGTCGATGGCGGCAACGGCATGGCCGGGCCGATGGTCGGGCCGGTCCTGAAGAAGCTCGGCATGGACCTGGTCGAGCTCTACTTCGAGCCGAACGGTGAGTTCCCCGACCACGAGCCGAACCCGCTGCTGGAGGAGAACCGCCAGCTGATCATCAAGACGGTCAAGGACGAGGGTGCCGACCTCGGCATCGCCTGGGACGGTGACTCGGACCGCTGCTTCTTCATCGACAGCGACGGCCGCTTCTGCGACGGCGACTTCATCTGCGCCCTGCTGGCCCGCTCGGCGCTTCAGACCGAGCCCGGCGGCACCATCCTCTACGACCCCCGCTCGAGCCGGGCGGTCCCCGACGTGGTCGCCGCAGCCGGCGGCCGGACCGACCTCTCGCGAGTCGGCCACGCCTTCTTCAAGCGGCGCATGCGAGAGGAGAACGCGGTTTTCGGCGGCGAGGTCTCCGGCCACTACTACTTCCGGGACTTCTACTGCGCCGATTCGGGTTCCCTCCCCGCCCTGCGGTTGCTGGAGCTGATCTCGACCGACGGTCGCTCGCTTTCCGAACTGATGGAGGAATTCCATTCCAAGTACTTCATCTCCGGTGAAATCAACTCCGAGGTCGACGACCCGCAGGCGAAGATGGACGAGATCGAGGCGATGCATCCCGAAGCGGAGGTAACCCATCTCGACGGCGTCTCGATCGACTACGAAGACTGGCATTTCAACGTGCGCCCCTCGAACACCGAGCCGTTGCTGCGCCTCAATCTAGAATCGCTGGTTTCCCGCGCGGACATGGAGGAAAAGCGCGACGCGGTGCTGGCGGTGATCCGTGGCTGAGCCGGATCCGACGCCCGAGTCGGAGGCGGCACTCGCCCAGGCGCGTGAATGGGGCATCCACACCATTCCGGTGCCCACGCCTTTCGCGGTGGGCCGGGTCAACTGCTACCTGGTCGAGGGCGACCCGCTGACCCTGATCGACGCCGGGCCGCGTTCGGAGAAGTCGATGCAGGGCCTGGAAGAAGGCGTCAAGGCCGCCGGTTACGAGGTCGAGGACATCGAGCTGGTGGTCGCCACCCACCAGCACATCGACCACATCGGCCAGATCAGCACCGTGGTCGGCCGCTCCGGGGCCGGCGTCGCGGCGATCGACCTGGTGGTGCCGCGGCTGGCCGAGTTCAACTGGGGATCCGAGCAGGAGGACCAGATGGCGGTCGATTTGATGGTCCGTTACGGGGTGCCGATGGACATCGCCAACATGCTCAAAGAGGTGACCGCCAGCTTCCGCGACCTCGGTGCTCCGGTCACCGTCACTCATCCCTTCCGGGCCGGCGAATCGATCACGATGGGATCCCGCGAGTACCAGACCTTCCACCGACCGGGCCACAGCCCTTCCGACACCGTCTTCTGGGACGAGGACCGCAAGCTGATGTTCGGCGGCGACCACCTGCTCTCCCACATCTCCTCCAACCCGCTGATCTCGAAGCGGCTGGACGGGTCCTCCGGACGTACCAAGTCGCTGATCAACTACCGCGAGTCGCTGAAGGCGACCGCGGCGATGCCGGTCGAGATCATGCTTTCCGGACATGGGTTGGCGATCACTGACCACGCCGACCTGATCGAGAAGCGACTGGCCGGGCAGGACCGCCGGACCGAGAAGATCTTCAAGCTGGTCGCCGAGGGCCACGACTCGGCGCACGCGGTCGCCAACGCGATCTGGGGTGACATCGCCCTGACCCAGGCGTATCTCACGCTTTCCGAAGTGATCGGCCACCTCGACATCCTGGTCGCCGACGGCCGCGTGGTCGAGGTCGAAGGAGAAGACCGCTCCACTTTCGAGGTCGTCTCGTGAACCTGCGGGCGGCCCGATGAACACCGAGCCGGCGGTACCGAAGATGAACGGCAAGCGGCGCATGCTGATCATCGTCAACCCTTACGCGAGCACGGTCTCGGATCGCCTGAAGAACCTGGTCGTCTATGCCCTTCAGGGCCGGTACGAAGTCGAGGTCGAGGCAACCGAGAGCCAGGACCACGCAACCGAGATCGGGCGCGACGCCCGGGACGGCGGCTACGACATCGTGGTCGCTTTCGGTGGCGACGGCACCGTCAACGAGGTCGCGAACGGTCTGGCCGGCACCGATATCCCGGTGACCTTCCTCCCTGGCGGCAACACCAACGTGGTCTGCCGTTCCCTGGGGATCCCCAACGACGTGGTCGATGCGACCGAGCACCTGCTTTCGCTGGCCGATGACTTCCAGCCCCGCAAGATCGACCTCGGCAAGATCAACGACCGCTACTTCGTCTTCGCCTGCGGCGCCGGAATCGACGCGACCGTGGTCGAGAAGGTCGATGCCAACCCGAAGTGGAAGCGCCGGGCCGGCCCCTGGTTCTACTCCTGGGTCGCGACCAAGGGCTATTTCAAGAGCTACATGCGCAACCCGGTCCAGCTCGACCTCGAGATCGACGGCGAGGTCCACAGCGGGGTCACGGTCCTGGTCCAGAACTCCGACCCCTTCACCTACTTCAGCAAACAGCCGGTCCACGTCTGCGAGAACGTCGCGATCGACGACGGTTCGCTGGGCATGATCCTGCTCAGACGGGCCAACCTGCTGGACATGGGCATGGTCGTACCGCGCCTCTTGACCGAGAAGATGAAGGCGTCCAGGCACGGACAGGTCGAGGCTTTCGAGGAGTTCGCCGAGGCCCGGGTCCGCTCCGGCTCGAAGGACCAGTCCGGCCAGCCGCGCCCCTTCCCGGTCCAGGTCGACGGCGACTACATCGGCACCTTCGAGGAGATCAAGCTCGAAGCCGCCCCCGGGGCGCTCACCATCGTCGCCTAGCCCAAGTCTCCCGATGGCTACCATCGGTGTATGGCTACTGCTGACATCACCGTCCTGCCGATCGGTCGCGAAGGAGCCTCGGTCTCGGACCTGTTGGCCGAGATCGCCCGGCACCTGAACGGCCAGGAGAAGGTGCGGTTCGAGATGCACGCGATGGGCACCGCCCTCGAAGGCGACCCGGCGGACATCTTCGCCCTCGCCGCCGAGATCCACGCCCTCCCCTTCGAGTCCGGCATCCCCCGCGTCTACACCGTCCTAAAGATCGACCAGAGAACCGACAAGACCCAGACCCTGGAATCAAAGGTCGAATCAGTAACCAACCGCCTCTAGCCGACCGGCCACGCCCCCAAGGGCCGCTTGGTTCGAGTTACTAGGCCATAGCGCTTGCAAGTCGAACCAAGCGCCGGGCCTTCCTCGCCGGGACGGCTCTCTGTCACAGATTTGTTGCACTTATAGAGCCACGTGTGAGCGAATCCCGGCCATCATCGGCGGATGGCGAATGGTGTCGAAGCAAGACGGATCGCTTACTCGCTGGCCGCCTCGCAGGAGGGAGTGATCGCCCGGAGGCAGTTGATCGGCCGGGGCGTGTCCAACGACGTCGTCGCGCACTGGCTCAGGTCCGGTTATGTGTTCAAGTTCCTGCCCGGTGTCTATTCACTCGGCAGGCCGGCCGACCGCGACGAGTCGTTCTGGATGGCCGGTGTCCTCTACGCCGGTGACGGGTCGATCCTCGCAGGTGAGTCCGCCGCCCAGGCTTGGGGAATGGGGCAATCGAGGACGGGAATCGAAGTGGTCAGGCCGCGCGGTGTCCAAAGGTCGGTCCGGGGGATCGCTCCCCACGACGAGTCGAAGTTCATCCTCCGCCGTGGCTCGCTGGAACCGGATGACTTCGCCCCGAAGGGCCCGCTCCCGACCATGGACCCGGCTCGGACCTTGATCGACCTCTGCACAAGGGTGAGCGATCGTCGGCTTCGCCGATATTTCATCGAAGCAGGACGCAACGGCCTCCTCACGGCCCCTTGCCTGAACCGGATGGCCCGCCGGAGCCTCAGGTTCAAGAACCGAAGGAAGCTGGCGGCTCTCATCGGCAGCTGGGATCCAACAACCGGCCGTATCCGTTCGATTCTCGAAGGCGAGTTCAAGCTGGTCTGCGCCGAGGGGAGTCTCCCGCCGCCTCTTACCAACTATCGGATCGGTCCCTACGAGGTTGACGCCGTCTGGCTGGAGGCGAGGCTCGTGGTCGAGCTGGACGGAAGAAAGTTCCACAGCGACGCCGAAGCGCTGGTCGCCGATTCCGAGAAGACCCGCTGCCTGAGGAGCCTCGGCTTTCGCGTCCTCCGCTTCACCTGGAACGACGTGGTCGAACGTCCAGAATGGGTCGTCAACCAGATCAGAATGGCGCTTGGTTCGACTTACTAGGCCATAGCGCTTGCAAATCGAACCAAGCGGCCCTTGACGGCCTGGGCTCAGGGTCGGGAGTTGGCGGCGGCTTCGATGAGGGTGGCGGCTTCCTCTACCCCGTTTCGGGTCTGGAGGCGGGTCGATATGGCGGCCAGGCTGTCGCCCAGGGCCTGGTCTCCCAGCAGGTGGTCGATTGCGTCGAGCAACTCTCCTGGTTCGTGGCCGTAGGTGTCCAGCCGGCGGCCGAAGCCGGTCTCTTCGATTCTCCGGGCGTTGTCGTGCTGGTCCCAGAAAAGCGGTAGGACGATCATCGGCTTGCCGTTGTGGAGGGACTCGACGACCGTGTTGTTGCCGCCGTGGGTGATGACCAGATCGACGTGGGGCAGCAGCGAAGTCTGGGGCAGGAACTCGGCCCCGGCCATCCGCTCACCCAGCTTCAGCTGATCGTGGAGCGGGCCCATCGAGACGACCGCCCGATGCGGGGACGAATCGAGCGTGTCGATCAGTCGCTGCATCAGGCCGACGTCGGCCGAGCCGAGCGAGCCCAGGCTGAGATAGATGAGCGAACCGTCGCCATCGCTGATCTGGTCGGGGGCAGCCCATTCCTCGTCGCTGGAGCGGATGGTCGAATCGAGGTTGCGCCAGAGCGGCCCGAGCGCCGCAGAACGTCCGTAGTCGACCTCTTCCGGGTAGGCATAGAAGTTGAGATGGGGCGATTCGTGGATGAAGGCCCGGTCCGGCAACGGCGGCGCGCCCCGCCGCTGACAGAACTGGCTGAACTCGTCGTGGAGCGGACCGAGGACCCGGTCGTACTCGGTCCAGAAGGCCGGCCAATCCGAGCTGTCCGCCTGCGGCAGGCCGGAGAAGACCGGCGGCACTGCCGGATCGAACATCTCGGCCGGGTTGCAGGAGACGATCCGCACCCATGGCCGGCCGCTGGCCGGCAGGGCCGGGAAAGCGACCACGTTGTCCTCGACCACCGCGTCGGCATCGATCTCCTCGATGATCTCGGCCAGCCGGTCGTCGACGTAGCGGGCACCCTCGTAGAGGGCCCGGAAGGTCGGTTCGATGAAGCCGGTCAACTGCTCGATGGTCGGGGTCTGGAAGACCGGCGCGTTCTCGGCCACGAAGTCCTTCCAGAACTGGCCCGGCGCCTCTTCCTCCTCGGGTGGCGGCCCGAGCCGCATCAGGCGCTCTTCGAATCCCTGGGCTTCCAAAGTGCCGGCGAACGACTCCTCGACGATGAAGACGACCCGGTGGCCACGGGCACGGAGCACGTTGCCGATCCCGACGCAGTTGTTGGTCGGGCCGTACGCGCCCTCCGGGAAAAAGGCGATTGTCATGCCCACCGCGCGCTTCTCCTCACGCGCCTGAAACTATCAGGCGGTTCCGGCGCGACCAGCCGAATCCGCTCAGTCGGTGGTGCTCACCCGATGGGCGTCGAACACGGACTCGACGTGACGGAGACGGTTGATGCACTGCTTGAGCTGGCCGGTGTCCCCCACTTCGATCACGAAGCGGTTCCTGACCATCGGCGCGTTGGTGGCCAACGAAGCCGAGATGATGTTGACGCCGACCTCGGAGAAGGTCTTGGAGAGATCCTCGAGCAGCCGGGTCCGGTCGTAGGCGTCGATCTGGACCTCGACCCTGAAGGTGGCCTCGTTCTCGCCTTCCCAGGCAACTTCGACCATGCGGTCCGCGTTCTTCTGGAGGTCGGCGACGTTCTGGCAGGCGGCTTGGTGGATGGTGATGCCGCGACCGAGCGAGACATAGCCGACGATCTCGTCGCCGGGCACGGGCCGGCAGCACTTGGCGAGGCGCAGGGCGACGTTGTCCACCCCTTCGACCTTGATCCCGAACTCGGATGCCTCGCGGATCGCGCGGCTCCGCTTCGGGGTGCCCGACTCGATGTTCTCGACCGGCTCGGGTTCGATGATCTCGCCTTGGCGCAGGCGCTGGATCAGTTTGTTGGCCGTGGTCTTGGCCGAGATCTTGCCCTGGCCGATCGCGATGTAGAAATCCTCCGCCTTGCGGAAGCCCATCTCCCGCATCACGTCGGCGAGCATCGGTGAGCCGGAGAACTTCTGGGGCGGCAGGTCGCGTTTGCGCAGCGCCTGGGCCAATGATTCGCGGCCGTCGCGTTCGGCGTCTTCGCGGCGTTCCTCGCGGAACCAGGCCCGGATCTTGTTGCGGGCCCGGGAGGTACCGACCAGCTTGAGCCAGTCGCGGGAGGGTCCGCGGTCCTTGTTCGCGGTCAGTACCTCGACGATGTCACCGGATTTGAGTTGGTAGTGGAGCGGCACGATCTTGCCGTTCACCTTCGCCCCGACGCAGCGGTGACCGACGTCGGTGTGGATCGAGTAGGCGAAGTCGACCGGGGTCGAGCCGGCCGAAAGGTTCATCACCTCACCCTTCGGAGTGAAGACGAAGACCTCGTCCTCGAACAGGTCTTCCTTCAGCGACTGCAGGAACTCGGTCGGATCCTGTTCGGATTCCGATTCGACCAGCTGCCTGAGCCAGGTCATCTTCTCCTTCGAGGTATCGGCCCCGCTGCCGCCTTCCTTGTAGGCGACGTGGGCGGCGATGCCGTACTCGGCCAGGCGGTGCATCTCGGCGGTCCGGATCTGGATCTCCAGCGGCTTGCCTTCGAGGCCGATCACCGTGGTGTGGAGCGCCTGGTACATGTTGGCCTTCGGCATCGCGACGTAATCCTTGAAACGCCCCGGCAGCGGCTTCCAGAGCGAGTGGATGACCCCGATCGCGCCGTAGCAGTCCTTGACCGAGCCGACGATCACCCGCATCGCGGTCAGGTCGAAGATCTCGTTGAACTCACGGCCCTTCTTGGTCATCTTGGTGTAGATCGAGTAGAAGTGCTTGGCCCGGCCGGCGATCTCGGCCTCTATGCCGACCTTCTCCAGCTCTTCGGCCAGGTAGTCGCCCGCTTCCTGCACGAAGGTCTCGCGCTCGGTTCGCTGCTGGGCGACCAGGTGCTTGATCTCGGAGTACTTGCGCGGGTGGAGCGTGGCGAAGGCGAGGTCTTCCAACTCCCACTTGATCGCGTGGATGCCGAGCCGGTGGGCCAGCGGCGCGTAGATCTCCAGGGTCTCGCGGGATTTCAGGATCTGCTTCTGCTTCGGCAGCGAGCTGAGGGTCCGCATGTTGTGGAGCCGGTCGGCCAGCTTGATCAGGATGACCCGCACGTCGGTGGCCATCGCGACCATCATCTTGCGGTAGTTCTCGGCCTGCCGTTCGTCGCGGCTCTCGAAAGTGATCTCGGTCAGCTTGGTGACGCCGTCGACCAGCCGGGCCACGGTCGGGCTGAACTCCTCCTCGATCTCTTCGAGACTGGCCGAGGTGTCCTCGACCGTGTCGTGCAACAGGGCCGCGCAGAGGGTCTCGGTGTCGAGCGCCATGCCGACGCAGATCCGGGCGACCCCGACCGGGTGGGTGATGAACTCGTCGCCCGACTGCCGCTTCTGGTCCGCGTGGTGGTGACAGGCGAAGATGAAGGCCTGGGTGACCTGATCACGGTCGATCGCCGCCGAGTCGACCGCGGAACCGTGCGTGGCAAGGTCGGCCTCGAACTGCTGGATCACCGCCATCAGGTCATCGAGCAGCGATCGTTCGCGAGCGGTCAGGCCGGATGTGTCCGGCAAGGCCGCGACCGGAGGGGCGCCGTTCGCGTCGACGTCGATCGCAGCACCACCGGCCGGCGGTGTCGACCCGGAAATCACGGCTTCTGCGTCTGCTTGTCGAAGTGGCTGAGAAATCGCTGGTGCTCCTGATGAAGCTCGAAATGATGGGCGAAAACGACCGAGTCCGCAAGATCGGTCTTCTTCGAGGATACGACCCTAGCCCACCGGGCACTACCCGCCCCCTCGCTCCGGGCGAGGCCTGTCTCGACCAGGACCCGCAGCAGAACGGCCGCCTCCTCGGGCGAGCGAGTGGTCTTCCCGTCGGCGCCGAGCGCATCGCGAAGCGGCTCTCCGGACAACTCGCCGCCGTCGCCCGCCCCGACTTCCTTGAGGGCCCGGAACAGGTCTCGCAGCTGGGCCGTGAGGTCGAGCCGGTGCCCGGCAACCCGGGCCGCGAACTCGAACTCGTCGGGACCGGCCAGCAGGTGGGCCGGCAGTCCGGCGGCTCGCAACCCGCTCAAGGCAGAGGCCATGAAGGGCGGGTCGAGCAGAGCGACCCGGTCAAAGTCTCCGATCGCCGGTGGTTGCGGGCCGGCCAGGGTAGCGTAGTCGGTCAACAGCACCTGGACATCGACGACTGCTTCGAACACCGATCGCGGGCTGCCGGCCCAGACTCCCGCCACCGCGCTTTCGGCCGCCGGCCCGGATTCGGAATCCGGGATGAACCGCGCGAGGGCGGCGCCACCCAGTCCCTTCCAGCGCTGCCGAGCGTCGGCCCCGAGGATGACGAGGCGTTCGCCGGAGCTGATCAGTTCGGCGACCGCCACCCCTGGCAATCCGTCCGGACCGGCCGCCAGCTCGAGCTCCGCCGCCTCGCCCCCGGCAGATGCGTCGAGGCCGCGCGCCATCGCGATCTCGAACCGATCCCACCACTCGCCCGGCCCGCATTCCTCCAGTGGCCCCGCATCGACAACCGGTTGGACATGGACGACCCGCAGTTGCGGTTCGATCGAGCCGTTCCAGTGGTTCACGGCCAGTTCGGCGACCAGGTCCCCCCGTTCCCCCTCGGCCAGCCCCAGCGAGCTGCGACCGAAGCAGACCCCGTTGGCGCGGTGGGATCCCGAGCAGATCGAGAAGCGGCAGTGCTTGCCCTCCCCCATCTCTCGCAGGTTCTCGATCCTGGCGGCCGGCACCAGCAGCTTCACCGCCGGATTGGCGTTGCCGAAAGGCTGGAGCTGCTCCAGCTCCTCGGCCAGGTCGAGGCCGAGGTCCGCACCGCCCGCGACCGCGTCGAACTCCACCGTCGGCTCGACCGGCTCGGTGCCGATCCTGTCCGCGACCGCCCGGCCCAGTGCCTCCCGGAACTCGTCGATCTTCTCGACCCGGATGCTCAGTCCGGCGGCGGCGGCGTGGCCGCCGAAGGTTTCGAGCAACTCCGCCGTTTCGCCCAGGGCGGCGTGGAGGTCGAGACCGGGAACCGAGCGGGCCGAGCCGCGCCCGGTTTCTCCCTCGATCGAGATCACGACCGACGGCCGTCCGGTCGCCTTGACCAAGGTCGAGGCGACGATCCCCACCACGCCCGGATGCCAGCCCTCGCCTGCGACGACCACCGCCGGGCCGGGCTCGCCGAGCCGTTTCAGCTCGGCCTTCGCCTCCGTCTCGACAGCCTGCCCGACCCGGCGGCGTTCGGCATTGACTCCACCCAGCTCGGTCGCGATCTCGCCGGCCCGCTCCCGCGAGTCGGCGAGGAAGAGCTCGACTCCGGCGTCGGCCCGGTAGAGGCGCCCCGCCGCGTTGATCCGCGGTCCCAGGCGAAAACCGAAGTCCTCGGAGGTGAGCCGCGAGGGCTCCACCCGGGCACCCTCCATCAGTGCGGCCAGGCCGACGCGACGAGCCCTTCGGGCCACCTTTACGCCCTCTCGGACCAGATGGCGGTTCTCGCCGGTCAGGGGCATGACGTCGGCCACCGTCGCCAGCGCGACCAGGTCGAGGTCGGCCTCGTCTCGCTCAGCCGCCTGCGGGGTGTCCCGACGAAGCGCCGAGGCCAGTTTGGCGGCGACCGCGGCTCCGCAGAGAGAGGCGAACGGGTAACCGCTGACCAGCGGATGGAGGATCGTGCAGTCGGGCAGCTCCGGCCCGGCCTGATGGTGGTCGGTGACCACTATCTCCATCCCGAGCTCACGGGCCAGGGCGACCTCCTCCACCGCCGTGACGCCGCAATCGACGGTGATGACCAACGAGGTTCCGCGTTCCGCGATCTGGCGGATCGCGTCGGCGTTCAGCCCGTAACCGTCGCTGATCCGGTCGGGGATGAACCAGTCGCAGTCGCCACCGAGATCCCTGATCGCGGCGACCAGGATCGAGGTCGCGCAGACCCCGTCGCAGTCGAAATCCCCATAGATCGTGACCTTGCGACCAGCCTCCACCGTCGCGCGCACCGCCTCGACCGCGTCGGACATCCCTTCGAACTCGAAGGGATCGTGGCTTTCCGCGGCCGCGAAGAACTCCTCGGCCGAAGCCGGGTTCGAGATCCCGCGCCGAACCAGGACACTCGCGACAGGACGGCTCACCCCGGTCGCCCGCGCCAGTTCGAGCGCGCTGTCGACCGGGTAGGGCTGGGCCCGGAAACGAATCTTCTCTAAGCCTCTTCGATTGGCTCGGTGCCCTGCGAGACACCGATCCGGTAAACGACCCAGGCGCCGACCAGGGTTCCGGGGACCGCCGTGAAGAAGGTCAGCAGGTCCGTGTCGGCGAGGTCGTTGCCGAGGATGACCAGTTCGACCAGGGCACCGGAGATCAGGCCGCCGACCACACAGCCGATCAGGGCGCCGATGATGCCCTGCCAGAAACGGTCGGGCACGAAGATCGTGAAATGCCAGAGGGCGAGCGCGACGGTGAACCAGATAACGATCGACATCAGGCGTCCTCTCCGGTCACGGGGTCGGATTTCGCGGCTTCACGCTTGCGACGGCGGCGCTCGCGGGGCGAGAGGTTCTCCTCGCCTTCGGCCGGCGCGAACCCGGCGGGCACCGCGGCCTTGCCCTCTCCCTCGGCGTCATCCTTGCGGGCGACTTCGAGGTCGGAGGCGAAGGCCGGCACATGGCCCTGGCTTTCGATCTGCTGGCGGCGGCGACGCTTGAAGGTCGGCTCGTGCTCCTTCCAGAGCGCCAGAACCGGCGAAGCGATGAAGATCGACGAGTAGGTGCCCGAGAAGACGCCTACGAGGATCGCGATCGCGAAGGACTGGAGCACTTCGCCACCGAAGATCAGCAGGCAGACGACGCCGATCAGGGTCGAGAAGCTGGTCACCAGCGAGCGGGTCATGACCTCGCTCATCGACTTGTTGACGATCTGCGAGTACGTAGCCCGCGGCATCTTGGGTTCGTTCTCTCGTATTCGGTCGAACACGATGATCGTGTCGTACTGCGAGTAGCCGAGGATGGTCAGGAAGGCCGCGACGGTGGCGCTGGACACCTCGAACCCGAGCAATGCGTAGATGCCAAGTGCGATCAGGAAGTCGTGCAGGATCGCGATCAGGACCGGCACCGTGTACTTGCCACCGAACCGGATCGCGATGTATCCCATGATCAGGATCATCGAGAAGAAGATCGCGAGGCCGGCGCTGCGGGCGACCGATGCGCCGAAGGTCGGCCCGACCGAGGTGCTGTTGAACCCGTCGGCGCTGACCCCGAAATCCTTGTCCAGGGTGTCATCGACCTTCGACACCTCGGATGGGTCGAGGGTCTCGCTTTCGATCTGGAAGGCGTTGTCGCCCAGAGCCGGGTTGTCGGTGATCGTCTGGATGTCGGCGTCACCGAGTCCGAGCGGACTGATCGCGTCACGGACTTGCTCGGTCGTGGCCTCCTTCTGCAGGCTCACCTCGATCCGGGTCCCGGACTCGAAGTCAATGCCGAAGTTCAGCCCCTTGGTGGTCAGCGCACCGGCACCGATCAGCAGGATCACACCGGAGATCGCGAAGAACTTGGGCGCCTTGCCCATGAAGTCGAAGTGCCAGCGCTCCTTGCCCTCGATCCCCGAGAAGCCCTTACCGGACTTGAGCAGCTTCGTATTCGACATCGTCCCCAGCAGGGCCTGGGTGAAGACGACCGCGGTCAGCAGCGAGACCAGGGTGCCGACACCGAGGGTGAAGGCGAAGCCCTTGATGCCCGAGGTGGCGAGCACGAAGAGGATGAAGGCCGTAAGCAGGGTGACGACGTTGGCGTCGATGATCGTGCTGATCCCGCGCCGGTAGCCGAGTGAGATCGCCGATCCCACGGATTTCCCTCCACGCATCTCTTCCTTGACGCGTTCGAAGATGACGATGTTCGAGTCGGCGGCTACGCCGATGGTTAACACCAGGCCGGCGATGCCCGGCAGCGTCAAGGTGATCGGAATCACCTTGATCAGGGCCAGGAACAGCACCGCATAGACCAGCAGGGCGAGCGAGGCGACCCCGCCGAGGAAGCGGTAGAAGGTGATCAGGAAGATGATCACGCAGGCGAGGCCGACCAGCAGCGCCAGCACGCCCTGGTCGAGCGCTTCCTGGCCCAGGGTGGCAGAGACCTGGCTCTGAGAGGTCAGTTTCAGGTCGATCGGCAGGGCGCCACGCTGCAGGAACTCGGCCAGGTTCTGGGCCTGGTCGATCGTGAAGCCACCGGAGATCTGGGCTCCATCACGGCCATCGATCCCGTCCGGGTTGTCGACGAAGTTGATGATCGGCCGGGAAACGACCTGGCCATCGAGGACGATCGCGAAGTGGCCGGAGAGGGCCGAGGCCTGATCGGAGTTCGAGACCCCGCCGATCGCCCGGGCCTGCCCTTCCTGGGCAATCCGGCGGGTGATGTCCTGGAATGCCTTCCGCCCCTCTCCCGTGAACTCGAAGGTCACGTTGGGCTGGTTGAACTGGTCCAGGCTCTGCTGCGGCTTCTTGATCTCGGAACCGGAAAGCGCCGAGTCGTCCTTGATGACGAAGTAGCCGGCCTGCGACTCGTCGTCGATCGTGCGACCGTCGGAATCGGTCGGCAGCTCGTCGACCACGATGGTCCCCTGCGGAACCTTCTTGACGATGCCCTTGTGCGGGATCGGCCGGCCCTGATCGTTGAAATAGAGGTCCTGCTTGGCGGTGACCGGGCCGGAAATCAGGTCATGCGTCTTCTCGTCGAAGAGGTAGTACTTGTCGCCCGAGGTGCAGTCTTCGCAATCGTCGTTGCGCGGCTGTTTCGAGGCGAGGTCGACCGCGTCCCACATGGTCGGTTCGGCTCCGAGGTTGATCCAGGTGCGGTTCGAACCCTCGGTCGGCGGGCGTCCGGCCTTGATCCACTTCTGGCGAACCTCTTTGAGGACCTGCTCCTGATCCGCGCCGGTACCGACCAGGCTGAGGTCGCGAGCCGGGCCGATCAGGTTGTTCTCCCAGTCGTAGAAATAGAGGCGGGCGGGTTTGGTCGCACATTCGGTGGCGGTGCCGACGTTGGTGGCGCCGGGGATGCCGACCGAGATCTGGTCGTTGCCGAGCCGGGAGACCTCGATCTCGGAAACGCCGAGCTTGTCGCAGCCCGAACGGATGATGTCGACCGAGCGGTCCATCGCCTCGGAGGTCACTTCCTTGACCTGCGGGGTCGGACGGCCTTGCAGAGTCAGCTCGATGCCTCCCTGGAGGTCGAGCCCCAGCTGAGTCGGCTTCTTCAGGCAGACGATCGCCGAAACGATCACCAGCCCGAGCACGAACAGCAGCACGAATATGTTGCGGCGCCTGCCTCCCATTCGAAGCGGAAGCTTACCCTTCTGGGGTCAAAACGATCATCAGACCCCCGTCGTCGTCGTAGGCGGGGAAGACATCGGCGATCGCCTGGGCCGCCGATTCCTTTTCTGATCGGACTTCGACGCGTTTGCCGAGCGAACGCACCCCCCACTCGAGCGAAGTCTCGATCGGATCGGTTTCACCGTCGCCGTTGGTGTCGGCGGTCGGTCCGCCGTCGCCGGCGTCGACCCATTCGAGCCCGAGCACGTCACGAACCGGTCGGCCGATCACGTCCTCGTCGGTCAGCCCGGTGAGTTCGAAGCTGCCGCGACCGGCGTCGATCACCCGACCATCCTGGTCACAGACGAAGAAGGCCGCGTTCGGTGCCGGGTAGTAGTCGTCGAGCAGTTCGAACACGAACCCGAAGCCGCATTTCGAACAGCCCTTGGGACGCGGGCTGAAACCGGCAGTCCGGTCCCCGCTGGTCTCCCGGTTCCCGCAGTTGGGGCAAATGAAGAAGGGCATCGCGGGAAGGGTACCGGCGCCGCGCGCTCGGCGTTCAGTGGCCGTGGGCCCAGACCCTCCAACGGTAGGCTGAAGCGATGAAGGTCTTCGTCGCAGGTGCAAGTGGCGCGGTCGGTCCGAGGCTGATCAAACGGTTGGTGGACGCCGGCCACGAGGTGACCGGCTCGACCCGGGGCGGTGCCGGAGCAGCCCGGATCCGCGAGGCCGGTGGCTCCGTCGCGACCTGCGACGTCTTCGACCTCCCCGGTTTCACCGAGGCGGTCGCCGCGGCCGGGCCGGAAGTAGTGATCAACCAGCTGACCAGCCTGCCGCCGAAGTTCGAGCCGGGCAAGGAAGGCTTCTACGAAGCCAACAACCGGATCCGCTCCGAGGGCGGCGACAACGTGATCGAAGCGACCGCTGCCGCCGGGGCGAGCCGCCTGGTCACCCAGAGCATCTCTTTCCTCTACGAGTTGACCGGCCCGTCGGTCAAGACCGAAGCGGACCAGACCGACACCAGCGGCACGCACGCCGCCATGCTCGGTCATGAGCAGAAGGCGCTGACCGACGACCGTTTCGAAGCGATAGTCCTGCGCTACGGCCTCTTCTACGGGCCGGGCACCTGGTACTCGCGGGACGGCTACATCGGCGAGCAGGTGCTGAAGCGGCGGCTGCCGGTGGTCGGGAAGGGCACCGGGATCGCGTCCTTCATCCACGTCGAGGATGCCGCCGCGGCCGCCGCCCTGGTCGTCGACCAGGGCACCGGCATCTACAACGTGACCGACGACGAACCCGCCCCGATGAGCGAGTGGCTGCCCGCTTTCGCCGCCGGGATCGGCGCGAAACCGCCGCGCCGGGTGCCCTTCTGGCTCGCCTCGATGATCGCCGGCAAGCAGATCGCCAACCAGGCGCTACGGGGCCATGGCGCTTCGAACGCGAAGTTCAAGGACGAGTTCGGCTGGCAGCCCGAGATCCCGAGCTGGCGCCAGGGTTGGGAGGGGCTCCGCTAGAAGAGGGACTGGTGGCCACTTGGGACCGGCAGACCGAGATGCTCGAAGGCTGAGGGGGTGAGCACGCGGCCGCGCGGCGTCCGCTTGAGCATTCCCATCTGGAGCAGGTAGGGCTCGAGGACGTCCTCGATGGTGTCCTGCTCCTCGCCGATCGCCACCGCGATGGTCGAGAGGCCGACCGGCCCGCCGCCGAAGCGGGTTGCGATCAGGTCCAGCAGGGCGCGGTCGGCCCGGTCGAGGCCGGCCTTGTCGACCTCGAGCATCTCCAGCGCGGAGTCGGCCATCGCCGCGTCGACCGCGCCGGAACCCTTCACTTCGGCGAAGTCGCGCACCCGCTTGAGCAGCCGGTTGGCGACCCGCGGGGTGCCGCGAGAGCGTTCCGCGATCGCCAGCGCGCCACCGGCGTCGATCTCGACCCCGAGGATGCCGGCCGAGCGGACCACGATCTTCGCCAGGTCGCCCGGCGTGTAGTACTCGAGTCGGTGGGAGACGCCGAAGCGATCCCGGAGCGGTGTGGTCAAGAGCCCGCTGCGGGTGGTCGCCCCGATCAGCGTGAACGGCGGCAGCGGCAGGGTCACGGTCTGCGCGCCGGCGCCCTGGCCCAGCACCACCGGCAGCTCGCCGTCTTCCATCGCCGGGTAGAGCGTTTCCTCTACCGCCCGGCCGAGGCGGTGGATCTCGTCGATGAAGAAGACGCTGCCGGGCTCCAATGAAGTCAGGAAGGCGGCGACGTCGCCCTTCCGCTCCAAGGCGGGCCCGGCGGTCTGGATCAGCGGCACCCCCATCTCGGCCGCGACGATGTTGGCCAGCGAGGTCTTGCCGAGGCCCGGCGGCCCGGCCAACAGGACGTGGTCGAGCGGCTCCCCGCGCCGGCGGGCCGCCTCGATGAAGACCGCGAGCTGGTCGGTCACCTGCTTCTGGTTGACGAAGTCCTCCAAGCCCTTCGGTCTGAGCGACTGGTCGAGCTCACGGTCTGGTTGGTCGGCCCGGGCGTCATGCACCCGCGGTTCCGCACCCTCGGGCAGGTCCGCCTCGACTCCCAGGTCGATGCGTTTGCCACCGAATTCGGGCAGGTCACTCATGGCAACGTCTCGGTGTACGTTCGCTCAACGCTCACAGGCTCTCACTCGCCCCGGCCGGAGGCGGCCGCGCGCTTCAGGGCGGCGCCGATCAGCTCCTGTGGGTCATCCCCCTCGCCGACGCCGTCGAGCAACTGTTCGGCCTCCAGCGGCGCGTAACCGAGGTTGATCAGGCCGTCGCGGGCCAACGAGCGAGCGTCGTTCGCGGCGGGAGCCGCGGTCTCCCCCGCCTCTTCGGCCACGATCGCGACCTTGTCCTTGAGCTCGAGGATGATCCGCTCGGCGGTCCGTTTGCCGATCCCCGGCACCGCCTGGAAGCGTTTCGCGTCCCCGGCGACGATCGCCCGGGTCAACTCGCGGTGCGGCCCGCCGGAGAGGGCGGCGATCGCGACCTTGGGGCCGATTCCGCTCACCCCGATCAGCATGTTGAAAAGATCCCGCTCCTCCTCGGAGGAGAACCCGTAGAGCAGCAGGCTGTCGTCCCGACTGATCGTTTCCGCGTGCAGGAAAGTCTGCTGGCCGGCGGCGGGGACGCTGCGAAGGGTCTCCGAGCTCACCGCCAGCCGATAGCCGACGCCGGCAGCCTCGATCACGACGTGATCGGGACGCCGCACCAGCACCTCGCCTCGAACGGTGGCGATCAACTCGCCACCCGCAGCGCCGAAGCGGATCCGGCCAGGGCGGCCTCGGTCGCTTCCCTCCGGCCCGCGGTTCCACCGTGGCAGATCGCCACGGCCAAAGCATCGGCCGCATGGTCAGGCTGCGGCACTTCGTTCAGGTTGAGCAGGGTTGCGACCATCTTCTGGACCTGGCGTTTGGCGGCGTTGCCAGAGCCGCAGACCGCGGTCTTGATCGCCTGCGGCGTGTAGGTGTAACAGGGCACGTCGCATTGGGCGGCGGCCAGCATCGAGACGCCCGAGGCCTGGCCCACCTTCATCGCCGATCCGACGTTCTTGCCGAAATAGAGGTCTTCGATTGCCAGCGCGGCCGGCTGATGCCACTCGATCAGCCGTGAGAGGGCCGAGTGGATCTCGCTCAGACGCTGCTCGATCGGATCGCCCGACTCCGTCTCGATGACACCCCCGTCGAGGGCCATCATGTGTCCGCCCTCGACCCTGACCACGCCAAACCCGAGATTGGCCGTCCCGGGATCTATCCCCATAACCACTCTCATATAGGGGTATTCAACGCCCCCCATCGGACGCCTTTTTCCGAGTTAGCGTGGATGCCAGCGGGCGGCTGGTGGTTCCTGGCGCCGCGCGGCGAGCCTAGGCGAGCTTTTCGAGGATCTCCTCGGGAATGTCGAAGTTGGCGTGGACTTCGTTCACGTCGTCTTGGTCTTCGATCGCTTCGAGCAGCTTGATCAGAGTGCCGGCGTCGGATTCCTCGATCTCGACCGTGTTCTTGGGGATCACCTCTAGCCCGGCCGATTCGATTTCGATTCCGTCCGATTCGATTGCCTGCCGGACCGCGGTCAGGTCGGTCGGTTCGGCCAGCACGCGCAGCTTGCCGTCTTCTTCGAGGACGTCGCTGGCGCCGGCGTCGATCGCGCCCATCAGGTCGTCCTCGCTGTTCGACTCGCCGTCGACGACGACCACGCCGTAGGTCTCAAACATCCAGGCGACCGAGCCGGGCTCGCCGAGGCTGCCGTTGTGCTTGGTGAAGGCATGCCGTACCTCGGCGCTGGTCCGGTTGCGGTTGTCGGTCAAGGCGTCGACCAGGATTGCCGCGCCGCCGGGGCCGTAGCCCTCGAACTGGATCCGTTCGACGACGACCGCGTCGTCGCCCTCACCGGTGCCGCGATCGATCGCCTTCTCGATGTTGGCCTTCGGCATCGACTGTGCCCTGGCCTTCTGGATGGCGGTGGCCAGGGCCGGGTTGCCGTCGGGATCGCCCCCGCCCTCACGGGCGGCGATCGTGATCGCCCTGGCGAGCTTGGTGAACAGCTGCCCGCGCTTGGCGTCGGCAGCGCCCTTCTTGTGTTTGATCGAAGACCATTTCGAGTGACCGGACATGTTGTGATTCTATGAACTAAGGCGACCGATGATTCCCGAGGGCAAACACAAGGTGAGCCGGACCCTCGCCGCCGGAGTGGTGGCCGGCATCATGCTGCTCGCTGCGCTTTCGCTCTGGTCGGTGATTCCACTGGTCTGGCTGTGGATCGGATCGCAGTTCACCGACAGCCAGTTCCCCAGCCTCGGGCCGTATCTGATCGTGTTGTTCGGGGCGGTCGCGTCGATCCTGCTGGTCGCCTGGATCCTCGGTCGCCTGAACGAGGTCTACATCCGCCTGACCGGCGCCCGTGACGTCGGGCCGATCCGCATGGGCTGGATGAAAAGCCTCCGCGACAGCGAGAAGACGGGCGACCCGCCCTCGCTGATCGAAGTGGTGATCATCGGTTCGGTGGTGATCGCCTTCGTAGCGTTCGTGGCCTGGTTCTTCGTCCTGGCAGGTTCACCCCTGCCAAACTAACTGCAAGTCGGGCGGGGTCCGACCCGCCCTCCAAGTACAACCCGCCGGCCCACAGAGATAAATGACGGATGGACCGGCTCCGCTTGGTGGCGGTTCGGACGTCAGGTCCCGCAGGACTTCACGAACCAGGAATGGATTCGGTTGTCGGGGGTCAGTTCCGGGTGGAAGGAGAGTGCGGTTACGTTGCCTTGGCGGACTGCGACCGGGTGGTTCCTGACCTCGGCCAGCACCTCCACCCCCTCTCCGGTCGACTCGACCCAGGGCGCACGGATGAAGACCGCGCGGATCTTCCCTTCGACGATGCCTTCGACCTCGATGTCGTCTTCGAAGCTGGCCAGCTGACGGCCGAAGGCATTCCGTTTAGTGGTGATGTCGATCAGGCCGAGGTGCTCACGGCCGGCGACGATCATCCCGGCGCAGGTGCCGAGCACGGATTTCCCCGCCTCGTGATGGGCGAGGATCGCCGGGGCGAGCCCGGCGTTCTCGATCCCCATGACGATCGTCGTGCTCTCCCCGCCGGGCAGGATCAGGCCATCCAGGCCGTCCAGGTCCGCGGGCAACCTGACTTCGACCGGGTCCGCCCCGGCCTCACTCAGATGCTCGACGTGGCGCTGGAAGCCCCCCTGGACGGCGAGCACGCCGATCCGGGGGCTCTTCATCGCAGTGACCTTGGAGTCACCAGCCGCGTCCGGCGAGGCGGCCTTCTTCGCCGAGAGCGGCCATCTCGATGCCGGGCATGGCCTCACCCAGCTGCTCCGAGGCGGCGGCGATGCGGTCGGCATCGTTGAAGTGCGTGGTCGCCTCGACGATCGCCTTGGCGCGACGTTCCGGGTCGTCGGACTTGAAGATGCCGGAGCCGACGAAGTTGCCTTCGGCGCCGAGCTGCATCATCAGGGCCGCATCGGCCGGGGTGGCGATGCCACCGGCGCAGAAGACGGGAACCGGCAACCAGCCGCTGTTCGCGACCTCGCGGACCAGCTCCAGGGGAGCCTGGAGATCCTTGGCGGCGGTCGGCAGCTCGGTCGGGCTGAGCGTGGTCAGCCGCTTGATGCCGCCGACGATCTCGCGCATGTGGCGGACCGCCTCGACCACGTTGCCGGTGCCGGCCTCGCCCTTCGAGCGGATCATCGCCGCGCCTTCGCCGATCCGGCGCAGCGCCTCGCCGAGGTTGGTCGCACCGCAGACGAACGGCGCATCGAACTCGAACTTGTCGACGTGGTTGGTCTCGTCGGCCGGGGTCAGCACCTCGGACTCGTCGATGAAATCGATCGAGAGCGACTGCAGCACCTGGGCTTCGACGAAATGACCGATCCGGACCTTGGCCATGACCGGGATCGAGACCGCGTCCTGGATCTCCTTGATCATCTTCGGGTTGGACATGCGGGCGACGCCGCCGTCCTTGCGAATGTCGGCCGGCACCCGCTCGAGGGCCATGACCGCGCATGCCCCCGCATCCTCGGCAATTTTCGCCTGGTCGGCGTCGACCACGTCCATGATCACGCCGCCCTTGAGCATCTCGGCCAGGCCCGTCTTAACTCGGAAAGTCGCTTCTTCAGCCATCCCCTCAAATATAGAGAGCGAAGGGCCCGGGGCGCTCCGTCGATAAACGTCTCAAATCACGAGGGGTTTTGACAAAACGTCACGGCGGCGAGCCGTTTCCGGCTACTTCAGCTTGTAGGCGCGGATCCGCTCGCTGTGTTCGTCCTCGCTCTGTGAGTAGACGCCGTAGGCGAGCGCGTGGACGAGTGCCATCAGGGCCGTGTTCGAACGCAGGAAAGATGGGCTGTTCGACGAGTAGTAAAGGCTCAGGTCTGCCTTCTTGACCGCGTCGGAAAGGGTTGCGTCGGCGATCGCCAGGGTGCGGGCGCCCCGGTGGCCGGCCAGTTTCATGGCCCGGGCCAGCAGCGCATGCGAACGGCCGGAGGAAAGGGTGATCAGCAGCGTGTCCTCGTCGACCCGCCCCAGCCGCTGCAGCGAAGGCCCGGCGGTAGAGGTGACGATCTCGGCCCGGATGTCGAGCAGGCTGAGGGTGTGGCGCAGGTAGCTGGCGAAGAAGGCCATCTGGTCGGTACCGACGATGACCACCTGGCTGGCCCCGGAAAGGGCGGCTACCGCCTCGTCGATCTGGCTCTGGTCCAGCTTGCGGGCGGTTTCCTCGAGGTTGGCGTGGTCGGTGCCGAGCGAGGCTTCGAACTCGGAATGGTCGAAGGAGAAGAGCATGCCCCCGCCCTCTTCACCGCCGACCGTGGCCCGGTACTCCTCGATCGCCGAAGCCTGGAGCTCCGGATAGCCCTCGAACCCGAGAGCCTGGGAGAAGCGGACAACCGTCGAGGACGACGTCCCGGCCCGTCGGGCCAGCTCCTCCGCGGTCAGGAAGGCCGCCTCGTCGAGATGGTCGACGATGTAGCGGGCGACATCCTTCTGGGAGCGGGAAAACTCGTCGATCCGATCCTGGATGTAAGTTGACAGGGTCTTGGTTTCGGCGGTCACTGTGCTCACGCCGATCAATTCGCCCCCACCCCGCGTTTCCCTTCCAAATTCGCCCTGAGCAGGGATTTTTGACCAGATTCTCCGGACAACCGAGCCGCAAGACCTCACTCACCGGTCTGACCGACGAGGGCGACGAGATCTGGATCATCCGCTCGATCTCGCAGAAGTTCTACAACTGCCTGGGCTGCCGCGGGCCGATCGAGATCGGGGACGAACACGTGGTCGTGCAGTACGTCGGCAAGGCGGGCGGCACCGAGCATTCGCACTGGCATCAGCGCTGCGCCGAGGAGATCCTCTACTCCCAGGTTCGCGGCATGAGGCAGGTGTCCTCGAAGGAATCGAGCCGGGACCGGCTCGAAAGCCGGGGGCGCCGGCCGGCCGGTCGGCGGCGACGCCCCCGCTAGACCTACGGACTGCGGCGGGCGCGGATCACGATCCCGGCCACCGTACCGATCGCCAGCCCGGCGACGACGAGGAGCAGCACGGTCTTGCCATTGCCCTCGCCGTTGTCGTCGTCGGAGGAGTCGTCGGGGTCGGCCGCGGTCGCGGTCGGCTCGCCGACCTGGGTCGCATCCTCGTCGGCCACCTGGTCGTCGGTTGCCTGCACCTCGGCGGCCGGCTCGGCGGCAGTCGAGGCCAGGGTCACGGTCGGGGCCGGGTGTTCCGGTTCGACCCCACCCGCGGCCGACTGGATCCATGCGGTCTGCGCCCCGCCCTGGCACTTCTGGATCACCTTGAAGGCGAAAGCCTCACCTTTCTTGCCGTAAAGGGTCGCTCGAAACGGGAATGCCGCCGTCTCGTGGTCCGGCAGGGGGCCGCCGGACCAGGTCAGGGTGTCCGGAGCGGTGGTCGCCTTCCAGCCCTTGACCGCGGTGGCGGTGACGTTCTCGGCGCCCTTGGGTATCTGCACCAGGATCGAGGTCGTGGCGGCGCCGTCGCAGCCGTGCGGGATCTCGAAGCTGAGGTTGGCCGGCTTGCCGGCCGGAACCTCCGACGGGGTCATTTCGACATGCGCCCCGGCCGCGCCCGGAAACACCGGGGCGGCCAGGAGCGCAGCCAGAAACGCCAGCAGCAGACCGGCTTTTCTCATTCGGTCAGCTTACCTTTCGGCGACTGGTGAACAGCGCCGCCGAACCGGCGACCAGGCCGAGCGCCCCGACGATCAGAGCGATGATCGCCAGGCCGTTGCCCGAGTCGTCGTCATCATCCGAGGAAGCCGACGTGGTTTCACCGGCCTGGTCGTCCGAGGCCATGTGGTCGTGGCCCGCTTCCGCGGCGCCGAGCATCACGGTCGGGGCCGGATGCTCCGGCTCCTCACCGCTGGCCGGGGTCTCCTGGATCCAGGCGGTCTGCGAGCCGTTGACACAGCCTTGGATCGCCTTGAACTCGGCCGCTTCGCCTTCCTCGCCGGCGAAGGACACGCTGAGCACGAACTGCTGGAGCTGCCCGTCAGGGAGGGGACCGCCGGACCAGGTGACTTCACGCACGCCCGAGGTCACCTTCTCGCCCTCCTGCATCACCGGATTCGCCAGCTTGCCTTCCTTGGTCTTGATGTTCCACCCGGGAACCACCCCTGGGGTGGCCGAGACGACCTGGTCGGGCATCTTCACCTGCAGGCTGTTGGTGGCCGCGCCGTCGCAACCGTGCGGCACCGTGAAGGTCAGCGTGGCGTAGCCCTCGGCCGGAGCCTCCTCGGGGCTCACGGTCACGTGCGCGGAAGCCATGGCCGGGAGGGCCAGGGCGATCAAGGCCGCCAGCGTGGCGACGATCTTCTGTTTGAGATTCATGTGTTCCTTTCGGGCGGCATCGGCCGCCAGACTCACTCTGAGATAACGGTTGGAAATCTCAGAGCGAGTGGAGGAGCGCGACCGGCCAGCGAGGCGGCGATAAGGGTCCCACCCCTCGCCTGGATGGGATAGCCGTTCGGTTCGAGATCGGGCCGGATCCCCGAGCGGGCCGGCCTGAGCAGCAGCGCCAGTGCCCGGCGAGTGCGTTCGATCGTCGCCTCGCCCGGATACCGGCCCAGCACAAGCAGCACCACCAGCACCAGCAACGGTGCCAGGGCCAGCAGGAATCCGGTCAGCCAGGCGCTCACCGGACGTCCACCTTGAACTCGGCGATCGGCTCGTCGAAGCGGGAGAGGCGGATCGCGACGTCGGCCAGCCACTGGCCCTTGACGCCGAGCATCGCCGACGGGGCCACGAAGTGACCGGGGCCGGCCCGCCTGACCTTGGCGTCGATCGGGGCGATGTCCTGGGACGGCAGCGAGAAGGAAACGTCCATCGACCGCACCGGCTGCGGCGCCCCGGTCTGGTCGTCGAAGACGTAGATGTGGACCTCGTTGCTGCCGACCCGGGCGGGGTCGACCGTGTACTCGACCTGCTTGCCCTCGACCACCACCGAGCCGGAAACGGGCCCGGACTGGATCGCGTCCGGCGGTGGATAGCTGACCAGGGCGGCGGTGACGCCGAGGACGGCGACGACCAAGACGACCTCGAGCCTGAGCAGCTGACGGAACCGGTTGCCCGGAGCCCCCGGGGACTGCGAGTTCTCGAACCTGGCGAGCAGCTTCGGTATGAGTCGGGTTCGGTGGGTCGCGCCGATCCCGACCAGGATGGCGAAGAGGACGATCTTGATCAGCACCGCCCGGCCGAACTGGGTGTCCACCAGGTCGGGGATGGACCCGACCTCGATGATCGCCTGGATCGACCCGGACACCGCGATCAGCGCCACCGCGGCCAGCGCGACCGCCGAGAAGCGGAGCGTGATCCCGGTCAGCAGCCCGGTTCTCTCGGCGGGGTCCTCGAGCTGCCTGGTGCCGGCCGGCAGGAGCCAGAGCATCGCCGCGAGCCCCCCGGTCCAGATCGCCATCGAAGCGACGTGGATCATGTCGCTGGGCACCAGCAGCCAGCTCGGATCGCGGGTCGAGGCGTGCCCGGCGAAGGCCGGTGACGCGGCCAAGACCAGTCCCGCCACCACGGCAAGCAGCGGAACCGCCCCGACCTTGGTGAAGCGTCCACGGCCGGCCAGGACCACGGCGATCAGCGCCAACCAGGCGGCCGAGCGGACCAGCATCACCGTCCCGAACCGGGTGTGGATCACCTCATCGGGTATCCCCGACCCGAAGGCCTTCCAGAAACTGGTCCCGGCCCCGACCGCGCCCTGGAAGCCGATCGCGAGCAGCGAGGCGAGCAGCCCGGCCAGTGCCGCCGCCAGGACCAGGCGCGTGAATCGCCTGTCCACCGGCCGGCGGTCGATTTCACCGTTCCCGGCAGTGACCGGATTCCAGGCGAGAAGCATCCAGAACAGAGCCCCGATCGCCAGCGCTATCGCCATGTACCCGACCCAGCGATCGGCCCAGAAGGCGACCTCGGTCACCTTGCCGGACTCGCTTTCGGCCAGCAGCTCGGAGATCGTCTTGCCCTGCACGAACCCCGCCTCGCCCTTGCCGGGCTTGCCGACCGTGAACGTGATCCCACCGGAGACCGGATGGGAGTCCGCGGAAATCACGTGATAGGTCGCCGTGTAGAGCCCGTCGGGAAGATCGGCGGGAAGACCGGCACCGACCGAATCGGCGTTGTCACCGGGACGTTCGAGGTCGTCAGTCTGGACCTGTTCGCCGTCGGTGTTGAACACCCGGACCGCGCCCAGCGAAGCCTCGACCGGCTCGTTGAAGGTGAAGTCGACGTGCGCGGGCGCCGCCTCCAGCTGGGCGCCGCGGGCCGGGTTGGAACCCTCCAACACGGCGTGAGCGGAGGCCGACCCGGCCAGGCCGAGCAGGCAGGCGAGGAAAAGCAGGCTTGTGAGAAGGCCGCGCCTCACCAGGCTTCCTTCTCCTCGCGCCCTTCGGCCGTACCGCCGGTACCCGACGATGGGCCTTCGTCATCTGGCATCGGTTTCTGATCGTCGCCGTCACGGCGCCGTCGCACGATCCAGAAGCCGAGCGCGGCGATGATCGCCAAGCCGAGGATCACGAACGGGATCACCTGTGGCTTCGAACCGTTCCCGACCCAGGTCAACGTTCCGTTGATCTTGGCCGGCTGCCCGCCCACTTCGATCGGGATCTTGTAGTCGAAGATCTTCGTCTCCTTCGACTCGTCCTTGACCTGTGGCGGGGTCGTCGGGCTCATGTAGTGGGAACGATGGTCGTGCCAGCTGAACTCGCCGTCGTCGGCGACCTGCTTCCACTCGGGGGTCGCCTTCGCGTTGGCGCGGGCAGGGACCTCGACGTTGCCGTAGCGGTCGTCGTTCAGGTAATAGGCGGGTGAGTTCAGGTTCACTTCCACGGTTCCGTCGGCCAGGATCCGTGCGTAGGGCTCACCCTGGTAGCCCTTGATCAGCACCGTCTTTCCACTGTGGTTGGCCAAGCGCACGTTGTCGTCGAAGTTGACGATCTCGATCTGGAGGCCTTCACCCAGTGGTTTGGGCTGGACCGAGGTGATCTCGGACCGGAAGTTCGGGTTGCCTTGGTGGGCGGATGCAGACGCCGGGATGGCGACCAATATGAGCAGGGCGAGGAAGCCCAGGACACGCTTCATGTTCACTCCATAACCGCTGGATGCGGGTCGGCGCGGCACCTTGCCGCGGGGTCGGGTCGGATCGTGCGAGCCGGCCCGGGAGCGGGCGGCTCAGCCGGCGGTGACGGGCGGAGCTCGGCCGAAGATGTGGCCGGCAGCGAGATGGCTCGCCAAGGTGGCCCCACGGCTGCTGTGGGCGATCCGGATCGGACGGGCCAGCCGGCGGACCGGCTTCGCGCGCAGAGCCTCGATCAGTTCCTCGCCGATGTAGCGGCCGAAAGCGAGCGGTGCTGCGAGGAGGAAGACGGGGACCGTGAAGAGAATCGCCTCGGGCGAACCGGTCAAGGTGAGGAGCAGCGCCCAGGCCACGGCGACGGTCAAGAGACCGGCCGTGCGAGCAAAGGAAATCTGGTGCCGCCTTTCCACTACGGGGAGTTTAACCCGCTGCCGGCGGAAAAGGACTGGCCGATGGCCCGCACTCTCTAGGCTTCGGCACATGGCGCAGATCAAGGCCCTCCTCTTCAATGACCCGTCCTGTCCATTCGGCTATTCGGCCAACCCGGCTCTGCGAACGCTCGAGTGGCGTTACCGCGACCAGATCGAGTGGCATCTGGCGGTGATCGGCCTTTCCGATCCGGACAACCCTCCCCCCTACGAGGCCGGGGAGCTGGCGGGCTTCCTCTTCGACTTCCGTCGCCGCTACGGGATGCCTTTCGCGATCGAGCCGAAGTCCCGGGTGTCCACGACCAGCCGCAGCTGCCAGGTGATCACCGCGGCCCGGCTGCTCTATCCGGGCTCGGAGTGGCGGGTCCTGCGGACCCTCCAGCTACTCAATTTCAACACCCCGCTGCTGCTCGACGACGAAACGCAGCTCGCCGAGGCGCTCGAGACCGTGCCGGGGATCGAGCCCGGGGTGATCATGGCCGCCCTCGACCGTCCCGAGGTCCAGGAGGCCTATCAGGCAGATTGGAGCCACGCCCGCTCGGCCGAGGGAACTCCCGGCCACCTTCAGGGCAAGACCGCCGATTCGCCGGCCGGGGTGCGTTACACCGCCCCTTCGGTCATCTTCGAGTTCGGGGACCAGCGCTTGGAAGCGGCCGGCTTCCAGACGATCGAGGCCTATGACGTGATCGTCGCCAACCTCAACCCCGACATGAAGCGGATGGACCCGGCCGAGAATCCGCTCGAAGCGCTCGGCCCGTACCCGGCCGGGCTGACCACGGCCGAGGTCGCTGCCGTGATGTCCGGTGACATGCAGGAGTTCAGCCGCAGCGACGCGGAACCCGGACTCGTGGAGTTGCTCGACGAAGGCAAGGTCAAACGTATCCCGCTCGGTGACGACGCCCTCTGGATCAAGGCCTGAGCCGACGACGATCGGGTCGGAGGCGGCTCAGCCGGCCGACAGCAGGTACGAGAGCAGGAACCCGAGCGCGGTCGCGTAGGCGACGTTGATCCCACCCTCGGCGTAGGCCTCCGGCATCACCGTGTCGGCCAGCGAAGCCAGCACGGCCCCGGCCGCGAAGGCAAGGGGCAGCGAGAGTGTCTTGCCACTGGCCCCGTCGAGCGCGAGATAGCCGACGACGACGGCGATCGCCAGCAGTACCGCGGCAACCAGCCAGATCAGCACCGCGTTTCTGGCACTGATCCCGGCTTCCTTCATCTTCTCCGCCCCGAAGAGCCTCGGGGAAGTTGGAGACGAAGATCGCGACCAGGAGCGCGACGGCCCCGCCTCCCTCGACCAGCGAGACGCCCATCGCCAGGTTCTCCGGCACGCCGTCCAGGGTGACGCCCGCCAGCAGCGCGAAGCCGACGCTCGCACCGGACCTGGCGCGGGCCTCGGTCCTGCGGGCAAGCCAACTGTCGACGACCACGAACACGGTCGCCCCGAGCAGGAAGGAAACTCCGGCCCTGCCGGCTCCGCCGTGCTCGAAGGCTTCGTCGAACAGTTCGAAGGCGACCGCGGAGACCAGGGCCCCCGAGGCGAATCCGAGCATCATCGCCAGCACCGGCTTCGGGATCCTCAATCTGGCACCCGCCAGGGCGCCGATCGGAAGGGCTGCGGACGCGATCACGGCGTAGGCGATGACCTGCAGCATGGACCTAAGTCAAACACCGCGGTCGGAGGGCATTCCTGCTTCGGGAACCGGTAGCCTGCGCCGATGGCTCTTGGCGGTGCCGAGGTCGCCGCCAGAGAAAGCGGCTCCCCCACGGCAAAAGAAGCGGGCTCGAACTTCCGGCCCGACATCCAGGGAATCCGCGCGATCGCGGTCACCCTCGTGCTTGCATGCCACGCCGCGATCCCCTGGGCCAAGGGCGGCTTCATCGGGGTCGATGTGTTCTACGTCCTCTCCGGCTTCCTGATCACCGGCCTCGTCGTCCGGGAGATCGAGAAGACCGGCAAGGTCTCGATCCGCAACTTCTACGCCCGGCGCGCCAAGCGCCTCCTGCCGATGGCCGCCCTGGTGCTCGTCTTCATCGCCATCGGCACCCTGTTCATCTTCTCGCTGGCCCGCCAGGTCGAGATCGGCGGCGATGTCTTCGCGGCCGCGCTCTACTTCGTCAACTGGCATTTCATCATCCAGGGGGTCGATTATTTCGCCGCGGCCGATGGCATCCACAGCCCGGTCCAGCACTACTGGTCGCTCTCTGTCGAAGAGCAGTTCTATGTCGTCTGGCCGCTGCTCCTGCTGACCGCCGGTGCGCTCGCCGCGAAGTTCAAGCGGCGCCTGAAGGGCATCATCCTGCTGATCACGGTGCCGGTCGCGATCGCCTCGCTGATCTACAGCATCCACTTCACCCAGGTGAACCCCGAGGCGGCTTTCTTCTCGACCGTGGCCCGGGCCTGGCAGCTCGCCTTCGGCGCCGTGCTGGCGATGATCCTGCCGAAGAAGATCAACATGCCGGGCTGGCTGGCGACCGTGATCGGGGCCGGCGCGGTCGGGGTGCTGATCTGGGCGACCTACACGATGTCGGCCTCCACCCCATTTCCCGGCTCGAATGGCCTCTATCCGGTACTGGCCACGATCGCCCTCCTGATCGCCGGCGCCTCGGGGACGGGCGTCACCACCTGGATCCTCTCGACCCGGCCGTTCCAGTACGTCGGCAACATCTCCTACTCCTGGTACCTCTGGCATTGGCCTTTCGTCGTCTTCGCCCTCGGCATCTTCGACAACCTGACCTGGAAATGGCTGGTCGTCGCGACCCTGCTTTCCTGGATCCCGACCCAGATCAGCCACACGCTGCTGGAAGACCCGGTGCGGCGGGCGAAGATCCTCAAGCTGCGGCCGAACCGCGCCTTGCTGATCGGCGGCGCCTGTTCGGTGGTCGCAGCAGTCTTCGGCCTCTGGCTCGGCTCAAACCGGATCAACGTCCACATCCTCGACCAGGACCAGGTGGCCGGCGCAGCGGTGATCAAGAACGGCCACGTGCCGCTGGTCAACTCGGTCGACTCGATCAAGCCGAACCCGCTCCATGCCCGCGAGGACCGTGGCCAGATGTACTCGGACGGCTGCCTGCTGCTCGGCCCGCGCACCGAGTCGGGAGAGTGCGCCTACGGCGACCCGGACGGCGACGTGACGGTCGTCCTTTTCGGCGACTCGCACTCGATGATGTACATGCCGACCCTGGACGCGATCGGCAAGGAACGCGGCTGGAAGATCATCGGCCTCTCCCGCGCCAACTGCGTGATCGCCGAGGTCAAGCGCAACAAGTACTGCGACGAGTGGCGTCAGAACTCGCTCGATCGGATCAAGGAGGAGGATCCCGACCTGGTCGTGGTCGCGACCTCGACTCAGGCGGTCTACAGCCTCACCGTCCACGGCAAGAAACTGAGTCGCCTGGCCAGCGAGCCGTATCTGGTCGATGGCATGAAAAAGACTTTCCGGGATCTCAAGCGGGACGCGAAGAAGGTGATCCTGATCCGCGACCAGGCCCAGGCACCAGTCAAGCCCCGGCTGCCCCACGAGTGCGTGGCGGAAAACCTCCACAACCTCAAGACCTGCGCCTTCAAGCCCAAGCGACGCCCCCAGTTCGGCTTCGACGTGGACGCGGCCGAGGCGACCGGCATCCAGATCATCGACCCGATGCCGATTCTTTGCAGCAACGGCCGCTGCCCGGCCGTGATCGGCAACGCCCTGGTCTACCGCGACAGCTACCACGTCTCCGCCACCTACGCGGTAACCATGGCCCCGTGGCTGGAGAAAGAGCTGGCCAAACTGAACTTCCCACCAGGCAGCAGCACCACCGACGCCGGCAACTGACGGGCACCGGCCTCTAACCGAGTCGGGTGGAGGCACCGACAGCGGAGTTTTCAGACTTATTTGCCGAAAAGTCCGCTCTCGCTGAACCTCGAAGGCGATGGGCCGGGAAGGACTCGAACCTTCGACCTACGGATTATGAGTCCGCTGCTCTAACCAACTGAGCTACCGGCCCGGGATGCCCCAGTTTTCCAGAACAAATGGGATCAAGTCCCGCAGTTCTCAAATCTAGCTTCGGGTCAGATGCTCAATTCCTTCCACCGCGGAAATTACCTCAATCCCAAATTCACTCTTTAGGATTTTCCGGACTTGCTTCGCTAGGAAGTGCGGATCGTGCGCAACGAGCAATCTTGAGTCACTAGCTGCAGCGGTTCGCACCACGTGGTTTAAGTCTTCACCCACGAATTTCTGGTCTTTGAGCCGATTTCGTATCGCGCGCGGAACCCGTGCTCTCTTGACAAACTTGACCTTGTTCTGATCAAGAAATTCTTGGAGCAACCTAGATCCGACTCCCCTAACACTGCATGTTTGGAATTTGTGGAGAAGGTGCCCTTCGTCGTCAACGACGATCTGGGCTCCTTCAGTTTCCTTGATCTTCTGGAGAAGCCTATGGCTCACCTCGAAATGTCTAGGATCCCCCTTTCCGGTTCCACTCATGAACACTTGCACATCGACCGTTAGGTCGACCATAGTGTTCTATTGCCGCGCTGCGGCCCGAGCTAGCTGCAGCGCCTCCTCGTATCCTTCCTCGAAGAACCCCTCTGGCCATTCCTCGAAGCTGCCTCGCTCGTCGATCTTGAGCTGCCTCACCCTTGCCACTTTTCGTGGCTTTTCTACATAAAGGACAGAAACCAGCTTGGGATCGATTTCACCCTCTGCGATTCGGCGACGAACCCGGAGCAGGAGATGTTCGCTATGGGTCTCGACCAGAAGCTGCCTTGGTGTACTGCTCGAGGCGTCCGCAGCCCAGACAAAAAGATCCCCCAAATCTGCCTGAGCGGCGGGGTGTAGGTGAATTTCGGGCTGCTCGATAAGTAGAGTTCCGCGTTTCGGGAGAAGGAGAATGGAAGCAACAATCGGCAGCAGCTGGGAGATCCCTTCACCCATATTCGCTACGTTGATTCCCGGCATTCCTTCGGCTTCGTCTCCCAGGAGCGAAATTATCCGTCCCGCTTCATCGACGTCGACGAGCCTGAGTCGATCTAACAGCCCAAAACGCTCACTAACCCAGTAATCCATTGCTCGGACAAGCGGATTGTTCTTACCCGACCGGCTTGATCTCAGAATACGAAGAAGCTCTTCTCCACCCGTCCCTACACCCTCCGCTGATGATGCAGTGCGTCCGAGTACCGTAAATCGAGGGATGGGATCGCGAAGCGGATCAATGTGCTCGATTCCAGAAAGCAAGGAAAGCCAGTTTGATCTCTGCTGGAGTGCTTCGTACCTGGCGTGTAACAAAGAACTGCCTAGCTGGTCACCGAACCCCGAGTAAGCATCGACGTCGCGGACGTCAAGGGAGAGAATGATGCGATCCAGGTCGGGCTGAAGCGCCTGAATCTGTGTCCGGGAAAAACCAGGAATTCTGAGAACCAAGTTTCCGGACCGGCTGTCTCGCCTTGCTTCCAGAGCCGCAGACCGCCCGTTGAAAAATCCACTCTTCGTCAGATCAATCCTGTTTGCGGCAGGATCAAATCCGAAGCTTAGGCTGAGCCGATTACCGATGATGTGTCGCGTTGGCTCAAGTCCTTCAATCTGAAGAATTGAGTCCTCGGCCCATGACTTGTCTACTTCCAAATCGATTGATATTTGTCGATCTCGATGTTGCGTGCCACCACGCACGATGTCATCAAAACTTCCAAGATCAACCGTGGGTCCGCTCACTGTCAGTGGCTCGCTCGATGACTCATCTGCTACTGATTGCTTGAGTAAGAGCAAGGAATTGAGGAGCGACGACTTCCCCGCGTTGTTTGGGCCGACGATGATCGTCAGCGGGGCCAAGCCAATCGGGGACGTATCGGTGAAAGCCCTGAAATTCTTGAGTCGAATTGAGGAGAGCAACCGTTCGTCTCCTAGCTTCTAACTCGTGGAACGTGTCGCATCACGAGCCCATTCGCTCAGAGGGCGAAGAGCTGGGAGAGGCTGCGGCCTACGTCGGGCGGCTCTTCCTCCCCGTCTGCGGCCGCCTTCACCCCGGACGCCAGGGCCTCGGCGGCCTCGGATATCTGGCTGGCCCGGTTGGGGCGGATCTCGCCGGCTTTGGCGGCGTCGGAAAGGTCGGACTCCATCAGCCCGGCCAGTTCGCCGAGCCGTCGCAGGCCGAGGGTCGAGGCGGTGCCGTGGAGCGCATGGGCCTCCTGACGGAGGGTCTCGAAGTCGGACGTGCCGGTGTCAAGGCCGGCCGAGATCACGTCGCAACGTTGCCTGGCTTCCTTGGCGAAAGCACTGAGCAGCTCGTTGTCTGACTTCTCCTCACTCATGGCTCACCTCGTAGATCTCGGACGAAAACATCGGTCAAGCGCCACCATTCTGGCCGTTTGTGGCAAAGGATGCATCCTCGCCATCCGTCGGTCCTCTTTCTGGCATAGGCTCCCGCTGGTTTTCATCCTACGAAACGGAGCGAGAGTGGCAAAGCGAGCGGCATTGGTGACGGGTGGTTCCGGGGGCATCGGACTGGCGATCGCAAGGCGCCTGGCGGAGAGCGGCTATGCGGTGACGATCTCCGGCCGGCGCGAGGACAAGCTGCTGAAGGCGGCGGAGGGCCTCGCCAACGATGACCTCAAGGTCGAAGCGGTAGTCGCCGACGTCACCTCCGAAGACGCCGTGGTCGAACTGGTCGCCGAGCACAAGCGCCAGTGGGGCCGGCTCGACTGCCTGGTCAACAACGCCGGGATCGGGATCGGCCAGCCGATCGACCAGATCCAGACCAAGCATCTCGACCTGCAGCTCGCGGTCAACCTGCGGGCGCTGATGGTCGCCACCCGCGAATCGATCGGCATGTTGAAGAAGGCCGGCGAGGAGCACGGCAAGGGGCTGATCGTCAACCTCGCCTCGATCGCCGGAATCGACTCGCCGCCTTGGCTCTCGGTCTACGGCGCGACCAAGGCGGCGGTGATCGGCTTCTCGAAGTCCACTCAGAGAGAGCTGGTCGGCGCCGGGGTCGCGGTGACCGCGATCTGCCCCGGTTTCGTCGCCACCGACATGACCGAGTTCGTCCAGGGGTCGATCCCGCCCGAGGAGATGATGAAGCCCGAAGACATCGCCGAGGCGGTCAGCTTCCTGCTCAATGTGTCGCCCGCCTGTGCGGTCCCGGAACTGGTCATGGCCCGGCCGGTGGCCGGCCCCGAGACCCAGGGGATGTAGATCTCGACCCCGCCCCGCACAGGTTCCGGCCTGCGCTGCCTGGTCGCCGCCTTCGGTGACCCGGGCCATGTATTCCCTGCGGTCAGCCTCGCCCGTGCCCTGAAGGGCCGCGGCCACGAGGTGCTCGTGGAGACCTGGCCGCAGTGGGAAGAGACGGTCGAAGGAGCCGGCCTTCGCTTCGTCAGCGCCGACCAGTACCAGGTCTTTCCTCCCCCGACCTCGGGTTCGCCCGGGGCCGGGCAGGCGGCCGTCGCCCTGATGCCGCTCCTGGAGGAGTTCCGGCCCGAGGTGGTCGTAAACGACATCCTCACGGTCGCCCCGGCCCTGGCCGCCGAGGCCTACGGTTGTGCCTGGGGCACCCTGATCCCTCACATCTATCCGGTGCAGGACCACGGCATGCCGTTCTTTTCGGTCGGCGCCCTGCCGCCGCGGACCGGGGCCGGCAGACGCTTCTGGCGGTTCACCGAGAGGGCCCTTCGCTACGGCCTGGAACGTGGCCGGGACGACCTCAACGCCCAGCGCGCCCTGGTCGGCCTGCCGCCGACCGAGCGCTTCCATGGCGGCACCAGCCCGGACCTCGCCATGGTCGCGACCTACCCGCAGCTCGAGTACCCGCGTGACTGGCCCGAGGGCGTCCACGTGACCGGGCCGATGCCCTTCGAGACCCCCTTCGACAACATCGAACTGCCGCCGGGCGACGACCCGCTGGTGCTGGTCGCGCCGAGCACCTCCCAGGACCCGGACAACCACCTGGTCCGCTCCGCCCTGGCCGCGCTGGGCGACGAACCGGTGCGGGTGGTGGCGACGACCAACCGCGTGGTTCCGAGCCACCCGATCGAAGTTCCGTCCAACGCGGTGCTGGTCGACTGGCTGAGCTACTCGCAACTGATGCCGCGGTCGGCCCTGGTGATCTGCCACGGCGGGCACGGCACCGTCGCCCGTGCCCTGGCCGAAGGAGTGCCGGTTCTGACCTGCCCGGCGGCCGGCGACATGAACGAGACCGCGGCCCGGATCACCTGGGCCGAGGTCGGCCGCTCGGTCCGCTGGAGCCTGACCGGCCCGCGTTCGTTGAACTGGGCGGTGGCCGAGGTCCTCGGCGAGCCGCTCTACCGGATCAGGGCCGGCCAGATCGCGACCTGGCACCGGCAACATGACGGCCCGGCCCGCGGTGCGGAGCTGGTCGAAGCGTTGGTTGCCGCCGGCTGAGAGGCCGATCGAGTCGCGGAGCAGGCCCGGAAACGACTGAGCCCGCGCCGGGGTCCGGGCGGGCTCAGGTCACTCGGGGGGGCGGACTCGAACCGCCAACCCTCTGATTAACAGTCAGATGCTCTACCGATTGAGCTACCCCCGATCGCGGACGATCAGATTACCGAATGGAGGGATGGTTCAGGCGGCCGGTTCGTCGGCCGCAGCCTTGCGCAGCTGCTCGACCAACTCCGAGCGGCGACGCTGCAGCTCGACCCTGCCGGCCGCGTCGCCGGACCTGGCCGCTTCGGCGATCTCGTCTTCCAGGGCCGCCAACTCGAGTTCCGTGTAATTACGGCGGATCGAACCGGTCCCGACCAAGTCGGGGTCGGCCCTGGCGACCAGGGCCGCAACCATCTTCTGCAGCTCCCGGTCCTGAGGGTCGAGCCCCGCGGCAGGATCGTCGAGATGGCCCTTCAGCCACTCGACCGTTCGCTCCATGAGCGGCGAGCTGAGATGCCGTGCGTCGAGCTTCTCCAGCCACTGGCGGCCCTCGTCTGGCTGTGCGACACACATGGCCAGGAGCCAGCGCTCGGTCCGCTCACGACGGGAGAGGACCGTCGGTTTGACTGGCTGTGTCTCCACATCAGCCAGAGCTCTCACTTGAGATTTTTCGGCAGGTTCTTCGACCCTCGCCAGGACCACGCTCGAATCGATCTGCAGGCGCTCGGTGACCCGACGGACCAGTTCCTGCCGGGTCGCGCCGGGTGGCAGCTGAGCCAGGACCGGTGCCGCTTCGGCCAGGCCGCGGTCACGGTCACGGGGGGAGGTCGTGTCGACCCCGGCAAGGATCAGGTCGACCTGGAACTCGGCCAGCTCGATCGCACCTTCGACCAGTTCGCGGAATCGGTCCGCTCCTCCTTCCGCGATCACCATCTCGGCCGGGTCCACTCCTTCCGGCATCGCGGCGACCAGGATCTCGAGACGCCGTCCGGCCGCCACCTCCTGGGCACGAAGCATCGCCTTCTGCCCGGCCGCGTCGGCGTCGAGGGCCAGCACCACCGTGTTGACCACGGCCGAGAGCTGCGCCACCTGCTGCTCGGTCAAGGCTGTGCCCATGATCCCGACCGACTCGGTAAGCCCGACCTGGTGGAGGGCGATCACGTCGGTGTATCCCTCGACCAGGATCGCCCGGTCGGCCTTTGCCATGGCCGGCCTCGCCCGGTCGATCCCGTAGAGGATCTCGCTCTTGTGGAAGAGCTCGTTCTCGGCCGTGTTGATGTATTTCGCACCCTGCTGGTCGCGCATCGCCCGGGCGCCGAAACCGAGCGTGCGGCCGCGGGCGTCACGGATCGGGAAGGTGATCCGTTCCCGGAACCGGTCGTAGAAGCCCCCGCCCCTCCCCTTCTGAGCGAGCCCGGCCCGTTCCAGCTCGGCGACCTTGAACCCGGCCCGCTGGCTGCGCATGAGCAGGGTGTCCCAGGCCGAGGGGGCATAGCCGACCCCGAAGTCCTTGAGCAGCTCGGCGCTGAGGCCGCGCCCGGCCAGGTACTCCCGGGCCTTGCCGGCTTCGTCGGCGGTCTGGAAGAAGTTTGCGTAGAAGCCGGCGGCCCGGTCCATCAGCTCGGTCAGCCGGGCTTTCTGCTGGCGGCGCTGCTCGGCTCGCGGATCCTCCTGTTCACGGGTCACCTCGACCCCGTACCGCTCGGCCAGGCTCTCGACCGCATCGGGGAAGTCGAGGTTCTGGGTGCTCATCACGAACTCGAAGAGGTCACCCCCGACCCCGCAGCCGAAGCAGTGGTACAGCTTGTCGGTCGCGTTGACCGAGAACGAGGGCGAGCGTTCCTCGTGGAAGGGGCAGAGCCCCATGTACCGACCCCCTCCGGCCCGTTTCAGGTCGGTCTGGGCAGAGACGATCTCGACCATGTCCGCGGCAGCGCGAACCTTCTCGATCGTGTCAGAGGTGAACTTGGCCATGCCCAGTCGAGTCTACGTAAATCCCTAACGACCCCCGCTCAGAAGCGGGAGCCCTCCGGTACGTAGATCGCCGTGTAGTGGGCGATGCAGTACCGGTCGGTCATGCCGGCCAGCAGGTCGGTGACCCGCTGGACCGGGTCCGCGGCCGGGTCGAAATCCGGCACCTGGTCGATCCGCTCGAGGTAGTGGTCGAAGAGCGCCCGGATCACGCCGTGGACGCGGTCGTGGTCGCGCCGGGCCGCTTCGCCCAGGTAGACGTTGTCGAACATGAACTTGCGCAGCCGCAGCATCGCCATACCCATGTGCTCGGACTGCCGGATCTCGTCTCCTTCCTGCGACTGGCCGATCACGTCCTTGACCAGAGAGTCGATCCGGCTCGCCCCGGTCGGGCCGAGCAGCGCGATCTCATCCCGGGGCAGGTCCTCGGCCCGCAGGATGCCGGCCCGGAGTGCGTCGTCGATGTCGTGGTTGATGTAGGCGACCCGGTCGACCAGCCGTACGATCTGGCCCTCCAAGGAGGCGCTCTTGAGCGGGCCGGTGTGCTTGAGGATGCCCTCGCGCACCGGCTGGTTCAGGTTGAGTCCCCGGCCCTCCCGCTCCAGCACGTCGACCAGGCGCAGAGAGTGCTCGCTGTGTTTGAAGCCGGGGCCGCCGTGGGCGCGGCTCGCCTCGTCGAGGGCCTGTTCGCCGATGTGGCCGAAGGGGGCGTGGCCGAGGTCGTGGCCGAGGCCGATCGCCTCGGTCAGGTCTTCGTTCAGCCGCAATGCCCGGGCGACGGTGCGGGCGATCCCCGTCGCCTCGATGGTGTGAGTCAGCCGGGTCCGGTAGTGGTCGCCTTCGGGGGCGATGAAGACCTGGGTCTTGTGCATCAGCCGCCGGAACGACTTGCTGTGCACGATCCGGTCGCGGTCGCGCTGGAAGGGGGTCCGCCACTCGCTGTCCGGCTCCGGCACGGCCCGGTCGGCCGGATAGGAGGGCACCGCCCTTTCGCTCAGGAACTGGCCTTCTCGTTCCCGGGTGATCTGCTCGAATCCGTCGCCGCTCATGCGGCCAGCCTTTCCTCGGGCCGGGGCAGCCGCACCTGCGCGTGGTGCTCGAGGGTCTCGCCGATCGCCCTCCCGGCCTGCCGGATCGCGGCCTGGCTGGCGGCCGGCACCTCGGCGATCGGCCGGCCCAGCGACTGGACCATGAAGGTGTGGGCCTCTTCCGAGAAGGGAAAGGAGCCGGCCTCGCAGGTCGGGCAGACGACCCCGCCGGCTGCGCCGGAGAAGGCGGTCATGTGGTCGGTCTCACCGCAGCGAGCGCAGCCGGAGAGCTCAGGGGCGAATCCTGCCGCCAGGGCCAGCTTGAGCCGGAAGGCGACCATCCCGGCCCCGGAGGCGACCGGACCCTCCGGGTCGGCGTCGACCAGCTCCAGGTACCGGCAGAGCAGGTTGTAGGCCGGCTGGTTCGGCTCCTCCACCCCGTCTAGCAGCCTCAGCACGCCGCCGCAGGCATCGGCCGCCGCGGCGATCCCGTGGCCGCTCGCCCGCAGCTGCGGATAGCCCTCGATCGTCTCGGCCGAGGTGACGGTGTGGAGGTCGCCGCGGCTGCGGTGCAGGACCAGGGCCAGACGGAAGAACGGCTCGAGCCGGCCGCCGAACCTCGACCTGGGCTTACGCACACCCTTCGCGATCGCCCCGAGCCGGCCGTATTCACGCGTGTACAGGTGGAGGATCCGGTCGGCCTCGCCGTACCGGATGGTCCTCAGCACCACCGCCTCTGTCTTGAAAGTCCGCGACATATCTAACCGGTTAATGATGTCGCCCGAACCGGACGACCACCGGCGCGGGCACTTACCGTCGCCTGGGGCGGCGGCGCAGTCGCTTCTGGCAGTCGGGGCAGAAGTAGGTCGAGCGGCCACCGACCACGATCCTCTGGATCTCCCCGCCGCAGTTGACGCATTCCTCGCCCTCGCGACGGTGGACCAGGAACTCGTTCTGCATGCCACCTTTCTCGCCCTTGGCGTCGCGATAATCGTCGATCGAGGCGCCACCCAGATCAAGTCCCCGTTCCAGGGCTTCGACCACCCCGTCGCGCAGCGCCACGTGGTGCTCTGGCTTCATCGAACCGCCGGGCGAAAGTGGATGGAGGCCGGCCCGGAAGAGCGCCTCGTCGGCGTAGATGTTGCCGACCCCGACCACGCCCTTCTGGTCGAGCAGAAACGACTTCAAGGGCCCGGTGCGCCCGGCGGTCATCGCGGCCATCGCCTCGACCGTGAACTCGTCCGAAAGCGGCTCGACCCCGAGCCGGGAGGCGAAGTAGGCGTCCAGGTCTTCGGCATTCGCGACAAAGCCGCGGCCGAACCGGCGGGGGTCGGCGAAGCGGAGCTCACCGCCGTCGTCGAGGGTGAAGCGGGCCTTGAGGTGCTTCTCGCCCTGCTCAGTCGCGTAGATGCGGGCGTCACCGGGGTTTTCGCTGCCGTCCGGGGCGAGGAGCACGAGGGAGCCGGTCATGCGCAGGTGGATCACGACGGTCATGCCGTCATCGAGTTCGAGCATCAGGTACTTGCCCCGCCGGCCGACGTCGACGATCTCCCGGCCGTTCACGGCCCGCTCGAAGTTCGCCGGCGACTCGGGCTTCGTGAAGTAGGGGTCGAGCACCTCGACCACTTCGATGATCCGCCCGTTCAGGTCGGGCTCAAGCTGACGACGGATCGTCTCGACTTCGGGAAGCTCAGGCATCAGCCGGTTCTATCAGAGCCCCGCGACGAGCGGTGGGTCGGATTTCCGGTGCCTGGGCCGGAAATCCGACCCACCGGGAGATCGGCTTCCTAGCTGGCCTGGGCCCGGGGGTGGGTGGCGTAGTAGACGTCGCGGAGCTGCTGGCCCGTGAGGTGGGTGTACATCTGGGTGGTGGCGACGTCGGCGTGGCCGAGCATCTCCTGGACCGCCCGCAGGTCGCAGCCCCCGGCCAGCAAGTGGGTGGCGAAGGAGTGACGCAGCGTGTGCGGGCTCATCCGGTCCTCGAGGCCGGCGCTCTTGGCGTGGCCCTGGACGATCTTGTAAAGCCCCTGCCTGGTCAGGCGACGGCCCCGGAAGTTGAGGAAGAGAGCCTTCTCCGAGCGCCCCTTGACCAGTTCCGGACGGCCGGACCTGAGATAGCCCTCCAGGGCGTTGATCGCCTGGCGGCCGAGCGGCACGATCCGTTCCTTGCTGCCCTTGCCCCGGGCCCGGAGCATCCCCTCGTAGGTGTCGACATCGGTCATCTCCAGGCCGATCACCTCGGAGGCCCGCAGCCCGCAGGCGTACATCACCTCGAGGATCGCCCGGTCCCGGTAGGCCTGGGGCGAATCTCCGGCCGGAGTGGCCAGCAGGCGGGTCACCTCGGCCTGGTTGAGCACCTTCGGCAGTTTCTTCGAGCGGCGCGGCGTGACCAGCCCGGCGGTCGGATCGTCGGCGACCAGGTCCTCACGGCGTAGGTGCTTGTAGAAGGAGCGAAGCGCCGCCGTCTTGCGATGCACGGTCGACGGGGCGAGCCGGTTGCCGTCGCCGTTGCCTTCGGTCAGGTCGGCGACGTACTCGGACATTCCGGCCGCATCGATCTCGAGCGGGTCGATCCCGTGCTCGCGCAGGTAGTCGCCGTACTGGAGCAGGTCGGTCCGATAGGCGTTCAGCGTGTTGCGCGAGAGCCCCCGTTCCAGTTCCAGATAGGCGAGGAACTCGAGCAGCAGGCTCTCGAAGCGGGCGCCGTCGATCGCGGGGACGGCGGCTTCGGAGGTGACGGTGGCCGGGGGCATGTCAGCGCTTTTCTCCCTGGCCGCCGCCATCCCTTGCCACGCAAGGAAACCGCCGCCCGGTTGGCCCGAATCACGTCAAAGCGGCGAGGTGCTTCCCGGCCGCCAGTGGGCCGGCGAAGAACGGCCTGTCCTCCTCGAGGTCGCGTCCCATGGTGCGCCGCGGCAGGCCCGATTCACCGTAGCCCGCCAGGTCGACCTCGACCGGCACCACTCCTTCCAGGCCGGCCGGCACCAGATCCATGAACTCGGTCGGCATCGGCAGGTCGACCGGGCCCAGGGCGAGTTCGAGTACGGCCCGGCTGTGGTGGCTCAGTCCCTGGTGGCGGGGCCGCGGGTCGCCGGCCGAAAGCCTGGGCGAAAGGACCGTGGGGGCCTTGAGGGCCAGCGCGGCGTGGACCACGTCGAGAGCAGCCATGCCACCGTGGCCGAAGGCGGTGGCGGAGCCGAGTATCCCCGGTCCCGGCCCGGCGATCACCGCGTCCCAGCCGAGCGACTCGGCAGCGTCGATCGCGCCGACCAGGGTGATCGCCTCCTCCCCGCCCCCGTAGGCCGGCCCGGCGGTGACATGGCCGGCCAGCAGCCCACGGTCGAGCAGCCCGGCGACGTCCCGGGAAAGCGAACCGGGCAGGGCGCCGCCGCCGGTCTGGATGTAGCCGACCCGTCCCACCCCGGCTTTGCCGGCCGCCCAGGCGGCCGGGGCGAGATGGCCATGGAGCCCGATCGCCAAGACCGGAACCGCCGGCTGGCGTGCCGCACCGGCTTCGCGCTCGATCGTGCCGACCGGATGCTGCAGCGAGGTGTAGTTCAGCTTCATCACGTGCTCGCCGGCCGAACCTCCCCCGGCCAGCCCGCGGGTCAGGTTCACGTGGATCACATCGAACCCGCCCGACCCCAGCCCGAGGTCTAGCGCCTCAACGTTGACGACCACCTCGTCACCGACTTCGCTCGGGCCGACCAGCGACTCGTCGGCCCAGGCCCGGCGGCGCCGTGGCGAGCCATCGAGCTCCACCTCGAGCGGATCGACGGAGACGACGGTTCCCCTTCTCAGCTTGAGCATCAAACCTGCCCTGCTTGGGCCGCGATCTCCTCGCAGATCGCCAGCATCGCCTGCAGGTTCTCGCGCGGCACCGACTCCTCGGCGGTGTGATTGGCGTAGGTGCCGTTGGCCAGGAGCAGGCAGTCCATGCCCCGTTCACGGAAGACGCTGGCGTCGGAACCGCCGCCGGTGGTGATCCGCTTCGGCTCGAAACCGTTGGCCCTGAGCGCCGCCTCGGCGAATCCCATCGCCCGCGAGTCGTCGGGAACCCGATAGCCGGTGAAGTGCTTCTCGGTGGTGACGTCTACCTCGACCCCGCCTTCGGATCCGGCCCAGACCATCGCATCGGTCATCGCCGCGATCACCTCGGTCACCCGGACAGGATCGACCGAACGGGCCTCGCCGACCACCCGGCAGAAACCGGGGATCACGTTGCCGGAACTGCCGCCCCGGATCACCCCGACGTTGGCGGTCGTCTCCTCATCGAGCCGGCCCAGTTCCATCTCAGAGATCGCGCGTGCAGCCGCCGCGATCGCCGAGCGACCCGACTCCGGGACCAGGCCGGCGTGCGCCTCCACTCCCTTGAACTCGGCGTTGATGCCGATGTGGGTCGGGGCGGCGGTGATCACCTCGCCGATGTCGGTCGCGTGGTCGAGCACGAATCCGGCCTCCGAGCGAAGCAGGGAGTGATCGAATGCCTTGGCGCCGAGCAGTCCCTGCTCCTCGGCCACGGTGAAGAGCAGCTCCAACCCGATCGCTGGTGGCTCCTTGACGGCCCGCGCGGCCATCTCGATCAGGACCGCCACCGCAGCCTTGTTGTCGGCTCCGAGGATGGTGTCCCCGGCCGACCGGTAGACCCCCTGCTCGTCGAGCACCACCTCGATCGGCCCGTCGTGTGGCACCGTGTCGATGTGGGCGCAGAACATCAGGTAGCCGGGATCCGAGCCGTCGTCCCGGGGCCGGCCGGGAATCCGCGCCAGCAGGTTGCCTGCACCCGCCCCGGTCGGGCCGGCCGCATCGTCCTCGGAGACTTCGAGCCCCAGCGATTCGAGCTCGCTCCGGACCAGGTCCGCGACCGCGCGTTCCTCCCCGGTCGGGCTGGCTGTTTCGCAGAGGCGAACGAAGCGGCTCATCCGAGCCGCATCATCTCACGAAGATCCCGATTCGCTCAGAGCGGGGTTTTTCCGGCCCGAGAGCCAGTACAAGACGATCAAGATGGCCGGGTTCAGCAGGTCGAGCCAGAGCACGAAGCCGCTGTTGTCGGCCGCATGATTATCGTACTTCTCGAGCTGGTAGATGTGGCCGATCGCATCGCCCCAGAACAGGATCACCGCGAAGATCACCGCGGCCAGCCAGAACTTGCGGTCGCGAATCCAGAAGCAGAGCAGGCCGACCACGCCGATCGCCAGGTCGCCCATCGCGTTCTCGTACTGGAAGGCGTAGGTGCCGGTCTTGTTCCAAGGCACGAAGCCGATGTTTTCGGCGGTCTCCTTGCCATCGAAGATGTGGAAGGCCGCGCCGAAGATCGAGGCGATCCCGATCGCGATCCCGAGCCAGAACATCAGCAGCACGGTCGTCACCGCGACCGATCCGCGCTTGTCCTTGTGACGAAGCAGGTAGATGCCGGCACCGATCAGTGCCACAAGGATCCAGAACAGAAACGGCATGGTTTTAGGCCTCCTGGGTCTCGACCGTTACGGGCGAATCTTCTGACTCGCCGTCGCCGCTCGTGGCGGGCTTTTCTGTCGCGGCCTTGGCGGCCGCCTTCATGAACTCCCGGAACAGCGGCTCGGGCCGGTTCGGCCGCGAGTTGAACTCGGGATGGAACTGCGAAGCAACATAGAAAGGATGGTCGTCGAGCTCGACGACCTCGACCAGCCGCTCGTCGGGCGAGGTGCCGGAGCAGATCAGGCCCTGGTCCTCGAGCCGGGCCCGCAGCAGGTTGTTGACCTCGTAACGATGCCGGTGGCGTTTGTAGATCACCGCTTCGCCGAAGATGTCCAGGGCCCGGGTGCCTTCGTGGAGCTTGACCGGGTCGGCGCCAAGCCGCATCGTCCCGCCCATGTCCGAGACTTCCTTCTGCTCCGGCAGCAGGTCGACCACCGGGAACGGGGTCTCGGGATCGAACTCGGCCGAGTTCGCGCCGTCCATCCCGGCGACGTGGCGAGCGAACTCGATCACCGCGATCTGCATGCCGAGGCAGATTCCGAGATAGGGAATCCCGTTTTCACGGGCGTATCTCGCCGCCTCGACCTTTCCTTCCACCCCGCGCTCTCCGAATCCGCCGGGGATCAGGATCCCGTCGGCACCCTCCAGGCGAGAAATATCAAAGTCTTCGGAGTCGACCAGGTCGATGTCGACGTCGACCCCGTTGTGGATGCCGCCGTGCTCCAGCGCTTCGATCACCGACTTGTAGGAGTCGGCCAGCTGGATGTACTTGCCGACCAAGGCGATCTTGACCGTACCTTCGGTGTTCTCGGCCAGTCGCAGCATGGCTTCCCACTCGGTCAGGTCGGGCGGCGGTGCGTCCTCCATGTGGAAGTGCTCGAGGATGAAATCGTCGAGGCCTTCTGCCCGATACATCAGCGGGATCTTGTAGACGTTGTCGACGTCCTGACCGGAAATGACCGAGTCGGTCGGCAGCGAGGCGAACTGGGCGATCTTCTTGCGGATGTCGCGGTCGAGCCCGGAGACCGAGCGGCAGATCAGCGCGTCGGGCTGGATGCCGATGCGGCGCAGCTCGTTGACCGAGTGCTGGGTCGGCTTGGTCTTCATCTCGCCGGCGTGGACGATGTACGGGACCAGGGTCAGGTGGATGAACATCGCCCGGCGCGGGCCGAGGTCGGTGTAGAGCTGGCGGATCGCCTCGAGGAAGGCGAGCGACTCGATGTCGCCGACCGTGCCGCCGATCTCGGTGATCACGAAATCGACCTGCTTGGTTTCGGCGACGATCAGGATCCGGTTCTTGATCTCGTCGGTGATGTGCGGGATCACCTGGACGGTGCCGCCGAGGTAGTCGCCGCGGCGCTCCCGCTTGATCACCGAGTTGTAGACCGCGCCGGCGGTCACGTTCGAGGCGCGAGAGGTGTTCTCGTCGGTGAAACGCTCGTAATGGCCGAGGTCGAGGTCGGTTTCCGCCCCGTCTTCGGTGACGAAGACCTCGCCGTGCTGGAAGGGGCTCATCGTGCCCGGGTCGACGTTGAGGTACGGATCGAACTTCTGGATCTGGACCCGGAAGCCGCGCGATACGAGAAGGCGACCGATCGAGGCGGAGGCTATGCCTTTGCCGAGAGCCGAAAGCACTCCGCCGGTGACGAAGATGAATCGGGTTTCTCCTTGATACTGGTCGCTCACTTGACTCTCCCGAGTGAGTCTATAAACCGCAGCGGCGGCAGCTTGTCGACGGTTTTCGAGATCGAGCGGAACTCTCCGTAAATCGTGAGAAGAATCACTGCGGCAAGCGCGATCAGCCGTCCGGTTTCGTCCAGCCCGGTCAGCAGCACGACGCCGGCCAGGGCCCCGGCCAGGTTGGAGCCGGTGTCGCCGAGCATCGCCCGGTCACGCAGCGTGAACCAGGCCCCGACCAAGAACGGCCCGAGGAAGATCCCGGTCAGCTCGACCGGGATCAGGGTCCAGCCGCCGAGGCAGATTCCGGCCACGACCAGGAAGAGGACCTTCTCCACCCGGCCGCCCCGCAGGTCGAGCAGGTTGAAGAGGTTGGTGGTGAGGATCAGCAACGCGACGTCGGCGATGTACGAGGGCCACTCGTTGCCCGTGCCGGTGACCACGTAGGCGGCCAGGGCGAGCGCCCCGATCGCCTTGACCGCCCCGGTCGAGAGCTCGCCCCGCATCACGGCCCGGGCGTGGCCGCGCCAGCCGCGGGGCGTCCCCTCGGCGTGGCCGAGGCCGAGCGAGTCGTCGAGCAGCCCGAGGAAGGCGACGCCGACGAAGTAGATGATCCAGCGGCGCAGGTCGGGTTCGAGCAGGTCGAGGCCGGCTCGTTCGTTCAGGACCGCGAGCGGCGCCAGCGCGACGAGCGAGGCCGTGACCAGGACCGCGCCCAGCGGGAAGGCCAGCTTCTCGTCCTGGTAGTTGACCCGGGTGAGCCCTGCTCCCAGCAGTCCGCGGACGCCGGCGGGGACGACCAACAGGCCGATCAGGATCGCGACGGGAAAGCCGAGCCAGGTTACGATTCAGCCCCACCCGGACCGTTGGCGTTGCCTTGGCCATCTCCGGCCTTGCCGCCGCCCCCGCTCCCGTTCGCCGAACCCTCCTGGCTTCCGATCGCAACCGGGTTCAGCAGCTCGGGCAGGACGCGCGAGGCGTCGTCCTTGACGCCGAAAGCTCCCTCGGTCCCGTTCAGCGCGTAGACCACGCTGACCTTCCCAGCCGGCTGGTCGAGATTGTCGACCGTGGTCAGGTTGCGGTCCCGCAGGAACCCGACCGTGGACGGGTCGGTGCCGGTCGTTTCGATCCCGACCAAGCGGGCTCGGGTCGAGGCGGCGCCTTCGATGATCGCCCGGTCCAGCTTCTCGGCCTGCTCCTTTGCCTCGGGCTCGAGATCCTCCGGTTCGGCCCGGTAGATGATCAGGCCGTCAAGCCCGGCGAACTGGCCGCTCGACTGCGACATCAGCTCACTGCGGGTCAGGGTCAGGATGCGGCCACCGCCGATCAGTTGCCGACCGATCGTGCGGCCGTAGGCGGCGAGGTCCTCGTCGCTGGTTTCGATCTGCCGGAACCGGGTGCCTTGGAGTTCGCCCGCCAGGTCGTCCACCGCCGGTGGCTGGCGGATCGCCCCGACCGCGACCAGTTCCGCCCCGGCCGGCTCCAGCGCCGACTCGACCGAGTTGGTCACGTTCGAGGGCAGCGAACCCAGGCCGATCAGCCCGACCTTGCGGTCGCGTAGCCGGTTCTCGGTCAAGAGCGGGTAGACGGCGTTGCCGAATTCATCCGCCTGGCCGAGTTCCTGGTGGAGGTCGTCGATCTCGCCGCGGGCGTCGTTGAGGTCACTGGTCAGGCTCGATTCGAGGTCCTCGCGGGTGTTGTTCAGCACGTCGCTGCCCCATTGGGAGCCGATCAGGATGCCGATCGCCAGGGCGAGGAAGACCGCCGCAAGCGAGGCCGCGTGATAGCGAGCGCTGTAACCCATCCCGGGAACCTTAGAGCCAGCGGCCGACTGGACGAAGTCAGAAGCCGAGCCAGATCTTGATCTTCAGCCAGATCAGGTCGAAGAGGTCGGCCAGGGCCGGAGAACTGAGCACCACGATCGCGGCCAGGACCAGGAAAGCACCGAGGAAGAGCATCAGCGGGCCGACGGTGAGGCCCGGGTTGTAGAGGCGGCTCACGCCCTTGGCGTCGACCAGCACCTCGCCGATCCTGAGACGGGTGAGGAAGGTCGATGACATCCCGGCCCGGTCCTTGTCGAGGAACTCGATCAGGTTGAAGTGGGCCCCGACGGTGACGATCAGGGAGGCGCCCTTTTCGTAGGCCATCAGCATCGCCACGTCTTGACTCGTTCCCACAAATGGCAGCGCGATGTGTTCGACGCCGAGCTCGACCATCCGTTCGGCCCCGGGCGCCCGGCCGTCGGCGTAGGCGTGGACCACCACCTCCGGACCGGACTTGAGGGTCTGGTCGGTGACCGAGTCCATGTCCCCGAGGATCATGTCGGGGCGGTAGCCGGCTTCCCGGATCGCGTCGGCGCCGCCGTCGACCCCGATCAGGATCGGTTTCACGTCCCGGATGTACGCCCTGAGCGTCCGCAGGTCGCGCTTGTAGTTCGGTCCGCGGACCACGATCAGCACGTGACGGTCGCGGAAGGTGGTCCGGGTCTCCGGCAGCTCGATCGCCCCGGAAAGCAGTTCGCTTTCCTCCTGGATGTGGGTGACCGTGTTCTCGGCAAAGTCGGCCAGGGCGTGGTGGATCTCGGCCTGTTGCCGTTCGAACTGTTCGACCAGGCCCGGTTCCAGCTGCTCGACGCCGGTCGCAATCGTCGTTCCGTCACGCCTGATCTCGCTGCCCTCGATGGTCACCTGCTCGTTTTCGACCAGCAGTTCGAAAAGGTCACTGTCGGGAAAGTCGACCAGCCTGACCCCGGCGCCGACCAGGATCAGCGGACCCCGGTTGGGATACCGGCCATCCGAGGACGGATCGTTGTTGAGCACGACCTTGACGCCGCTCGCGACCAGGTCCTCGGCCGCGATCCGGTCGATGTTGCAGTGGCCGATCACGGCGATGTCGCCGACGTTCAGGGTCTTGACCAGATCCTTGGTCTTCTTTCCAAGACGGATCCGCCCCTGGCTGCGCGGCGTCCCGTCGTTGTCGGCTTCCGACATGCCGCCAGCGGGCCGCCCCCGCAGCCTTCTCGTGATCGTGTTCACAGCCCAAGGGTAAGGCAACCTGCCCCAAGGACCCGTCGTTCAGCACGATTGACCCGCCGCCGGCCGCGGCCGCGGATCCGGCGCCGAACGCCGTCGTCACCGGTTGGCGGCGACCAGTTCCCTCGCGTGACGGGTGGCGGTCTCGTCCCCTTCCGCGGCACCCATCATCCGGCGGATCTCCGCCACCACGGCCTCCTCGTCGAGCGCCGTCACTGTGGCCGCGACGGTGCCCTCGCCCGCCGCCTTCTCGACGCTGAAATGGGTCGCGGCCCGGCTGGCCACCTGTGGCAGGTGGGTGATCGCGATCACCTGCCGGCCATCGGCCACGCCGCGCAGCCGCTCGCCGACCGCGGCCGCCGTGTTGCCGCCGATCCCGGCGTCGATCTCGTCGAAGACGAGCGTCCGCCGGTCCCCGGCCCCGCTGGCCGCCAGGGCGAGCATGACCCGGGAAAGCTCGCCTCCCGAGGCGGTATCCCGCAACGGCTGCGCCGGGATGCCCGGGTTCGGCGCGAGCATGAACTCGGCCGACTCCGCCCCGGATGGCCCCGGGCCATCGGTCGTCGGTGGCAAGTCGATCGTCAGTTCGGCCCCTGGCATGGCCAGGTCTTCGAGGTCCGCCGTCACCGATGCCGCCAGTTCACCGGCCGCCTTCCTTCGCGCCTCGCTCAACGCCGCGGAGGATTTCTCCAGTTCGGCGGCGGCAGCAGCGATCTGGTCGCGGAGTTCCGCCTCGCGGGTCTCACCGCCCTCGAGCCGCGCGATCTCTTCCCGGCACCAGTCCGCATGGGCCAGCACCGACTCGACCGACCCGCCGTGTTTGCGCTCCAGGCGGTCGATCAGGTCGAGCCGTTCTTCCAGCCCGGCCAGCCGTTCCGGGTCGGCCTCGACCGATTCCAAGTACCGGCCCAGCTCCTGCCCCACGTCCTCGACCTCCAAGGCGAGGCTTTCCACCCGGCCCGCCAGTTCGTCCAGACCGGCATCGACGCCGCGCAGGCCATTCAGCGAGTCCCTCGCGCCGGCCAGCAGCCCGACCGCGCCGTCCGCGTCTTCGTCACCCCGCAATCGGATCCCGGCCCCGGCCGCCGCTTCCCTCAGCCCCTCGGCGTGACGCAGGCGATCCCGCTCCTCGGCCAGGGTTTCCTTCTCGCCTTCGACCAGAGCGGCCGCTTCGATCTCGTCGAGCTCGAATCGATGGAGGTCGAGATCCCTCTCTCGGGCCATGTCCCGGCCGCGCAGCTCTTCCAGCTCCCGCTCGAGCCCACGGTGCCGCCGCCAAACCTCGCGGTACTCGCCCAGTCGCTGCTGCTGCCCCAACCCCGCCGACCCGTCGACCATCGCCAGCTGGGCCGAGCCGATCGTCAGCCGCCGGTGTTCGTGCTGTCCGTAGAAGGCGATCAGCCGGGTCGCCAGCAATTGGAGGTCCGCCGCCGAGGCGCTCCGCCCCCCGAGGAAGGCCGAGGTGCGACCCGATTCGGAAACCCGGCGCCCGAGCACCACGTCCTCGCTGCCGGCCGGGATCCGGTCGAGCAACTCGGCCAGTTCCTCGTCCTGGTTCCACTCCGGCGGCAGGTCGAATACCCCTTCGACCCAGGCCTCGGGCGCTCCGGCCCTGACGATGCCCTTCTTCGCCTTGCCGCCCATCAGCAGGTCCAGCGAGTGGGCCAGCACGGTCTTGCCGGCCCCGGTCTCACCGGTGAGCACGTTCAGTCCCGGCCCCAGCCTCAGCTCGGCTCGCTCGATCAGCAGCAGGTTCTCGATTCGAAGTTCTCGCAGCATTGCCAGAACTTCTAACGAGCCCATCGGACGAACAAATGTTCGTAGTGGCCTAAACCGCGAGGTGGCCGAACTTCTCTCGTATGCGGTGGTAGAAGTTCGAGCCGGGGAGTTGGGCCAGCTTGGCCAGGTTCGGCCGGTAGCTGACCTCGGCCTCCGCCGACGGGTTCAGCTCACCTATCTGCACCCCGTCGACGGCGATGTCCACCGCGTCCCGGCTGCGGTGGTTCATCACGTGGAGCACGTCGCCGGGAGCCACCACCAAGGCCCGGGCGGTCAAGGTGTGGGGCGCGATGTAGCTCACCACGTAGCCATCTACGCCCCAGGCGAGGATCGGGCCGTGGTTGGCGAGGTTGTAGCCGGTCGACCCGGTCGCGGTCGAAGCGACCAGCCCGTCACAACGCACGTGGCCGACTTCCTCGCCGGCGATCCGGTAGCTCAGCTCCGCCACCCCGCCCCGGGGCCGACGGCTGAAGCCCACGTCGTTGAGGGCGATCTGAGTTTCGCCGTTGGCCGTGACCGCCAGTCCGGGCAGCTCGAGCACCTCGTACTCGCCGGCGAAGGCGCGGTCGAGGCCGAGTTCGATCTGGTCCGCTTCGACCCCGGCCAGAAACCCGACCCGGCCGAAGTTGATGCCGAAGACCGGGGTCCGGCTGCCCAGCGAGGACCGCAGCGCGTGCAGGATGGTGCCGTCGCCGCCCAGCACGACGTAAAGCGAGGCTTCGATCCCATCGGCCTCCTTGCTGGGAACCAGATCCCAGCCGTGGCGCTCGGCCGCCGCCCGGGCGACCTCGACCGCCCGGTCCATGCCGGCCGCGTGCGAGTGGGTGAAGAGCAGTGCGGTAGGACGACTCACAGGTTGACACCTTCGCAGAGAGCGGCGCCGCTGTCAGCCCCACGCCTGGGTCCGGGCGGTCCTTCCCCCTCGCCCCCGCCGGAATGCCGGCCCAGCTGGATGAAGGTCTCCAGGTTGCCCTTCGGCCCCGGCAGCCCGGTCGGGGCGATCCCGTCCAGGCTGAGTCCCAGTTCCAGGGCGAAGTCGGCCACGCCGGCGACCGCTTCCCGACGGTCTTCCTGGCCACGGACCACGCCTCCCCTCCCGACCCGGGCGCGTCCTAGCTCGAATTGGGGCTTGACCATGGCCAGGATCACCGCCTCGTCGGCCATCACGTTGACGACCGCCGGGAGCACCTTGACCAGCGAGATGAACGAGACGTCGATGACCGCCAGCTCGGGCCGGTATTCGAGATCCATCGGCAAGAGGTCGCGGGCGTTCAAGCGTTCGATCACGGTCACGTCGGACCTCGAGCGCATCCCCGCGTCGATCTGCCCGTAGGCGACGTCGAGGGCGATCACGTGTTTGGCGCCTCGCTGGAGCAGGCAGTCGGTGAAGCCGCCGGTCGAGGCGCCGACGTCGAGGCACAGTTTCCCGGCGGGATCGACGCCGAGCGTGTCGAGCCCGTTTTCCAGCTTGATCCCACCGCGCGAAACGTATTTCTGCCCGCCCAGGACTTCGATCTCCTGGTCCGGGGTGACTTCCTGACTCGGCCGGAGCGCGATCGGCCCGTCCTTGCCGAGTTTGACCTGGCCGGCCCGGATCGCCTTCGCGGCGGCGGTGCGGGAGGTGAATGTGCCCCGCTCGGCCAGGAGCAGGTCAAGTCGGGAGCGCTTGGCCATCGGGCATGAACCGTACCGCCAAGGCCGCCGATCCCGACTCCGCGACCCGAAACCGGCCTTTTCGACATGAATTCATGTCAACTGTGACCCGACTCACACACGAAAAGTAAGTAGCTGACTACTTTGCTCTCAGGAGACCGATGACGATGACCGCGCGACCTATAGGAATCAGCGTTCACGACGCACTGGTGCTGGCCACGGCCCCGCTGCTGATGATCGCCCCCTACCTGCTGACCTTCAACGTCGGGATCGGCTATCTGACCTTCTTCCTCGGTGCCTCCCTGATGGGCGTTTCACTCGCCGGCGCGAGCCCGAAGCGTCCGCTTTCGCTCTCGGCCCACGCCGGGCTCGACTGGGCGATCGGCATCGCAATCTTTTCCATCGGCGTCCTCGCCGGAATCACCGGACAGGACACCCTGACGACAATCTTCCTGGTTGGGTTCGGGGCCGCTCACTTGGCACTTACCGCTTCAACGCGGTATAGCGCCCGCGGCGCATAGAGAGCCCACCTACCTCCCATCGATCAAAAACACATATAGAGATCATTGAATCTCTCTCCTCCCTAAGCAACACCAAGAGCCCCGCCTTCCCAGCGGGGCTCTTTCCTTGCAACGCCGCGTGGCGGTGGGTCGGATAACCGGTCCCGGCGCCGGAAATCCGACCCACCGCCGGGTGGGGCGAGTTTTCGGCGTCAGATGCTGTCTTTAGTCTGGACCAGTGACTCCGACCGCCCTGACATCCGCTGATTTCGAGGCCGAGGCCTCCGGCTTGATCGCCGACCTCGAGCGCGAGGCCGAATCAGGCGTCCGCGACGAAGCGGTCGACCGGCGGCTCGACGCCCTTCGCGAATCGTGGCGCCAGCTAGATCAGGCCGCCCAGGACGAGTCGCGGACCCTGACCGCGCGGATCGCCGCCCTGGTCGGAGCGAGGCCCCCCGCACCCGGTGGAGGCTCCGTAGGCGATGACTCGGCGGCCTCTGCCGACCCCGGCCCCGGATCGTCCCGGGCCGGCGGACGCAAGCCGACCCCGGCCGAATCCGCCGGTCAGACCGTGCTGATCGCCGACGAGCAGGAGGAAGCGGCGCTCGCGCTCCAGGGGCTGGAAGGAATCGAGCTCGTCGACACGGTTCCGACCCGCACCTACGAGGGTCCGCCAGACCCGGACGCCCTGCTCGCCCACATGGGCTACGACCAGTTCCGGCCCGGTCAACGGGACGCGGTCCAGGCGGCGCTCGAAGGCCATGACAGCCTGATCGTGATGCCGACCGGCGGCGGCAAGAGCCTCTGCTACCAGTTGCCGGGGCTGGCCTCCCCGTCGCTGACCCTGGTGGTCAGCCCGTTGATCGCCCTGATGGCCGATCAGGTCAAGCGGCTGCGCTCCGAGGGCCACCCCGCCGTGATGTTCGCTTCCGGCCTCTCCGAGGAGGATTCGACCGCTTCCTGGCAGGCGATCCAAGACGGTTCCGCCCGTATCGCCTACTGCTCGCCCGAGCGCTTCGGCTCCTCCGCCTTCCTCAACCTGATCGGTTCGCGGGAGATCGACCTGATGGCGATCGACGAAGCACATTGCCTCTCCGAGTGGGGCCATGACTTCAGGCCCGACTACCTGCGACTGCCGCGGGTCGCCGAACGGCTGGGACGGCCGCCGGTGATGGCCTGCACCGCGACCGCGACGCCACAGGTCGTGGCCGAGATCGCGGAACGGATGGGCATGGACGACCCCGCTGAGATCCACTCCGGCTTCGACCGTCCGAACCTGAGCTTCGACACGATCGCCCTCGAAGGCAAGGGGTCGAAGGCCCGCAAGCAGGCGCTGCTCGAACTCGGCCTCTCCGATCCGGACAACCGGCCGGCGATCGTCTACTGCGGCACCCGCAAGAGCACCGAGGAAGTGGCCGAGGACCTTCGCGCCGCCGGCCTCTCGGCGGTCGGCTATCACGCCGGCATGCCACCGGACGAGCGGGCCTCGGCCCAGCACCGCTTCATGGAGGGCGACGCCGAGGTCGTGGTCGCCACCAACGCCTTCGGCATGGGGATCGACAAGGCCAACGTCCGCTCGGTCTGGCACTGGGCGATCCCCTCCAGCGTCGAGGCTTACTATCAGGAGGCCGGCAGGGCCGGCCGCGACGGCGAACCCGCCCGGGCCGTGCTGCTGGCAATGCGGGCCGACCTCGGCCGCCTGGTCCGCTTCAACGAGCAGCGCAAGGTCGACCCGGCCGAGGTTCTGGCCTACGTCGACGACGCCCGCCGCGCCGCCGGTCGGGACGAGGACGGCAATCCCGGCTCGGTGACGATCGGGGCGCCGCGAACCGACGAGGAGCGAATCCGGCTTGCGGTGGCGGAACGTGCGGGAGCGCTCAGGGTCGACCCGGCGCCCGGCGGCCGTCTGCTGATCACACCCGGCCCGGAGACCGGCCAGGGACCGGTGCGAAGCGCCTGCCGGGTCGCCGAGGACCGGGGCTGGGTTGCCTACCGGGCAGTCGAATCGTTCAGCTTTTCCGCCAGCTGCCGACGCCGGCAGTTGCTGGACCATTTCGGCGACGATACGCCGGGCGCGCCCACCGGACGCTGCTGCGACGTCTGCGACCCGATCGAGTGGCTGCCGGACCCGGACTCGATCGAGATACGCAAGTCTAGGTCCTCGTCACGCAAGGCGGCCGGGCCGCCGCCCGAGCTGGTCCCGGGCGACGAAGCGCTCTACGAGGAGCTGCGGCGCTGGCGCCTCGAAGCGGCCGGCGACCGGCCCGCCTACCACGTCGCTTCGAACCGCACCCTGACCGCGATCGCCACCGCGAAACCGCTGGATGAGGACTCGCTACTGGGGATATCGGGGGTCGGACCGTCCTTCATGGAGAAGTACGGATCAGCGGTCCTACGGATCGTTTCTAACTCGACCTGACCGAGTAAGGGCCGGCCGGCGCGCTGCTACCGCCGAAGGCTCGGCCAGGGGACGGCGCGACCCAGCAGCTCCGCCAACCGTTCGATCGCAAGACGCGGCGGCCGCGTCCGCAACAGGGTGGATACCCCGGCGCCGAGCAGGACGCCCGCCAAGATGTCGGTCGGGTAGTGCATACCGACGGCGATGCGCCCTACGCCAAGGGCCACCGCCAGGGCCAGCATGACCCAGCCCAGGCGCGGCTTGTAGATCAGCAGCGCGGTGGCGATCGCAAAAGCCGCCGAGGCGCTGTCGGACGGGAAACTGCGATCCGGGCCATGGTGGATGAACACGTGGACGAGCGGGTCGGCAACGAAGGGCCGGGCTCGATCGACGAGCGCGGTCACGATCTGCGCCACCGAGACGGCCGCGACGGCGCCGAGGCCGGCGGTCACCGCGCCACGGCGAGACGGCCGCTTGCCCAAGAGGAATGTAACCGCGACCAGGCCGCAGATGAAATACGGCGCCGCGACCACGTAGGCGACGACGAACGAGCGTAGGTCATCGTGGCGCATCATCAGACCGTTCAACGCGTGCAGCACCTGCTCATCCATTGCAAGTCTCCCGATTTCGTAGAGCGACGATAAGTCTCAGTACTCGCCGGCAACCGATCGGTTACTCCCCGCGTCACGCGAGGATGAAGAACTTCAGTGCCGGGGGGCGACGCCGGACTCGACCGCGGCGAGCACCTTCTCGGCGACCGCCTCGGGAGTAAATCCGACTTCCTTGTGCAGCAGGTCCGGCTTGCCGTGCGTGACGAAGCGGTCCGGCAGGCCGACCCTCAGAACCCGGGCCCGCTCGCCCGGGTTGGCGAAGTTGTCCTCGAGATGCTCGATCACCGCCGAGCCGAAGCCGCCCTGGAGCACGCCTTCCTCGATCGTCACGATCAGGTCGTGGCTGACCGCCAGGCGCTCGACCAGCTCGGTGTCGAGGGGCTTCACGAAACGGGCATCGGCCACGGTCGGCCGGACCCCTGACCCTTCGAGTATGTCGGCGGCACCAAGCGCGACCCCGACTCCGGAGCCGTAACCCAGCAGAGCGATCCCTTCCCCATTGCGGAGCGTCTCGCCGGTGCCGATCGGCAGCAGTTCGGGCCGCGCCGGCAGGTCGACACCGACCGCCGCGCCACGCGGGTAGCGGAGCGCCGCCGGGCCGTCGTGTTCGATCGCTGTGTGGAGCATGTGGACCAACATCTCCTCATCGCGTGGCGCCATCGCCACCACGTTCGGCAGTGACCGGAAGTAGGCGATGTCGAAGGCGCCGTGATGGGTCGGGCCGTCGTCCCCGACCAGACCGGCCCGGTCCATGGCGAAGGTCACGTCAAGGTGCTGCAGGCAGACATCATGGACGATCTGGTCGTAGGCCCGCTGGAGGAAGGTCGAGTAGATCCCGCAGACCGGTTTGCCGCCCTGGAGGGCGATGCCACTGGCCATCAGGACCGCGTTCTGCTCGGCGATGCCGACGTCGTAGTACTGGCCCGGCCGTTCGTCGGCGAGTTTCTGGAGGCCCGCCCCGCCGGCCATCGCGGCGGTGATGCCGATCACCCTCGGGTCGCGTTCTGCCTCGGAAACCAGGGCGTCGGCGAAGACCGCCGTGTACTGCGGCGGCGCCGTCTTCGGTTCTGGCTTCTCGAGGATCTCGGGGGCGATCGAGGCCGGCGCGTCGGATTCCTGGACCGGGACCAGCTTCGGCTTAGAGTCGGCCGGGGCACCGTCGACGATCGAGCCGGGCTTGGCGGCATGCCATTTCTCCTGGCCGGCCTGGCCGCCTTCCTCGGCCGGAGCGAACCCGCGGCCCTTGACCGTGTGAACGTGGACGACGACCGGGCGGTCGGCCGCGAAGGCTTCGTTCAGTGCTCGTCGCATGGCACCCACGTCATGGCCGTCGATCACGCCCATGTAGGCGAGGTCGAGTTCCTCGAAGAGCAGTCCGGGCGCCCAGTAGGCCTTGATCGCCGATTTCAGTTCTGGGCCGAGCCGCTCGATTCGTTTGCCGAGCCCGAGCGGGAGCCTGGTCAGCCGGTCTTCGACTTCTTCCCTGGCGTGGAACAGGCCGGGCTTCAGGCGGGCCCGCTGGAAATAGCTGGAGAGCGCCCCGACGTTGGGCGAGATCGACATTCCGTTGTCGTTGAGCAGGATCACCATCGGTGTCTGCAGGCCGCCGGCCGCATGCATCGCCTCATAGGCCACGCCGCCGGTCAGGGCACCGTCACCGATCACGGCGACGACCTTGCCGTCCTCGCCGATTCCCTTGCGCATCGCCTCCTTCAGCCCGACCGCGTAGGAGATCGAGGTCGAGGCGTGGCCGGCCCCCATGATGTCGTGCTCCGACTCGGGGATCGAGCAGAACGGCGCGAGGCCGTCGTACTGGCGGATGGTCGGGAGCTGCTCACGCCGGCCGGTCAGCACCTTGTGCGGATAGGCCTGGTGGCCGACGTCCCAGAGCACCTTGTCGCGCGGTGACTCGAGCAGGCTGTGCAGGGCGACCGCGATCTCGCAGGTGCCGAGGTTGGCCCCGAAATGGCCGCCGATCTCACCGATCACGTCGATGATGTAGGCGCGGGTCTCGCTCGCGACCTGCTGGAGCTGTTCGTCGCTCAGGCCTTTGAGGTCAGCCGGCGAATCGATCCCCGGCAGCAGCGGCGTCTTGTCGTCGTTGAGTTCGCTCACTGTTGTCTCAAGTAAATGTAGTCGGCGATTCGCTTCAAGTCTTCGGTTTGCCCGCCGGCCCCGGCGAGGGCGGCGAGGGCCTGGTCGTATGTTTCCGCGGCCAGCGACCGGGCCTGATCCAATCCATACAGGCTGACATAAGTGACCTTTCCGTGGCGCTCGTCGCTGCCGTGTGGCTTGCCGAGTTCTTCGTCGCTGCCGGTCACATCGAGGATGTCGTCGACGATCTGGAACAGCAAGCCGACCAGCGAGGCGAAGCGCCAGTACGGCTCACGTCCTTCCTGGTCGAGCCCGCCCAGGGCCAAGGGGACCTCGACGCTCGCCCGGATCAGGCGACCCGTCTTGAGTGAGTGGAGGTGGCGGAGCCCCTCGGCGTCGAGCTTCTGGGCCGAGACGTCGATGTACTGGCCGCCGACCATTCCTTCCACTCCGGTCGCCGCACTCAGCAGGGCGACTGCTTCCAGCACCCGGTCGGGCGACGCCGGGACCGCCGAGAGCGCCCCGATCGCCTCCGCGAAGAGTCCGTCCCCGGCCAGGATCGCGATCGCCTCGCCGTATTTCACGTGGGAGGTCGGCTGGCCGCGTCGCAGGTCGTCGTCGTCCATGGCCGGCAAGTCGTCGTGGACCAGCGAGTAGGTGTGGACCATCTCCAGGGCCGCAGCAGCCCCGAGCAAGTCTTCCGGCCTGAGACCGATTGCCTTGGCCGTCGCCAGGCAGAGCACCGGCCGGATACGCTTGCCGCCGGCCAGCAGCGAGTAACGCATCGCTCCGTCAAGCCCGGTCGTGTCGGCACCGTCCGGGCCGGCACCGTGGCTGAAACGGATCGTTTCGAGATGTTCGTCGACTAGGCGTCGGAGGTCTTCCGGGTAGCTCAAGTCGGTCCCCCGCCCCGGCACGCGTGGCTCATCAGGTCAGCCCTGCCGGTCGGCCCGCTCGACCGCCGCGGCAGCCTCCCGAGCAGCTTCCGCGGTGAGCTTTGCCGCTTCGTCCGCCAGCCCGGAGGCATCGGTGTCGGACACGTTCTCGTCGCGCAGCGCCGCCGTGATTTCGTCCAGCCTGTCGCGGATCTCCTCGAGCCTGCTCACGCCGCCTCCCCATTCGATTCCTGGTCTTCCTTCATCGCCCGCGCGGCCGCCCCGAGGATGCCGTTGACGAAGCCGGGCGCTTCGGCCCCACAGAACTTCTTGGCGGTTTCGACCGCTTCGTCGATCGCGACTTCAAAGGGCACGTCGTCGCGATAGTTCATCTCGTAGAGCGCGACCCGCATGATGTTCTTTTCCAGCGGCGCAATCCGCTTCAGGTCCCAGCCCTGCGCATACTCGGCGATCACTTCGTCGAGCTCGTCGCGATGGGCTTCGACCCCTTCGGCCAACTCGATCGTGAACGGCTTCGCATCGGCGAGCAGGACGGAAAGGGGCCGGTCGGTCACTTCCTGCTGATAACAGGCGAAGACCGCATCCCGACGCTGATTGGAGCGACGCATCAACCAAGAATATTGGTTCGAACCAGAAAGCAATCCCCCGCCCCGAACCACGCCCGATATCCGATCCGGAACCAACCTCCCCAACCCCAGTGGGTCGGATTTCCGGCATCAATACCGACAATCCGACCCACCGTCCGATGACGCCAGATCTCGGTGCCTCGGTGGGTCGGGTTTCCGGTCCCCTCGCCGGAAATCCGACCCGTGGGAACGAAAACCTGGTTCGGATCGATCCGCTTGTTGCAAATCGTTGCACCTGTAGAGCCACCTGTGAGCTTTTTTCGAGCAACTTGGAGGGATGAGCAACGTCGATCTCACCGAACTGATCTTCGCCTTCGCCACGAAACAGGACGGTGTGGTCAACCGTCGGCAGTTGATCGCGGCCGGCGCGAGTGGTCATCAGGTCGATTCCCGGGTCAAGAACCGGTCCCTCAGAAAGCTCTACGCGGGGGTTTACGCGGTCGGACACGATCGGCTGACACCCCTCGGCAGGCAGCGGGCCGCCGTCATGGCGGGTGGCCCGAACGCGGTGCTTTCCCACCGCGCCGCGGCCAGCCTCCTCGGCCTGCTCCCGCCAGACCGCAAGCTAGAAGTCATTCGAAGCTCCAGCCCGGATCCTCATCGTCCCCCTCCCGCCCATGCCAGTCGAGCCATTCACCCGGGCCTGGTCATTCATCGGACGAGATCGCTGAACCGCCAAGAGATCACGATCCGCCACGGGATCCCGGTCACCTCAGCGATCCGCACGATCATCAACCTGGCCGAGCGGGAGCCTCCGAAAAGTCTTGACCTCGCGATCAGGCGAGGAGTCGCCGGCAACCTGCTCGACCTGGCCGAACTTAGCCGGGCGGTCAGCGAGTGCCGGGGCCGGAAGGGCATCGCGAAGCTCAAGAAGGTGCTCGAACAGTGGAATCCGGGCAAGCTCCGATCCAGGTCGGAATTCGAGAACGAGGTGGCGGATGTCTGTCGAGACATCGGGGCTCCCCCGCCCCTGATCAACGACATGCGATGCGGCCACGAAGTCGATTTCCAATGGAAGGGCTCCTCGGTGATCCTGGAAAGCGACGGCCACCCCTACCACCTGAGCCGCGCCGATCGACACCGCGACTACCAGAAGATGCTCGACCTAGCGGCGGCCGGGAATGTCGTGGTCCGGATCGACGAGAAGATGATTTTCGGGAACAGGGCGGGATTCGCGATGAAGCTAAGGAAGCTGCTCGAAGACGAAGGCGTCGTCGAGCTTCAGCCGGTCTCGCCCCAGGCGGTCGCGGTAAGCGACCGGGCGCCGCCGTGATCCCTGTGTTCGCACAGGTAGATCCCTTGCCAGGTGCCGAGATGGAGTCGGCCGTTTCGCACCGGGAGCGTCAGATCGAACCCGGTCACCGATCCTTTGATGTGGGCCGGCATATCGTCGGCCCCCTCCAGGGTGTGCGTCCAGTCGAATTCGGTCGGTCGTTCCGGCACCGCCGCATCAATCCATGAACCGAAATCCCGTCGGACGTCCGGCGACGCGTTCTCGTTGAGTGTCAACGAGGCGGAGGTGTGCCGGATCATCAGGTGCACCAGCCCGATCCGGAAGGATTCGAGTTCCGGAATACCCCGCTCGATCTCGCTCGTGACCAGGTGAAACCCCCTGGGACGAGGATCGAGCGTCAAGTCACGCTGAAACATCTCCATGCGGAAACCGTACCCATCCCCGGTGGGTCGGAAAATCGGCACACTCACCGGAAATCCGACCCGCCGAGGTTGAGGCTCGGAGGTGTCCTCTGGCGGTGGGTCGGTTTCTCGGTTCTGACGCCGGAAATCCGACCCACCGGGAGTGGGTCTTGGTTATTCGCCGGCCGTGAGGCTGGTCGGCGGTCTGTCAGACGGGGCTTTAGTTCTGGTTGGGCTTCTTGGGGAGGTTCAGGCCCGGGACATGTATTCGGCGGTCTCCGTGTTCACCTTGATGACCTCGCCCTCATTGATGAAGAGCGGAACCTGGACCTCGACCCCGGATTCCAGAGTGGCCGGCTTCGTGCCGCCACCCGAAGCGGTGTCGCCCTTGAGACCCGGTTCAGTCTTGACGACCTTCGCCTCGATCGAGCTCGCGACCTGGACATCGGACGGGTTCTCGTCGACGAAGAGGATCTCGACCTCGTCGTTCGGCTGGATCCAGCGCAGTGCGTCGGCGGCGATGTCGGCCGGGATCTCGATCTGGTCGTAGCTCCGGTTGTCCATGAACACGACGGAATCGCCGGATTCGTAGAGGTACTGCATCTTGCGCGACTCGGTCCGCACCGGGCGAAACTTCTCGCCGGCCCGGAAGGTCTTGTCGATGACCCCGCCGTCCTCGATCCGACGCAGCTTCGTGCGGACGAAGGCGCCGCCCTTGCCCGGCTTCACATGCTGGAACTCGATGATCCGCATGATCTTGCCGTCGACCTCGATATGGGATCCGTTACGAAAATCGCTGGTGCTAATCACGGCAAAAGAGTCTAGGCATAATGGCTTCATGACGACGACACCCGCGCTGCTCGACGAACTGCTCCGCACCCCCGGCCCCTCCGGCTACGAGGCTCCCGCCGCCGAGGTCTGGCGCAAGGCGGCCGGCTTCGCCGAGATCACGACCGACGGGCTCGGCTCCAGCGTCGCGACGATCCCCTCCTCTGACGACAACGACGAGGCCCCGCTCCTGGCCGTGGTCGGCCACATCGACGAGATCGGGCTGGTCGTAACCCACATCGACGAGAAGGGCTTCCTCTACTTCGCGCCGATCGGCGGCTGGGATCCCCAGATACTGGTCGGCCAACGGGTCACCGTGAGCGGAAACGAAGGCCCGGTGCCGGGCGTCGCGGGGCGCAAGCCGATTCATCTGCTCGAGCCGGAGCAGCGCAAGAAGGTCGTCCAGCTGAAGGAGATGCACATCGACATCGGGGCCGACGACCGTGAGGACGCAGAGAAGATGGTCAGCGTCGGGGACCCCGTCGTGATCGACTGCGAACCACTCGCCGTGGCCGGTGGCCGGCTCGTCTCCCGCTCGATGGACAACCGGCTCGGTTCCTATGTCGCGCTGGAAGCGACCCGCCGGATCCACGAGAACGCCAAGGCCAAGATCCGCTTCGCCGGGGTCGCCGCGGTCCAAGAGGAGATCGGCCTGTTCGGCTCCCGCACGGCCGCCTTCACCGTCCGCCCTGACCTAGCCGTCGCGATCGACGTCACCCATGCGACCGACGCGCCCGGGATCGACGAGAAGGAAGTCGGCAGCCACCCCTTCGGCTCCGGGCCGGTGATCGGCCGCGGCTCCACCCTCTCGCCCAAGGTCTACGAACTGCTCCGCGACACCGCGGAAAAGGCCGGGATCGACTACTCGGTCGGCGCCAGCGGCAACTCGACCCACACCGACGCCGATTCCCTCCAGATCTCCCGCACCGGCATCCCGACCGGCCTGGTCTCGATCCCACTGCGTTACATGCACTCGCCGGTCGAGATGGTCGACCTGGCCGACGTCGAGGCGACGGTCGAGCTGATGGTCGCCTTCGCCGAGGCGCTCGAGCCGGAGGTCGACCTCTCGCGGTGACGCCTGTTTGAAATCTCTCCGGCCGGGGCATGACGGTTGACAGGTGGGGCTGATGGCCCGCCTGTCAAATCGTTGAATAGGGAGAACCGGAGAGATGAAACTCGTCGTCGTGCTGCTTGCCTTCGCGGGAGCAGCGTCTTTCACAGGGGCCGTTGACGCGCCCGGCCTCGATCGGGCCGGCATTGCAACGGATCACGCGAACGCGGCCAAACCACACCGCGTCTCTCCTCGGATCGGCATCCGGGTCGTCAGCCGGTCGCGCAACGCGGTCGCGAAATCCGGCCGCCTGGTCCTGCGGATCCGCTCCTCGAAGACTCTGCAGGTTCGGATCCGGGTGCGACACGCCGGGTCGTTCCGACACTTCCGCGCCAAGCGGTTTCGGCTTCGCGCCGGGGTCGCTCGCAAGTTCGCGGTCCGTCTCACCGCCTCAGGCAAGCGCCGGTTCGCGCGTTGCGGCCGGAAATGGATCGGCATCCGCGCGCGGGGCCGGAATCGACGTGCGCTGGTCAAGGTCCGGGTCTCCCGTCGACTCGCCGAGGCCTCGCGAGCCTGCCGCCGGACCGGACCGACGGGCCCCGTCGGCCCCACGGAACCGACGGGTCCCACCGGCCCCACACAGCCGACCGGCCCTACCGGTCCGACCGAACCTACCGGCCCCACGGGCCCGACTTCACCGACGGGTCCCACCGGCCCCACGGAACCAACCGGTCCTACCGGCCCGACCGAGCCGACCGGCCCGACTGGTCCGACCGAGCCGACCGGCCCGACGGACGAAACGGTCGCGGTGCCACTGGAGAACCCGGACCGCTGTGACTTCCTCGACAACTCAGTCTGCCTCCAGCCTTTCCCCAACGACTACTTCACGGTCGACGCCGACACCCCGACCGGCCGGAAGCTGGACATCCAGCGGGAGTCGGCACCGGCCAACACACTCGGGGTCCACGTCGACACCACCGACATCAACCGCGGTGACGGCTTCAGCCCCGGAAACCTGATCACGATCAAGGTGCCCGGCCTCGAAACCCCGGCCGCATTCGAGAACAGCGGCCTGGTCCCGATCACCGACCTCCACCGGTACGACGACCCCGAACAGGCCGCGATCGTGATCGACGCCGCGACCGGCGAACGCCAGCCGATCTGGGCCGAGCTCGACTCGAACCCGACCACGGTCGACCCCACCGACGACTCCCCGGGCGGAGTCAACACCGACCCCGACAACACCGGACCGGTCAACCTGATCATCCGCCCGGCCAGGAACTTCGAGTACGGCCATCGCTACATCGTCGCCCTGCGGAACCTGCGTGATGCAGACGACCAGCCGATCGAAGCGCCGATCGGGTTCCGGGTCTACCGGGATGGGCTGCCAACCGAACAGGAAGCGGTGGAATCGAGGCGGCCCCACATGGAATCGATCATCGACGACCTCGTCGAGAAGGCCGGCGTTGACCGGCCCAGCCTCTACACCGCCTGGGACTTCACCGTGGCGAGCCAGCAAAGCGTCACCGGCCGAGCGTTGGAAATGCGCGATGACGCCTTCGAGAGCCTGGGCGACACCGACCTGGCCGACCGAGTGATCCAGGGCGACTCCCCGAACGTCGTGATCACCGGCACCTGCGATGCGGAACCGCTGCTGCCCATCCAACTGGGATGCGAAGTCGACACCGGAGACATCCCGGGCCTGCCCGTACTGGCGCCCCCGAGCCAACCCGACGGCAGTCAGGTCATCCGCTATGTGGATGGTGTGCTGACCGGGATCCCCTGCTATCTCGACCTGCCGCTCTGCATTCCCGGGTCGAAGTTCGCCTTCAATTCCGAAGACGAGATCACCCCGATCCCCGGCAACACCATGAACGTTCCCTTCCGATGCGCGATCCCGCGCTCGACCCAGCCGGGCGCGATCAACAACTCACCGGTCTCGCCGGCCACACCCGGCATCTACGGCCACGGTCTGCTCGGTTCCCTGGACCAGATCAACGCCGCCAACTCGACCGCCAACGCGGGCAACAGCATCTGGTGCGCGACCAACTGGGACGGCTTCTCGTCCTACGACATCCCGACCGTCCTGACCGCACTCACCGACATGTCCAACTTCAACAAGCTGGCCGACCGCATGCAACAGGGGCTGGTCAATTTCATGATGCTGGGGCGGGCGATGCTCCACCCCGAAGGGCTCGCTTCCAAGTCCGCATTCAAACTGGACACGGACAACAACCCGCTGACCGACAACAGCGTCTCGGTCATCGACACCTCCGGGTTCCCGAACAATCGCCTGAAGTACCTCGGCATCAGCCAGGGCGGCATCATGGGCGGCGCCCTGATAGCCCTGACGCCAGACGCCGACCGGGGCGTCCTCGACGTGCCGGGCATGAACTACTCGACTTTGCTGAGGCGAAGCGTCGACTCCGACAACTACTTCAAGCTGCCCCTCGTCGGGCTGTACGCGAACTACACCGATAAATCGGAGCTGCCGGTTCTGCTCTCCCTGGTGCAGCTGCTCTGGGACCGGGGCGAAGCCAACGGCTACGCGCTCAACATGACCGACGATCCGTTGCCGAACACCCCACCCCACGACGTCCTGATGCGAGTCGCATTCGGCGACCACCAGGTCTCGAACGCCGCCGCGGAGGTCGAGGCGCGGACGATCGGTGCCGGCGTCTACTCGCCGGGTCTCCACCCCGGACGGCATTGGGACAGCGACCCGTTCATGGGTATCCCGAAGATCGGGGACTTCCCCTTCTCGGGTGGCAGCCTGATGGTCTACTACGACGGCGGACCCGTCGGCTACGACGGAACCAAGGGCCCGGGAACCGCGACACCCCCGACCCAGAACGTCCCGCCGAGGACCGAATGGGGATACGGCGGAGATCCCCACAGCTACCCGCGCGCCTCGGCCGATGCGATCACCCAGGGCGTGAGCTTCCTCGACACGGGAGCGATCCCAGCCTGCTCGACCGGTGGCTACTGCTACGCCAACGGGTGGACCGGCCCGTAACCGATTTCAGTACGCAAATGTTCAAAAACACGCTGTCCGAACGGCGCAACTTCCAGGGCTGATCCGGTCTAGTATCCGTGATACAAGTCACACGACCGGTCGCATTCGATCGGGCCCAAACTCAGCCGGACGTCCAACCGGCAAGAGCAACGAGAGGGAGTCAAACGGAGAGATGAACCAGCAACTGGGAATCACGAACGTGCGCCGCGTCGCGGCACTCGCGTTCGCCCTGTTCATGGCCTTCGCGCTGACGGCAGCCTTTGCCAACAGCCAGGCCGAGGCAGGCAAGAAGAAAAAGGCCAAGCCGGCCAAGGTGACCGTCGTCAAGGTCACCACCGCCAACCAGCAGCAGCTGCTCAAGAAGAAGAAGCTGACGGTCAAGGTGAAGTCGACCGGCAAGGCCACCGTCAACCTTTCGGCGATCGGCGCCGGCAAGAACGGCACCTTCAAGTCGAAGAAGGTCAAGTTCAAGAAGAAGGGCAAGAAGACCATCTCTCTGGCCCTGACCAGCAAGGGCAAGACTTCCTTGGGCACCTGTGGGAAGAAGACCGTCAAGGTCACCGCGAAGTACAAGCGCAAAGTCGGCAAGAAGATGAAGAAGGCGAAGGCTTCAAAGAAGAAGACGCTCGCCAAGTGGGCCGGCAACAGCAACTGCGAGACCCCGCCCAACTACGTCACCGTCGACGTCGGCAACGACCCGGAACACTGTGACTTCCTCGACGCCGCCCAGTGCCTGCAGCCCTGGCCGAACGACTACTACACCAAGGCTGACTCTTCGACCCCGACCGGCAAGCGCCTGAACCTGGCCGCCAACTCGACGCCGAAGAACACCGGCAACGCCAACCCGACCAATCTCGACGTCACGGACATCAACCGGGCCGACGGCTTCAGCCCCGGCAACGAGATCCTGATCAAGATCCCGGGCCTCGACACGCCCGCCGCGTTCAACAACACCGGCCTCGTGCCGATCGACGACATCAGCGACTACAAGCGGGCCGATCAGCCCGTGATCGTCGTCGATGCGGACACCGGCGAGCGTCAGCCGATCTGGGCCGAGCTCGACTCGAACCCGACCACGGTTGACCCGACCGACAGCGATCCGGGGGGAATCAACGCCAACCCGTCCAACACCGGTCCGGTCAACCTGATCATCCGACCGGCCAAGAACTTCGCGTTCGGCCACCGGTACATCGTCGCCTTCCGCAACCTGAAGGACGCGAGCAACAAGGCGATCGAGTCGCCGCTCGGTTTCCGGGTCTACCGCGACAACCTGCCAACCCAGCAGGACGTCGTGGAAAACCGCCGGAGCCACATGGACTCGGTGATCAACGACCTGGTCAACAAGGCCGGAGTCGACCGTTCCAGCCTCTACATGGCCTGGGACTTCACGGTCGCCTCCGAGAAGAGCGTGACCGGCCGCGCGACCACGATCCGCGACGATGCGTTCCACCGTCTCGGTGACGACAACCTCGCCGACGGCAAGATCGCGGCTGGCAGCACCAGCCCGGACGTTGACGTCCTGGCCTACTGCGACTACAGCGACACCGCCTCGACTCAGTGCGGGGAAAACTACCCCGGCAAGAGCGGCTTCGTTGCCGGTGATCCCGTCACTTCACCCGTACCGAATGGGACCACCGTCCAGCGCACCGTGGTCGGCTACATCCGTAACGTTCCCTGCTACCTGGACCAGAACGGGTGTCCTCCTGGCGCGAAGTTCAGCTTCGACGCGAGCGGCAACCTGACCTGGAACAGCAGCTACAAGATGGACGTTCCGTTCCGCTGCCTGATCCCGTCGTCGGTGGTCAACACCGGCACCGTGATCCCGGGTCACACCGGAACCTACGGTCACGGCCTGCTCGGCACGCTGAACCAGGTCGGTGCCACCGAAACGGCCGCGAACCGGACCAACACGGTCTGGTGCGCTGCCAACTGGGATGGTTTCTCCACCCTGGACCTCGGCACCATCCTCAGCGCGCTCAAGGACATGAGCAACTTCAACAAGGCAGTCGACCGCATGCAGCAGGGGTTCGTGAACTTCATGTACCTGCAACGTGCGCTGATCCACCCGGACGGTTTCGCCGCGGATCCGGCGTTCACCGTCGACCACAACGGCACCACGCCGATCACGCCCGGTCCGGCGATCGACACGAGCGCCGGCGTGAACACCCGTGGCTACTACTACGGGATCAGCCAGGGCGGCATCATGGGCGGCGCGCTGACCGCGCTCTCCCCCGATGTCGACCGTGGCGTACTCGGCGTTCCCGGGATCAACTACTCGACCCTGCTCCGCCGCTCGGTGGACTCGGACGAGTACTTCAAGCTCCCAGGGGTCGGCCTGTACGCGAACTACCCCGACCAGTCGTCCCGCCCGCTGCTGCTCTCACTGATGCAGCTGCTCTGGGACCGTGGCGAGGGCAACGGTTTCGCGCACAACATGACCGACCACCCGCTGGAGAACACCAACCCGCACGAGGTTCTGCTTCAGCTCGCGCTCGGTGACCACCAGGTCACCAACTACGCGGCCGAGGTAGAGGCACGGACGATCGGTGCGGTCCGGTACTCGCCGACCCTGCTGCCGTCGCGTACCTGGGATCTCGACTACGAGGCGCTGCCTCCGGTGTCGACCTTCCCGACCACCGCGGGTGACAGCTACATGGTCTACTACGACGGTGGCCCCGAGGGCTACTTCAACGGCAGCAAGCAGGGCTCGAAGATGCCCCCGCTGGAGAACGTGCCGCCGCGTCCCGAATGGGGCTACGGAGGCGACCCGCACGGTTACCCGCGGGCCGCAGCCGACGCGAACGACCACATCGAGACGTTCTACGACGATGGAACGATCGACAAGTGCGCCGATCCGGACGGCTACTGCTTCGCCAACGGCTGGGACGGTTCCACCGGCCTGTAGGCAAAGCAACGAGCGTCAAGGAAACGGGCCCCCTCGGGGGCCCGTTTTCGTTGCATGACGAGGGCACGTCAATGCAATGAAAAGACCGGCCCCCTCAGGCCGGTCTTTTCGTCTGCACCTCTCTCCTCAAAAACTCCCTCGCCATATTGCTCTGGAGTTCCCTCCCCACTCGTGACAGAAGCAACGTCGTCTGTGTGACGGCGATCACACTATAGAGGATCGTCACAAAAGATGCGTGCTCACACGAAGAGGAGGTTCTTGGTGACCGAGCTGAAGGTTCGGGCGACGCCGTTCTCGCCGGTCAGGACCATGTCCTCGATCCGGACCCCGGTCGCCCCCGAGACGTAGATGCCCGGTTCGACCGTGACCACTTCGCCGACCATCAACTCGTCTTTGCTGCTCGGGCCGAGCCGCGGCGCCTCGTGGATCTCGAGACCGACCCCGTGACCGAGGCCGTGGCCGAAGTTCTCGCCGTAGCCGGCGTCGCGGATCACCGCTCGTGCGACCTCGTCGACCTCGTCCCCCGCCGCGCCTGCTTTCACGGCGGCGAGCCCGGCCTCGTTTGCCCGCAAGGTGACCTCGTAGATCTCCCGTGAGAGCGAGTCAAGGTCGGCCTCGGTGCCGGTGGCGAAGGTGCGGGTGCAGTCGGAGCAGTAACCGTCCAGCTTGATGCCCATGTCGACCGTGACCAGCTCACCGGGGCCGATCCGCCGGGGACCGGGCTCGGCGTGGGGCGAGGCGCCGTTCGGGCCGGAGGCCACGATCGGCGGGAAGGACGGTTCCGCTCCCTGCTCGCGCATCCAACCGGCCAGCCAGGCATCGACCTCGGCTTCGGTCTGCCCGGCCAGGCCGCGTTCGATCAGCAGTCCGTAAAGCTCGTCGGTCATCACCGCCGCTGCCGCGACCTTCTCGACCTCGTCGGCATCCTTGACCCGGCGCAGTTTCTCGACCAGCCCGCCGGCCTCGACCAGTTCCGCTCCTTCGGCGGCACCGCGCAGCTCGTTGGCGGTGCGGACGGTCACCTGATCGTCCTCGAAACCGACCCTGCCCTCGAGACGGCCGGCCAGGCCGAAGAGCCACTGGCCGGAGACGATCTCGACCTCCCAGCCCTCGATCTCCGCGGCCCGCTCGGCGTAGCGGAAGTCGGTCAGGAAGACCCGTTTCTCCGCGGTGATCAGACAGGCTCCGTTGGTGCCGGTGAACCCGGTCAGGTACTCGACGTTGACCAGGTTGGTGACGAGCAGGCCGTCGAGCGGGGAGCCGTCGGGACCGGCGCTCGCGAGCGCTCCGGCAAGACGGGTGGCGCGGTCACCCATCTAGACCCCGAGCCGGTCGGCCAGCAGTTTCAGCGCCTCCCGGTACCCGTCGACTCCCTGGCCTGAGATCTTCGCCTCGACCAGTCCGTCGAAGACCGACACCTTGCGCCAGTCCTCCCGGTTCTCGACGTCGGAAAGGTGCACTTCAACGGTGGGGACCGGATCAACCGCCAAAGCGTCGCCGATCGCCCGGCTGTAGTGGGTCCAGGCACCGGCGTTGACGACCGCCCCGTCGGCGGTCTGCGAGACCCGGTGAAGGTAGCCGCAGAACTCGGCCTCCGAGTTCGACTGGAAGAAGATCGGCTCGAGCCCGAACTCGCCGGCCCAGCCGCCGATCCGGTACTCGAGCTCGGACAGGCTGAGACCGCCGTAGAGATCCGGATCCCGTTTCTCCAGCACGTCGAAGTTGACTCCGTGGAGGACGGCGATCCGGTTGGTCGCGCGACTCATCGCAGCAGCTCCTCGACCGAGGCGAGGAGCGCCGCGTCTTCGACCGGCCGGTCGATCAGGGGTTCTCCGGGCACGTTCAACAGCACGAAGCCTACCCCGCGAGAGGTCTTCTTCTTGTCGAACTGGACCGCTTCGACCACTGCGGCCGGATCCACCGCCGGGTCGAGTTCGACCGGGAGGCCCTGGCGCAGGTTCCATTCGCGCACCTGTTCGCGCAGCCCGTCCGCCCCGGAAAGCCGGAGTGCGGCCAGCAGGCCCAGAGCGATCGCTTCGCCGTGCCGGTACCGCTCATAGGAAGTGACCGATTCGATCGCGTGGCCGACCGTGTGGCCGAGATTGAGCTGGGCTCGCAGGCCGGTGTCCCGCTCGTCGGCCGCGACTACGGCGCATTTGTACCGGGCGCAGGCGAAGATCAGGTCGGCCCGGGTCAGGATCTCCCCGGGCTCGAGCGCCGCCACCTCGTCCCAGAGCCCGCCGCCGGCCAGCAGGGCGGTCTTGACGACTTCAGCCATCCCCGCGGTCAGTTCGGCTCCGGGCAAGGTGGAGAGGACGTCAACGTCGCTGATCACGGCCGAAGGCAAGTGGAAGGCGCCGACGTAGTTCTTGCCTTCGGGCAGGTCCACCCCGGTCTTGCCGCCATAGGCGGAATCGACCTGGGCGACCAGGGTGGTCGGCACCTGGACCACCGGGATGCCACGCTGATAGGAGTGGGCAACGAATCCGCCGAGGTCGCCGACCACGCCACCGCCGAGGGCGATCAGCCGGTCGGAGCGGGTCACCCCGGCCTGGGCCATTTCGCGCAGCGAGTGATCGAACTGGGCCATCGTCTTGGCGGTCTCGCCAGGCGGCACCGTGAAAGTTCCGGCGATGTCGCCGAGCCGGTCGGAATAAAGCGGGCCGACCGCGCCGTCGGTGAAGCAGAAGGAACGGCCGCTGCCGGGCATGGCGGCGGAACCCTGCTCGAACAGGGACGAGCCGAGCAGTTCCCGCCCGACGTAGACCGGGTACTCGCCACCAGAGCTTTCCGCCCAGAACATGCGCGTTCCCTCGGGCAGTTCCTCGAGGCCATGAACCGCTTCGTAGGCGCGGTCCCAGATCCGCCGGGCAACCCCGGGCAGGATCGCATCGGCGACCGAGTCGTAGAGAAGCTGGCGTCGCTCGAATAATGCCCGGAAGGCGGATTCGTCCCGGGCCAGCGGCCGTTTCGAGTTGCGGACCCGGCGCCAGGCGGCATCGGCACTGATCTCCAGCCAGACGACCGTGTGGCCGTCGACCGCCAGCTCTTCGCGGATCGCTTCTGACTCGACCGCACCGCCACCCAGGGCGAGCACGTCGATCGAAGGATCGGCCAGCGCGCCGGCCACGATCTCGTTCTCGAGTGCCCGGAAGGCGGCTTCGCCGTCCTCCTCGAAGATCTGCGCGATCGGGCGGCCGGCCCGCTCCTCGATCAGGGAATCGGCGTCAACCGAGTGGAGGCCGTGGGCGGCGAGTTCGACCAGGGCCGTCGACTTGCCGGCGCCCATGAACCCGACCAGGCAGATCATCGCCAGCCGATTCGCTCTTTGTAGGCGTCGATCGCGGCCAGCACGTCATCGATGTGGTCGCCGCCGAATTTCTCACGGTAGGTCTTGACCAGGGCCAGGCAGATCATCGCTTCGCCGACCACGGCCGCGGCCGGGACCACGGTCGAGTCGGTCCGTTCCTTGTGGGCCTTGGCCGGCTCCTTGGTCACGGTGTCGACCGACCGCAGCGGCTTGGTCATGGTCGAGATCGGCTTGATCGCGGCCCGGACCGAGAGCGGCATGCCGTTGGTCATGCCACCTTCGAGGCCGCCCGCGTGGTTGGTCTCACGGTAGTAGCCGCGCTCTTCGGAGTAGAAGATCTCGTCGTGGGCCTGCGAGCCGGGCCGACCGGCCACGTCCCAGGCCTGGCCGATCGAAACCCCCTTGATCGACTGGATCGAGCAGATCGCCTGGGCGAGGCGGCCGTCGAGCCGGTCCTCCCAGGAGATGTGTCCGCCGAGTCCCGGCACCAGGCCGAAGACCCGCACCTCGAAGGTGCCGCCGAGGCTTTCGTTCTTCTTGCGCAGGACGTTGATCTCCTCGACCATCGCGGCCGAGGTCTCGGGATCGAGGCAACGGACCGGGTCTTCGTCCACCCCTTCGAAGTCTTCGACGGTGAGGTCCTCACGCTCCGGTGCGACCACAGACCCGATCTGGGTGACGTGGCTGCGCACGGTGACCCCGACCGCGGTCAGGAAGGCGCGGGCGATCGCGCCGGCCGCTACCCGGGCGGCCGTCTCGCGGGCGCTGGCCCGTTCGAGGATCGGCCTGAGGTCATCGTGCTTGTACTTCCACATCCCGACCAGGTCGGCGTGGCCGGGGCGCGGCATGGTGACCGGTGGGATCTCGCCCTCGATCGGCCACGGGTTCATCCGTTCGTCCCAGTTCTTGTAGTCCTTGTTCGCGACCAGCGCCGCGACCGGCCCGCCCATCGTCCGGCCGTGCCGGACCCCGGCCCGGATCTCGACCCGGTCGGTCTCGATCTTCATGCGGCCGCCACGGCCGTGGCCGAGCTGGCGGCGGGCCATGTCGCTGTCAAGGGTCTCGCGGTCCAGTTTCAGGCCGGCCGGCAGCCCCTCGACGATCGTCACCAGGCCGGGCCCGTGGGACTCGCCCGCGGTTGTGAATCGAAAACTCATTGAGGCTTCTAGGCTATTGACAACTGCATGCACGACGCTGTCTCAACCAACCCGGGGTCGGACCCCTGCATATGGCTGCCCGTCGACTGCTGATCGTAATGCTGATTTTGCTGGGGATCTCCTCGGTCCTGGCGATCGCCCTCCCCAAGCCCGACCGGAACGACCCTTCCCCGGAGCAGTCCACCACGACCGGTGCGACCGGCGTCACCGGAGCGACCGGGACCGATCAGAAAAGCGGTGCGGGTGGCGAAGGCGAGACGGCCGGCGGCGAAGCAGAGGAAGAGGCCGTCGCGGCCAAGGCCGAAGCGGGCAGCGCGCGGTACGAGTCGATTCGGATCGGGGTCGGAAAAGCCGTCGAAATCGAGGCCCGGCCGGGATCGCGGATGGTGCTGACCGTGAAGTCGCAGGACGGGTCGATGGTCGAGATCGAGGGGCTCGGCCTGACCGGCTATGCGGACCCGTATGCCCCGGCGGTCTTCGACCTGATCCTCCCGCCGGGCCCGGGCAAGTACCGGATAAGCGCGCCGGAAGCGAAACCCAGCGCGGTCATCGACACCGGGCCCTGACCCACCGTGGACTAGGCGCGGGCGGCCCGGCGCATCACCTCGAGGTCTGGCTGCCTTCCGGTCCAGATCTCGAAGGAACGGGCTCCCTGTCGGACCAGGATCTCCAGACCGTCGACCGTCGCGGCGCCGGCCCTTTCGGCCGCTTCTATCAGCGTTCCCGGGCCTTCTCCGTAGACCATGTCGACCACGGTCTGACCCGGCCGGAAGCCCCCCGGGTCCAGGGGCAGGTCGGCCAGCCCGTCTCCCCCGCCCAGTCCCGCGGCCGAGGCGTTGACGATCACCTCGAAGCGGCCCGGGTCGATCCCGCCGTGCTGCTCGTGGGGAATCACCTCGACCCCCAGCTCGGCGGCCAGGGACTCGGCCTTGGAACGGGTGCGGTTCCAGAGCATCACGTCCATGCCGGCTTCGGCCAGAGCCCAGACCACGGCCCTCCCGGCCCCGCCCGCCCCCAGCGCGAGAGCGGGCCGGCCCGCCAGCCCGCCGGCCTCCTCACCGAGGGCGTCGACCAATCCGGGCGCGTCGGTGTTCTCGGCCAGGATCCGGCCTTCGACGAAGGTCAGGGTGTTGGCCGCCCCGATCGCGGCTGCGGCCGGGCTCGCCTCGTCGGCGACCGCGAGTGCCGCCTCCTTGTGCGGGACGGTGACGTTGACCCCCGCGAACCCCTGCCCGGGCAGGCCCCGGACCAGATCGGCAAATGCCTCGGGATCCACATCGATCGCCTCGTACTGCCAGTCCGCCAATCCGGCCGCGGCCAGCGCGGCGTTCTGCATCGCCGGGGAGCGCGAATGGGAAACCGGGTGACCGAGGACGGCGAGCCTGGCCATCAGCAATCGGTCGGCGAGCCGCCGGCCGCCGCCTGGGCTTCCTGGTATTTCTCGACGTTCCGGTTGTGCTCTTCCAGCGAGGATGAGAAGGCATGCTCGCCGCAGGTGCCGGGCTTGACCACGTAGAGCCAGACGTCGGAATCGGCCGGGTGGGCGGCCGCCTGGATCGAAGCCAGCCCCGGGTTGCCGATCGGCCCCGGCGGCAGACCCTGGTTGGTGCGCGTGTTGTACGGCGAGTCGGTGGCCAGGTCCGATTCGGTCAGCGGTTCGGTCCAGTTGTCGAGCGCGAAGCGGATCGTCGCGTCGATCCCGAGCGGCTCGCCCTTCTTCAGCCGGTTGTAGATCACGGCCGAGACCAGCTTGCGTTCTTTCGGCACCGAAACTTCCCGCTCGATCATCGAGGCGATGGTCAGCACGTCGTACACGGTCAGGTTCTTCGACTTCGCGTACTTCATGTTGACCCCGGCGATGTTGTCCTTGAAGGCCTGGAGCTGCTCGGCGACCAGGTCCTCGACGTCGGCGGTCGGCTTCAGCTCATAGGTTGCCGGGAAGAGGAAGCCCTCGAGGTTCTTCGCCCGGCCCTGGGCGCCGTACTGGTTCGGATCGAAGCCCTTGACCTTGACCGTGGCCGCCATGTAGTCACCCGGGATCCCGGCCGACTTGACGACGTCCGCGGTCTCCGACCGGCTGAGCCCTTCGGGAATCGTGACCCTGATCGTCTTTTTCGAAGTGGTCTTGGTCAACTCGTCGATCGCGGCCGAGTAGGACATGTTCTCGCGGAACTTGTGGACCCCATGGTTGAGGTCGCCGCGTTTGCCGGAAAGCGTCGCCCGGATCTCGAACAGGGTCGAGTTGGAGATGATGTCCTTCTCGGCCAGCAGGTCTCCGATCTGGCCGACGCTGTCTCCCGCCGGCACGTTGACCGGGAAGAGCTCGCCGTCGCCGTCGCCCTTGAACGGCTGGAACAGGGCGAAGAGGAACCAGACGACGACGATCAGGCCGACCGCGCCGACGGCCACGATCGCGATGCGACCTTTGTGAGGGCCGTTGGAGCGTCCCCCGTCCCCCCGGCGAGTCCTCGGCTTCTTCGGGCTCCTGAGCGTCTTGCCGCCGCCGGCCTGACGTCGATTGGCCCGTTCCTGGCGGCGGAGTGCCCTTTCGACCGCTTCGGGGTCGTTCGGGTCGTGCTCGGGCAGGTCGTCAAACCAGCGGTCGGTCATCGCCCGTCCTCCTCCGGCACCACCCGGCTGACCGCCGCCTGCAGGTAGCTCTCCAGCAGGTGGGCGGCGGCGATCGAGTCTTCGGCCGAGCCGGCGCCGGTATCGCGACGGGTCTGCGCCGCCATGCGGGTGGTGAAGCGTTCGTCCCAGGTCTCGACCGGCACCTTGACGGTCTCACCGAGCTCGGCGGCGAAGGATCGGGTCAGTTCGGTCTGGCCGGAGTCCTCACCGGAAAGCGAGACCGGCAGCCCGACCACGATCTTCTCGGCCTCGCGCTCCTCCGCGAGCCGGGCAACCTCCGCCACCTCGGGCGGTTCGATCGCCGCGATCGGGGTGGCCAGGGTTCCGGTCGGATCGGAAATCGCGCAGCCGATCCTGGCCGTCCCGTAGTCGAGTGCCAGGATGCGCATCAGCTCCCGATAACAGCCATCTAGCGGGACTCCAGGTACTCGCGGGCGGCGGCCAGCGCCTCGGCGACCCCGTCAGGGTTCTTGCCGCCGGCCTGGGCCATCTCGTCGCTGCCGCCCCCGCCGCCGCCGATCTTCGGTGCGGCCGCGGCGATCAACTCGCGGGCCGAAGCCTTGGTGGCGTGATCTGACGTGAGCAGGGCGACCATCCCGACCTTGCCGGAATCCGGGTCTACCCCGGCCAGCACCGCGGTCGCCCCGGAACTGCCTTGGACCTGCTTGGCGACCTGGAGGATCTCCTTCGGGTTGCCGAGCGGCACCTCGGCCAGGACCACGCTGAGCCCGCCGACTTCCTCGGTCCGCCCGGCCAGATCGGAGGCGAGTTGCCCCTTTTGCTCGCGGGCTGTCTTCTTCTCGACTTCGCCGGCTGCGGCCAGCCTCTCGGAGGCGTCGCGGGCAGCCCGCAGCGGGTCACGGGCGTCACCGAGCAGGTGGCCGACCTCTTCGAGCTCGGCCGAGCGATTCCGGAACCAGTCGATCGCATCCGGGCCGGTGATCGCCTCGACCCGGCGGACGTTGGCCGCGGAGGAGCTCTCGTGGACGATCTTGAAGATGCCGATCTCGGCCGTGTTTTCGACGTGGGTGCCGCCGCAGAGTTCGCGGGAGACGTTCTCCACCTCGACCACCCGGACCAGGTCGCCGTACTTCTCGCCGAACAGAGCCATCGCCCCGAGCTTCTCGGCCTCGGGCTTCTCCATGACCATCCAGCGAACCGGTTCGCCGTCCTTGATCCAGCCGTTCACGCGATCCTCGACCCAGGCGATGTCTTCGGGGGTCATCGCTTCGCCGTGGGAGAAATCGAAGCGCAGCTTGTCGGGCCGGACCGAGGATCCGGCCTGGTGCACGTGGCTGCCGAGCCGCTCGCGCAAAGCGGCGTGGAGCAGGTGGGTGGCGGTGTGGTTGCGCATCGTCCTGAAACGGGCTTCCCGATCGACCACCGCTTCAACCGTCGCCCCGGCCGGGGGCCAGGCCGTCTCGCCGTTGCCGGCCGCCTTCAGCTCGATCACCTGATCGTCGCCGACCCGGATCACGTCGCTCACGGCGACCTCGCCGCCGTCCCAGATCAGCCGGCCGGCGTCGGCCACCTGGCCGCCGCCCTCGGCGTAGAAAGGACTATGTTCGAGCTTGGCGAGGGCGGTGCCGTCGACCTGCTCGAGGGCACCGACGCCGGTCTCGGCCCGCAGAAACTCGTAGCCGACGAACTCGGACTCCGTGCCCTGGCCGGCGAAGGCGAGGATCCGTTCGTGCCGGTCGGCTCCCTCCGCCCCGCTCGCGTTGCTGCGGGATTGGTTCCGCTGCTGTTCCATCAGCGCTTCGAATCCCTGGTCGTCGACCGAGAGCCCCCGCTCCTCGACCATCTCGCGGGTCAGGTCATAGGGGAAGCCGAAGGTGTCGTGGAGCCGAAAGGCATCGTCGGCGCTGATCCACGAGTTCTTGTCGGCCAAAGCCTGGGCGACGATCTCCTCGAGCAGCGCGGTGCCACGGTCCAGGGTGCGGCCGAAGCTCTCCTCCTCGGCCCGGACCCAGCGGTCGATCCGCTCCCTTTCGGCGGCTACCTGGGGATGGGCATCGCCCATCATCTCGATCGTGCGATCGGTGAACTCGCCGAGCCAGTTGCCTTCCAGCCCGAGCGCCTTGCCCTGCTGGATCGCCCGCCGCATCACCCGGCGCAAGACGTACCCACGGTCTTCGTTGGACGGCACGACCCCAGCCGCCAGCAGGAAGGTCATGCCGCGGGAGTGGTCGCTGATGATCCGCATCGCGCGGGTCGTCGCTTCGTCCTCGCCGTAGGCCAGGCCGGACTTCTCCTCGGCCAGCGAGATCAACGGCTGGAAGAGGTCGGTGTCGTAGACCGAGTCGACACCCTGCAGGATCGCGGCCATCCGCTCGAGGCCCATGCCCGTATCGATGTTCCGCTGCGGCAGCGGGGTGAGGCTGTTGTCCTCGCCGAGGTCGTAGGTCATGAAGACGTGGTTCCAGTACTCGAGGAAGCGGTCGCTGTCGTCCCCGGGACGGTCGTCCTCGGAGCCGAACTCGAGCCCGCGGTCGAGGTACATCTCGGAGCAGGGGCCGCAGGGGCCGGTCGGCCCGCCCTGCCAGAAGTTCTCCGAGCGCGGAAGCTGCACGATCTGCTCGTCGGGGACCCCCAGTCCCTTCCAGATCTCGATCGCCTCCTCGTCCGGGCCGAGGCCGAGTTCTTCGTCGCCGCCGAAGACGGTGATCCAGATCTTTTCCGGGTCGAAGCCGAAGCCCTCGGTCGAGAGCTGCCAGCCGAAGGGGATCGCTTCTTCCTTGAAGTAGTCGCCGAAGCTGAAGTTGCCGAGCATCTCGAAGAAGGTGAGATGCCGCAGGGTCTTGCCGACCTCTTCGATGTCCGGGGTGCGGAAGCAGCTCTGACTCGAGGTGAGCCGGGTCGCGGGCGGGGTCTCACGGCCCAGGAAGTACGGCTTGAAGGGCTGCATCCCGGCCACGGTGAGCAGGGTCGAGGTGTCCTCCGGGGCGGGCACCAGCGAGGCCGAGGCCATGCGCCGGTGGCCCCGCTCCTCGAAAAAGGACAGATATGTCTCCCGGATCTCCGCCGACTTCATGGAACCGGCACCCTACTTTGTGAAACCGGCGCCCGGTTCTGCGAGGCGATGGTCGCGTGGCCGACCACCACGTCACCGCTCATCAGCACGGCGGCCTGGCCCGGGGCAGGACCATCGAAGGGACGGTCGAGTTCGACCTCGAGCCGTTCGTGCCGACCCGCCGAGGCCGAGACCCGGGCCGGCACCGGGTCGGTGTGGTAGCGGAGCCGCACCCGGTCGACCCGGGCGCCATCGCGGTGCATGACGGCGTTGCGCAGCCGCACCCGGTCGGTCGCGAGCCTCTGCCTGCCCCCGACCCGGACCGTGTTCGTCGCGGCGTCGGTGCCGAGCACGTAGAGGGGCTCGGTGGCCGCCACCCCCAGGCCGCGTCGCTGGCCGACCGTGAAGTGATGGTGGCCCGGGTGCTCGCCCAACCGCTGGCCCTGCTCGTCGACCACCGGGCCAGGCCGGTCCTCCAGCCCGCCGTGCCGCTCCAGAAAGTCCTTCTTCGACTGGCCGGCCAGGAAGCAGAGATCCTGGCTCTCCGGCTTCTTGGCTACGGAAAGCCCACCCCGCTCGGCGATCTCACGGACCTCGGCCTTGGCGAGGTCGGCCAGCGGGAAGCGAAGCTTGGCGACGACCTCGGGCGGTAGCGCGGCGAGCATGTAGCTCTGGTCCTTGGCCGGGTCGCTGCCGGCGCCGATCAGCGACCCGCCTTCGTCCTCGACCACCCGGGCGTAGTGGCCGGTGACCAGGCACGCCGCCCCGATCCGGTCGGCCAGGTCGACCATCGCGGCGATCCGCACCTCGCCGTTGCAGAGCACGCAGGGGTTCGGGGTTCGACCTTCGCCGTAACCGCGCAAGAACTCGCCGACCACCCGCTCGCGGAAGGGGCCTTCCAGGTCCAAGGTGAAGTGCGGGATGTCGAGGTCATGGGTGAGCGCGCGGGCTCCCAGCACCGCCTCCGGGGAGCAGCAGGCCTTGGTGCCGTCGGTGTCCGGATCGGCCCAGAGCTTGACCGTGACGGCGACGACATCGGCCCCTCGTTCCCGTTCGCGCAGGGCGGCGACGGCGCTGTCGACTCCGCCGGAAACCGCGACCAGCACCCGGCCTTCGACCGCGGCAGAGAGCGTCTCGCCGGAGGAAGCGACGGCGGAGAGCGCCCGGTGGAGCGCGTCGCCGGCCAGCATCGCCGCGTGGCGGCGGGCCGGGCTGAGTCCGCCCAGCTCCGCGTCGATCCGGTCGGCGCCGATCCGGGCGGCCTCCAGTACCGCCTCACCTTCGACCAGCTCGCAGACGCAGGCACAGGCCGCCCGGGTGGCAGCGCAGCCCTCGGTGCCGAAGACCGCCGCGGTGACCTTCCCGCCGGCCACGGTCAGTGAAATCCGAGCCAAGTCACCGCAGGCGGCACCACCGGCCGCCCCGGTGAAGGCACCGGGCGGCGGATCCGCTTCACGCGAGCGGTCGGCTACATATTCGGACAACAGGGGTTCCACCCCTTGAAGGTTAAGTGTTCGAATCCCCGAGCGGATAGCCTGCCCGGCATGAGCAAGGGGTGGACAGCAGACGACATGCCGGATCTGACCGGCCGCACGGCGATCGTGACCGGCGGCAACAGCGGCATCGGGTTGATCGAGTGCCGGGAGCTGGCCCGCCGCGGTGCCCGGGTGATCCTCGCCTGCCGCAACCAGGAGAAGGGCGAGCAGGCGCTGGCCGAGATCCGTCGGGAGCTCGGTGACGTCGGCGAGGATGCGCAGATCGAGGTGCGCCCGCTCGACCTGGCCTCGCTCGCCTCGATCAGGGCGTTCGCCGAGTCATTTGCCATCGACCATCCGGACGGGCTCGACCTGCTGGTCAACAACGCCGGCGTGATGGCCCCGCCCCGGCTGGAGACCGAAGACGGCTTCGAGCTCCAGTTCGGCACCAACCATCTCGGCCATTTCGCCCTGACCGGGCTGCTGTTCGATTCCCTGAAGCGCACCCAGGACTCCCGGGTGGTCACCGTTTCCTCGATCGCCGCCCGAATGGGCAAGTTGAACTTCGACGACCTGCACGGCCGGAAGAGCTATCGGCGTTGGCTCGCCTACGGCCAATCGAAGTTGGCCAACCTGGTCTTCGCACTCGACCTGCAGACGCTGATCAACCAGGCAGGTCTGGACATCAAGAGCATGGCCGCCCACCCCGGAGTATCGGCGACCAACCTGACCAGCGGCGGCAACGACCTCGACAGCGGTCTGATGGGCCTGCTTTCCAAGCCCTTCCTCAAGCTGAACGACCTGGTCGTCGCCCAGGGCGCCGAAGCCGGAGCGCTGCCCATCCTGCGAGCCGCCACCGACCCAGACCTCGCCGGCGGCTCCTACATCGGCCCGGACGGCCGGGGCGAGCGCCGCGGCAGGCCGGTGATCGTGGCGCCACGCAAGCTCGCCCTCAACCGCGAGGTCGCGGACCGGCTCTGGCAGGAGTCGGAGAAGGCGACCGGAGTGGAGTTCGACTTCACCCCGGTCGCCCCTGCTGCCTGACCCGACGGCCCGGCCATCGATCGGCCCGTCTCAGCGCCTGATCCCGATCCTGACGTTCCGGCGGATCGAGTTCCCCTGGTCCGACTGGACCGCGAGGTAGACGTTCACGGTGCCGGAGCGGCGCCTGGTCAACCGGTTCCGGACCGACGCGGGAACCGCGACCTTGAAGCGGGCCACCTTGCCGGCCCCGATCCGCTTCGGCCCGCTGACCCGGGCCACCCTGACCAGCCCTCTCGACCGCGCCTTGCCGCTGCGCTGCCAGATGGTGCATGCCTTCTTCGGGCAAGTCACCTTGACCATCGCGAGCGGCCTGGATCCGACCCGGACCACGTTGGCGAGCTTGTTGACCCTGGGGGTCGCGGCGCTGCCGCTCGGTCCGGTCGGCCCCTTGGGCCCGGTCGGTCCGGTCGGCCCCTCGCTCCCGGTCGGTCCGGTCGGACCTTCGCCCCCGGTGGGCCCGTCGCTTCCGGTCGGTCCGGTGGGTCCCTCGCCACCGGTCGGCCCGGCGGGCCCGGTCGGTCCGGTCGGGCTCGCCACCCCGGTCCCGGACAGGGCGACCGTCCGCCAACCGTTGTCCAGGTTCAGCGTCGCGGTTCTGGACCCGGCCGCTGCCGGGGTGAAGCCCACTCCGACCCCGCAGACGTGGCCGGGCAGCAGGATCACGTCGTCACACTCCAGGTTGGCGCCGGGGATGGAGAAGTCGGTGCCCGTGGAGAGCCCGACGCCCCCGACGTACATCGGCAGCACGTAGTTGTCGTTCTGCATCTGGACGATCTGGGTCGGAGCCCGGTTGCCGAGGTAGACGCTCCCGAAGTCCCGGGCGTTGCCGCCGATCACCCGGGGCGAGAACGCGAAGACCGTGATCCTTCTCGTGTCCCGGTCGGCCACGAACACGGTGCCGGACCGGTCGACCGAGATTCGGTACGGATACTGGAACTGGCCCGGCCCGAAGCCTTCGGATCCCAGCTGATACGCGTAACTGCCGTCCGGTTCGTAGACCATGACCGTGTCGAGGTCGCGATCCGGCACGTAGACCATTCCCTTCTCACCGATGTCGACATCCATCGGCGCGACGAGGTCACCCGCCCCCGACCCGTCCTCCCCTACTGTGTCGAGTTGCGTTCCATCCGGGCTGTAGGTACGGAGGTTCCGGGCATCCAGGTCCAGGAGGTAAATCTGTCCTGCCTTGTCGATGTCGAGCCCGGAAATCTGGGTGGTTCCGGCGACGGTGAAACTCGTCGCGAAAACGCCGTTCGGAGTGAACTGTTGGACACGATGACCTATGCGGTCCGCCGTCCAGACGTTTCCGTCCGGCCCGATCGCCAGTGAGTACACGTCCTGGAATTCACCGTCGCCGGTGCCGTAGGTCCCCCAGGTGAGTTCGGTACCGTCCGGCTGGTACTTCTCGACGTGGTCTCCGAGCGCCAGATAGATGTTGCCCGACCGGTCGAGTTCGATGTCGTTGGCCTGGCTGAGCGTGTGGCTCGGAATCAGGGTCGAGGTCTTGAGGAAACCGACATCCGAGCTGTCCACCGGATCCGGGTTGGCTGAAAACCCATAGACCGCGGAGTCGTGGATGATGTCGAAGGTCGCCAAGAAGGCGGTGCCGGCCTGGTCGACTGCGATTCCCGTGGGATTCGTCGGGATGGTCGACCAGTCGTCATAGAACTTCTGCTGATCGGCCGACGCGATGCCGGTCATGCCGACCATCAGCGCCACTGCGACGACTACTCCTGCCAGCCCGGTCTTGCGTCCCATGGTTTTCCCCGTTCGTAGTTGGTCCCCGTACCGCCTACAAACCGTAACCGGGGGTCCGGTCGCGGTCAAACCTGCACAAAAAAAGAGGCCCCAACCTGCCGTCGCCGCCTCCGACATTGACACCTAAATAAATAGGTGGGTGCCTATCGCTGTCCCGCGGGGGACGTTGAAATCGGCTCCCTTGCCGTTGATGTTGGGTCAAATATTGAGACGGCTAACGAACAGGTTCGAGCCTCATCTCCAACCTATCACTCCAGGTCCAGGCCCGACACGAACTCCTCGGCCTCCGACCAGTGGCCGGGCGGAACCTGCAGCTGGATGTCGCCGCGGTTGAAGTGGTCCAGCTCCCAGTCCGAGGTCAGCTCGGCTTCCATGCCGGCCTCGCGGAGCCGGTCGCGCCAGGCCAGTGCCGTGGCGAGATCCTCGAATTCGTGCACGACCTCCCAGTCGTCGAATCGAGGATCGCCGATATGGATCCGTCCCGAGCCGTCCCCGATCGATTTCACCTTTTCCTTGAAGCGATCGAAGAGGCTCATGAGGCTAATCCTAGCTCTGGCCGGGCAGCTTCTTCTTACGGAGTTCGATGCCGACGTCGCGCAGCTGGATGTCGTCGACCGGGGCCGGGGCGCCGGTCAGCGGGTCGCCGCCGGAGGCGGTCTTGGGGAAGGCGATCACGTCGCGGATCGATTCGAAGCCGGCCAGCAGCGCCGCGAACCGGTCCACCCCGTAGGCGATGCCGCCATGCGGCGGGGCACCGTACTTGAGCGCGTCGAGCAGGAAGCCGAAACGCTCCTCGGCCTCTTCGGCGGAGATGCCGAGCGCCGCGAAGATCTGCGACTGCAGTTCCGGCTTGTTGATACGGATCGAACCGCCGCCGATCTCGACCCCGTTCCAGACCAGGTCATAGGCCTCGGCCCGGGCCTCACCGGGGTTCTCCGGGTCGAACTCGCCCTGCGGCGCGGTGAAGGGATGGTGCAGCGCGTCCCAGCGGTCCTCGTCCTCGTTCCACTCGAAGAGCGGCCAGTCGACGATCCAGCAGAAGCGGTTGCCCGCGTCGGCCGGGCTCAGGTCCCAGCGTTCGGCCAGCCGGGTGCGGAGGCCGCCGAGGATGTGGGCCACCATCGCGGGCTGATCGGCGGCGACCAGCATCAGATCGCCTTCCTCGGCCCCCATCGCCTCGTTGAGGCTCTTCAGCTCATTCTCGGAAAGGAACTTGGCGATCGGGGCGCGCCAGCCGTCGCCCTCGCGGAAGGCCCAGACCAGCCCCTTCGCCCCGAGCTCCTTGGCGTCGTCGATCAGGCCGTCGAGCTGGGCGCGCGACAGTTCGCGCTGACCGAAGTTGATGCCCTTGACCTGGCCGCCGCCTTCGATCACCCCGCCGAAGGCCTTGAACTCGGTGCCGCGGAGGATCTCGGTCAGGTCGGTCAGCTCGTAGCCGTAGCGCAGGTCCGGCTTGTCGGAGCCGAAGCGGCCGATCGCCTCGTCGTAGCACATGCGCTGGAAGGGGATTTCGGCTTCTACCCCCATCTCGGCCAGCACATGTCTGATCAGGCGCTCGTTGACGGCGATCACGTCCTCGCCGTCGACGAAGCTCATCTCGATGTCGAGCTGGGTGAAGTCGGGCTGGCGGTCGGCCCGCAGGTCCTCGTCGCGGAAGCAGCGGGCGATCTGGAAATACCGCTCGAACCCGGACATCATCAGCAGCTGCTTGAAGAGTTGCGGCGACTGCGGCAGCGCGTAGAAAGATCCGCGTTGGAGCCTCGACGGAACCAGGAAGTCACGGGCGCCTTCCGGGGTCGAAAGGGTGAGGATCGGTGTCTCGATCTCGAGGAAGCCCTCGGAGTCGAGGAAGGATCGCATCGCCGTGGTCAGCCGGTGGCGCAGCTCGATCGCGCCTTGCATCTGTTCGCGGCGCAGGTCCAGGTAGCGATACTTGAGCCTGGTCTCCTCGCCGACTTCGCCGTGGAAGCCCTCGATCTCGAAGGGCGGCGTCTCCGCCTCGGCCAGTATCTCGGCCTCCTTCACCCGCACCTCGAACTCGCCGGTCTGCATCTCCGGGTTGACCGTCTCCTCGGAGCGGGTCACGACCTCGCCCGAGACGCTGATCACGTACTCGGAGCGCAGCCCGTGACCGAGCTCATGGGCTCCCCCGGCCTCGTCCGGGTTGAAGACGAGCTGGACCAGGCCGGTGCGGTCACGCAGGTCGATGAAGATCAGGCCGCCGTGGTCGCGGCGCCGGTGGACCCAGCCGGAGAGACGGACCTCGCTGCCGACCTTGTCGCCGAGCACCTGGCCGCACCAGGTGTCACGGTACGAATTCGGGGCGAGGGCAGGACTCTCGGAAGCTTTCGGGCGGGGCTCAGGCATGGCCCCGCAGTCTTTCAAGAAACGGCCGGGCCCATCCTCGACCCGCCCGTCCTCACAACTTCACCCTCACCTTGTAGACGTGGAAGATCGTGCTCGGCTTCTTGGCCCGCTTGCGGAAGACCCGCTTCGAACGGATCTTCTGGCGGACGACGAGGCGCTTCGCATCGACGTAGGTCATCTTTTCGACCCGGGCCCGGAAGGCGGGCTTGATCAGGAAAGTGATCCGCTTCCACTTGTTCGACTTGGTCACTACCTTCTTCGCCTTGCCCATCGGCTTGCCGCGCTTCTTCTTGGTCATCGGCACCGCGACCGAGCGGCACTTGGGCCGGAAGCGGGCCGGGCACTTGAGCCGGATGTGGAGCCGCTTGCCGTCGAAAGTGGCGATCGTGTCGGTCGGGTTCTTCACGCCGGGCAGCGGCTCGTCGGGCGGCTGCGGCGGCTCGAAGAACTGGACCGCGCCGATGTCGCAGGAGTCGGCCGGCCGCGCGCGGCCGTTCTGGTCTGTGGCCGGGCACTGGTCGGGAGCGGTCGTGCCGCCTGCCCCGATCGCCGGGGATCCGACCAGCAGCGCGTGAGTCGGAGTCGGCCCGCCGTTGTCGGCCAACTGCCCGAGCTTCGCGTCGTCCACCACCTGGTTGGTGCCGGGATCGAATCCGACCAGGCAGTCGAGCGGACCGAGCGGCTGGGTCTGGAGCGTGTAGCGCGGGAAGAAGGTCGGGCCCGCCGAGCAGTCCGTCGCCTGGCCGGGCGGGATCGCCGGCTTGCCCTCGTTGCCGGCGTTGATCACGTTCGTGAAGTTGATCGAGCTGGCCGCCGCATCGGCGAAGCCGCCCCCGCGACCGTTTCCGTTGCCGTCGGCATCGGCCACGTTCATGGCGATGGTCGAGCTGCGCACCGTCGCCGTGGCCGCGCCCGGCAGGTAGAGGCCACCGCCGTTGCCGTCCGCCCGGTTGCCGGAGACCGTGCTGTTGATCATGGTCATGCTCGAGTAGACCGCGATGCCACCGGCCTCGTGCTCGCTGTGGTTGCCCGAGATCGTGCTGCCGTCCACCGAGAGCGGGCCGCTCGTGTTGAGGATCCCTCCCCCGTCGGCGATCTGCCCGGCCAGGTCGCCACCGGTGATCCACAGGTTCCTGATCGAGAAGGAGGCCATGGTCGCTTGATCGAAGACCCGGTCCAGCCCGTTCCCGTCGATCTTGACCGCGGCATCGTCGGTCGACGGCACGATGCTCAGCGCGTTGCTCCCCCGGATGTCGAAGTCGCCGGTCGCGTTGTTGTCCTCACCGGTCCCGGCGATCGTGATCTTGTAGGTGCCGGCCGGCAGCCGTATCTCGTCGGCCCCCGAGCCCTGGGAGCAGCCGTCGTAAGACGAGTCGGTGTTGGCCGCGGTGATCGCCTCCCGCAGCGAACAGGTTGCCGGTGAGCCGCCCCAGGTGTCGTCGGTCGTGTTGACGTCGATGGTGGTCGCATTCGCCGCCGCCGGTACGACGAGCAGAACCAGGAGAGCGAAAGCCCCCGCCGTAAACGCTCTCATCGCAAATACCCTCCTGTGTTCGAACGGGCCTCCCCAGGTGTGGCCCTTGAGCAGAAGGTATGCGGAGCGTCTCAGGCTGTCAAGGACGAACGTGGAGCCTCAGGGGCGGATCAGCCCGGCAACATCCTTGGGATCGACCGTCCGCTGGTCACCGGTCTCCATGTCCTTGAGCGATGCGGTCCCGCCCGGCTCGAGGATCAGGGTGTGTGCGGCGCCGACCCGGTCGGCCTGTTTGAACTGGCCCTTGACGCTGCGGCCGGCCAGGTCCATCTCGACGGCCAGGCCATGGTGCCGGAGCTCGGAGACGATCGCCACCGCCTTGGTGGTCAACTCCGGGTCGGGCACCACGACGAAGAGGTCCATCCCGGCCGAGGTGACTTCCTCGTCGAGGGCGAGCAGAATCCTTTCGATCCCGGCCGCCCAGCCGACCGCCGGGGTGGCCGGGCCGCCAAGCTGCTCGATCAACCCGTCGTAGCGGCCGCCACCGCCGATCTCGGACTGGGCGCCGAGCTGGTCGCAGACAAACGAGAAGATCGTGCGGGTGTAGTAGTCCAGCCCGCGGACCAGGGTCGGGTCGATCGTGAACTCGACCGAGGCCGCCCCCAGGAGCGACTTGACCGCCTCGAAGTGCTCCGCGTCTTCGGGGCTCAGGAAATCGAGCAGGTGCGGCGCCTCGGCCATCACCGCCTGGGTTCCCTCGTGATCCGAGTCGAAGGCCCGTAGCGGATTGATCTCGATCCGCTCCCGTACGTCGCCGGAGAGTTCCCCTTCGCGGGAGCGCAAGTGCGACTTCAGTTCTTCCAGGTAGGCGGCCCGGGCATCGAGGGAGCCGAGGCTGCCGAGCCTGAGCTCGACCCCGGGAACCCCGAGATCCTCGATCAGGTCGCTGAGCAGCGTGATCACCTCGACGTCGGCCAGCGGCGAGTCGGTGCCGATCGCCTCGGCCCCGATCTGGTGGAACTGCCGGTAGCGGCCGGCCTGCGGCCGTTCGTGACGGAAGAACGGCCCCGCGTAGGAGAGCTTCACCGGCTGCGGCCACTTGTGCATGCCGTGCTCGACGTAGGCCCGGCAGATCGGCGCGGTGCCTTCCGGCCGCAAAGTCAGTGACCGTTCGCCCTTGTCCTCGAAGGTGAACATCTCCTTGCGGACGATGTCGGTCGACTTGCCGACCCCGCGCTCGAACAGGGCGGTGTCCTCGAAAATCGGGGTGGCGATCAGCCGGTATCCGGCCAGCCCGAAGATCTCGCGGGCCGCCGTGAGCAGCCGCTCGCGCTGGGCGCCCTGGTCGGGCAGGATGTCGAAGGTGCCGCGGGGAGCCTTGAACTTCTCGGCCATCGGTCAACTCACCTCGGGATCTCGGTCAGGAAAGGATTGGTCGCCAGCTCCGCGCCGAGCGAGGTCACGCCCATGTGGCCGGGCAGCACGCGGGTCTCCTCGGGAAAGCCGTTGACCAGCATGCGGATCGATTCGAGCAGGGTCTCCCAATCGCCGCCGGGCAGGTCGACCCGGCCGACCGAGCCCTGGAAGAGCACATCGCCGGAGAGCAGCAGGGCCGCCTCCGGGATCGAGTAGGTGACATGTCCGGGGCTGTGCCCGGGGGTGAACAGCACGTCGATCTCCATACCGGCCAGGGAGAGGTGCTCGCCGCCGGCCACGGTGTGTTCGGCATCCCAGCTTTCGTAGGGGCCGATGCCCGGCCAGGGCACATAGGCCATCACGTCGGCGAGGATCGGCACCTCGATCTCCGGGCAGTAGACCGGTGCCCCGGTCTGTTTGGCGATCGGCGCCACCGCCCCGATGTGGTCGAAATGGCAGTGGGTGAGCAGGATCGCCTCCAGCTCGAGACCCCGCTCGGCCAATGGCGCGAGCAGACGCTCTGCCTCGTCCCCGGGGTCGATCAACAGCGCCTTGCCGGTCCCTTCCTTGAAGATCAGGTACGAGTTTTCGGCGACCGGCCCGACCGTGGTTTGGATGACCTCGAGCCCGGCCATCTCAGCCCTTGCTCTTGGCCCGGATGCGTTGGCGCTCGCGTCGACGCCAGAGGAAAAGGTCCATGTAGTAGCCGGCCGGGATGTAGAAGATCAGCATCACGGCGCCGATGATCAGCGAGGTGCCGAGCGGCCGGCCGAACAGGAGGATCAGCAGCACCACGAAGATGCCGGAAGCGATCAGCCCGCGGAAGGTCGCACCCTTCCAGGTCGGCGGCGCATCGCCCTTCTGCATCGAACGGCTACGGCCGCCGCCACCCGAGCGGGCCTGGCTCTTGGCTTCGGCCCGGGTTCGGGGTCGCGATCGACGGGAAGTATCGATGTTGCCGGCCTGGGTGCCGCGCTTCTTCCGGCTGCGCTTCTTCTTGGTCTGTGCCACGGGCGAAACTTATCGGACCCCGACCCTCAGCCCGGATCTCAGCCGGACTCCCCGCGCGGCTTCAGGCGGCGTTCGATGACGTGGAAGGAGGGGTCGAAATCGCGGATCGGGACGTCCTCGGGATAGTCCTCGAGCGCGGCCTCGGGGATCAGGCCGATCAACTCCGCCTCGACCACCGCGGTGCCGCGCAGCGCCGCCTCTTCTTGCACCGCCCCGATGATCTCGCTGAGCGGGGTGCCGATCGGGTCGTGGACGTTGGTGGAGACCTGCGCCCGACCGGTCGAGAGGGCCAGCCCGATGGCCCGAACCCCCGGGATGCCTTCGTCGGGACTCTCCCTGATCGCCGCCGCGATCTCCCGGGCGACGCGGAGGTCGTCGGTCGCCAGTTCGAGGTTGAATGCGGCCAGCGGGGCGCGGGCGGTGACCAGGGTCGCCCCCGCGGTCGGATGGGGCTGGCCGGGCCCGAAGTCGGGTTTGAGCGCGCCGGAGGTCATGCGCTGCCAGAGGGCGTCGATCCCGCCGGCCCGGAAATAGGCACGCTCGCGGCGGTCGGGGCCGCTGGCGAGATCCCCGTAGAGGAAGACCGGAACCCCCATCGCCCCGATCGCTGCGCCGACCTCTTTCGCGACCTCGCCGGCCATCTTGCGGCGCTTCTCGCTCAGCCAGACCACCGGGCAGACGTCGAGCGCCCCGATCGCCGGGTGCAGCCCTTGCCAGGCGGTCATGTCGATCTCGACCGTGGCCGCGCCGGCCAGCCCGCTCAATGCCTCGGCCAGGCTCTCGGCCGGCCCGGCCAGGGTGAACACCGCCCGGTGGTGGTCGAGGTCGGCGTGGCGGTCGAGCAGTGTGATCTCCTTGCCGAGTGCCACTTCCAGCCGGTCGAGCCGGGCGAAGTCACGGCCCTCGGAAACGTTGGGCACGGCCAGCAGGCTCATCGCCGGTCCCGCATGTTGAGCCCGACACCGGGCATCAGACCAGCAGCCTGCCTTCGAGCACCAGCGGGGTGCCGTCGACCGTCACTTCCGGCCGCATCGAGACGACGTCGAGATGGACCGGTACCTGGACCTTGCCGCCGATCGCGGCCGAAGCCCCGAAGGCGACATGGGCGGTGCCGAGGATCTTCTCGTCCTCGAGGATGTTGCCGGTCAGGATCGCCTTCTCGTTGGTGCCGATGCCCAGTTCGGCCACGTTGGTGCCATCCGGCCCGTGAACGGTCAGGAGCTCCATCAGCTTCGCGCCCTCTGCCCCCGTCGCGTCGACCAGGTGGCCGTCCTCGATGGTCAGGCGTACCGGTTCCGAGACCTTGCCGACCCCGGCGATCGACCCGTCGACCACCAGTATCCCTTCGGCTGTGGCGGGCGCGATGAAGCCTTCGCCGCAGGGCAGGTTGCCGAAGGCGCCGGTCGCGGTCAGCTCGCCGGCGTCGGGGATCGCGACCCGGCCCTCGAGCCCGAGCCGCAGGTCGCTGCCGTGGTCGCAGGTCAGCCGCGCCTCGGTGCCGCGGTCGAGCAGCTCGGCCACCCGGTGGCCACGCTGGCGGAGCTTCTCCATGTCGTCACTCATCACCCGGGCCAGCATCTCGACGGTCGCGCCGGGCAGGGTCGCGGTCCGGGTCCCGGACTCGCTGGCCTGCTTGCGGGCCGCGGTATGCGAGAGCGACTGGACCGTCGGCGCCAGCAGCACGTCGGCGGCGACCATCGCCTCGGCGATCGTCTTCGGCGGCTCACCGGCATGGGAGTCGCGCTCGGTCATCACGGCCAGTACCGCCTCGGCCCCTGCTGCCTCCGCCTCGTCTCTGAGCGCGTCGCCGAGTTCCCGGGTGGCGGGGTTGGCGACGACCAGCACCTCCTCACCGGGCCGCACCCCCATGCAGTCGTGGACGACGGTACGGACGGCCTGCTGGAGTTCTTCGGACATGTCAAAAATCTAACCAGTGGCCGTTCCCGGCCGACCCGGCAGCCGGGTGCGATCGTGCCAGGCGGGTACCGTCAAGCCATGAAGTCATGGCATCCGCCGTTGATCCTGATCGCCCTGATCGTGCCGGCCGCGATCGGCTTCGCGCTGGGCGGCCCCGGCCTCGGCATCTCGATCGCCGGCCTTTCCCTGGTCGCCCTGGCGGTGGTGGCGATGCTGGTCATCCCCCGCGACCCGATCGGTCACACACCCGACCCGGCACGGGCCCGCCGGCTGCTGGTCGTCACTACCTTCCCGATCGAGGATGCCCGCGCGATCCAACGGGTTGCCGACGAGGTGCGGCTCGGCTTCGACGAGAACGACTCCGAGATCCGGCTGCTCACTCCGGCCGCCAACACATTCCTCAGGCGCTGGGCGACCGATCTGGAGAACGCCCGTGACCGGGCCCAGCGCGACCTGGTCGTCTCGGTCGCGTCCCTCACCCTGGCCGGGGTCGACACCACCGCCTCGGTCGGCGACGAGGACCTGGTCCAGGCGGTCGAGGACGAACTCGCCACCTTCGATGCCACCGAGGTCTTCCTGCTGACCCGCGGCGACCCCGACTCGGAAGCGGCAGCCCAGCTCCGCGATCGCCTGCTGCCCAGTTTCCACCATGTCGACCTGCGGTAGTTTTCGCGCATGAGCGCGGTGATCGAGGTCGATGGTCTGGTCAAGGATTTCGGCAGCACCCGGGCGCTGGACGGGCTCGACCTCACCGTCGAACAGGGACAGGTCCATGGCTTCCTCGGCCCGAACGGCTCCGGCAAATCGACCACGATCCGGGTTCTGTTGGGGTTGATCAAGGCGAGCGGCGGCAGCGCCCGGCTTTTCGGCCAGGATCCGTGGAAGAACGCGGTCACCCTGCACCGGCGCCTCGCCTACGTGCCCGGCGACGTGAACCTCTGGCCGAACTTGACCGGTGGCGAGACGATCGACATGCTCGGTTCGCTCCGCGGCGGGCTCGACCCGAAAAGGCGGCAGGACCTGATCGACCGTTTCGAGTTGGACCTGACCAAGAAGGCGTCGACGTACTCGAAGGGCAACCGGCAGAAGGTGGCGCTGATCGCCGCCCTCGCGACCGACGCGGAACTCTTCATCTTCGACGAGCCGACTTCCGGGCTCGACCCGCTGAAGGAGGCCGTCTTCCAGGAATGCGTGAAGGAGATCACCGGCGAGGGCCACACGATCCTGCTTTCCAGCCACATCCTCGGTCAGGTCGAGCATCTGGCCGACACCCTGACCATCATCAACTCGGGCAAGACGGTCGAGTCCGGTTCGATCGAAGACCTGCGCCGGCTCTCGCATGAGACCTCGGACCCGAACCAGCCCGCCAGCCTGGAGCAACTCTTCCTCCAGGTCTACGAACCGAAATGAGCCGCCCGACGGCTTCCCCGGCAAGCGGCAGCCCTTTCACCGGGACCGGCGATGCGCTCCGGTTTGCGCTGAAGCGCGACCGGCTGCTCCTACCGCTCTGCGTGCTCGGACTGATCGGTTGGGTCGGCCTCTACGTCGCCAGCTATTCAGGCCTCTACGGAACCCAGGCCGACCTGAACTCGCTCTACCAGAGCGTGACCGGCAACCCGGCCCTGGTCGCGATGGTCGGGCCGACCGACGGCCTGCGGAGCCTGGGCGGAGCGACTGCCTGGGAGACCTTGCCGGTGGTCTCGGTGATCAGCGCGATCTTCGCCATGTTCGTGGTGGTCCGCCACACCCGGGCCGAGGAGGAAGACGGCCGCAGCGAGCTGCTGCTGGCCGCCGGCAGTGGCCGCCTCGCCACCCTGACCGCGACGGTGGTCATCACCGCCGGCGCCCTCCTGCTCGCTGCGGTCGGCTGGTATGTCGTCTTCCTGGCGACCGGTTACGAGGCCGATTCGTCGCTGCTGCTGGTCGCCGCGATCCTCGGGGTCGGCCTGGTCTTCACCGGCACCACGGCGATCTGCGTCCAGGTCACCGCGAAGGCGCGGACGGCCCGCGGCCTGGTCGGAATCGTGATCGGCCTCGCCTATTTCCTGCGGGCGCTCGGCGACACCGGCCCAGACGCGCTGGCCTGGCTTTCACCGCTCGGCTGGGCCGAGAAGACCAAGCCTTTTTACGACGATCAGTGGTGGCCCCTGATCCTCCCGGTCGGGACGACGATCCTCACCGTGGCCTTCGCCCTCTGGCTGCTCGAGCGACGCGACATCGGCAGCGGCCTGATCCAGCCCCGCCCCGGCCCCGCCCGGGCCCATCCTTCGCTGCTCCACCCGCTCGGTTTCTCGCTTCGGGTCCAGCGCGGCTCGATCATCGGCTGGACCTACCTGCTGTTCGTCTACGGCTTCGCGATCGGCGCGGTCGGCAACAACATCGAGGGCATCCTCGAGTCCAGCACGTCCCTGACCGCCGCCTTCGCCAGCGCCTCGGACAACATCGTCGATTCCTATTTCGCTTCGATCTTCACGGTGCTGGCCCTGATGGCCTCCGGTTTCGCGATCGGCGGCGTACTCCGGCCCCATTCCGAGGAGACCCACGACCGCGCGGCGCTGCTGATGGCCGGCCCGCTGGGCAAGGTGCGATGGGCGCTCGGCCACGTGCTGATCGCCTATGTGGCGAGCGCCATGATGATGGCTCTGCTGGGGCTCGGCCTGGGCCTCGGCCTCGGCGTGGTGACGGGTGACTTCGGGGAGCTGGGCACCCTGGTCGCCTCCGGCTTCGCCCAGGCCCCCGCGATCTGGCTGACCGCCAGCCTGGCCGTGCTGCTCTTCGGCATCTCCTCCCGCGCCTCGGGCGCCGCCTGGGGCCTCTTGGTCGCCTTCGTGGTGGTCTGGTCGATCGCCTCCTTCGGCGACCTGCCGGACTGGATCGTCGACCTCTCCCCCTTCTCCCACATCCCGGCCGTCCCGGCCGTCCCCCTGGACGCCACCCCGCTCTGGATCATGACCGCCCTTTCCGCCGTCTTCACGACCGCCGGCATGCTCCTCTGGCGCCGCCGCGACCTGCTCTGACCAGCAGTCGGAATCCATCCCGCATCCTCTAAACTCACCGGTCCCCTGCCGGGGTAGCTCAGCTGGTTAGAGCAGCGGAATCATAATCCGCGTGTCGGGGGTTCAAGTCCCTCCCCCGGTACTTCCTTTTCTCAATAGCGGAGCCAAGTTGACGAACAAGGACTTCGTCCGCCCGAAATCTGGCAACGCATCTGGCAACCGGAAGATCTCGCGGACGTAGTGGATCCCGCCGCGAATCTGGTCGAGGCGGGGCACGAACGAGATCAATCGCCGTATGGCCCGAGAAACCTCTTCCCGTCAAAGTGGATTAGGTGATCTGGCTCCGAAGCTATCCAGACTTCTGTCTCCCACGAAATCTCCGGAACGTACTGACGGAACACTTTGTCCCGACTGGGAAATGCGGTCACATAAATGACCCCTTCAGCGTTAACTTCGGCAAGCAGCTTGCGAAGCTCAACGTGCCTGTACGCGTTCAACGGTCCGAAGCTGGTTACCGCTTCAACCACATAAATCCATTGCTTGTCTGCTGAATACCCCACGACATCAGGGAGTTGTTTGTGATCAAGCGAAAAAAATCCCAGTTCGTGAAGCCGATCCTTATCTAAATGGGCGTCCTTGTCTTCCGCATCTCCCAGGTAGAGAATCTCCGCACCGTATCCGTATCTCGGAAAAAATTCCTCGACCACAGCCTTCTGGAGTTCGTTATGTGCGCCGGGTCCAAACTCAAGGTCGACTCCTGGGGCAAGCGTTATTGGTATTCGTTGCATCTGCCTATCGGCACTCAGCTGCTCCCTAAGTGTCTCGTAGTTGTCCAGAACGTTTGCGAGTGAGACCTGCCATTCACTAGTGCCAAAGGTTCGAACTACCTTCGCAAACTCAGGATGAATTGAGTACCCGCGGCTGGGCGAATTATGGGCGCTTCCCGGCAGGCTATTGACGATGATACTCGACGCAAGCAATGGCTTGAGATCCTTCCTTCTGACGTCGTCGTAGCTGCCTGATGAGCCGCTCTCGCCGAAGTGGGCATTTCGGTATTCAATAATGTCGCGAGAAGTCGGCGCCCGATCCTGCTCAAAATCCTTTGCCTGTCCCCAGTCCGATGAAGAGCTTACTCCCGCCACCGCGAGGAATGCCATTGCCATGCACTCTCTCCGTCGCGCAGTGTCGGTCATCGGGATGCCAAAGGCATCAAGAATATCAAGTGCCTCGTTAATTAGGGCCTGAATTTCTGGTGGCTTACTCCTAAAATTGGACGAACTCTCGGATCTGCCAGTTGAAGTGCTCGATAGTCTGTGTGTCATCCGGGGAGTTCTTCAGCTGTGGGAACCGAACTCAGCTCCGAAGACTGAGGCAAGAGGTCCAGGTATTCGCGCGCCGAAGTAGCCAACTTCAAGGCAAATAGCGGAGCTACCGAGTTACCCACTTGGTAGAACGCGCTCTGCTCTCCCCCGGTGAACTCGAACCAATCGGGAAAGCTCTGAAGTCGCGCAGCCTCTCTAAGGAGCAATCGACGTCGGCGTCCGTCTGGGAGTCGAATTCGTTGCATGTCCGAAGTGGACCCCGCAAGGTTGCGGCAAGTCAATGTCCGGGCCGGACGGTCAAGATGGAGATCGCGAGGCCGAGCACAACCTGACTTGCGCTCGTACTCAGCGACGTACTGATCCATGCTAGGGGTGAGAAACTTCGATTCCTCTGGTGCCTCGAATGCCATTTCACCGAGAGCCTCTCCCGCAGAAACTAGTTTGCCTGTGTCCGGAGAAGGCCATTTCCATCCTCCAAGGTGCGCCACGATGATCACCCGCTCCCGATTCTGAGGGACACCGAAGTCTTTCGCGTTGAGAAGCTTGAAATCGACCTCGTAACCCATCTCCTCAAGCTCCGAAACGACATCATCCAGATAGGGGCGGTTTCGATATAGCATCCCTCGCACATTCTCAATCAGCGCGAGCTTGGGTCGAATCCGACTTACTGCCGAGAGGAAGGTCGGGAAGCCATCTCGCGAATCTCCGCCCCCCTTTTGAGCGCCTCTGACGCTGAACGGCTGACACGGGGGTCCCCCAATAATCACTGTGGCGCTCTCGGGGAGTTCAGAGTCAGGCGTTAGAAATTCTTCGGTGCACTCACCTTCCAGGTTGAGACGGTAGGTGGCGGCGTAGTGCGCATCCATCTCGAATCCGTGTGTTCTAAAGCCTGCCGACTCGAAACCCAATGCCAGGCCCCCGCAACCAGCAAACAAGTCGAGCACCAGCGGATCCCCAGGCGCGATGGGTCGGAGTTGCTCCCACAACCGCGTTCCGTAGTCAACCGATCCCTCAGCCTCGGGAAATAGGCGCAAGCCGTCCATAGGTGCCTACTTTAGACCCGCGACATGACGGAAGCCGACGGCGTGCCGATCGCGGCGAGCGAAACACGCGACGGAGCGTGCCTCGGCCACGCGAGGGCGCAAGTTGAGTGAGTCATCGATTCGGGATATAGACGAAATCCGAGCGAAATGTCGTGCGCGGGCGCAATATCGGGGAAACCAAAGAAAGGATTTTCCAATGTTGAAACTAGAAGGAAAGCTGTTAGAAGTAAAAGAGTTGCCGGCGAGAGATCCGTTCCCGGCGTCAGCGTTAGTAACCGTCCTCGGGGGCACCGAGACGTTTCGGTTGGTGGGCAAAGTGGAGCTGATTTCGCAGCTGGCTCATTTAGACGAGTTCGATGACGTTGTCCTAAACCTTCGAGTGCGAGAGATAGATCTCACGCGATATGGAGCCAAGGGTCGAGCACATAAGCTGTCAATCGAGTCAGTCGTTGAGGATGGGGTTGGTCGGTGAATGCGGCCAAGTCGAATCGATCTCCAGGAGGGACCTCACCTCCAGCTGAGAGTGAGGTTGCAATCGAAGTAAGGCTTGGGGCGTCAAAACCCGACGGGCCGAGGTATTTCGATGGTCTCGCTTCCAAGTCCGGTCGTGTCTTCGAAGTGGTTCGCTCGACGAGTCGCGTAGGGGCGCTCGTGGGCGTGTCAGTTGCCGTCGTCGAGCATTGGGCATCAGAGTGCTCACCAGCCGAAGACGAGGACGCCGCGAAATCATGAGCCGTTTACTTGATGGCGGTCCCCGCAAGGGGGCCGCCTTAACGAACAAGTGCAAAAACAAATCGCCCTGGGTCTGTCGGAACCGGCTAACGCTTCGTTGTGAATCGCACCGAAGTCGTATCCAGGTCTCTTGCAAGAGGTGGCGATATTGCGGACCATGCGCGCTGAGGAAATCTTGGGAGCTTCGAGATCGATTTGTTGCCGGAATCGAGCAGGTCCCTGACAGCCTGTTCCCCGCATTCATCACCCTCACTTTCCCGGCCGCTTCCGCACCTGACGAGTCGGAGGCTCATCGATGCCTCAGGAGCCTGATTCACAGAATGCGATACCGCTCGCGACTGACCGAGTACGGCTGGGTGTTACAACGCCAGAAGAACGGCACGCTGCACTATCACGGGATTTTCTGGATGACGTGGTTCGAGGATGGACTCGATGAATGGCGGGACTTGGTCCTGGAGAGTGGCTTCGGACCGATCCAGAGAATCGAGCGCGCTCGATACAGGGACGCGGTCTACTGCTCGCGCTACATCTCGAGTCGACTAGCTGAGCTGGATCCTGCCAGGAGAGCATTCTCGTTTTCTCAAGGCTTTCCTAGACCAAATCGGACTGACGAAAGAGGCGCTGGAATCCATGAGCATTGCGTTTGGGAACCGGTCTTCGACGGACTGCCAACGGGCGCAAAGACGTCTTAAGCGAAAAGACCGTTCCGTTTGCAAATCTGATGGCACAGTGAAGTAGCTATGTCAAACCAGAATAGAAAACAAGAGACAATCCAAAGCCGGTTCGTAGAACCCCAAATGTTCGTCGAAAGGGGTATCGAGTGCCTACATCGAAACAAAGTTGAAGAGCAATTCCAGCCTGACCCTGGGTCGCTGATGGCACGGGTGAGCCTCAGCCAAGAGGTTGCGAACGGGACTTACTTCAAGTCCTACCTCTTCGAGATCCGCCCCGACTCGACTGGACTTATCTATGCGGACAGGGCCATGGTTGGTGAATGTCCCAACTGGGAGCTGGTATACCTCGTTCGATCCACTGAGAGAAAAACGAGTCGGGTGCTCGCAAAGTTAGCCCAATGGGCGCAAACCGTGGTCAGTTCTGAACGCGCTTTTGCGGCGGAACTTCACGGAGTAGAGCTAGGCGACCGGTCAGGATTCGATGTGCGATGGGACTTTGAGTGCAATCTGACTTTTTCACGCTAGTCCCGCCGCTTCGCCGAGGTCAAGCTCCAAGAAGACTCCATCGTCCTTTGAAAGTAGGTGGACGTAAGTCCTCATCGTGAACGAAGCGCTGCTATGGCCAAGAAGTCTCTGAACTTCCAGGATGTTCTTCGTCTTCTCGAACATCATCGAAGCGGCGGTATGTCGAAAATTGTGAAACCCAACCCACTCGCAGCCAGCGGCAGCCGCAGCGGGCTTCAGAACCTCGGCCCTCATTTGCGGATAGCGAAGTGCCGCTCCGTCGTTCGAGAAAATGTAGGAGTGATCGTCAAGTCGCTCACAGTGTCTCTCCAACTTCTCAGCTAAGGCAGGGGATAGGGATATATCTCGCTGCGAGGCTTCTGTCTTTACCGGATGCTCACCGTCTGCGTGAAGAGTTCTCCGAACCATCAGGACACGACGCTCGGCATCAAAGTCGCGTTTCTCCCAAGCGACAACTTCGGACCACCTGGCCCCCGTGGAGGCAAATACTTCGAAGAGTAGGCGCCACTCCGGTTTCACGTTTTCCAGTATCCGGCGCAGTTCGTCCCTCGTCATCGCTTTCGGGTCGCGGTCTTCCACCGCGATCTGCGCCGGGATGCTGACGCCATCAGCCGGATTAGCGACTATTAGGTTGTCCCGCCTTGCGGCATCTAGACAGTGCCTGAGCGGCACCAGCACCCGACTTACCGTTGCACTCTTGAGTTCCGAGCCTCCTTTGCCATCGAGAAGCCACTGGACGAAGGCATCTACGTGGCCGGGGGTCAGATCACGAAGCTTCAAGCGAGGGGAGAAAAATCTGAGCGCGTAGCGCTCCATGTGCCTCACGTAGTCGTTTCGTGTTCTGTCGCGCACTTGGGTGCGCTTCCCGCGAAACGTCTCCATCCAACTCAATGCGTAGGAGTGGAAGGTTTCGTTCTGCGCTTTCGCGCCACCCCCTGCGCTGGCCTCGACTTCCCTCTCGCGCTTCAGCCGTCGTGCATCGTCCAAGGTCCTGGCCGACGCTTTTCGCTGTTTGCCATCGGCATCGCGGTAAACGGCAACATAACGAGAGCCGCGACGATAGACGCCCGGCGTTTTGGTCCTCACCATCGGAGCCGCCGCACCCATCAGAAGCCGTCCTCTAGAACGGCGTCGAGCCACTCATACTTGGTCAGCAATCGCGTTCCTTCCTTACGGCACTCAAGTCGCCCCTGGGAACGAAGGTCGTAGATTCGTTGCCGGTCGCACCCCAAATATGTCGCGGCCTGCTCGGCGGTGAGATATGGCGTCGGTTCACTCAGCCCGAGCACCTCTTCCGAGATGTCCTGAAGCGCCTCTTTAACGATCCGAGAAATTTCAGTTGCGTCAATTACTACGAGGGAAACGCCCTCGTTTGCTGCTGTCGTGGGTTTATAAGTTTTCTCCATACCTTCAATATGGGGTTAATTTCGGCATTTTCTGCAACTTTGAGCAAAACATTTTTGCGAGCGCGACTTACTGGCAACAAACTGGCAATCAGACCCACACCACTCTACCGAAGCCGCTGAGCCTCTATCAGAGGAAATCCGCTCTATACATCGGAAAGTTCGACCATGCCAAGTCGGACCGAACTAGCCACGCGCCATCATAATCCGCGTGTCGGGGGTTCGAGTCCCTCCCCCGGTACCTCTGATTCGCCTTCGAACAGGGCTGGTCTTGACCAACCGCCATCGTTGCTCCGCTCCGTTGAGCCATTCTTGAGCTGGCGTTCGAGCAGCTTCTGGGAATAGAGTGCGGCGCCGCGATTCGCCAGTTCCAGCAAGGCGTCTTCCCTGGATATCCCGAGCTCACCCGAGAGTTGGTAGGCCGCGGTGGCCAAGCCCTCCGGGATGGCGATCCGAGACCTATGTCTTTGGCTCTTGGGCGGCCCGACACGGTGACCTTGTCCCCTGCCCTTCTTCATTTTGCCCTCACCTCGACCTTGGCCGGTGAGGCTTTCGCTGGATTGTCTTCGACGATGTCCATGACCCTCTAAGCCCCGAAGCCGGGAAACTCGCCCCTCGGCCACCCGATCCGGCGTCCATGAAACGATTGGGCCGTGTCCGAATCCATGGGAGAGGCGAAGAAGCGGGGGTCGATGCCGGAGTGGTTCATCTGGCCTTACTGGCTGGTTCCTTTCATCCCGGTCGCGATCGTCCTTGATGCTCTCGTCCATGCGGACGCGACGCTGATCTTCGTCACCGCGGCGCTGGGCGTGATTCCGACCGCGGCGCTGATGGGCGTCGCGACCGAAGAGCTGGCTGCGAAATCCGGCCCCGGTCTGGGCGGCCTCCTCAACGTGACCTTCGGCAATGCGCCCGAGTTGATCATCGCCCTCTTTGCCCTCGGGGCCGGGCTCCAGGAGGTCGTCAAGGCCTCGATCGTCGGTGCCGTGCTCGGGAACATCCTCTTGATCATGGGCATCGGCATGCTCGCGGGGGGCTGGAAACGGGAAAGGCAGACCTTCAACCAGACCGCGGTCTCCTCGCAGGCGCTGATGCTCTTTCTCGCCGTTGCCACCCTTGTGCTGCCGGCGATTTTCGTTCTGGTCCACGGCGGCGGCTTGCCCGCGGTCAACGAGGAGATCACCGACTTCGGACATGACGTCAACGCGATCTCGATCGTCGCCTCGGGGATCCTGCTGCTCACCTACGCCGCCGGTCTGCTCTTCTCCCTGAGGACCCACAAGCGACTGTTCAATCCAGCCAGCGAGGACCACGGTTCCCCGCTCGGCTGGAGCGTCGGCAAGGCGGTTGGGATGCTCGCCCTGGCCGGCGTCGCGGTCGGGGTGATGGCCGACATCCTGGTCGGCTCGCTCGAGGAGGTTTCGGTTTCGCTCGGGCTCTCCGAGTTCTTCGTCGGCATCATCATCGTGGCGATCGTCGGCAACGCCGCCGAGAGCTGGGTCTCGATCATGTACGCGATGCGGAACAAGATGGACCTCTCGGTGCAGATCGCGATCGGCTCGGCCACCCAGCTCGCCCTGGTCGTGATGCCGGTGCTGGTGATCGCCTCCTTCTTCCTCGGCCCGAATCCGATGGCGCTGGTCTTCAACGGATACGAGATGGCCAGCCTGGTCATCGCGATCATGGCCGCCTACTACGTCGTACAAGAAGGCGAATCGAACTGGTTCGAAGGGCTCCAGCTGCTCGCCCTCTACGCCGTGCTCGGCGTGGTCTTCTTCTTCGCCTGAGCGTCGACCCAGCCGAACGGTCAGGACGGCGTACGGAGGATCTTTTCCATCGACCTGCCCCGGGCGAGCTCGTCGATCAGCTTGTCGAGGTAGCGGACCTCCCTCATCAGCGGATCCTCGATCTCCTCGACCCTGACCCCGCAGATCAGCCCGGTGATCAGTTCCCGGTTCGGGTTGAGTTCCGGGGCGTCGGCGAAGAAGGTCTCGAGGTCGGTCCCGTTGTCGATCCGCGTCCTCAACTGCCGTTGGCTGTAACCGGTGAGCCAGCGGATGATCTTGTCGACCTCACGTTTGCTCCGCCCCTTCTTCTCCGCCTTGGCGATGTAATGCGGGTAGACGCTGCCGAAGCTCATCGTGTAGATGCGGTGTTTGGCCATCGCTGGTCGGGCCCTCTCAGTTCTTGCTTCTGTAGCGGCGGTTCTTGGTGCGGTTTCCGCAGACTTCCATCCGGCACCAGGTTCCGCCGCGGTTCTTCGACGAGTCGTAGAAGGCCCAACGGCAATCGTCGGCGGCGCAGATCTTGAGCCGCTTCCACCAATCGAGATCCTGGGCCATGCCGACGATCCCGACCAGCTGGCCGATCAGCTCCTCCGTGGTATCGACCGGCTTCAAGCAGAGCGTCACCAGCCCCTCCTCGCTCACGTCGTAACCGGCCGGATACTTGTCCGAGAGCTGACGCAGGGCGTTGACCGCCTCCTTGTCCAGGTCCGCGTGGGATTGCGCCTCGAGGATCTCGCGCAACGTTTGCCGGAGCCAGAGCAGGTCCCGGTACTCCTCCTCGGTGACCGTGCCGCCCTTCTTCAGCAACCCGGCCCCGGCGAGCCAATCCGCGGCCGCCGCCGGGTCGCCCAGCAGTTCCTCATCCCGCTCGTAGTCGTGGGTGTTGAGCAACCCCTGAATCGCGATCAGCGGCTCCGGCGCGACCTTGTACTCGATCAACTCTTCGAGGAAGGCGGTGTCCATGCTGCACATCCTACCCTTGCGTGACCGGTAAATCAACTTGACAGGTCACGCTAACCTGTGTAGCGTTTTAGCCGGTCACTAACCGGGAGTGACGACAGACCGAGACGACCCGGACCAGAGAAAGGCCAGCATGTTCCCCTTCACCTACATATTCAGCCGCAGCAGCCGCCCCCGGAACGAGCGACAGCAGTCGGTGCTCGACGAGGAATACGAGTGGGTCTTCGGCCGCAAGTCGCCGTCCGCCCAGCGTTCCAGCCGTTCCCTCCCGACCGGCAGCCGGGAAAGGACCGAACGCCATTCGCGGTGACGGTCGACTGCCATAGTTTCGGCATGGTCACGATCGGCAGTTCCGAACTCAGCGTCTTCCCCCTCAACCTCGGCGGCAACGTCTTCGGCTTCACCGCAGACGAAGCGCAATCGTTCGAGGTGCTCGACGCCTATGCCGAGGCGGGCGGCAACTTCATCGACACGGCCGACTCCTACTCGGCCTGGGTTTCCGGCAACGCAGGCGGTGAGTCGGAGACGATCATCGGCAACTGGATGGAGAGCCGCGGCAACCGCGACGAGATCGTGGTCGCGACCAAGGTCTCGCAACATCCCGAGCGCAAGGGACTTTCGGCGGAGAACGTCGCCGCGGCCTGCGAGGACTCGCTCGAGCGACTGAAGACCGACCACATCGATCTCTACTACGCCCACTTCGACGACACCGACGCGCCCCTCGAAGAAACGCTTGCCGCCTTCGACCAGCTGGTGCGGGAGGGCAAGGTCCGCTACGTGGCCGGCTCCAACTACGAGCCGGATCGGATCGAGCAAGCCCTCGAGATCCAGGATCGCGAAGGCCTGGCCCGCTGGGTGGCGCTGCAGCCCCATTACAACCTGGTCGAGCGGGACGAGTTCGAAAACGGGGGCCGGCGCGAGATCGCCGAACGGGAGGGGCTCGGCGTCATGCCCTACTTCTCACTGGCCAGAGGGTTCCTCACCGGCAAGTACCGCGATGAATCCGACTTCGACAAGAGTCCCCGCGGGCCGGCATCCGCCGCCTACCTGAACGGCCATGGCCACCGTGTGCTTGGCGCCTTGGACGAGGTTTCGAGGCAGCGGGGAGTCGAGCACGCGGCGGTCGCGATCGCCTGGCTGCTCGCCCAGCCGACCGTCACCGCCCCGGTCGCCAGCGCCCGCAATCCCGAGCAACTCGAGCCCCTGGTCGCCGGTGCGGGGCTTTCGCTCAGCCGGGAAGAGCTCGAGCTGCTTGACGGAGCCTCGGACCCGACCAACGAGTGAATCGTTCCGGGTGACCTCGGTGGTCCGTGAAACCACCGAGGTCACCCGGGAAGCCCGCCGGCGGCGATCAGTGGGCCATGGCGAGCGATCCTTCTCCCTCGGCCTGGTCCCCTTCGGCCTGCGGGGCGCCGCTTCTCAGCGTGATCGCCGTTACCACGGCACCGGCGGCGAGCACTGCGGCCGCGACCCAGAACGCGGTCGTGTACCCATGGACCGCGGCCTGGGCGGCCAACTCCGGCCCTGGCACCTTGCCCGATGCGAAGGCGGTGACGGCAGAGGCCGAGATCGTCGAGAGCAGGGCCGTGCCGACCGAACCGCCCACCTGCTGCGAGGTGTTGACCATGGCCGAGGCAACCCCGGAGTCGCTGACCGCGACGCCAAGGGTGGCACTCGCCATCGAAGGGGCGATGATCAGCCCGAACCCCGCCCCGACCAGGGCCAGGCCGGGCAGGACCGCACCGGCATAGGTCGAGTCGACCCCGACCCCGGTCAGCCAGACCATCCCGGCTGCGGCCAGGACCATCCCGGTCGGGACCAGCGGCCGCGGGCCGAAGCGGGGCATCAGTTTCGTGCTCGAGCTGATCGAACCGACCATCAGGAAGGCGATCATCGGCAGGAAGGCCAGGCCGGTCTCGATCGGGCTCATGCCGAGGGTCTGCTGCAGGTAGTAGGTGAGGAACAGGAAGACCCCGAACATGCTCGCCCCGGCCACGCCCACCGCGAGGTAGGAGCCGGCCCGGTTGCGGTCGGCCACGACGCGCAGTGGCAAGAGGGGCGCGTCGCTGCGGCGCTCGATCAAGATGAACAGGGCCAGCAGAGCGACGCCGGCCGCGAGGCTGGCCAGCGTGACGGCCGCGGTCCAGCCGTCGGCTTCGGCCCGGGAGAAGCCGAAGACGATCCCGAACAGGCCGGTCGAAGCGGCGATCGCCCCGGGGATGTCGACCCGTACCTCGTCCCGCCGTGGGTCGTTGACCAGCAGGGCGGCCAAACCGATGCCGGCCGGGATCGCAAAGGCGACGTTGACGAACATGGTCCAGCGCCAGTCGAGGTACTCGGTCAAGAGGCCGCCGAGCAACAATCCGACCGCACCTCCCCCGCCGGCCAGTGCGCCGTAGACGCCGAAAGCCTTGGCCCTTTCCGAGGGTTCGGTGAAGGTGGTGGTCAGGGTCGAAAGCGCGGATGGCGCGAGCAGTGCGCCGAACATGCCCTGCAGGGCACGGGCGCCGACCAGTACTTCGAAGCTCGGGGCGAGGCCACCGATCGCCGAGGCTCCGGCGAAGCCGAACAGTCCGACGATCAGGGTGCGCTTGCGCCCCAAGTAATCGGCCAGCCGGCCGCCGAGCAGCAGCAGGCTGCCGAAGGCGAGGGCGTATGCGGTGATGATCCACTGCCGGTCGGCATCGCCGAAACCGAGGTCGGCCTGGGCCGAGGGCAGGGCGATGTTGACGATCGTCGCGTCCAGCACCACCATCAGCTGGGCCAGAGAGAGGAAGGCGAGGATCTTCCAGCGGCGGTTGTGGTGAGGGCTCTGCCCCACCTGGTTTTTCTCTTTGTTGCGGTTCATGTGTTCAGCTTTCGGTTCGTAAGTGGAGGGAACTTCTCAACTTATGGCGAGGAGGGTAGCATAGAAGCGGAGGAATTCACTCCGCTTTGTAGAATTTCCTTCCATGGCCGACGACCCGAAAGACCAGCGTCCCCTCCGGGCCGATGCCCGACGCAACCGCGAACGCATCCTCGATGCGGCCGCCGTGGTCTTCGCACGGGACGGGCTCGAGGCCAGCCTCGACGCGGTCGCGGCTGAAGCCGGGGTCGGGGTCGGAACCGTCTACCGGCGTTTTCCCGAACGCGAGATGCTGGTCACCGAACTGTTCACCGCCAAGATCGACTCATTCGTCGAGCTGGCCGAAGAGTGCGCGGCGATGGAAGACCCCTGGCAGGGGCTGGTCCGTTTCCTGAGTGAGGCCTCACGCCGGCAGGGCGAGGACCTCGCCTTCCGCGAGATCGTGCTCGGCCCCGGCGCGACTTCGGAGATGATGGACATGCCCCGTCAGCGCCTCGCCCCGATCGTCGGCCGCATGATCGAGGGCGCCAAGGCGAACGGCGACCTGCGGGAGGACTTCGACGTGCTCGACGTGCCTCTGGTCGAGATCATGCTGGCCCGGCTCAACGACCTGACCGGGCGGGTCTCCGCCGACCTCTGGCGACGGATGCTCACCGTGGTGATCGACGGTCTGCGACGTGACCGCGACCAGGCCACGCCGATGCCGGTCGACCCGATCAGACCGCTCGACTACGCCGCTGCGATCACCAACGCCCGGCGCTGAGCCGCGCGGAAATCCAGCCGGCCCGGTCCCTGGACGGGCGACCGGGTTCAGCTGGCGAATACGACCAGCAGGACCACGGCGATGATCACGAGATCGCCGAGCACGACCCACTTGACCCACGGTGGGACCCCACCCGACCGGGGCGCAGACTCGAGGCCGGAGTCGAGCGACGCCTCGGTCTGCGCGAACTCGTCGAACTCCCTTTTGAGCTCCTCTGAGGAATCACCCATGGCTGGAAACTAGCCGATCTCCCGATATCCACGCCGAGGGTTAGGGTCAAGGCATGTTCGGCGAACCCCAAGGGACGGTCCGGCTGCTTGACGCGGAGCCTTCGCTTGCCCGCGGGATCGAGCGCCGGGTGCTGGACGACGCCCGCGAAAAGCTGACGGTCGAGGTGCACAGGGTCGAACCGGGGCCTTGGGAGGAGGCCGGGCGAAACCCCTCCAGCCCGCTCTTTCTCGGCTACCTGATCCTCGAAGGCGCATTCACGCGCGAGGTTGAAGTCTCCAGCCGGCCGTCGGTCGAACTGCTCGGCCCCGGCGACCTGGTGCGGCCTTGGGTCGTGCCCCAGGCGCTGGACGCGATGGGAGTGACCGACGAGTGGGCCCTGCTCTCGACCGGCCACGTGGCGATGATCGACGAGCAATTCCACCTCGCGGCCCAGGATTTCCCCAGCATCCTGACCGTCCTGATGGACCGGGTCGTGGCCCGCTCCCGCTGGCTCGGCTTTCACGTCGCCCTCTGCCAGCTGCCCCGGATCGACCATCGGCTGCTGCTGACCTTCCGCTATCTGGCCGAACGCTGGGGCGTCGGAGACGCCCGTGGCGTGAAGATCCCGATCCGCCTCTCCCACCGCAACCTGGCCGCGATGATCGGAGCCCGCCGCCCCAAGGTCAGTTCCGCGCTGACCACCCTGAGCGAAAGCGGCCTGGTCGAGCAGGCCCCCGACGGCAGTTGGACCTTTTTCGCCGCCGACGTCGACCCGCTGGCCGTGCTGGCGGGAATCGACGATCCCACCGAGCGGATCGGCGCCTGAGCCTTCCTCCGGCGGCTCGCCCGAACCTCGCGGCCAAGCTCGTTTGTCGACGAACCAGCCAGGGTATGCTCGACTCATGATCACCGGCCTGGATTTCGTCGCCATCCCATCCACCGACGCGGATCGGAGCCGCGCCTTCTACGTCGACACGCTCGGCCTGCGGCCGGACGAAGGGTCCGACTATGAGTTCTGGGTCGGTGAGACCTGCTGTGGGATCTGGGAACCCACCCAGCAGGGCATGGAATTCTCACCCGAGAAATGCTCTCACCTGGCCCTGCATGTCGACGACATCGAGGCGGCCCGGGCCGAGCTCGAGGCGAAGGGCGTCAGCTTCTTCGGCGAGACCTTCGACACGGGGGTCTGTTACATGGCGCTCTTCGCCGATCCGGACGGGAACTCGCTGATGCTCCACCACCGCCACACGCCCCGCTAGCCATCCGGACCAGGTTTTTTCGCCCGGACGCAGGGTATTAACGCAACGTTTGCAGACTTTGTCGTCTTTTTCGTAAAACATCCTGTTTTCCAGCTGTTGCGCCAAAAACGGAAGCCCAAAACCCAATTCTGAAGCCATAATTCGAACGTTCATCGGAAACTTAAGACTTTCTTTAGGTTTCGGATACTGGACAGTTCACCCGCCTGTGCTTAGCGTTTCAGCGAACGATCAGGCACCACTGCACAACTCTCCAAGTGAGAGTTCCAGGCAGCACTCAGGAGGGGCACTCCTCCGGAAAGTGAGGCTGAACGATGCACAGCAAGGTTCTAGACAGGGTGGAAATGACAGCTACGAAAACGTCAATCATCGGACTCGCCGAGGAGGAAGACCTCTGGGCTCGCCGTGACAGCGACCCGCAGGCTCGCGAAGAGTTGGTCAATCGCTACCTCGCGTTCGCCAAGAGCGTTGCGGTCCGCTACCGCAGCCAGGCAGAGTCGCTCGACGACCTGGTCCAGGTAGCGAGCCTCGGGCTGGTCAACGCGGTCAACCGCTTCGACCCGGCGCGGAAGGTTCCCTTCATCGCCTTTGCCTCGCCGACCATCACGGGCGAGCTCAAACGGCACTTCCGCGACCGCACCTCCTCGATGCGCCTGCCGCGCAGCCTCTATGACCGGATCGGCCAGATCGACATCGTCGTCGCCGACCTGACCAGCCGACTCAACCGCGAGCCGTCCGTCTCCGAAATCGCGGTTGAGATGGGTTGCCCCGAAGAGGAGATCATGGAGGCCTTCGAGGCCGGCCACAACCGCCATCCCGTCTCGCTCGACCAGAGCCCCGGCCCGACCGACGAGGATTCTGGCTCGCCGACCGAGTGGCTCGGCCGCGAAGACAGCCACTTCAATGACGCCGAGAACCGGATCATGCTCCGTGACGCCATGAGCGGGCTCAGCAACGAAGAGCGCATGGTGGTCCGGCTTCGTTTCCGTGACGAACTCACCCAGTCCGAGATCGCCGAAAAGATCGGCCACTCCCAAATGCATGTGTCCCGGATGCTGAGAAGGATTCTTGACCGGATGGGCGACCGCCTTCCGGCCGCAGCCTGACCCCTCCCCAAATCCCCCCAAAACACGAACCGACCGGCCTTCCCCCCTTGGCCGGTCGGTTCGGTTAAAGGGCCGGAAAGGCCGTCTAGCGGGTCTTGAGAATCGCCTCGCCGAGACGGTCCTCGGGCGCGAAGCCCGATTCCACCTCCCCCGCGACGACCGAGTCGGCGAGCGTCTTGCCCAGGGCCGGGGCCAGCTTGAAGAGGTTGTGCCCGGCGATGAAGTAGGCGTCCCCCTGTTGCCAGATTGCCAGCCCGTCCGCGGCCCAAGGCAGTTCGGTGACCCAGCGTTGGAAGGAGACCGCCCCGTTCCCGTCCAGCCCGGGAAACGCCCTTTCGACGTAGGCCCGGGTCTGCTCCGTGAGCTCGGTCAGAGGGTCCTTGCCATCGGCCTCGGAGTCGAGCTCGGTGCTCAGGGACAGGCCGACCGCATAGGAGCGGTTGCCTCGGACCGGGGAGCCGTAGGCGGACGCTTCGCCAAAAGCCTTGGAGGAATCTTGGATGCAGGCCAGCCGCGGCTCGCGCAGTCCGGATTCGAGCGGCAACGTCAGGCGCATGTGCGCCTGGGGCGAAGAGGGGATCGTTACCCCGGCGGTCGCGGCGAGCTCGGCGGTGCCGGTTCCCGCGGCCACCACGACAGCATCGAACACGCGGGCGCCGAAACTGCTGACCACCTCCACCCCGCCTTCCGGCCTGGCGGTCACCGACTCGACCCTTTCCGGCACGAGGTTCAGGCCGACGGAGTCGATCAGGTTGGCGATCGTGAGCCGGGTCAAGATCGCTCCCGCCGACTCGTCGATCAGGGCCGGTCCTTCGAAGTCGGCCAGGATCGGCAGTGCCTCGCGGACCTGCCGTGGATCGAGCTCGCGCACCCGGAGGGACGGCTCGTCGGCGTACTTCTCGAGCCGAGCGATCGCCTCCGAGCCGATCACCATCGCCCCGTCGGACGAGATCAGCTGAACCCCGAACTCCGTTTCCCACTCGGCCCAGTCGCGCCGCGCCCGCACCGCCAGTTCGAACTGGCGCGGGTCGTTGTGGGCGTGCCGGAAGATGCGCGACTCACCGGCCGACTGGCCGCCGCCGGGCGCACCGCGCTCGAAGACCAGGCAGGCGAAGCCGCGCCGTTCCAGCGCCCAGGCGGCGGCCAGGCCAACTACTCCCGCACCGATAACTGCGACCCGCGTCGTCATGAGACGGGATTCTGCTCCTTGTGGTTCAGGTCAGCCAGATGAACAGGGCAACCGCAACTCCGATTGTGGTGAAGACGATCGAAGTGCGGGCGAAGAACTTCTCCCAGATCCCGGTGTAGCGGACGCTTTCGAAGAAGAGCAGGCCGATGATGTTGGCGACGTTGAGCAGGAAGGCACCGATCGCGATCAGCAAGACCACCGCGGCCCCACCCGAGAGTTCGCCCGGATCCTGGTTGCCCACCGCTACCGCGAGCATCCCCAGCGCCACCGTTCCGACGAAGCCGACCAGGATGCCGGCCACGTCGAGCCTCCTGAGCGGCGGGAAATTGCGAGTCTCGCGGATCACTTCCTCCTCGGTCTTCTCATGGGCCGGCGCGTGCTCCGCTTCCAGCACCCCCGAGGAAGCGCCGTCGGCATCGGGATGGGCGACCTTGAGCAGCGTTGCCGGTGGGTGGAAATCGGTGCTCAGGCGATCCCAGATCCCCCGTTCGGCGTGCTCGCGCTCACTGTCGATGTGCGTGACCACGACGATCTCGTCGGCCCGGAACTCGACCAGCCCGTCACCGACCGCGACCATCGGGTCCGCGTCACCGACCTCGCCGCTTGCCCGGAACCCTTGCTTTCTCAACTCGCCGAGGATCTGGTCGAGCCGTTCGCGGGCCTCGCGGGCGGGCCGGTCGACATCGCCCAGCTCCTGGTCGACCGCCGAGTGGGCCGTTGCGGTCGAGATCACGAAGATCTCGGTGTTCTCGATCGAGTCGAGGTGCGAGCGGAGCTCTCTCGCCAAATCGCTGCCACGGAAGACCTCATCGGCGACCAACAGAACCCGGTGAGCCACTTCCTGGGTTTCGAACGCCGAAACGTTCGCGGATGATTCACCACTAACGATCTCAGGCATCATGCTTTCAACTTACCCGCCCGTGACGGGACGGAACCGATTTCTCAGGAAATCTTGAGAAAACGGTGTTTTGGACGATCAGCCGGCCAGCGGCGAAGGCGGGATTCGGGTTTCGCCTTCGATGCCTTCGATCGCCATCGGCAGTTCGTCGACGAAGCACCATGACCACTCCTCGCCCGGCTCCAGCGAGCGGATCAGCGGGTGTCCGGTTTCCTGAAAATGCCGGGTCGCGTGCTGGTTGGGTGAACTGTCGCAGCAGCCGACGCGCCCGCAGACCAGGCAGAGCCTGAGGTGGAGCCACGGGCTGCCGTCACGGAGGCACTCTTCACAGCCGTCGACCGACTCCGGCAGCCGGGTGACCTTGATCTCACCGAGGTGACCGCATCCTTCGCTCATGACTCGATCATCTCACTCGGCGAGGCAATTGGGGGCGATTGCCCACGCATTCGGTGGGTAATCGCTCCCAGAAGATCGAGCGTCTCAGGGTTCGATGACCGGGAACCAGAGGTCGAACTCGTCGAGGTGCTCGCCGAGCCGGCGGAAGACCTCGAGCCCCGGCCCCGGCTCGAGCTCGCCGGCCGCGACCGCGTCCTCGAGCCGAGTCTCGCCGGCGACCAGCCGGTTGAGCAGGCCCCGGGTGATCGCGAGCGTCGGCGCCTCCTTGTCCCAGTCCACCAGTGAGTGGCTGAGGGTGCCGTTCGAGAGCCGCAGGATCGCCTTCTCACCGGTGTCGGTGATGTCCAGGTTGAGGTCGAGTTCGAGGTCGGCGGCGTTCACTCCATGGATCTTGACCGCGAAGAAGTTGAAGATCATCGGCAGGGTCATGCCTTCGATCAGGTCGAGGCTGGCGGTGCTGCCGATCGGGTAGCTCGGGGTTCCGTGACGGAGTTCCTGGGCGCCCATCAGGTAGGCGTTTCGCCAAGTAGTGGACTCGGTCCGGTAGCCGAGCTGCTCGAAGGCGTCGGCCTGCAGCTGCCGCGCCTCCTGGTGAGAGGGATCGGCGAAGACGACGTGGCCGACCACCTCGGCAACCCAACGGTACTCGCCCTGCTCGAACGATTCGCGGGCCTTCGAGACCACGTTCTCCGCCCCGCCCATGAACTCGACGTAGCGCTTGGCCGACTCGACCGGGACCATCGGCTCGAGGTTGGCCGGGTTGCCGTCATACCAGCCGAGGTAGCGCGTGTAGGTGGCCTTGACGTTGTGGCTGATCGTGCCGTAGTAGCTGCGTACATGCCAGTGCTTGGCCAGCGAGTCGGGCAGTTCGACCTCTTCGGCGATCTCCCGCGGGGTCAGGCCGTGGTTGGCCAGGCGCAGGGTCTCGTCGTGGATGTAGCGGTAGGCGTCGCGGGCCTTCTCGATCATCTCCCGCACCCGGCCGCTGCCCCAGACCGGCCAGTGGTGCATGCCGTACATCACATCCGCCTCGTCCGCCCAACGGTCGATCGTGTCGTTCAGGTACATCGACCAGGCCAGGGGATCCCGTACCTGGGCGCCGCGGATCGGGTAGGTGTTGTGCATCGTGTGCGAGCAGTTCTCGGCCGTGGTGAGCGCCTTGAGCTCGGGAATGTACCAATGCATCTCGGCCGGCGCCTCGGTGTCCGGTGTGAGCATGAACTCGAAGGTGAGGCCGTCGATCGTCCGGGTCTCGCCGGTGACCGTGATCTCGTCGCTCGGGGGGATCAGGGTGATCGTGCCGAGCGAGGTGCCGATCCCCAGCCCGCAGCCGACCGTTCCCTGAGGATCGGGCGGCAGCAGGATGCCGAACTGGTACATGGAGCGGCGGGTCATCACGTTGCCCGCCGCCACGTTCTCGGAGACCGCCGCCTCGAGGAAGCCCTCGGGGGCGATCACCGGCACCTTGCCGTCCTTCACGTCCTGCTCGTCGACCACGCCCTTGACCCCGCCGAAGTGGTCGACGTGGCTGTGCGAGTGGATCACCGCCACGACTTCACGATCGCCACGGTGCTCCCGGTAGAGCGCGAGCGCGGCGGCGGCGACCTCGGTCGAGATCAGCGGGTCGACCACGATCACGCCGGCGTCGCCTTCGATGAAGGTGATGTTGGAGATGTCCATGCCTCGCACCTGGTAGATCCGGTCGCAGACTTCGAACAGCCCGCCGATCGCGCAGAGGCGGGCCTGCCGCCAGAGGCTGGGATTGACCGTGTCCGGCTGCTCGGCCTCACCCCCGGCGAAGGCGAGCTTGTGCGGATCGAAGACGAACTCGCCGTTCTCCTTCAGGACCTGCCCTTCGGGCACGGGGGCGATCAGGCCGCGGGTAGCTTCTTCGAAGGACTGCTCGTCCTCGAAGTCGAGGCAGCGGATGCTGTGGGCATGGGCTTCCCGGGTGAAGTCGGTGACGCCCTTGCGGTCGATGCTCATGCGGTCTCCTCACTGCTCGTTGTGGTGACGGTCACCGCGGCGGTCACCGCGGTCTCCGACCCGAGGCCCTGGATTTGCTGATCCATGTCATCTTTGTCCATTCTGCCAGCACTGGGTCCCATCTCGACGAGATCCCGGACCGAGTCGGGCTCGAGCTCCATCCTCCATCGAAGCTCACGGCTCTCCATTCCCTCGGCCAACGGCCCGAGCGAGCGTTCCAGCCGTTCCTCCTTGTCGGGGTCGACCGAAATCATCCCGAAGCGCTCGATCAACTCGGCTAGGTGGCCGGGCTGAGGGGTGACCACGACCAGTCTCCCTCCCGGGGCGAGGATCCGATCCATCTCCTCGCCGTTGCGGGGCGAAAAGACGTTCAGCATCAGAGCGGCCGCGTCGTCCCGGACCGGGATCTCGTCCCAGATATCGGCCACGATCGCGCTCGCCCGCTGGTGTGACCTGGCGGTCCGGCGGGCCGCGAACTTGGAGTTGTCCACCCCGATCCCGATCCGGCTGGGGAGCCGATCGAGGACCGCCGCCAGGTACTGGCCGGTTCCGCAGCCGAGGTCGACCACCGCTCCTTCGATCTCTGGTTCGACTCCCCGGGCCGCTTCGGCCAAGGCGTCGACCAGCGGCTGGAAGTGACCGGCCGCGAGGAAACGCTGCCGGGCGGCGACCATCTCGGCCGAATCGGCCGTATGGGTGCCGGAATCGCGGCCCAGCAGGCTGACGTAACCCTGCCGGGCGATGTTCATCGTGTGGCCCCGGGAACAGATCAGGGAACCACCGTTCTCACGCAGCTCGCCCCCACAATGCGGGCAGATCAGGAGTTCAACCGCGGCCTTTTCCACCCGGGGAACTCTAGAGCGGAGCAGGCGCCAAGGTCGCAATGAGATTGAAGAAACGAGCGCTATGTGGCGGGAACTTCAATGTCACCGCACCGGACAGCCAATTCCCGGCCCAATACTTCATTTTGTATAGTAAAGGGGATGCCCACCTTCCGGAGACTCTTGGGATTCCTCCGGCCCCACCGACGCGAGCTGTGGGGCTCGATGATCTTCGCCTGGGCCGCGATGGGCATGACCGTGCTGATCCCCTGGCTGGTCGGCCAGGCGGTGAACGCGGTCCAGGACAGCGATGAAAGCCAGCTTTTCTGGTTCGCCGGGGCGATCCTCGTCGCCGCGATCCTGCGCCTGGTCTTGACCGTGATCCGCCGGGTGATCGCCGGCAAGGTTTCGCTGGCGGTCGAGTTCGATCTGCGGCAGGAGGTCTACGCCCACTTGATGCGCCTCGAACTGGGCTTCTTCGACCGCAACCAGACCGGCCAGCTGATGAGTCGGGCCACGGTCGACCTGCAGGCGATCCGCTTCTTCCTCGGCTACGGCCTGATCTTCTTCAGCCAGAGCCTGCTCACCGTCGCCCTGGCCGGCGTGGTGATGCTGGCGATCAATCCCTGGCTCGCCCTGTTCGCGCTGGCGCCCGCCCCGTTGATCGTCTTCACCGCCCTGCGCTACACCCGCCAGTCGCGGCCGGCGATGCAGGAGGTCCAGCAGCGGGTCGCCGAGCTGACCGCCCAGGCCGAGGAAAGCGTCTCCGGGATCCGCGTGGTCAAGGCTTTCGCCCGCGAGGACCATCAGTTCGAGCGTTTCCAGGGCGCGGTCGACCGGCTCTTCGACCAGAGCATCCGTACGACCCGGATCCAGGCCTTCTTCACCCCGTTGATCGGTGCCCTGCCCCAGCTCGGCACGGCCCTGGTGCTTTTGATCGGTGGCCATGCCGTGCTCAACGGCAACCTCGACCTCGGCCAGTTCACCGCTTTCTACACCTACATGCTGATGCTGGCCGGGCCGCTCCGCACGGTCGGCATGGCCCTCGGCATGGGCCAGCGGGCAATCGCCGCCGGCAACCGGCTCTTCGAGGTGCTGGACCGCGAGCCGGAACTCTTCTCGAAGCCGGACGCGGAGCCCCTGCCCGAGGGCGGTGGAGCGGTCACGTTCGACTCGGTCTCGCTCAGCTACGGCCCGGAAGCCCCCGAAGCGCTCGACGAGATCAACCTCGACGTCCCGGCCGGATCCCGGATCGCCCTGGTCGGCCCTTCCGGATCCGGCAAGACCAGCCTGGCGGCGCTGCTGGCCCGCCTCTACGACCCGACCGAAGGCAGCGTCTCGATCGACGGTGCCGACCTGCGAGAGGTCGACCTCCCCTCCCTGCGCCACGAGATCGCCTACGTCTCCGACGACAATTTCCTCTTCAGCGACACGATCGCCGAGAACATCTCCTATGCCCGGCCCGACGCAACCCGCGACGAGGTCGAGCGGGCGGCCCGGCTCGCCCAGGCGGCCGAGTTCATCGAAGCATTGCCGGACGGCTACGAGACGGTGGTCGGCGAACGCGGCCTGACCCTTTCCGGCGGCCAGCGCCAGCGCGTGGCGATCGCTCGAGCGCTCCTGGCCGACCCGCGGATCCTGATCCTCGACGACGCCACCTCCTCGCTCGACGCGACCACCGAGCAACAGATCCGGTCCGGGCTGGCCGAGGTGATGGCCGGGCGCACCACCTTCGTGATCGGCCATCGCCTCTCCACGGTCTCGCTGGCCGATGAGGTCGTGCTGATGGACCAAGGGCGGATTCGCGACCGCGGGACGATCGCCGAGCTCACCGAACGTTCTCCCCTGTTCCGGGAGCTGACCGGCGGCTCCGGTGACGATCCGCTCTTCGTGCCCGAGGACGAGGAGGTGCTGGCGTGAGTCCGGAACGCGGGGACAACGGAGCCAGGGCGGACAAGGCGATGGCCCCGGAACATCGCGAGATCGTCGCCGGCCGTGGCCGCAAGATCCGCTGGACGATGGGGCTGCTGCGCCCCTACCGGGTCCGGATCATCTTCATGGTGCTGGCCGTACTGGCCTCGACCGCCAGTGCCCTGGCGCCGCCCTACCTGGCCGGGCGGGCGATCGACACCGGCATCCAGGCCGCCGACATCTCGGCCCTGAACCTCACCATCGCGATCTTCGTGATCGCGGTGATCGTCAACGCGGTCACCTCCTGGCTCCAGACCTGGCTGGTCGGCTGGGTCGGCATCCGGGTGCTGCAGGATCTGCGCGAGCAGGTCTTCAAGCACATCCAGCGCATGTCGATCGGCTTCTTCAACCGCAACCGGCCGGGCGCGCTGATCTCCCGCATGACCAATGACATCGAGGCGTTGAACCAGCTGATCAGCGAAGGCATCGTGACCCTGTTCGCCAACCTGCTGACCCTGGTCGGCGTGGTCGCGATCATGCTGCTGCTGGACTGGCGGCTAGCCCTGGTCACTTTCGCGGTGCTGCCGCTGCTGCTGATCACCAGCCTGGTCTTCCGCAAGTACTCGGCCGGCGCCTTCCGCGAGACCCGCGAGCGGATCGCCCATGTCACCGCGCACCTGCAGGAGACCCTGAGCGGGGTGCGGGTGGTTCGGGCTTTCGGCCAGGAGGATCGCCACATCAGCCGGATGACCGAGCTGAACGAGGCCAACCGCCAGGCCAACATGAAGACGGTCTACCTCAACGCCAGCTATTTCCCGGCGACCGAGCTGTTGACCGCGGTCGGCACCGCGGCGATCCTGCTCTTCGGCGGCTGGCAGGCGATCGAGGGCAACATCATGATCGGCGTGGTCGTCTCCTTCGTCGGCTACCTGCAGCTCTTCTTTGATCCGATTCAGCAACTCGCGCAGCTCTACGCCACCTACCAGCAAGGGATGGCGGCCCTGGACAAGATCTTCACCCTGCTCGACACCGAGGCCGAGATCGTCGACTCCCCGCAGGCGATCAAGCCGCCCCGGCTCGAGGGCAGGATCACCTTCGAGGACGTGTCATTCAGCTACGAGGACAACGGGAGCTGGGCCACCCGGGACATCGACCTCGAGATCGCCCCTGGGGAAACGGTGGCCCTGGTCGGCAGCACCGGGGCGGGGAAGTCCACCCTGGCCAAGCTGATCACCAGGTTCCACGACCCGCAGCAGGGCCGGATCCTGATCGACGGCCGCCCGCTCTCCGACTACAAACAGCGGGCGCTGAGGCGACAGATGGGGATCGTCCCGCAGGAAGGTTTCCTCTTCTCCGGCTCGATCGCCGAGAACATCGCCTTCGGCCGCCCCGACGCCTCGATCGAGGAGATCGCGGCCGCCGCCGACGCGGTCGGCGCCACCCCGTTCATCGAGCGGCTGAGCGACGGCCTGGAAACCGAGGTCGGTGAGCGCGGCGTCCAGCTTTCCTCCGGCCAGCGTCAGCTAGTCGCCTTCGCCCGGGTGATCCTGGCCGAACCGAGGATCCTGATCCTCGATGAAGCCACCTCGGCGGTTGACACCCGCACCGAAAAGGTGATCGAAAGAGCGCTGGACGAGGTCCTCGAAGGCCGCACCGCGGTCGTGATCGCCCACCGCCTCTCCACCATCCGCCGCGCCGATCGCATCATCGTCCTCGAACACGGCCAGATCGCAGAATCAGGCAGTCACGAAGAGCTGATCGCCGCCGCCGGCCTTTACGCCCGCCTCTACGGCTCCTGGACTAGCTCTCCGGACCGCTGACGCGACTAGCCCGGGCCGATGCCGCCGCTGCTGGTTCCGCCCGAAGAGCCGCCGGTTGAGCTTCCGCCGCCGGTGGTCGGAGGGGTCGGGGCGACTCCGCCGCCGGTCGACGGGGCGGTCGGGGTCGTCGGGGCCGGGGTAGTCGTTTCGGGGGCGGTTTCCGTGGACGGCGGGGTGTAGGTCTCGGAGGGTGCGGTGCCGGTCGAGCTTTCGGTGCTGCTCGAGTCGGATGGGTAGCTGGTGGCCTCCGGCGCCTGGGCGCAGTCGGTGAAGCCGTACTCCTGGGCCGCGGTAGTGAATTCCGTGGTCGAGCCGCTGCCGTCAGCCAGATCCTGGGCGGCGGCGATCACATCGGTCGGCGGATCACCGTCGGTCGGCGTGCCGAAATCACCGAGCTGCTGGGCGATGCCGTCGTAGATGTCGGCCACCTGGGAGGACTTGGTGGTCTCGTCGGCGGTCGAACCCGCGATCGACCCCAAGGCCGCGTTGGCCTCGGCGCAGACGTCGTCGCCCTGGCTGATCAGGTCGTCCTTGGTCAGGGCCACCGTCTGCTCGGTCGTCGTCGTGGTCGCGGTCGGTGCTGGTGTTTCCTCGTCGTCTCCCCCGCCGCAGGCGGAGATTCCAAAGCCGAGGGCCGCGACCGCGAGGGTGGTTCCGAGCAGCCTGAAAATGTTGGATCTGGTGGTGGGCACGAAAATCAAGGTAACAGACCCTGCGGTCGGCCGAAAACCCGGGAAATGCGGGGCAAATCGCCCGCCGGAAGGCTTTCGGAGTGCATCTGCAGGGCCGCGTCGTTATTCTTACGTGCGCCCGCTGCGGGGTAGAATAATGGTAATTCGTGCGGTTCTGGTCCGTGAAATCGGGGTTCGAGTCCCTGCCCCGCAGCCTTTCAGCCCGGTCGGATGACCGGGCTTTTTCTTGCCTCAGGCGTCGGTGAAGATCCGCTTCAGCTCTTCCTCGCGCTCGGGGTCGAGCACGGCGAGAATGTCGTCGCCTTCCTCGAAGACGGTCGAGGCATTGGGGACGACGCCGCGGCCGTCGCGGATCACCGCGATAACCAGCGAGTTGTCCGGGGTGTTGATCTCCCCCACCGATCGGCCGACCACCGGGGATTTCGCACCGAGGCGGATCTCGATGATCTCGATCTCCTCTTCCTCGAGGTCGAGCAGGTGCACGAGGTTGTGGTGCGGCACCTCGTGCTCGAGCAGGCGCAGGATCAGCTCGGTCGCCGAGACGACCGGCTTGATCCCGAGCAGGTCGAAGTGGGCCCGGTTGCTCGGGTTGTTGACCCGGGCGATGATCCGGTCGATCCCGTACTTCTCCTTCGCCACCTGGCAGATCAGGATGTTGTCCTCGTCGTCGCCGGTCACCGCGATCACCATGTCGGCCCGTTCGATCCCGGCCCGTTCCAGCACCCAGAGCTCGGACGCGTCGCCGTAGAGGACGTTGTGCTCGAGCAGCTGCTCGACGCCGACATAGCGCTGGCGGCGGTTCTCGATCAAGGTCACCTCATGACCCTGCCCGATCAACTCGCGGGTCAGATTGACGCCGACCTTGCCGGCCCCGGCCACGATCACGTACATCTAAGCGACCCCCCGCAGCTTGTCCTCCAGCATCTCGATCGCGACCTTGGTCGGGCAGATCGTCTTCAGGCCCTGCTCCCGGTACCACTCGGCCCGCAGCGGATCGAGGATGCGGGCGATCACCGTGTCGACCTCGTAGCGGCGCTGGGCGATCTGTGAGATCACGATGTTGGTGTTGTCACCGTTGGTCGCGGCGACGAAAGCATCGGCCTCGATGATCCCCGCCTCTTCCAGAGCCTGGGTTTCCAGGGCGGTGCCAACCGTGAACTGGCCCCCTGCTTCCTCCCAGGAATTGTCGAGGCCGACCTCGAGCCGGGCATGCGATTCGGGATCCTGGTCAAGGCAGGAAACGGTGTGGCCATCGGCCAGCATCGAGCGGGCCACACTCGAGCCAACCCTCCCGCAACCAACGATCAAAACAAACATTGGAGCATCCTAGTCGCCCGGAGCCGTGAGCAGGACCCGGCAGGGGGCGCGTTTCAGGACGTAGGCGGTGATCGGGCCGATTTCCTCTGGCCGGTAGTCGCCGATCCCGCCGAGCCGGGCGCCGCCCTTGATCGGGCTGGGTGGCTCGGCGCCCATCACGATCGCGTCGACCCCGAGCCGGCGGGCCGCGAACACGATCCCGGTGCCCTTCTTTCGCACCCTTTCGATCTCGACCCTGACCTCGACGTCCTCATACTCGTCCGCCACTTCCTTGGCCCGCTTGGTCGCCCGCTGGGCCGCGTCGGCGACCTCTTCCGGCAGGGGATCCTTGATCGCCCGGTTGAGCGGGATCTCGATCAGGTAGAGGATGGTCATGACCGCATGGGCATCGCTCTGCTCCGGGTCACCCTCGGCGGCCATCCGCCCCGCGGTCGAGACGATGTCGTCGTCGATCCGGGTGCCGAAGATCGGGACCAGGATGTTGTGGAAGTCGATCGAGACCCGGGGCCGGGTCAGGGCCCGGGCGTCGACCGAGACCTGCTTGGTCAGGCTGACCTGCTCGATCACCTTGCGGTAGATCACGTACCCGACCAGGCCGATCGCCAGCCAGCCCAGGCCGACCCAGCGGGCCGAATCGTGGAAGAGCAGCACCGAAACCAGGGCAAGCGAACTGAGGATCGCCCCGATCACCGCGCTGAGCGGCCGCTCCCCCCCGCCGATCCGCAGGTTGAACGGAGCCCGGAAAGGTCGTTCGGCGTCGGGCATCGTGCGCCTCAGGCGCAGCACCGAGAGGTGGGCGATGGTGATCGCCAGCGTCGCCCCGAAGGCGTAGATGCCGGCCAGCACCTCGACGTCCCTGATCATGGCGAGCGCGAACACGGCCAGGGCGCAAAGGATGATCGCCTTGTAGGGAATCTCGTAGCGCCGTCCCAGCTGCCCCAGCCAACTCGGGATCTGCCGGTTCACGGCCAGCGTGTAGGTGTGCCGGGAGACCCCCAACATGGCCGTGTTTGCCGCCCAGATCAGGGTTCCCGCCGCGACCAGGGCGACCAGCCACTGCAGTCCCTTCGAAAGCCAGTGGGGGTGAAATGCCTCGACCACCCCGAGTACCGGCGCCTCGATGTAGATACTCCCCAGCTGGGTCACCGGGCCGTTCGGCCCGACATAGACCGGGACCGCCATCAGGGCCACCGCGGCCATCAGCGCGTAGAGCAACGGCACGATCCAGACCGCGCGGGTCACGACCCGGGTGAACTGCCGCGGGTTGAGGTCGAGGTCGGGCGCCAGGTTGGAGACGGCCTCGATGCCGGCGTAGGCCAGCATCGCCAGCACCGACGCGTAGATCACGTCGCGGACTCCCGGGCTGGTGAACAGGTCGACGTGGCGGGTCAAGGCCTCCGGGTCCATCACCACGAAGAGGCCGGCCACGATCACCAGCACCTGGGTCAGCAGGTCGATCCCGGCCAGGACCAGGAGGAAGCGGGGCCGGCGGCGGGCCGGGATGTCGAGCAGGTTGAGGGCCGTGATGTAGACCAGGACCGCGGCGATGATCACCGGCACCCAGACCGTGTGGTGGATGTCTCCGGTGATCGGCCGCAGGTAGTGCGGCACCGAGAGCACCGCCAGGGCGATCACGATCAGGTAGTCGAGCAGGATCACCCAGCCGGCCACGAAGGCGACCAGCTCGTTGAAGGCATGCCGGGCGAAGGCCGACGAGCCGCCGCGTTCGCGCAGCATCGCGCCACCTTCGAAGTAGGTGAAGATCGTGATCACGAAAAGGAAACCGGTCGCGACGAAGATCAGCGGGGTGAGCCCGAGACCCCGTTTGGCGACCACGCCGAGAGAGAAATAGATCGAGAATCCGACCGCCGCGTAGGTGACGATCAGCAGCCAGAGCGCCCCCGACTGCGGGGCCTTCTCGGGGATCTTCACGTCCCGCATCTTCACTGCGGATCGTCCTCCTCAGCGGCGACCTTGCGCTGCACCAGGTAACGCCCGACGCCGACCCCGACGAAGGCGAGCCCGATCAGGAAGCCGACCGAGGTCGGCCCGCCACCACGGGAGATCGTCATGGCCAGGACAACCACGCCGATCACGACGTAGACCGCGGAGAAGGCCCGGATCGAACGGTCGTAGGCACCGCCGCGCCTCATGCGTGCGCCGGCTCCCGGATCGGGTGGCGGTCGCTGCCCCCCGGATCCTCGGAAACCACGATCACCCGGCAAGGCCGCTCCCGCAACACGGTCTCCAACGTTTTCCCGTACTGCGGCACCCCGCGCCGGGAGTTCAAACCGATCACGATCGCCGCCGCCTTCGAAGTTCGCGCCTGGCGGGCGAGGAAGTAGCCCTCCTGGCCCGGCCGGACCCGCTCGACCCGGCCCGAAACCCGCAGCCCGGCGATCAGCTTGGCCCGCTCGATCTTGCTCTGCGCCTCCTTCTCCTCCTTGGCCATCGAGCTTTCGAGAGGCAGATGGGTGGGCACGGTGAGCAGGGCGGTTATGTGGATGCCACGCCGACGGTCGGAGGTCAACTTGGCGGCGGTCGCCATCACTTCCTCCGAGAAGGGCTGGTCGGCCGGGAAGGCGACGATCACCGACTTGTACTCGATCTCCTCCACCCCGAGCGGCTCCGGCAACAGCACCTTGACGGTGCTGGTCAGCGGCAGTTCTTGGTGGCGACGGTAGACCACGTACCCACCCAGGCCCAGGGCCAGCCAGACCAGCCCCACGGCCAGGGTGACCGGGTTGAGCGCCATCACGACCAGCCAGGCGAGGAAAGTTCCGAGGCCACCGAACACGGCGGTTACCGGGATCAGGGAGCCACGAAACCGGAAGTTTCCCTTCGGCATCCAGTGGCGTTCCCGGTCCGGCTGTTTCTGGCGGAGCCGGATCACGGCCGCATGCGCGATCGTGAACGAGAGCATGGCGCCGAACGAGTACATCGTGGCGAGGAAGGAAGCTTGGCCGGGCAGCAGCGTGAGGATCGCCAACACCGCGAAGAAGATGATCGCTATGTACGGCGTGCGGTAGGTCGGATGGATCTGGCGGATCACTTCCGGCAGCTGGCGGTACTGGCCCATCGAGTAGCTCAGCCGCGAAACGCCGATCAGGCCGGCGTTCGTCGCGATGACCAGGATCACCGCGGCCAGTACGCCCACATACACCCGGAGGATGTCGGTCAGCCCCCCGGACAGCCCGAGGTTCTCGACGATGCCGAGGATCGGATCATCGGCGAAAGTCGTGCCCAGTTCGGTCACGTAGTTGCCGGCATGGTTCATCTCGACCGGCATCGCCGAAAGGGCGACGATCGGGATGAACAGGTAGAGCGCCAGGACGGCGACCACCACGAGGGCGACCCCCTGCGGGACCGAACGGGCGGCGTCCTTGGCCTCCTCCGACATGTTCGAGATGGTCTCGATGCCCGTGTAGGCGATCATGCCGACCGCGATGCCGAGCGCGAAGTCGGGCCAGGTCGGGGCTACCCCTAAGTGGACGTTCGAGACCAGCACGTCGGTGTTGAAGACGAGGAACATGCCGATCCCGACCAGCACGACCTGGGTGGCCAGGTCGGCCACCGCCAGGATGATGTTGAGCCGGGCCGACTCCTGCCCGCCCCGGACGTTCAGCCAGGCGAGGAAGATGATCACCGCGGCGCCGCCGATGATGTCGCCTGGGGCATGACCGAGCTCCGGCCAGAAGACCGCCAGGTAATGCGGCACGAAGTAGGCCGAGATCGCGACCGTGATCGTGTAGTTCAGCATCTGGGCCCAGGCCGCGATGAAGCTGACCAGCTCGTTGAATGCGTGGCGACCGAAGGAGGAGGAGCCGCCGGCCTCCGGGTACATGACCGTGGCCTCGGCGTAGGTCGCCGCGGTACAGACGAAGATCAGGCCGGCGATCATGAAGGCGATCGGGGTCAGGCCGAGGGCGAAGGCGGCGGTGACGCCGAGCGCGTAGTAGATCGACGATCCGACGTTTCCGTAGGCCGCCGCAAAGAGCGCGCCTGCTCCGTAGATACGGCTCAGGCTCTGGTCACGCGGAATCCGTTCAGCCAACTTGCATCAATTCAGCCGGCGCTGGCGGTGGACCTGCCCCAGGCCCATTCCAGAACCACCTTCAAAGAGCCGTCCGGTGCCGTGTCGACGGTGATCGGAACCGGCATTGCCCGCCGCATCTCGGCGACCAGGTCGCCCTTTTCCCCGGTTTCGAGGACGAAGGTCGCCTGGTCGTTCGACCGCTCGACGGAAACGACCTTCCGCACCGATGCGAGCCCGCGCAGGGCGGTTTCGGCGACCGCTGCCATCGCCAGCTCGGGGAGCGGGCTGACGCTGACCGTCAACTCCCCATCCGAGCCGGCCGGCGCGGCGGGCGGCACCTCGGTGGCCGGCTGGCGCGGCGCCAGCGCCTCGACCGCGGTCACCAGATCCTGGACCCGGTCGGCCAAGGCCTGGACTTCCAGGCTGACCCGACCTACCGAAGCCCGAAGGTCGTCGATCGCGGCAGAATCCGAACTGTCGGGACTTGAACCCATGCAGCCATATTACCCCGGCTGGGGACCTTCTACGAGGGGCTGTAGACCTGGGCTGAGATTACGCACCAGTTGTTGGCTGCCACCGGGTCGTTGACCTTCCAGCGGGAAGAGACGATCAGCCGGTCGCCATTGTCCATCTGGATGAAGAGCATGCCGTTGTTGGGCAGGCGCATGACCAGCGGCCCGACCCCCTGGGTGACCTTGGAATCGTCCGAGCCTTCCCGGGTGTAGACGCTGCCGCCGATCGCGGAATCGACGATCAGGCGCCGGTAGCCGTTCGGGCCGGCCTGGCAGATCGCCTGGACGTTGCCGAGGTCGGGGAAGTCGACGTTGCTGACCGTGTTCGCGTCGGTGGCGTTCGCTTCACCGCGCCAGACGATCTGGACCGAACGGGCCAAGGGATCGGTGATCTGGTCGGTCTGGGTGCGGAAGGTCGCCTGGACGTGGCACTTCGAACTCTTCGGGTTGTTGAAGTCCCAGGCCCAGTTCAGGTCGAGGGTGGTCGGCGGGGCCAGACCGGCGCTGCCGCCCGGGCCGTCGATCACCCCGCGGTCGGAGATGATCCCCTGGAAACTGCCGGTCGAGTTCTTCTCGGCTGGCCCGAACTTGTTCATTCCCTCGCGGAAGTCGGGTCCCGTGCCGGAGGAATACTTGGCCTCACGCACCGCTTTCTCGCTCCAGGTGCCCCAGTCCTTGTAGGTCCAGGTCATCATCGCCGACTCGCGTCCGGAGTTCGACGGGTAGAAGCGGACCCATTGCTGGTAGGGGCTGCAGACGACCTCTCCATAGCCGATGCCGGGGGCGATGAAACCGCCGACCTGACGGTCTTCCCACTTGCCCTGGGACCAATCGACCACGACCTTCTGGGTGAGCTGACCCGTGGTGGCGACCGGTTTGGCGTTGCCGCCGCCCTTGGCGAAGCGCCAGGCCTGCACCGAAGTCTTGTACTCGCCGGATGCACTGTCGAGGCCGGTCAAGCGGACCCGGTACTTGCGGGCCTTCAGCTTGCCCTTGATCGGCAGCTCGACCAGCACCTGTTTGGTCCCGACCGAGGAAACCACCGTCTGGCTGACCACGCCGCCACCGGGGCCGACCAGGGAAACCCGGGTACGCCCGACTTGAGTCCGGCGGACCGGGCGCAGCACGAAGCGGACCTGGCCCACGTTGTCACCGATCCTGGTGCTGACCGGGATCGCCTTCAGGGCGAGGGTGGGCTTGACGAAGTGCCAGTGGCGCCGCTTCTTGACCGGCCGGTGGCAACCCGCCTTGCGCGAAACGACCGATACCGAGTAGCGGCCGGCCTGCATCCGCTGGACCACCTTCATCCGGACCAGCGTCGTCCGGCCCTGGGCGATGCCCTTGCCGTTCTCGCTGACCACCCGCCCCTTGGCATAGGTGCGTTTGCCGTGCTTCACCTTGACCTGCAGGCTGTAGATCTTGGCGCCCTTCGGATTCACGTAGATCCAGGCGAACCCGTCCTCGAGCAGCGCGGTCGGGTCGTGGGTGCTCATCTTGATGTTGATCGGCAGGCTCGAGCAGGGGCCCCGATGCTTCTTCTTGGCGGCCGAGGAGGCAGCCGGCATCGCGGCGAGGGAAAGTCCCAGACCGAAGAGCACGAGGGTTGTTGCGATGCGGCGAAACACTGGATTCATGATCTCACCCGGCGTTAAACCGCCGTTCAAGGGCAAGTAGCGGCGCAGCTGCTGGTTTCCGGCGGCCTCGTGGCTTACTCGCCACTGGCCGAGTCAGCTTCCTGCTTGGTCCCGGCCGAGGTACCGGCACCGGACTCGTAGAAGATGATGTCGGGCTCGGTGCTGCCGTTGAGCCAGGCCAGCTCGGTTTCCTGGGTCTCATCCGGGAGCGGCACCAGGGCGGCCTTCTCGGCCTCCTGCTGGGAACGGGAAAGGCTCTGGACCAGGAACTCGTTGATGTCCGGGTCCTTCATGTTCTTGTAGTTGATGGTCAGCAGCAGCTGACGGGCCAGCGGGTAGGTCGCGTTGGTGACCGTGGCCTGCGAGGGGAAGATGCATTCCGGCTTGGAGAAATCGTTCGAGGCGCTGATCTCCATCGGCCGCAGCTGCTCTTCGAAAGCCTCGTAGTAGGAGAACCGGAAGAGGCCGAGCGTGCCGCGGACCTCGGCCAGGCGCCGCAGCGCAGCCCGGTTCTGGGCCGTGTAACGACGGGCCGCCGGCAGTGACTTCTCGAGGTTCTTCAGGTTCTTCTTGGCCTGCGCGAGCTTGGCGCGGTCCCGGGCCCGGTCCTCCGCCGGGCGCTCGTCGGCGATGCCCTTGGCGACCTCGGCCCGGGCGTCACGGACCGCCCGGCGGTTCTCGGCCAGAGAATCGAGGATTCCCTGGTAGACCTGGCGTGAGCGTTCGAACTGGGCGGCCGCCCGGAAGTCACGGTTGCTGCCGACGACGGCCCGGCGCACGCCGGCGTCGGTCGGGAAGGCCTGGTAGTCGCTGCGCACCGAGAGCATGGTCGGCTCGGGGTCGCCGAGCACGTACTGGCCGAAGAATCCGAAGACGTTCGAGTTCTCGTCCGGACCGGCGACCTTCATGCGCGGCTCGTTCGCGTCACCGCCGAGGTCATGGCCGTATCCGACCTGTGTCCAGCTGTTGATGGTCGAACCAGCGCGGAAGATGTTCCGTACCTCGTCGAAGCTGAGGCAGTCGGTACCGACGTCGGTCTCGTTCTTGATCGCCAGCACGGCCGCGTCGGAGGCGACCTGGAACTGGACCGGCTGGATCCCGTTGGCGATGCACTTCTGGTACTCGGCAGCGGAGATCGGCCGGGCCGAATCGACGATGTCGGCCTGGCCGGCGCAGAACTGCCGGAAAGCCTGGTTCTCGTTCTCGTCGTTCACGGTCACGCTGGTCGTGCCACCGCCGCGGCTGTAGGCCTTGATCAAGTCCGGGGTGAGCGAGCCCTGGGCCTTGCCCGCGACCCGGATGGTTCCGGATTCGCGCGGCGTCGCCTTGGTTTCCTTGGCGGCCTTGCCGCTCTGAGCCGGCACGAAGCGGGCGTCGGGGCCGGTGTGACCCGCAGATTCCGGCGCTTCGTCCGGGTTCACGCCACAGCCCGCGACCAGCAGGAGCAGGCCGGCCGAAGCGCAGGCGAGGATCGTGCCCTTCTTCTTCAATGCCTGTCTCACAGCCCACCTCCGACATCGTTGCCAGACGCGGCGCTGCCGGACTGGACCTGTGAATTCTGGCCTCCGGTCTCCGGCCCTTCGAGGCCGACCTTGCTGAGCGGCGGATCCTTGTAGATCTGCGGCAGCGAGATCACTTCGAAATCGTCGAGGTCGAGCCAGTCGAGCTCATCGCCGCGGAGCAGCTTCGAAGAAGTGCCGAGCGGCGCGTAGAGGCTGGGCACGGCGGCCCGGTCGACCACGATCGCCCCGTAGGTGCGGAGCGCGGTCAAGATCGCGTCGGCGGAACGGCGACGCGGGCCCTTGAGCGTTCGCAGCTTCTTCTCGTTGATCGAGACATCGGCCCGCAGCCGGATCCGCGCTCCGGCCGGCAGCGACTTGCGGTCGCCGACGCCGTCGGTGACCGAGGCCGGCTGGACGAAGTTGCGGCGGGCCAGGCCGGGCACCGAGATCGCCAGCGCGTGGTTGATCTCGCCGCTTTCGAGCTCGTTCGGGCCGATCACGCCGGCGAACAGCGGCAGGCCCGATCCGCGAGCGCCGACCGCCCGCTCGGCGTCGACTCCGACCGGCCTGCTGAAACCGGGCCCGTCGAGCGTCCAGGCCTTGCCGAACTGGTAGGAGATCGTGCCGTCACCTTCCCGGCGGGCACGCCAGAAGTCATAGCCCATGCCGTTCTCGCGGTCGATCACGCTGAGCCAACCGTCGTAACGCGGGTCTGGGGTCGTGTTGGCGGGGATCGAAAGGGACGAGGGAACCTTGGGGTCCGGTGAGCTGCACTTGGACTGGCGGCAGACGAACTTGGTCGGGACCGAACCGTTGGTGTTGGCGGCCACGATCAGCGGCGCCCAGGCCTTGGAGTTGACGAAGATGCCGTCGTCGACGATCTCCCGGGTAAAGGTATCGACGCCCTCCACCCCGGGCTTCTCCTTGGCGGCGCGACGCTGGGTCGCGAGCTGGAGCATGCGGTCGGAGTTGTCGGCGACCGGCAGTCCCTCGGCGGTCGTGTTCCAGGGGCTGTCGGCCGAGAACAGCCGGCCCGAAGCGACCGGATCGGTACCGGCCGTGACCGCCGAACCGGTCCCGGGCTGGGTCTGGCCCGTGGTTGCGTTGGCTGCGTTGCCGGTGGCCCCGGTCGCGCCCGTCGTCGTCTTGGCGGGCTTGTCCCCCGAGTTGTCGTTGTCGCTGTCACCGGAGCCGCAGGCGGCAACCAGCAGCCCGAGCAGGGCCGTGAAGGCGATCGCGAGGATCCAGCGCCGGAATCTGCTTTCGGGCACTACTCACCCTCCAGGGTCGGCGCCGAGGAGGAACCGTTGTTGGGTTCGACCGTGTTGGTGCCCGTCCCGTTGCCGGACGGGGAGGTCGGCGAGACCGGGGTCACGTCAGTCTGGGTCTGCGAAGGAGTGGTCAGGCTGGGGCCGTTCGGGCTGACCGGCGAGGTCGGGGTGACCGGGTTCGGCGTCGTCCGTGGCGCGTTCGACTCCTGGTCGCGCTCACCGCTCGGCGGCGCGGCCTCGGAAACTTCGACCAGCACGTAGCGCGCGGTGCGGAAAACCGGTGTCAGGCCGGCCTCTCCCCCTTGGACCGCGGTGGGCCACTTCTTGGCGATCTGGTCACCGGCCCGGCTGGTCGTGATCAGCAGGTAGTCGACGTCTCGCTGGCCGTCCTTGCCCCAAGGATTGTCGATCGTCGCCTGCCACTTCTCTTCGCCTTCGTCGACCCGGTCGTAGAAGTTCTGGGGCCGCCCCGAGGTCAGCATCACCCCGTAGCTGAAGTTCTGGTCAACCAGGATCGAGCGTTTCTCCTGCGGAATCTCGTTGTTGATGTAGTTGGCCATCGCCAGTTCGGGGTCGATGCCGACCTTGTAATCGCCGAGCGAGCTGGTCCCTTCCTGGCTGTCCCCCGAATCGACCCAACGGGTGAACGCCTCGGCCTGGTTCTGGAAACGGTAGTCCTGCATCGCGTTCCAGCTGAGCGGGATCGCCGCGATGAGGCCGACGGCCATGATCACGGCGCCGACCACGCCCCAACCGTCCTTGCCGAACCAGGCGGTCGCGGCTACTGCGAAGACCGCCAGTGAAATGCCGTAGGAGAGGTCGAGCAGGTTGGCCTGGTCGGCGGCGACCGCGCGGATGACCGGCGCCGCGGCAATGCAGAGGCCGACGATCAGCAGGCCCCAACCGGTCGCGTCCTTCTTCAGGAACGATCCGACGATCGCCAGGATCCCGGCCAGGAGCGCCAGCGGCGCGATGCCGAGCGTGACATCGAAGAGGTCGCCCAGGCTGTCGCCGAAGTCGGTCGTGATCGCCTGCAGGGCGCCGGTCGTGTTGACCTGGATCACGCCGTCCTGGGCGGTGACCCAGTCGAACGGGTCGCCGAGCAGGACCCAGTTCATCAGGCACCAGAAGAGCAGCGCGTAGACCACCGGGGTGAGGAAGAGCAGCAGGGTCGAGCGGGTCTTGAGGCCGTCGTCCCGCTTCGAGGCGCTGATCAGCATGAAGGCGATCGCGAACCCGGCGGCGACCAGGAGATAGCCGTAGTCGACCATCACGGCGAGCCCCATCGCCAGGCCGGCGGCCGCGAGGTGCCGGGTCTGGTCGGTTATGCCCCAGGAGACGAGCGAGGCGAGCGCGACCCCGAGCAGGAACACGCCGACCACGACCGGATCGCCGTTGCAGGCGTAAAAGACGAACATCGGGTTGAGGCCGAAGAGCAGCAGGAGCACGACCCGGAAGACCAGGTTGATCTCGCAGTTGCGCATCAGCGAGTTGAGCGATGCCATCAGCAGCCCGGCGGCGATCGCGGTCATCACGGGCAGCGCGACCAGTGAGGTCGCAAACGGCTTGATGATCGCGAACGGTATGTAGATCACCGAGATCAGCGAGGCCGGGTCCAGGCCGATCGCCGCCAGTCGCGGCGGGTCGTTCCAGGCCGTCATGTAGCCCTCGTTGAGATGCTGGAGGGAGATGAAGTCGACGATCCGCGCGTCGGTCAGCAAGAAGTAGCCGATCACGCCGTAGGCGACGGCGAAGAAGGCGAAGATGAGCCCGCTCTCCCAGCCGGCCCGCGGCGCTTCAGGACTGAACGGGCGCGGCTCCGGGGGCACCTCGCTGATGTGGGCCCGGACTTCGGGGTCGACGTAGTCGCGGGTGATCCGTCGGGTCCGGACCTCTTCCCGCACGGCGGTGCCGCCGCGATCCTCGACTGTCGGGTCGATCTCTACGCGCTCGTCGGCCATCAGGCGACTCCTGCCTTCTTCGGCGTGGCCGTATGGGCGTGCTCGGCGCCGCCACCGAGGTCGAGACCGTGCTCGGTCTTCTCCCAGTAGAACGGGTTGGTCAGCAACTGGCCGAAGCCCTTCCAGGCCGCCACCGACATCAGGCCCCAATAGAAGGGCAGGAACAGCGCGTACGGCGCCAGGCTGTAGTCACCGCGCCGGACCGAGGCGGCCAAGCCGAGGTAGACGAAGACGAAGTTACCGAAGAATAGCTGTGCCGCGGCGAGGAAATAGACCCAGCCGGGGAAGAAGTCCTCGATGATTCCGAGCTGGGTCAGGGCGAAGACCGTGGTCAGGAACCAGAAGATCGGGTTGATCAGGAACATGAAGGTGCCCCCGATCAGGAGCTGGAAGGAAAGGAATCCCTTGAGCCCGACGTTGGAGAGGAACCGGAACGGGTTGCGCATGTAGACCAGCCAGGTCTGCAGGTAGCCCTTGATCCAGCGGGAACGCTGGCGGATCCAGTTCGGGAGGTTGGTGTTCGCCTCTTCGTAAGTGGTCGAATCCATCATCGTGGTGCGGTATCCGGCCTGGTGGAGGCGCACGCCGAGGTCGGCGTCCTCGGTCACGTTGTAGGGATCCCAGCCGCCGACTTCGACCAGCTCGTCGCGCTTGATGTGGTTCGAGGTGCCGCCCAGCGGGATCGGGTCGCGACGCGCGTCCAGCCCGGGCAGGACCAAGTCGAAGAGCATCGAGTACTCGATCGAGAACCAGCGGGTGAGGATGTTGGTCTGCTGGTTGAAGAAGTTGAGCTTGGCCTGGATGCAGACGATCGAGTCGTCGACGTTCTCGAACATGTGGACGGCCTTCTTCAGCTGCAGCGGGTCGGGCCGGTCCTCGGCGTCGTAGATGACGACGTACTCGCCCTTGGCTCCGAGCAGCCCGAAGTTGCAGGCCTTGGGCTTGGTCTGCGGCTGCGAAGGCGGGACCACGATCGCGTTGAAGTGCGGCGGCAGGTCCATGTCCATGATCGCCTGGATCGTCTCCTCGTCGTCCTCCTCGCAGAGCAGCCGGACGTCGAGTTTGGTCTTCGGGTAATCGAGCGACTCGATGCCGGCAACCAGGTAAGGGATGACCGCAGCCTCTTTGTAGACGGGGACCAGCACGGTGTAGACGGGCAGGGTCCGCTCGTCCATCGCAGCCAGGGTCTCGGGGCCGGTGTCGACCAGGTAACGGTGACCGAGCGCAGCGTAACCGGCGATCAGCTTGTAGGCCGAAGTCAACGTGTAGAAGATCGCCAGGGTCGCGAAGAGGACGACCATGGTCGGGATCGGCTTCCAGATCAGGAACCCGAGGAAAACCAGGAGCAGGAGCCCGAGGAATACTTTCTGGCCACCGCTGAGGACCTGATGCGCCGAGCTGTCGGGGAAGCGCTCACGCAGGCCGAGCGTCGCGGTTTCCGTGTAGCGCTCCCGGTTGATCCGGCGTTGCAGGCGGGAAATGTCGTTGCTGGTCGCGAGGAACTGCTGGACCTTGCGCCCGGTGTAGCTCTCTACCTCGGCTTCACCTTCGTCGAGTCGGTCGGCGACCGCCAGGTAGATGCTCTCGCCGTCAATAGCGATCGGCACGCAGTGGAGCCGGTGGCACATCTCGTCGGGGAGCACGTCCCGGGGGGCCCGTTCGGCGTCGAAGTCGCTGAGGTCGACGGTCGGCATGTCGAGCTGCTCGGAAAGCACTCGCAGCAGTTCGGTTTCCTCAAGCGCGCCGCCGTGGACCAGCACCTCACCGATCCGGCTTCCGGTGCGGTTTTGCTCGGCCACCGCGGCCGCCAGCTGCTCTTCGGTCACCAGTCCCTGGCTGGCCAGGCTCTCACCGAGCCGCGGCGGCACGGCGAGGCCGTGCTTGAGCAGGTCGTCGGCCGAGAACTCGGTTCCCGCGGGCCGGCCGTTGCCGGCGAAGAGCCGGTCGATCGCCAGGTCGAGCTCGGTCTGGTCGGCGAACAGCCAGCGGGTCTCGTAGCCGGTCTGTTCGCGAACCGCGCGGTCGGCGGCCGGATTGAATGACACCGGCCCGGCCATCGTGATCAGGCCGCGGTCGAATTCGATCGGGACGATGTGGTACCGACGGCAGATCTCGACCGGCAACAGGTGCGCCACGGCGGCGCTGAGCGTGACCATGCGCTCGCTGACCCCGCTGGTCGAGTCGCGGACCAGGAGTTTTTGCGCGACGGCGGCCGTCGCCATCAGGACTTGACCTCGCGCACGACTTCGGTCGTTTCGACGGTTTCCACAGTCGTGGTGCTGCCACCGCCGTTGCCGCCGCGGTCCCGGCGGTCGCTGACCAGCATCACGATGACCCCGGCCAGGAAGATGAAGAACGGAACGATCAGGAAGAAGCCGAACATCACCGCGAAGGCCAGCAGGATGCCGATCACGAAGATCAGCGCGCCAAAGACCCCGCCGCTCCTGTTCACAGGCCTGTGGGAGCGGCCACGCCGCTCTCGCGTCCGCCCATCGGTTGGGCCAGCGCGATCGTCACGGAGTCACTCGAAGACTCGGTCACGTCAAATGCCACCGGCAGTTTGCGCCGGAGCGAAGAGATCAGCGAGACCCCTTCCCCGACCTTCGTGTCGATGGTGGCGGAATCGCCGCGGAGCTCGCGGAGCGACGCCTCTTCCACCCCTTCGGTGTTCGCCAGGGCGTCTTCGACGACGCGGGCGAGGCTGAGGTCGTGGAGCGGACGTACGACGACGCGGACATCACCGCCGGACGGCAGCTCGAAATTGTCGCTGACCGGTTCCGGGGCAGCCGCCGGGATGCCGGGACTGTTGACCGGAACGCCAGGCAGGGATGCCCCCGGGAGCGTCGAATCAGGGAGCACCGAGTTCCCATCGGGCAGATTGTTTACCCCGCTCCGCGCCTCGAGTGCATCGAGTCGGGCGGAGAGTTCCTCCCTTAGGTTCCGGATTTCCTTGAGAATTTCTTTTGAACGGTCTTTAGCCACCAGGCTCCCGATAATATCGGCGGGTGCAGGAACCCTGATCGCCGATTGGCATGTCCTGCCGCCAGTGCGTGGCCCACTATAGGTGAGGAACGGGAGAACCGTCAAGTACGAAAGCCTGAGAATCCGTCCGTTCGGCATACACGCTACCCATCGGGGTTTCCAAAGCGTGGCTGAATACCGTGGGAATCTGCTCCATTACGGGCTTGCGTTCATCGCGATAACCGCGATCTGCTTCGCCGTGACCCTGGTCTCTGCGCCGGATATCGACTGGCCTCTGTACCTGGGGGGATGGGTGCTGGCGCTCGGCTGCGTCTGCCTCGCTTGGTCCCATCCATGGTTCTGGCTACTGGGACCGTTCGGGGCCCTGGCCGGGGCGATCCTGGTCCGGGCCGGTACCGACGGCCTCGACGCCGGGATCGGCCCGTTGCTGCTGATCCCGATCCTCGCCGTCGCGGTCTACGGCTCCCGGCGCGCCCTGGCCGCGATGATCGGCTGCGTGGCCGGAGCCGTGATCATCGTCCATCTGACGGTCGCCGACGGGCTCGACATGTCCCCGGTCTGGCGCCAGGACATCGTGCTCGCGGTCCTGGCGACGGTGCTGGGCGTCGTGATCCAGGACCTGGTGACCCGGATGCGCCGGGAGCGGAACCTGGCCGAGGAGCGGGGCCGGATCATCGAGGAGCTGGCCCTGACCGACCCCCTGACCGGGATCGACAACCGACGCGGCTGGGAACGCATGGTCCAGCGGGCGGTCGGCCAGGCCCGGCGGCACCGGCAGCCGCTCAGCCTCGCGATGCTCGACCTCGACCACTTCAAGGCCTACAACGACGCCCACGGCCACCAGGCCGGCGACGATTTCCTCCGCAAGGTCGCCCTGGACTGGGAGGAAAGGACCCGGATCGAGGACCACATCGCCCGTTACGGGGGCGAAGAGTTCGTGATCACCCTGCCGAACACCGACCTCGCGGGTGCGAAGGTGATCGTGGAACGGCTCCGCACCGGGCTGCCCGAGCCACAGGAAGATGACGAATCCGGCATCACCTGCTCGGCCGGCATCGCCGAGTGGGACGGGTCGGAGACCGTGCGTGAACTGGTCGCGCGGGCCGACCAGGCGCTCTACCTGGCCAAGGACGGCGGCCGGGACCGGACCGTGGTCGTCGAGACCAGCGGCCGGGAATCCGGCTACACGGCCTAGACGGCCGGTTCGCCGAACCGGCCGCCGACCGGCGGGCTAGTTGCCGCCGGGCGTCCAGAGCTTCGAAGGACCCTGACCGGCCGACGGCGGTTGCTGCGGTCCGTCACCGCCCTGGGGCGCCCCGTCTCCGCCGGCGCCGGATGCCCCGCCCGTCCCGGGCTCTCCCCCGGCCTCGCCGCTCTTCTGCGCGTAGAGCAGCTGGACCTGGCTCAGCGGTTCGGCGATCGCCTGGCCGACCTCGGCCGGCAGCAGGGCGACGATCGCCCGGACCGCTTCGATCCCGATCCGCGCCTGGTCGAGGTCGACTTCGTCTTCCTTGACGATCCGGCGGGCCGAAAGGTTGAGCACGCTGGCCACGGTCTGGGTGAGCAGGTCCTCGACCCGGATCTCCTTCATCTGAGCCTCGAGCATCGCCCGTTCCTCGTCGGTCAGTTCGGGCGGGCCGTTCGGGTCTTCCGGGGCGTTCTGCGGATCGTCAGTCATGGCTCCACTCTAGAGAAAGTCTCAGCGGTCTCCGCCACGGAGTCGCGGTAGATCGCTTCGATCGGCTTGCCGGCCTCGAACTCCCGGCGCATGCGCTGGGCGCCGTTCAGCTCCGGCAGGTCGACTTCGATGCCGAGGTCGCCGCGGACCGGTTCCGTCCACGCGAGCACCTCCTCGAGCATCCGGCGGGTCTCGATCTCTCGGCGCCCCCGGAAGTCGATCATCTTGCCTTCCATGCCGAAGCGGATCGCCCGCCAGAGGTTTTCCTCGACCTGGCGGCCCCGGAGCGGATCCCCCTTGCTCCGGCCCTCGTCGAGGTCGACCGCCGTCTGGGCGACGATCGCGGCGATCAGGCCGGCCAGGGCGGTTGATTCCGGGCCGGTGGTCTGGGCATCGCAGATCCTCACCTCGACCGTGCCGAAGGCATGGTGCGGGCGCACGCTCCACCAGAGCTGGGTCGCCTCGACCACCGAGCCGAACTGGGTCAGGTCGTCGATGAAGCCGGCGTACTCGTCCCAGTTCCGGAAGGTGCCCGGCACGCCGCAACGGGGGAAGGTCCGGGTGAAGATCTCCGTCCGGACCGAGGCGAGGCCGGTGTCCTGGCGGTCGAGGAAGATCGAGTTGGCCGAGGCGGCCAGCAGGATCGGCAGCATCTCGCGCAGCCAGTCGCAGACCGCCACCGCCCGGTCGGCACCCTGGATCCCGACGTGGACGTGGAGGCTCCAGGTGTTGTTGCGCCGCGCCACCCAGCCGAGATCCTCCTTCAGCCGCTGGTAATGCGGCGTGTCGATGATCTCCTGGTCCAGGTAATTGGCCCAGGGATGGGTGCCGAGCGAAGCCAGCGCGACCTCGTGGTCGGCCGCCAGGGCAAAGAGGTGCCGACGCTTCTCGGCCTGCTTCTCGTTCGCCTCGGCCATCGACTCGGAGCGACCCGAGCGGATCTCGATCTCCGAGGCGATCAGTTCGCCGGCGGCCGACTCGGCCAGCACGGGATCCTCCTGCGCCGCGGCATAGAGCTCGGGGTAGCGGTCGACCAGCTCGAGGCTGGAAGGGTCGATGATCGCGAATTCCTCCTCGAGGCCGATCGTGAAATCGGTCGAGGCATCGAAGACCTCCCGCACCGCATCCATTTCCAGCAGGCCGTGGTCGGACAAGTCAGGACAGATAGAAGTAGAGGGCGTAGAGCAGGTCGACGGCCGGGCTGGAGGTGTGGACGGTCACCTCCGGCGGCACCTGGAGCAGCTGCTCCGTGTAGTTGAAGATCACCGTGACCCCGGCCTCGACCAGACCGTCAGCGACTTCCTGAGCGGCGGCCGAAGGCACGGCCAGCACCCCGACCACGATCGCTTCCTCCTCGACCGCGTCGCCCAGTTCCGCGAAGTCACGGACCGTGAGCTGGCCGACCTGTTTGCCGATCATCTCCGGGTCGACGTCGAAGAGCGAGACGATCGTGAAGCCGTGGTCCGCGAAGACGTCCGAGCCGGCGATCGCCTGGCCGAGCTTGCCCGCCCCGAAGAGGGCGATGTTGTGCTGGCCGGCGGTCCGCATGATCTTGCGGATCTCGTCGATCAGGTAATCGATCCGGTAGCCCACCCCGCGCTTGCCGAACTTGCCGAAACCGGAGAGGTCGCGACGGATCTGGGTCGGGTTGATGTGGGTGTACTCGGAGAGCTCCTGGGAGGAGATCGTCTCCCGGCCCATCTTGCGCGCCTGGATCAGCACCTGCAGGTAACGCGAGAGCCGCGCGGCGACTCCCAGCGCCAGCCTTTCGCCCTCGCCAACCAGCAGCGGATTGTCGGTACGGGATTTGGACGACGGGGGCATCGGGCTACCAGCGTACTCGTCCTCAGCCCGGTTCCCCCGTGAGACCCTCCAGAGCCTCGTCGAATGCGTCAGCTTCGAACCAGATTTCGGAGATGATCTGGTCGCCCAGCTTGATCACCGGAATCCGTTCCAGGTAGAGCCGGTGGAGATCGTCGTCGGTCTCGATGTCGATCTCCTCGATCTCGATCGAGAGGCCGTTTTCCCTTCGTCCCCGCAGGTGCGCCCCGAGTTCAGCCAGCGCCTCCTCGCAGAGGTGGCAGCCCGGGCGGGAGAGGAAGGTGACCGTTAGAGATTCGTCCCCGGCCATCAGCCGCCGCCCCGGGGGCCGGTCGCGAAGGCGTCGAAGCGGAGGTAGTCCGGGTAGGCGATTGGTTCGGTGAAGCGGGCCGCGCTGCCGATCATCGCCGCGTTGTCGGTGCAGAGCTCGCGGCTCACTTCCTTGAACGGGAGGGACCGCTCGGCACAGAGCTGCGCCACCGCCCGGCGCAGGGGACCGTTCGCCGCCACCCCGCCGCCCAAAGCGACCGCCGGCCACGGCTCCTGGTCGAGCGCGCGGCGTAGCTTGGTGGTCAGCTGGCCGACCACGGCTGCCTGGAAGCCGGCGGCGAGGTCGGCTGCCCGCTCGGCAGTGCCGGCCTCCCCCAGGTCGCGGCAGATGTAGACCAGCGCGGTCTTGAGCCCGCTGAAGCTGAAGTCCAAGCCGGGATCCCGGCTCATCGCGACCGGGAAGGTGAAAGCGTCAGGATCGCCGTCCGCTGCCAGCCGCTCCAGTTCCGGGCCGCCGGGGAAACCGAGCCCGAGCATCCGGGCGGCCTTGTCGATCGCCTCGCCGGCCGCGTCGTCCAGGGTCTCCCCCAGCACCTCGAAGCCGCCGTGGTCGCGGACCGCGGCCAGGAAGGTGTGGCCGCCCGAGGCGACCAGGCAGAGGAACGGCGGCTCGAGGGGTTCGGGTTCGAGGAAGTTGGCGGCCACGTGGCCGCGCAGGTGGTCGACCGGGATCAGCGGCAACCGCCGCGGGGCGGCGATCGCCTTGGCCGTGCTGAGCCCGACCAGCAGCGCCCCGATCAGGCCCGGCCCGGCCGTGACCGCGACCGCCTCGAGGTCGTCGAAACCAGCGCCGGCGTCGCTAAGCGCCGCCTCGACCACCGGGATCGCCAGTTCGAGATGGTGCCGCGACGCGACCTCGGGCACCACCCCGCCGTAGCGCTCGTGGTCGGCTTGGGAAGAGATCACGTTGGAAAGCACCGTCGGCCCGTCGAGGACGGCGGCGCAGGTGTCGTCGCAGGAGGTCTCGATCGCCAGCAGGGGCATCTCAGACGGGGACGCCGGCCGTGGCGGGGTCGCCCTTCCACATGATCAGGGCGTCCTCCCCGTTGTCCGGGTAGTAGCCCTTGCGCAACCCGAAGGAACGGAAGCCGAGACCCGAGTAGAGCTCGATTGCGGAGCGGTTGGTCGGGCGCACCTCCAGGGTGACCGGTTCGTCCCGGTCGATCCGCTCGAAGGCGGCTTCGATCAGCAACGAGGCGATGCCCCGGCGACGCTGTTCCGGGGCGACGGCGATGTTCATCAGGTGCCAGGCACGGTCGAAGCGGGAAAGCACGAGGTAGCCGGCGACCCGCACCTCGTCCACCGCGGCCAGCGCGATCGTGTCGGGCTTCGACATCTCGAGCGCGAACATCCCCACCGACCAGGGGCTGGGGAAGGAGCGGCGCTCGATCGAGATCACCAGCGGCAGGTCGGCGTAGGCGAGCGGACGCACGCCGACCCCGTTTGCCGGAGGGGCTTCAATTCGTCTTGCCGTCTCGTTCGAGCCAGAGTTGGGCATCGGGCACTCGCAGGTAGAGGGGTTTGAGGGTTTCCGTTCCGGTCCTTTCGGCGGTCGCTCCCAGTTCGCAGATGGAGCGGCCGGCCAGCCGGTGGACCGACGATCCGGCCGGCTCTGTTTCTAACCCGGCTCGGAGCAATTCGTCTCGGAATCGTACCGCGCCGGATCCGGCGACAACCGGCACCGGACCGGCACGGTCCGCATCCGACAGGCGCTCGACCAGCTCCTCCGGGCCACAGACGAAACTCTCGCCGATCGGCCTGCCCTCACCGTCGTGGAGGCAACCGAAGACCTCGCCGCGGCGGGCGTCGACCAGCGGCATCACCCGGTCGGCCCCAGTGAGCTCACCGATGCCCAGGGCCAGGGCGGAGAGAGTCGAGACCCCGACCACCGTGATGCCGGAGGAGGCGGCCAGCCCGGCCGCGGTGGCCACCCCGATCCGGATCCCGGTGAAGGTGCCGGGGCCGGCCCCGACCACGATCCGCCCGACCTCTTCCCACCCCCCGAGCGCATCGGCTGCTTCGCCGGCCATCGCCAGCAGAGCCTGGCTGTGGAGGGGTCGCCCCTCGTTTGGTGGGACCGTCCCCTCGAAGACCGGCCGCCCACCGTCCGAGGCCGCTACGACCGTGTCGTCGGTGGCGGTGTCGAAACCGAGCACCTTCATGGTCGCCACCGGTAACCTGGCCCGACGCAGAGGGAGTCAACCGCGGCAAACAAACCTGGAGGCGCATTGATGATCAAGGACAGAAAACTCGGCACGACGTTGGCAATTCTCGCAGTAGCGGGGCTCGGCGCATTCGCGACCGGCTGCGGCGATTCGGATTCGGACAAGGTCAACGACGCCGTCGACAACGCCAACCAGAAGATCGAGGATGCGAACAACAAGGCCCAAGAGGCGCTGGACAAGGCGAACCAGCAACTCGACGATGCCAACAAGCAGGCCCAGAAGCAGCTCGACGACGCGCAGCAGAAGCTCGATGACGCCGACGCGCAGAAGCAGGTCGATGACGCCCAGAAGCAGCTCGACGATCTCCAGAAGCAGGTCGAAGACGCGATGAACGGCCAGTAGGCCGTTCATCTTTACACCTTGATTCTGCGGCTTTCCGCATCGACGTGCTCGATGGCCACCCGGACCACCCGGGTGGCCATTTCGCTTAAATCTTCGGCCGCCCCGCCAGGCCATTCGACGAAACTCACCCGGTCGCCACCGAAGTATTCGGCCAGCAGGCCCGGATCCTCGGCCTCGAGGCCACCGAGCCGGTAAAGATCGAGGTGGGCGACCGGCATCCGCTGCGATTCGCCCTCGTAGAGGCGGCCGATCGTGAAGGTCGGTGAAGGGATCGCGCCACTTACCCCGAGTTCGCGCATCGCCGCCCGGATCAGGGTCGACTTGCCGGCCCCCACTTCACCGCTGACCAGGACCAGGTCACCTGGCTCCAGCCGAGCGGCCAGATCACGCCCGGCGGATTCGGTCTCATCCGCCCCTCGGGCCAGGGTTCCTCCGGTTGTGTGACGCTTTTCCGGGTCGCCCGACATGGCGGCAGCCTATAATTGCCAGTGGCCGCTACCCGGGATGCCGGGGGTGGACCAAAAGCAGGAGCGCAGCAAACGACCAACTCGATCCGTCTGGTATCGCCGAAAGGGAACTGGAACGGCAACATGAAAGCTTCAGACGCAGCACTACGCGTGCCGTTGATCGTCGGCCCGGGCCGGGTTGGCCGGTCGATGGCTGCCGCCACGCGCGCCGCCGGCTTCGCGGTCGAGCTGCGGGGGCGGGGCGACCGGCTCGACGACCTCGAGGGCAAGTTGGTGCTGCTCTGCGTCCCCGATGCCGCGATCTCCCCGTTGGCGGAGCAGATCGGCGCGGCCGGCCGTCCGCCCGCCCTGATCGGCCACACCAGCGGGGCGACCGGGCTCGACGCGCTCACCGGTGCCGGAGCCGCCGGCGCCTTCTCGGTTCACCCGCTTCAGACCGTGCCCGACGGCGAAACCGACCTGCGCGGCTGCCCCGCCGCGGTGGCCGGTTCCACCCCGGAAGCGCTTGAAGCGGCCGGCCAGATCGCCGAGATCGCCGGCCTGGAGGCGTTCGAAGTCGCGGAAGCCGATCGGGCCGCCTACCACGCGGCGGCCAGCATCGCCTCGAATTTCCTGGTCGCCCTGGAGCAGACCGCGGCCGAGCTGCTCGCCGAGATCGAGGTGGAGGATCCGCGCCGGGTGCTCGAGCCGCTGGTCCGGCGCAGTCTCGACAACTGGCTCTCTCGCGGTCCGGAAGCGTTGACCGGGCCGATCGCCCGCGGTGACGAGGCCACCGTCGACGCCCATCGGCGCGCCCTGGGCGAATCGCGGCCCGACCTGCTGGTGTTTTACGACGCCCTCGCCGAGCGGACCAGGCAGATCGCCGGCCGACCCGCGATCGAAGGCAGCGCCAGATGAAGGTGCTCCGCGACCCGTCCGAGATGCACACGCTGCGCGACGCGCTGCGTGGCCAGGACAAGACCGTTGGCCTGGTCCCGACCATGGGCTACCTCCACGAGGGCCACAACTCGCTGCTCAAGGCCGCCCGCGAAGAATGTGACGTGGTGGTGATGAGCCTCTTCGTCAACCCGACCCAGTTCCGCCCGGGGGAAGATCTCAGCACCTACCCCCGGGACGAGGAACGCGACCTGGCGATCGCCGAGAGCTCCGGCGTCGACTATGTGTACGCGCCCCAGCCAGATGGGATCTACCCCGCCGGCTTCGCGACCAAGGTCGAGGTCGAGGGCCTGACCGAGGTGCTCTGCGGCAGCGAGACCAGCCGCGGCCCCGGCCACTTCGCCGGCGTCACCACGATCGTCGCCAAGCTGCTCAACGCGGTCGACCCCGACTACGCCTATTTCGGCCAGAAAGACGCCCAGCAGGCGACCGTGATCCGCCGCATGGCAGAAGACTTGGAGTTCCGGACGGAGATCGTGATCCTGCCGACCGTGCGCGAACGGGACGGACTGGCGATGAGCTCGCGCAACGCCTATCTCTCCCCCGAGGCCCGCGAGCGGGCCACCGCGATCTGGTCGTCCCTGCTCGAGACGGAATCTGTCTTCGCCGAGGACGGCCTCGACGCAGCGCTGGAGGCCGGCCGCCGCCGTCTGGAGCAGGCCGGCATCACCCCCGAATACTTCGAAGCCCGCTATCCGGGCACCCTCGATCCCGCCGACGGGAACGGACCCGATCCGATCCTGGTCGCCGTCGCCGCCAAGGTGGATGGCACCCGGCTGATCGACAACATCCTGATCGAACCCAAATCCCTGAAAAGGAGCGACCGATGAGTTCAGCATCCCGACCCGAACAGGACCGCCCCCGCATGTCCATTACCCGCCTCCAGGAGATGAAGGCGGATGGAGAGCCGATCGTCATGGTCACCGCGTACGACTTCCCCTCCGCCCAGGTGGCGGACGAGGTCGGCGTCGACATGGTTCTGGTCGGCGACTCCGCCGCCGACACGATCCTCGGTTACGACAGCACCGTGCCCGTGGGCATGGACGAGATGGTGATGCTGGCCAAGGCGGTTCGCCGCGGCTTGAAGACGGCCTTCCTGGTCGGCGACCTCCCCTTCGGTTCCTACGAGGCCTCCGATGAACTGGCGATCGCCAGTGCCCAGAAGATGGTCAAGGAAGCCGGTTGCGACGCGATCAAGCTCGAAGGCGGCGGCACCTCGGCCGCGCGGGCGGCGGCGATCGTGAAGGCGGGCATCCCGGTAGTAGGCCACGTCGGTCTCACCCCTCAGACGGCCACCGCACTCGGTGGTTTCAAGGCCCAGGGGCGGACCGCCGACCGGGCGATCAAGGTGGCCGAGGACGCTATCGCTCTCGACCAGGCCGGCTGCTTCGCCGTGGTGTTCGAGGCGGTGCCGGAAGCGGTGGCCGAGATGATCGCCGCCAAGATCGAGGCGATCACGATCGGCATCGGGGCCGGCAACGCGACCGACGCCCAGGTGCTCGTGCTCTTCGACCTGATCGGCCTGAACGAGGGCTTCATGGCCAAGTTCGCCAAGCGGTTCGCGAACGTGCGGGCGGAAATGCGCAGCGGCGTCGAGGCCTATGTGAGCGAGGTGCGAGAGAAATCGTTCCCCGGCCCCGAACACGTCTACAGCGTCGACCCGGAAACCCTGGACACGCTGCGGAAGCGTCTCAACCGCGAAGACCTCGAGTCACACTCCTACTTCGAGTCCAACTCCTCCTGGGACTGGGAGCCTTTGGCGTGACGCACGGCCTTGAGGGTACGCCGCGGGGTCGGGTAAGCATCGCCGGGACGGTCGCGGGCGGCATTCAGCCGCCCTCCCCCTTGAGCGTCCCGGACGACGCTCACCCGACCCCACGGCTACTCAAACCCTCCGGCAGGTTCACGGCGCCGCAGGTTTTGTGTCGGATCGACGCATGACCTGCGTCACCATGGACGATCAAGCGGGTCGAGGAACTCGACTTCTTTGATTACCTTGGCGGGGGAGCCGGCGGCGATTGATCTTGCCGGGAGGTCGGTGGTGACTACAGAGTTGGCTCCGATTACGCAGTGGTCTCCGATCGTCACGCCCGAAGTTACGACGACGTTGACCCCGAACCAGCAGTTCGACCCGATCCGGACCGGACCCTTGCTGGTGAAGCCCTGCCAGGTGATCGGGAGGTCCGGGTCGTTGAACCGGTGGCTGGCGTCGCCGATGAAGCATCCGTTCGCGAACATCACGTGATCGCCGATCGTCACCTCGTTCTCGGCGGCCAGCATCACGTTCCGGTTGAGCCAGACGTCGTCACCGAGTGTGACCCTGGCGTGTTCGGACATGGTCAGCCAGCAACCCGGCTCGAAATGGCAGCCCTGGCCGATCTCAAGCCGCCCCGAGCGCAGCGCGCCAAGCACGTCGCCCTCGATCGGATGCCTCGCGTAGGAGCCGCGACGGGCCATTTCCCGGTCGAGGCGCAGCCGCCTCAGGGGCCGGTGCGGGCGCTCGTACCAGCGGCGCTTCTGCCACCACATTTTCCACCCACGCTGGTCGCTCATGCCAATACCTTGGCAGAGGTGGATAGGGTGCGGCCATGACGGCGAAGAAGGGGTTTTCCGATGCTCAGGCGTAAGGTCGACAATCCGGACGAATCAGCAGCCGAGACAGAGGTGCCCGAAGCCGCGGTTCCCGGCGCGGAGGACACCACCCAGGAAGCCGCCGCGACCCCGCCGGATGCATCGGTGGGTGAACCAGAGGAGACGGCCGAGGTCGAGCCCGCCGGCGTGCTCGAGGAAGACATCCGTGACGAGCAGATCGAAGTGACCGAAACGCCGGCCACCCCGGCCGAAGCCCTCGTCGCCGCGTCCGAGCGTGCCGCCCCTCAGGCCGAGCCCGAACAACCCGCCCCACAGACCCCGCCCGGCCCGGGACCCTTGGCCCAGCACTCGCCTGAGCCGCAGACCGTGGCCGAAAGGCTGGCCGCCCAGCAGCAGGCGACCCACGAGCAACCGGGGCCGGACCCGAAAGCCCAGATGAAGGAGCGACGCGAAGCGTCGAAGCGCCAGCGCAAGGCCGACAAGGCGAAGCGCAAGGCCGACAAGAAGGCCGCCAAACAGGCCCGCAAGGCCCGCCGCAAGGGCGACCCAGAGCCGGGGCCGCTGGACCTGGACCCGCTTTCGCCGACCACGCCCGACGAGCAGCTACAGGAGCAGCAGCCACCGGCCGGCCAGCCCGCGGACCTTCCTCCGATCACCCCGCCTGGTGGCACGCCCGACCGCAGCACCCGACGTACGGCTGCCCTGATCGGTGGCATCGACCTCGGCGGCACGAAGATCGCCGCTGCCGTGCTCGATGCCGACCACAAGGTGGTCGCCTACCGGCGTCGCCCCACCCCGGACAAGGGCGGCCCCGCCGATGTGGTCCGGGCGATGGCGGTGACCATGCAGGAAGCCGCGATCGACGCCGGGACCGAAGCCCATCGTCTGCTGGCGGTCGGGGTCGGGTCGCCCGGCTCGGTGAACACCGAGACCGGCGCGGTCAGCGGCGCCGGCAACCTGCCTGGCTGGGACGGCACCTTCCAACTCGGCATGGCCCTGCGGGAGGAACTCGGGACCGAGGTCCGGGTCGGCAACGACGTGCAGGTCGGCACCCGGGCCGAGTACGAGCTCGGGGCCGGCGCCGAACACTCGAGTCTGCTCGGGGTCTTCTGGGGAACCGGCGTCGGTGGCGGGATCATCATCAACGGCGAACCCTGGCTCGGTCGCGGCCGGGCCGGTGAAATCGGCCACACCCTGGTCCGCCGCGGCGGCGCCAAGGGCCTGAACGGCCTGAACGGCACCGTCGAGGCCTACGCGGGCCGCAAGGCGATGGAGGTGAAGGCGCGCCGCGAAGTCAAGAAGGGCCGCAAGACGAAGCTCTTCAAGCTGATGAAGAAGCACGAGAAGACCCACCTCACCAGCGCGATCTGGCAGCGTGCGCTCGAAGACGGTGACGAGTTGGCCGAGGATCTGCTGAACCGCGCGGTCGCCGCGCTGTCGGCCGGGATCGGGTCGGCGATCAACCTGCTCGACCCCGAAGCGGTGGTGATCGGCGGTGGGCTCGGCGTACGCTTCGCCGACACCCTGGTGCCGGAGATCATCGACGGGATGAAACCCTACCTGCTCAATAAGGAGAACCCGCCGGAGGTCAAGGTCGCGGCCCTCGGCGACGAAGGCGGCGTGATCGGCGCATCGCTGCTGGTCAAGGACGCCTTCGAAGCCAATCAGGCACCCTCCGCCTAATTCTTGAGTTTATGAGTCGATAAAGACCGGGGTTCGCTAATCTCGGCTCATCGCCTCGATCTTCACATTCCCGAACCCCGTCAATGAGAAGGCTGCAAACATCTGCACGCCGTCCGGTCTGCGCCGGACGGCCACAGGCACCCGCCGGCCCAGATAGTCCACTGATGGATGGGCCGGCTCCGTCGAATGGCAACACCGGCTGAGGTTCGTCTGGCGTAGGCAGAGCCCCTTCCCACCATCCTTGAATTCCCGGGGAAGGGGCGGGTTGACATTGGAGGTCCGGCGCAGACCGGACCGACTGCAGGTGCCTTCGGGATCATGGCGGTTTTCGCGACCCTCGAATCGGTCTTCGCCTTCTGCGTCGGCTGCCAGATCTTCGCCCTGCTGATGCGGGCCGGGATCATTCCCGACGAAGTCTGCGAAGCCTGCGCAGACATCAGCCTCCGCCGGGTTTGAGGGCCAGCTTGTGGCCCGGGCTCTTCGACTGACGGTCCCAGGCCTCGGTCACGTCTTCGAGCGGCAGCACTTCGACTTCGAGTTTCAGGTCGCCCGAGCCGGCCAGTGAGCACATCCGCTCGAAGGTCGCTACCCGTACGTCACGCGGCGCCCAGAAGTTGCGGAAGCCGAGGATCGATACCGCGCCGCCGCGCAGTGGCCCGGCCACGACCGGTGACTCGATCCCGGCCGAATTGCCGACCTGGACCAGGCGCCCCTGCGGTTTCATGGCCTGCAGCGCGGCCGCGGCCGGCTTGCCCCAGAGGCCGTCGATGACCAGGTCCTGACCGCCTTCGGTGGCCTCGAAGATCCGGTCCCTGATCTCACCCAGGTCGCCATCCGAACCGATGGCGGCATCCGCGCCGAGCGCCAGCACCTTCTCCCGCCCCGCTTGGCTGCGGGCCATCCCGACCACCCGGCCGGCGCCCAGCATCCGAGCGGCCTGGACCGCGACCTGACCGACCGAACCGCTGGCCCCCAGGATCAGGACGGTCTCACCGTCCTTGAGCTGGCCGCGCCAATCGACCGAAAGCCAGGCGGCCATGCCGGCGGTCCCGAAGGCGATCGCCTTCTCCGGCTCGATGCCGGCCGGCAGGGTGATGCCGCTGCCCTCGGTGATCACCGCGCGTTCTGCCATGGAGCCCCAGGGGAAGTGGGCGCCCTCGAACCAGACGACCTCGCCGTCGGCCATCCGGCCGATCCCCTCGATCCCCGGCACGTAAGGCAGCGGCGGTGCGCCGGCGTCGAACTTTCCGGAGGCGATCGCCAGGTCGACCGGATTGAGCCCGGCGACCAGCACCTCGACGATCTCGGCTGGTCCGGCCACCGATGCCCCATAAGGGCCCGGCTCCCCCGGAGCCTCGATTTCGATCGGTTGCGGCGCTTCGCCGTAAGCGGTTACCTGGGCGGCTTTCATGCCGCCAAAGCTACCGGCTCCAGAACATCGCGCAGGAAATCCCCAGTGTAGGAGCCCTTGACCGCGGCCACTTCCTCCGGGGTGCCGGTGGCAACGATGTGGCCGCCGCCGTCGCCGCCCTCGGGGCCGAGGTCGACGATCCAGTCGGCCGACTTGATCACGTCGAGATCATGCTCGATCACGACCACCGTGTTGCCGGCGTCGACCAGCCGCCCGAGTACTTCGAGCAGCCGACGCACATCACCGAAGTGGAGCCCGGTGGTCGGCTCGTCGAGGATGTAGAGCGTGTTGCCGGTCGCGATCTTGGAAAGTTCGGCCGCCAGCTTGATCCGCTGGGCCTCGCCGCCGGAGAGCGTGGTCGCCGGCTGTCCCAGCCGGACGTAGCCGAGCCCGACGTCGTTCAGCGTCTTCAGCCGACGGGCGACCTTGGGGATCGACTCGAAGAACGGCAGCGCCTCCTCGATCGACATCTCCAGCACGTCGGCGATCGACTTGCCCTTGAACCGCACCTCGAGGGTCTCGCGGTTGTAGCGGTGGCCGTGGCACTGTTCGCAGGGAACGTAGACGTCGGGCAGGAAGTGCATCTCGATCTTGATCTGGCCATCGCCCTTGCAGACCTCGCAGCGCCCGCCCTTGACGTTGAAGCTGAACCGGCCCGGCTTGTAACCGCGGGCGCGGGATTCCTGGGTGGCCGCGAAGAGCTGGCGGATCTGGTCGAAGACGCCGGTGTAGGTGGCCGGGTTGGAACGCGGCGTGCGGCCGATCGGCGACTGGTCGATGTCGATGACCTTGTCGAGGAATTCGAGCCCCTCGACGCGCTCATGCTGTGCGGGGATGTCGCGGGCGCCGTTGAGGCGGCGGGCGACGGCCCGGTAGAGCGTATCGATGAGGAAGGTCGACTTGCCGCCTCCCGAGACGCCGGTGACGCAGGTGAAGAGGCCGAGGGGAATCTCGGCGGTCACGTTCTTCAGGTTGTTGCCGGTGGCTCCGACGACCTTCAGGACCTTGCCCTTCTTCGGCGGGCGGCGATAGGCGGGAACGGCGATCTCGCGCACGCCGGAAAGGTATTGGCCGGTGAGCGAATTGGGGTCGGCCATCACCTCCTCGGGCGTGCCGGCGGCGATGACCTTGCCGCCATGGATGCCGGCGGCCGGGCCTATGTCGACGACGTAGTCGGCCTGGCGGATGGCGTCTTCGTCATGCTCCACGACGATGACGGTGTTGCCGAGGTCGCGCAGGTGCCGGAGCGTGCCGAGGAGCCGCTCGTTGTCGCGCTGGTGCAGGCCGATGGAGGGTTCGTCCAGCACATAGAGGACGCCGGTGAGGCCGGAGCCGATCTGCGAGGCGAGGCGGATGCGCTGGCTCTCGCCGCCCGACAGCGTGCCGGAGGAGCGCGCCAGCGTCAGGTAGTCGAGGCCCACGTCGACGAGGAACTTCAGGCGGTCGCGGATCTCCTTGAGGATGCGCGTCGCGATCTCGTTCTGCTGCTTCGTCAGCGTCTCGGGCAGGTGCTCGAACCAGGCGATGGCCTTGCGGATCGACATCTCCGAGACCTGGGCGATGTGCAGCTTGTCGAGCTTCACGGCGAGCGCCTCGGGCTTCAGCCGGTAGCCGTGGCAGGCCTCGCAGGGCTTGGCGGAGTGGTAGCGCTCGATCTCCTCGCGCATCCAGGCGGAATCGGTCTCCTTCCAGCGCCGGTCGAGGTTCGGGATGACGCCCTCGAAGGTCTTCTCGGTCTTGTAGGAGCGCAAGCCGTCATCGTACTGGAAGACGACCTCGTCATTGCCCGTGCCGTAGAGGATGGCGTTCTTCGCCTTCTCCGGCAGGTCCGACCAGGGCTTGTCGAGCGAGAAACGATAGTGTCGGCCGAGCGCCTCCAGCGTCTGCTGGTAATAGGGCGAGGAGGTCTTGGCCCAGGGGAGGATGGCATTGTCGCGGAGCGACAGGCTTTCGTCGGGCACGACCAGGGCCGGGTCGATGGTCAATTCCGTGCCGAGGCCGTCGCAGGTCGGGCAAGCGCCGTAGGGATTGTTGAAGGAGAAGAGCCGCGGCTCGATCTCGGGAATGGTGAAGCCGGAAACCGGGCAGGCGAACTTCTCGGAGAAGATGATGCGGTCTTCCGGGCTCACGGCGAGTTCGCCCTCATCGGGCGAACTGCCTCCGCCGGGACGGCCTGACCGGCCGGCGGCCACCTGGCCTTGCCTCGCGTCGCTCGGATTGGGCCTGTCGGCGAACTCGGCAATGGCGATGCCGTCGGCGAGCTCGAGCGCGGTCTGGAAGGAATCGGC